>Ga0307511_10000310_pt1 | contig 51837 bp, 39 predicted proteins | sample 13_EM_MG_FD_200266 | JGI IMG/M metagenome (GOLD analysis project Ga0307511, IMG submission 200266) | Populus trichocarpa ectomycorrhiza microbial communities from riparian zone in the Pacific Northwest, United States - 13_EM | ecosystem: Host-associated > Plants > Roots > Unclassified | place... | reverse complement strand
GCCAGCTCAAATTGGGCCCCCGGCGCAGGATTCGCCGCTCGCCAGCGCTTCACCGCTGCCACGACGCGCTCAATCGTCTGCGCGCGGTGATCTCGAAGGAACAGCATCACCGGCACGATGTTGCAGTCGGCATTCAACAGCCCCGTACTCGTCTCGATGTAGCGGGTCGATTGCGTCAGCTGGGTCTGCTCGCGCGGCAGAGAGCGCCACTTCAGGCTGCCCTCGTTCCATCCCGCGGTGGCGATCTTCGCAACATAGGGCAACGTGACGACGTCCTGCACCCCCTCGACGTTCTGCATATCCCAGGCAAACCGGTCGGTGGCCGCCATCAAGTCATAACTGATGCAAACCGGCTCTTTGGAGGCGACGATCACCGTCAGCACATCAACTCCGACCGAGAATTTGGAGGTGATGATGCTGCTGTCAATGTTATAACGCGAATGCGACCGAAGCTCCGGCACTCCGGCCTGTGTGTCACCAATGGGCGTCTCGCGCCCCTTCCACCATCCCAGCACTGCCAACAGAGCTGCGGCAACAATGATCGCCAACGCCGGACCGCGCGCGGTGATTCCAGCCAACCGGTGCCACAACGCTGCGAGTTGAGCCTGCCTGCGCTCTATGCGGACACGATAACTCTCATCGAAGTGGACGTATGACACGACGACCGGGAGCAGCACGAGGTCCGTCAGGATGACAATCGCGACGCCAAGGCTGGCAGTCGTCGCCATCTCACGTATCACCTGCACTGGAATGAGCAGAATGGTGATGAAACCGACAAGATCGGCCAGCAGCGCAATGATGGCCGGCACGAGCAGCTGCCGGAACGTCCGCCGGGCGGCTCCCATGCTGTCCAGGCCGGCGAACGCCGCATCGCCAATGGCGCTGATCTTCTGCACGCCGTGGCTGACCCCGATTGCGAAGATCAGAAACGGGACGAGCAGCCCCAGAGGATCGATTCCGTAGCCCAGCAGCACCAGTGTCCCGAGCTGCCAAACAACGGCGACTACGGAGCACCCCACGGGAACCAGGGCGATCTGCAGCGATTGGCAATACAGCCAGACAGCCACCAGTGTGAGAACCAACGTCACCACCGCAAAGAGGATCACGCAGAGCGCGCCATCCGAGATGTCCGCCACGACTTTCGCAAAGCCGATCATGCGAACATCGATCTGCGACCCCTGCAGCCGGCCGTGAACTCGCGCTTCGATCTGGTGGGCTACCTTGATCGGATCGACTGCGTGGCCATTCGCGTCCTGCTCGAGCAGGACCGCGCTCACCAGCGCCCCCGAGAAATCATTCGCAACGAGACGCCCGACGATGCCCGCCTTCAGGATGTTGTCCCGCACCCGGGCCATCGATTCGGGAGTCGCCTGGAAGTTGGCCGGAATGACATTCCCTGCCTCAATCCCGTCTTCGACCACCTCGAGGTAGCGCACGTTCGGTGTAAACAGCGACTGCACCCGGCCGCGGTCAATACCGTCCGTCACGACAACTTCGTCGGTGGCCTTGCGCAGAGCATCAAAGAATGCCGGCTGAAACATGTTGCCGTCGCGCGCCAGCAGTGCGATCAACAACCGGTTGGCGCCCCGGAACTCAGCGACGTTTGCGCTGAGATACGTGCGCATGTACTCGTGCCGAACCGGCAGCTGCTTCGTGAACGACGCATCGATCCGCAACCCGCGCGCCGCCACGATCAACAATGCGACGGTTACGAGCGAAAATACGGCCAGAATCAGCACCCGGTGGCCGAAAATGAAACGTTCGAGACGAGCAGTGACCGACGTGTCGCCGGCAGACTGGCCGTCCACAGACGCTCCGGCCCCAGGCGACGGCGAATCGCTCACGGCCCCGTCGCCCCTGAAGGCTTCACGGCGGAGGGCGCAATGTTGAGCCGCCTGGCACCCCCCTCCCCAACCACCACGAGCGTATCGCTTCCAACACCCCACGCCGCCGACAGTCCCTTGCGATCTTCCTGATGCATCAGGGCAAAAGACCTGCCCCCATCCCGACTCACCAGCAACACGCCAGACAACCCGACAACCGCGATTACATCACCCTGCGTCCCCAGGCTCACCGCATCGTTGAGCATCGCGTGCGTTCCCGTCTCAACCTTGCGCCAAGTCGCGCCCGCGTCCTCCGAACGAAACAGGTTCCCGCGCAGCCCATACGCCAACACAACGTCGCCCCGCAGAGGCTTCACCCCGAAGAACGACCCATCATACGGCGATGGCAACTCATGCCAGGTTCCGCCGCCATCGTCGGTGCGATACAGGTGCCCGCCCTCAGCGGCGATATACATCGTGCTGCGCGAGGCCGCAGCAATCTTGTTGAGATGGAAGTCGCGCCCCAAATCGTCCGGGGCAGGCTTGCCAGCCACCGCCGCAAACTTCTTCTGCCCCCAACTCGCCCCGCCATCCCGGCTGCCGAAGTAGACGCCATACGCGCCAACTGCAATGACACGGTCAGCTGCACAGGCCACATCGAGCAGGGGCTGCTGTGATTCGGGAGCAAAGTGAGCCAGCGCCCACGTCTCCCCTGCATCGTGCGTCGTCAGAATGACCTCGTCGTGGCCGACCGCCACGCCATCCAGGTAGTTACTGAAGCACACTCCGGTCAGCAGCGCCCGGGTTGGAACACTCTCAGCTTGTCTCCACGTCCGACCGTGGTCGTCACTCAGCAGTATGTGTCCCCTCTCTCCCACCGCCACCAACCGATGATTCGCGGACGCAACACCGAGAAGAAGCGCGCGCGAGGCTAGCGGCGCATGTTCGGCAAAAGCCCCGGGGGCTCCCGGCGGTACAACCGCGGTCAGGGTCTCGTCGGCGGCCAGTGGCGCCCCATCGGAAACGGACAGCAGCCCTGGCGGGCGATGCTCGTTGGGCATCGTGACGACCAGCCCGAGCACCGCAACCGCCAGATGCGGCAGCAGCTCTATCGGACGCCTCTCATCTGCAGCGCATTGGGCTGATAGTCGGCCGGCGTGCGTTTGATCGAGAAGTCATAGGATCTCGGCTCCTCGTTCTGCAGATCCATCGCCAGATATCGGCCATTGGACAGATCCATCACCAGCTCGAGCGTCGTCCACAGATTCGGCAGCTCGTAGTAGTTCATGGCATGCCCCTCCTGCACGCGATACAACTGTCCACGGCTGTCGTAGCAATCCACGGCCAGGATCTGCCACGAGTCCTCATCGACATACAGAGTGCGCCGACTGTATACGTGGCTCGTACCCGGCTTGAGAGTCGAGTCGACGACCCATACACGATGCAGCTCATACCGGGGAAGATCCTGATTGATGTGGTTCTTCTTCAGGAGGTCCGCGTACTTGACCGAGTCGCTGCCCAGTTTGTAGGCATTGTACGGAACGTAGATCTCCTTCTTGCCCACCAGCTTCCAGTCGTAGCGTTCCGGACTGCCGTTGTACATGTCCAACTGGTCGGAGGTGCGCAGGTTGTCCGAATTGGTGCCGGGATTGTCGAAGGCGACATTGGGAGCGCGCCGCACGCGGCGTTGACCGGGGTTGTAGATCCAGGCCTTGCGATTGTCCTTCGACTGGTCCAGCGTCTCCTGCACCAGGAGAATCTCGCCCGCCAGGCGCGCAGGTTGCGTCGTCTCCTGGATGAAGTAGGCGATGATGTTGTTGAGACCAGCCTCCGTCATTCCGGGCAGCGAATATTGAATCAGCGTGTCTTCCTTGAGCTTCACCAGCGTATAGCTGCCGCCCGCGGTCACGGGGGCCTGGCCATACGTGCGTTGCAACGCTTCTGCGCGGAACCGCAACACATGGTTCCAGAAAACCTCCACTCCCTGCTTTGGAATGGGGAACGGAATGCCTTCGGCAGCTCCCGTCACCCCGTTGCCACCGGCTGTCAGGTTTGCGGTCGTCGCGATCCGCTTCGTCGCATCGTAGATCCGCTGCGGAAATGCGGCGCTCCGATGAGTTGGATAGACGATCAGCTTGTAGTCGGGGTACGTCTGCAACAGCTTCTTGTGGCCCTCGGTGAGCTTCGCCGCATACTGGCCCATGTTGGCCGGAGTGATGGTGAAGAGGGGCTTGTCGGAAGCGAACGGATCGGGATGGTGCGCGCCGCTCTTGTAGTTGGGAAATCCCGCCTCAGCCGCCGACTTGATACCGCCGGTCCACTCGGGAATCGTGCCGTCCGTGTTGCCGGCTTTCTCGGCGCCCATGGGTGTGAGGTCCGCGCCAAGGCGCGCAGCCTCCTGGGTACTGACTGCCGACCAGCCAGGCGTGGCCGCCAACAGCGCGGCGGCGAAGAAAAGTCCTTTGAGCATGCCCCTCTCCCCTCATCAAAACGAGTACTTGACGCTCGCCGAAATGAAGTCACGATCGTTCAGCAGGTTGTATTGGCCAGCGCCGCCGAAGTTCGTGTAGTCCACGGTGAGTTCCGTCTTCGCCTGCAGGTTTGCCGACACTCCCAGGGTTGCGGCATACCGGCCCGCCACGAAATTGCCTCCCGGCCCGGGAGAGGTCCCGGTTACGTCGTGCGCCCACGAAAAGTGCGGCAGGATGTTCCACGCGCCGATCAGGTTCGGATACTCCAGCCGACCGGCAAGAACGTATCCCCATGAGGCACGGGTCGGAAACCGGCTGCCGGGCTCGAGGTCCCCGAACTGGAATCCCGTCAGCGCGGGATTGCCGCTGACGTTGGTCCCGGGACCATCCAGGCGCAGCCCCTGTCCGTTCGGACCGCCGGAGAGCTTGTCCGGCAGGCCGGGGATCCAGTCCACCGCGCTCTCGAACAGCACCACCAGCTGTGAGGCCTTGAGAATGTTGGCCACGCTCTTGGTGGCCGTGAACTGCGCCTGGTAGGTGTCAAACCTGTCCCAACCCCTGATTTCCTGGCTCACCCCGTAGGCACCGAGCTGATTGCAGCCGCTCAGGGAGCCCGCCCCCGGTGCGCAGGTAGCCGGCAATGGAGCCTTGCGCAGCTGCGCGATTCCGCGTTCGAACGGGGTCAGCGTGGCATAGACCAGCTCGACATCATCGAGCTGCAGCGGCACACCGTGGCGATATGTGAGCTCGCCCTGCAACGCGACGCCGGTCTTCTGCAGCTGGGTGTTGAACGACACACCGAGCATCTTGATGTTCTCGGGATACTCCTCGAAGTAGTCGGCGGTCTCGGCATATTCGTGGGTGGCGATGTTGGTAGCCTGCGCCGTGACATCACCGCCTGCGAGCAGCGTATTGGCGCCAATCGTGGCGTACTGCTGCGCTGCAGCAGTACTCAGGTTGCCACCGGTCTTGGCGGCAGCGGCAGCCCCGGCGCCCGCGCCTGTCAAAATCGCAGCTGCGTAAGGCAGTCCGGCCGCAAGTGCCTGCGCGGCTCCGCCCACCGCGGTCAGTGCGCCGAAGGCATTGCCGACACCGGCCTGTGTGCCCGTACGGAATGAAACGACGGGCAGCCGGCTGTGGTAGTTGAGGAAGTACAGCCCGAGCTCCGTGCCACTGCTGAAGTTCGGCAGGTAGAACTTCAGATTGAAGCCGTACTGCCCGGAGTCAGGCGGCTGGCGGTCGGCCGTACGCGGGATCTGCTGGAAGTTCGAAATGAACGGGCCGCCCAGGGACCGGTAGTCAACCCCCAGGTCGGCGAATTCGCCGAAGTTGAGCACAACGTTGCGCCCGGCCGGAGTGGCCGCGTCATTGGTGCTGAAATACGAGCCATCCGGCTCGGGCTGGGTCTGGTGCCATTTGAACAGGTACAGGAACTGACCGCTCAGATGCTCGGTGAACTGCACATTGAACAGGGCCATCTGGTCGGGCAGCAGCGCCTGCTTCAGCTCTGAGCCCGGCGTGCGAAGCGCCGACACATCGAAGTGATTGACAGTATTCAGGCCGCCCTGGATGAACGTACTCTCACCCCAGCTCACGACCTGCTTGCCCAGACGCAGCTCCGAAGGCATGGTTCCCAGGTTGAAGCGCCAGAAGCCAAACGCATCCAACATGCGTGTGTAGCTGCCGACCAGCTTGCGTGCTTCGGGTGAAAGCGGTGTACGGTCGGTATCGCCATTGGTCACCGCGAAGTCGTGCAACGCCGACGCGCGGGCAAATATCCCGAAGCTCTTGTAGTTCAGCGAGAGCTCGGTGACGGCGCTGAGAGACTTGCTGAAGACCGCCTTGCCCAGATAGTTGAGATCCCCGTCATCGATGTTGGGGGAACGCCCGCATCCACCATCGGCGGTCGCAATCAGCCGACAGTCTGGATTGGCGACACGCCAGGACTGCCCATAGGCGATTGTGGTATCCCAGCTTCCGTTGAGGTCTCCGACCTGGATTCCCACGGCGTCCGCGATCTGTGTGACCGACGCTGCCAGGCAGGTCGCGACCAAAGTCGCAGCAAGCCGCTCCCTACGCACGACACGCATCACGCACCCCCCTTATCCCTAAGTGACCCTATTATGGCACGGGTCAGCTGTGTGTAACTTGCAGTATGCTGTGGCGGATCTGTTCGCTGAGTACGAATTGGGCGTCGGCGGCAACGCGCATCAATACGTCATCGAACTCGAGCTTGCCGCCATTGGACAGGCGTATCACGCCGCGCGCGCGCAGCAGGTCTATGAAGTTCTCGAACATGGTCCGGTCGAAGAACTCGGGCGAATTCAATCCATACAGCATCGCCATCCGCTGCGCCGTAAGTTGACAGCGCTCCTCCAGCGCCACCTGCGTGATCTGCCCACTTCCAGCCTTGACGAGTATCGCGATCGCCAGGTAGTACCGCTCGATCGTCTGTATGGTCGCCTGCGCAACCAGGGAAAGCTGCATAGCCTTTTCAGACGTTGGGGGAGGCCTTCGCCACTCCGAACCGTCGGCGTTGGACTCGATCAGACCCTGCTGCTCGAGGCAGATCAGTACATCGGTGACCACCTGAGCCAGCTCGTTCTCTGCCCAGCGCAGGAACAGCTCTGCGGCGATATAAGGGTAAATGCGCCAAACCAGGCGTTGGATGTCGTCAGTACGCACGGTGGCGTTGCTGACGAATGCGCAGGCCACGAGCGAAGGCATCGCGAACAAATGCAGGACATTGTTCCGATAATACGTCGCAAGCACAGCGCTTTCATCGCTCATCCGCACGATGTCGCCGAGCGGATGCGGCTCGCGAGACACGATCTTCATGGACTCGCCGTACGTCAGCATCTCCGCGGTTGACATCGATGTGACGGTCACGCGATCGCTATAGGAAAAACACCGCATCAACTCGCGATACAAATCCATCTGTCGCAGCAATTCAGTCTTGGGCAGAGCCAGCCGCGGCGTAGCCAGCAGTGTGATGGCGAGCAGATTGATCGGGGTCACCACCGCGGCCGCGTTGATGTGCCGCATGATAGTGGACGCCAGGTCGTCCACGGCTGCTCCTACCCACGGAATGCGCGTATCGTCGTCCACGAGGCGAGTGCGCCAATCGGGGTCATGCCGATTAAGGAGCTCTTCCAGCTTTATCGGCTCGCCGAGGTTGACGTGAACCTGGCCAAATCGCTCCCGCATGCGTCGCAGGGTGCGGATGAGTCCAAACACGCTCTCCTTCTCTTTGGGCTTGCCTGATAGCTCGCCGATGTACGTCGGTCCCTCGACGATTCGCTCATAGCCGAAATAGACCGGTATGAATACGATCGGACGCGCGGGATCCCGCAGGAAGCTTCGTACAGTCATGGACAGCATGCCGGTCTTCGGCTGCAACAGTCGCCCCGTACGACTGCGCCCCCCCTCGATGAAGTATTCGATCGAATGCCCGCGAGCCATGATGGCGGCGAGGTACTTCATGAAGACGACGGTGTACAACGCATTGCCGCGGAAGCTGCGACGGATGAAGAAGGCGCCTCCCTTGCGCAGGAACCGTCCGACAATGGGGAGATTCAGGTTGATACCAGCGGCTATGTGAGGGATTGCATACCCGTGCACATAGATCGCGTACGACAACAGCAGGTAGTCCATGTGGCTGCGGTGGCAGGGAACATAGACGACTTCGTTCCCCTCCGCAGTCTGCTCCAGCGTTTCAACATGGCCAAACACCACACCGTCGTACAGGCGGTTCCACAACCGCGCCAGCGATGCCTCCATAAACCGGATGAATGCGTGCGAGTAATTGGCTGCAATTTCTTCCGCATACTGCCGCGCTTTGAGCATTCCCTGTCGGCGCGTGATCTTCTTCTCCCGCATTTCTTGGGCAACAACAGACCGCACGGCGCGAGTGCGCAAAACTCTATTGACGATCGTCCGTCGGTGCGAGAGGTCCGGGCCTATACGCGCCGAGCGCTGCTTGGCATACAAAGCCCGCAGGGCTCTGGTAACACGGCGCCCTCGGACTGCCGAACCCGCCTCGTCACCCAAGAGAGCCCGCAACGAAATGGGCTCGTCGAATTCGATGAGCGTGTTTCGGCCGTTGAAGAGCACCTGCATGAACTTGCGTGCCCTGGTCGTCAGCGCCCAGTCCTCAACCAACAGGAGCCGGAACCAGGAGGCTTCCTTCTGCGGCGCACGCCCCCAGTACACGGCGACCGGGACCAGCTCAATATCGATCTGCGGGTCGGCAGCCAGCGCCGCAATCATCTGTTGCAGTTGAGGCGGTGGACGGCGATCGATTCGCTCATCCCAAAACCCGCGCGGCAGGCTGAGATAAAAGAACGAGCGCAGGTCCTTCGCTTGGGGAAGGAGCCGCTTTTGCGGCCGCGGCAATTTCAGCTTTACACAGGCGCTCTGCAGAACCGCCAGGTCGGTGACGCTGCGGCGCTCCAGCACATAGCACACCGGTTTATCGCGGTCGCGCACGTGCGACACGGCTTCATCAGGGCGAACCTTGAACCGCACCCAGAGCGCGAGCAGGCGCCGTAACAGCCAGTCCATTTACTGAAACGCAATCGCCGGCAGATCGAGTGCGATCAGGAAATATTCGAACAGGTATTGGATTACGCGAATCTGATTGTGCAGGCGATGGTCGCCATCCACGAGGTGCAGCGCGGCGCGATAGTTCTGCGCGAAGCGAACACTGTGCTCGACCGGAACGACATCGTCCAACCAACCGTGGACGATGGAGGCAGGGCAATCGAGGACGCCTGGTCGCAACTCGGGCAATCCTTCCATGTACAGGGCGGGAGCCATCAAAAACACCCCTCGGGCATGCAGAAGCGACGCAGATGCTACTGCAACGTAACCGCCCATGCTCGAGCCAACCAGCACCAGGTCCCCCGACAGCTCCTTGCAGAAGTCCACGAGCTTTGCGACACGGGCCCGTGGCTCGTCGATGCCTCGATAGTCCACCGAATGGGATTCGTAACCCTCGCTGCGGGCTACTTCGGCCAGAGCAGAAATCTTCCGTCCCCAGGGACCACTTTCCTGGCCATGGGAGAAGACAACGTGGCGATTGACTACGGGCGCTTCCACAACAACTCGTCCAGGCTGATGGCGGCCTCACTCACCACTCGAGCACCTGCAAGCTCGACCCCCTCGGCGCGTAGTCGTTTCCTCTGCTCTGCGAACTGACGAGAAGTTTTTGCAAATGTGATGCGACCGCCCGCGGCAACGACACGATGCCACGGCAGCCCGCCGGGCGCGACTTTCAGGGCATAGCCCACCAGCCGCGCGCGCCCAGGCAGGCCCGCGCGTTTCGCGACGGTCCCGTAAGACGAAACTTGTCCGCGCGGAATAGCACGGACGGCTTTCCAGATCGCCTGCAGCGCCTGGTGCGAGGTTCCGGTTGCCTGCATCATTTCCTCCGCCGCTGTCGTTCGATGCCCCCGCGCCGAATTTTCGGCGCGCAAGCCGAGGGTGCGAGAATAATGCAGGCAATGCAATTGCGACGCCAAGATGACTGAACGGATTGAAAATAAATGACTGCAGGCTGGCAATTTTGGATAGACCGCGGCGGAACATTCACGGATGTGATCGGGGTCTCCCCCACCGGACAACTCCACGTCCGCAAGGTCTTGTCCCAAGTGGGCGGGGCACAAGACCCAGGAATTCGGGGTGCGCGTGACATTCTCTCGTCCTCCGAGGACCCAGTACACGCTGTGAAAGTCGGGACCACCGTCGCAACCAATGCTTTGCTCGAACGAACCGGAGAGCCTGTCCTCCTGGTGACCACGAAGGGATTCGCGGACGGCCTCCGCATCGGGTACCAAAACCGCCCCGACATCTTCGCGCGTCACATCCTGCTTTCAGATCGTCTGTATTCATCGGTCATAGAGACGTCCGAACGCATCGATTCCAGTGGGGTAACACTGACACCCCTGGATACACAGGCTTTGCGAGCGGATCTGCAGCGTGCTCGCGAAGCAGGACTCCGAACCGTTGCGATCGTCCTCATGCACGGCTGGCGGTTCCCGCAGCACGAACGCGAAGCCGCCTCGATTGCACGCTCGCTTGGTTTTGAGGAAGTCTCGGTTTCTCACGAACTGTCTCCTCTCGTGCGTTATGTCGCACGAGGTGACACTACCGTACTGAACGCGTATCTCGCTCTGCCCTTGCGCCACTACGTTTCAGGCCTTCAGCGCGAGCTGTACAACCTCGATCCGAGGGCACGTCTGGAGCTGATGCAAAGTAACGGCGGCCTCGCTGCCGTCAATAGCTTTCACGCAATGTCCAGCGTTCTGTCCGGGCCTGCAGGGGGCCTCATCGGGATGCAGTGGATCGGGAGCCATTTGGGCATCCCACGTTTGGTGGGCTTCGACATGGGTGGGACATCAACGGATGTGTCACTACTTGACGGCGAGCTGCCGCGCCGCTTCGAACACACCATCGCCGGAGTTCGGTTACAGAGTCCCATGCTGGACGTGCATACGATCGCAGCAGGCGGTGGTTCGATCCTTCATTTTACCGACGGTCGTTTTGCTGCCGGACCCGACTCCGCTGGCGCAGATCCGGGGCCTACCTGCTACGGCCGCGACGGTCCTTTGACGCTCACGGACGTCCAGGTGCTGTTGGGACACTTGCGTCCTGACACCCTGCCGCCAGTTTTCGGACAAGACGGCCGCGCGCAAATCGACACACACGCGGTGGCACAGAAGTTCGCCGCCCTCGCCTCGGAAGTCACTGCAGGTGCGGTGGCCCAGACGCAGACCGAAACCCTCGCAGAGTCGTTCCTCGACGTGGCCGTTGAAGCGATGGCCAATGCGATCCGTCAAGTCTCAACCCGTCAGGGGCTTGACGCAGCCGAGTTTACGCTGTTTTGTTTTGGCGGCGCCGCGGGCCAACACGCCTGCCGAGTGGCACAAGCCGCAGGCATGCAACGGGTTCTCATACACCCGCTCGCCAGCGTCCTGTCGGCCTTCGGCATCGGGGTAGCGGATCGCCTCGCCATGTGTCGCGCCAGCCTGCGACTACCACTGAGTCCAGTGGCGCTCGATGCCGCTGACGTCAGATTGCGCGAGCTGCAGAGGCAGGCGCGCGATGAGCTTGCGACCTATTCGACCGATGCAGCCATTTCCGTGGAGCACTGGCTGGAGCTGCGCGCCGGTGACAGTGAGACAAGTTTGTCTGTCCCCGCATCGTCATACGACAACGTCCTGTCAGTCTTCTCGGCTACACATTTGAAGCGTTTTGGGTTCACCGCAGCCGCGCGCAATGTCGTAATCGAAGCCGTGCGGGTCGAAGCGCGAATGGCCTCAATCGACGCGATATCACTGCGAATGCCAGAGCCAGGCTCCGAAAGCGCACTGCCTTCATCAGCGCGCGCATGGTTTGGCGCGTGGCTCGACGTACCCCTGGTGCGCAGCAACTCGTTGACCGACGAGATCAACGGCCCCGCGCTCATCGTTGAGCCCAATTCAACGGTGGTTCTGGAGCGCGGCTGGCGAGCCCGCCGCCTTGCCGGTGGCGAGTTGGTGTTGACCGGTGCGTCCGCGCCGGGATCTGGCATCCACCCGACAACCGGCGGATCCGCGCTCTCTGCGGTCCCTGCCCGCATCGAAATCTTCAACAACCTGTTCATGCACATCGCCGAGCAGATGGGCGAGGTGCTCAAGGCAACCGCACAGTCCGTCAACATCAAAGAGCGCCTCGACTACTCCTGTGCGCTCTTTGATGCGAACGGTGGTCTGGTTGCAAATGCGCCTCACATGCCCGTGCATTTGGGCTCGATGGGCGCAAGCGTCAGGGCAGTCGTCGAAGGCGCCGCCATGCGCCCCGGCGATTCCTGGTTGGTCAATAGCCCGTACCATGGCGGCACTCACCTGCCCGATATGACGGTCGTCACGCCGGTATTCCTTGGTGATGCGGCAAAACCCGACTTCTTCGTCGCCTCGCGCGCGCACCACGCTGACATCGGCGGTACGACGCCAGGCTCCATGCCGCCGTTCAGCAAAACGATCGAGGAAGAAGGCGTCCTATTCGAATGCTTTGCGCTTGTCGTCGCGGGAGCGCTCCGCGAGAGCGAACTGCGCGAGGCCCTGCTGTCGGCGCGTTATCCAGCACGCAATCCCGACCAGAATGTCGCCGACCTGCAGGCGCAGTTAGCCGCCAACGCACGCGGCATCGCCGAAATCGAGCGCGCCGTGCAGCGGCACACCCTGCCGGTTGTGCGTAGCTACATGCGGCATGTGCAGGACAATGCCGCCGCGAGCGTTCGCAATGCGATCGATCGCCTGCAACCTGGCGAATTCCGCTACGAGATGGATAGCGGACTAGTCATTGCCGTTCGTATCGACATTGATCACACAGCAAAAAGGGCGAGAATCGACTTCACCGGCACGTCCGCTCAAGACCCTCACAACTTCAACGCCCCACGCGCAGTGTGCCTGGCGGCAGTGTTGTACGTTTTCCGAACGCTGATCGACCGCTCGATCCCGCTCAACGAAGGCTGTCTCGAGCCGCTGGAGGTAATCATTCCAGCCGGCTCAATGCTGGACCCCTCGCCACCTGCCGCGGTGGCGGCCGGAAACGTCGAAACCTCCCAATGCATCGTAGATGCGTTGTATGGAGCCCTGGGTGTACTCGCAGCCTCCCAGGGCACAATGAACAATCTGACTTTCGGCGACGACCGCCTGCAGTATTACGAGACAATCGCAGGAGGTGCAGGCGCGGGCCCCGGTTTCGACGGGTGCGACGCCGTGCAAACCCACATGACCAACTCGCGACTCACCGACCCGGAAATACTCGAGTCGAAGTTTCCCGTGCTCGTGCGTGAGTTTTCCGTCCGCAGAGGATCTGGTGGACGCGGCCTCAACCACGGCGGCGATGGGACGGTGCGGCGCCTGGAATTCCGTGCACCCATGTCGGGCGCACTGTTGGCCAATCACCGGCGCGTTGCACCATTTGGCCTGGAAGGCGGCAGCTCCGGCTCAGTCGGCACGGCCTCGATCCGACGAGCCACTGGAGAGCTGGAACGCCTGAGCGCAACTGCGCGCTTCGATGTCACGCCCGGTGACGAACTGACGATTGAGACCCCCGGAGGTGGGGGTTACGGAGCGAGCAAGTGAGTGTCGGCGGCATTGGCACCGACGCTGTCATTCGAGATTAGCGGGGCCGCGGCGCCATTGGCACGGACGCTGACGCTTGGCACCCGCGGCGCCGGTAACGCCATCGGCGATAGCCACGAGTGACCCCGCAGAATCGCCGTCTCGATTTCCCATTCCACGCGGTGTTTGGAGGTGGCCAGCCTGTTCACAGAGACCGGACGGACTCTGCTCGACCCCGGACGATGCGTCACCATCCAGGTATCGAACTCGCCGGGCTTGCTCGTTGCGAACCCATACAGCAGGTTGAACGTGCCCTCAGCCACCGTCTGCTCGCGGTTCACGCGATTGTCGGCGATCGCGAAATGACTCTCGTCGGGCGACGTCCCAACGAAAGCGCCCTGCTCGGCAAGCGCTTCTAGAAACGCATCTACCAACGCTCGCGCGCGCTCCCAGGTTGATGGAATGTTCGGCTCCATCAACACCCATCGCGTCCCCTGCTCGATGCTGGACGCAACAAATAGCGCCAAGCGGCGCGCGGACAAATACTTCCAATCGGAGGCCCCTACGCCACCCGCTGCCAGCGTGCGAGGACTCAAGCCTTGCCGAACATTCGAGCGCGAGGAAACGAGGGTATTCACTCCCGCTTTAGACAGCCGCACTCGCTCCAGATCAGAAACGACGGCTGCCGGCCGCAATCCCGGCCGCAGGAAGGATTCTTCGCTCTCCGTAGCTGCCCACACCGGAGATGCCTCATCCGACCGGGCAATCATGCCGGCGGCGGCGCCACAGGACGCAAACGTCTCCGCTCGCCCCCGAAGTCGATCGAACGACTGAACGCGGGGGAAATACATCACCGCGCTATCACTGCGGAAGGGCCAATTCCGAAGCGCCTCGAGCGCCGTTCGAGGTGATATCCAGGTAGAGGGCGGGTCAACGATCAGGATTGCGTGGCGATCCCGGCAGAATTTCGCTGCCACGAGCAACGTGCTCAGACCCACGTCGTGATCGCGAGTGAGCGGAGGGACGCACAACAAGTTGAAGGCGGGCGCCACCTGGAGCGCGAACATGCCCGTGCTATCGGTCGCTGAACCGATGACGTCGTAGTCGGTAAGAGGCGCGCCGTCGTCGCCATCTGGATTGGAGACCGCATAGCCGATCGCGGAGCGGCTGCCACCAGTTGCCGAACGCTCGGGTCGCTTGATCGGCACCGGTCCATGGACCCGCGCAAGATGCGACTCCAAAAGCACGTTGGTGACGAACCGGCCAGACTGGCCCAGGACCGAGAGTCGGCGGAAGATCTCCTGGTCCTCGATCAGCTCCGAGCCCGCGGAGCGAACCCGCTGTAGGACGAGATTGAAGCTGTCAGCATCGCCGTCAGGGATACCGTCGTAGTCGACGGACGCCCGCAAAAACTCCCGCGAGCCCGGGTTCACTCCAATGAGCCGCAGGTTCGAAGAGCCCGCCGGTAGGGTGATGGTCGGTGGTCGCGCGCCGTTGACGACCCGTACGACGAATGCACGACGTCCGCCATTCTCGAAATAGTGATCTATGGCGTATGACACCGGTGCCGGTTGCCAAAGCCCGCCAAAAATATGTTGAAAATCGGAAAAGCTGGAGATCGCGACGGGGCGGTTGACCGGACCCTTCAGGGTGCGACCAACAAAGGCCGCAACGCCGGTAGGTACCCGTCCGATCGCGTGCAGCGCTCGTTCTTTGGTTACGTCTTCTAGACCGGACGTGCGGCTATCAGCCGGCGCCAACTTGTTATCCCCTGATAAGGCGTCGGGGACTGTAGCATAGGTGTCCTGTTGCGTCGTTAGATTACGACACGCCGTGGCTGCACGGGTGGTTCCGAGTCGACCACCTTCTCAGTATCTCGTTTTACTTCTTCTTCACGCGCACGCTCCAGATCCTCCCGCTTGCGGGCGATCTCGGCGAGCATGATCTGCAACCACTCGGATAGCGCGGCCACTATTTCGACCCGTCCTGCGCACCCGGCCCACCTTCCTCACCGGCAGGCTTGTTCAAAGCCGGATCGCGGTTGCCGTTGCCCGCGGGACGCGTAAGGGCCGGGTCACCCTTCGTGCCCGGCGGACCCGGTGTAGCCTCACCAGGCTCCGGTGGCTGCATGTCCGAGATGACCTGCCGGAAAGTGCCTTCATCCATCGGCAAATCGGTGGTGCCATCCCAGGTGGATCCTTCCGGAATCCGATTCTGCACCTTGGGTGCGGCGGCCAGCACCTGCTCGAGACTGCCATCCGCCTGCGAGATCGGCACGGGCACGCCGCGCGGCGCATGCGCAAGATTCGACACCAGGTCCCAGTTCACCTGCTCGTTGTGACTCTTCAGCTGTTTCTGCAGCGTGACGGCCAGCGAGCTGTTGAGGAGCTTCTTCTGCGCCTTCTTCCAGTCGCGCGGATCATCCTCGAGAACATCGAACGCCTGCATGTAGAGCTGGCCGTTCTTCCACCCGAACACGAAGGGCTGGTTGACCACGCGCACCTGGGTACCGACGGGCACCATGTCGAACAGTTGTGCGATGTCCTCAGGATACAACCGGATGCAGCCATGACTCGAGCGCAAGCCGACGCCGGCGGGTTTGTTGGTTCCGTGGATCAGGTAGCTCGGCCAGTCGAGATAGAACGCGTGCCGGCCCAGCGGGTTGTCGGGGCCGGGCCCGATGACCGGGTCGAGGATCTCGCCGTTCTCCTTGTGCTCCTTCAGCACCGAGACGGGCACCCGCCAGGTCGGATCCTTTTGCCGGCGAACGATTTTGGTCACGCCCTCGGGTGTCTTCCAACCGACCTTGCCGATGCCGATGGGATGAGTGATGACGACCTGGGGCTCGCCTTTCTTGTGCGGCGGGAAATAGAAAAGCCGCATCGCAGCAATGTTGACCACGACGCCCTGGTGTGGCGCATTGGGGAGGATGTATTCGGTGGGTACGACAATTTCCTTGTCGGCCCCGGGCAGCCAGGGATCGACCTTCGGATTGGACCTGAGGATCTCCTCGTACCCGATGTTGAAGCGACGTGCGATGTCGGTAAGCGTGTCTTCTTTCGTCGTCGTGGTGAGCTGGACCACGCCAACCACATCCTGATCGGGAGCAAGCTCGAAACGTTGAGTTTCCGTTGGAGGTGCCACGTGTGGGGCTGCGGGTGGCGGAGGCGGAGGCGGGGCCTCCCGGGTCCGCTCCTTGAAGAGGGAGCAGGCTACGACCAGGGTGCAGAAAACCGCCGCGACAGTGGCGCGGAGCGCATTGGATACGAACTTCATGGTCTTGCGATTATGGCATCGTCTTCCTGAACGGGGGCTGCGTTCAAAGCAGTACCGGCTGATTGGGCAGCTCGTCGGCATCCGCCCGCCGCCCCGGGAAGTGTCGGGACAACAATCCGCCGACGCCACGTACACCCGCGACTGAGCCCTCGCCGAAACATCCCTTCCGGTAGTGGCGCTCCATCTGCCGGCAGACCCCATCCCACTCCGACTGCGCAATATGGGCCGCAATTCCCCGGTCCGCGACGATTTCCACTACGTGGTCCGCGAGCAGCAGGTAGATGAGCACACCATTGTTGTGGGCCGTATCCCACACGCCCAGCTGACCGAAGACCTGCATGGCCCGCTGCCGGGGTGCCAGATCCTGCACGAGCTCAGGCAGGTCCAGGGCAGTCTCCACAACGAAGCGGATCTCCCCGGCGTGCAAGGACTCGGTTTCGCGGATGGCCGCCTCGATATCGGCGAGCACCCTGGGCGTGAAGTGGCGCCGCGTGCTCCAGCGCGTAAAGAAGATATGTCGCAGGAACCGTCCGGCGTTCATGTAGTCACGACTACCAACGGCCGGAGGCGCCGCCGCCGTTGAAGCCACCCCCGCCCCCGCTGAATCCGCCACCTCCGCCACCGCCTGTGAATCCACCGCCGCCACTACCGAAACCGCCTCCCCACCCCCCTGAGCGCGGATAGCTCGACCAGGTTCCCCCACCCGAGAAGCCCGAGATCAGGCAGAACAGGAAGGCAATCAGGCCCGCGACCACCGCGATGAAAATCGCCTGCCCCACGACATACACCACGACTCCCGTAGCCGCGCCGGCGATCACTGATCCCAATCCCCGGCCAAACAACGAGCGCAGTACGACGGACCCGAAGAGCACGGCAACGAACAGAAACGGCACCAGGTGCGAGACGCCGCGCACGGACTGGCCCTGCCATCCGAGATCGGGCGGCGGAAGTTGCTCGCCATCGATGACCCGGACCATCTGGTCCAGGCCCGCGTTGATGCCGCCGTAGAAATCCCCTTGGCGCAACAGCGGAATGATGGTTTCGGAAATGATGCGGTGGGAAGTGAGATCAGTGAGCACACCCTCCAGCCCCCTGCCAACCTCGATGCGCAGGTCCCGGTCGTCCTTCGCGACCATGAGCAACGCGCCATCATCGATCCTCTGGCGCCCGAGCTTCCACTGATCGACTACGCGGATCGAATACTGAGCGAGCTCCTCGGGCTGGGTCGTCGGCACGACCAGCACTGCAATCTGCGCGCCCTTGCGAGCCTCAAAGGCGGACAGTTTCTCCTCGAGCGTCGATTGTTGCTCGGCCGTCAACGTCCCGGTGAGGTCGGTGACCCGGGCGGTGAGCTTGGGAACGGGCTGTAGGCTCTGCTGCGCGAGAGCTGGGGCTGCGAGGCTCGTGGCGAGCAAGGCCGCCACGCGCACGAGCCACAGAGCCAGGGCCACGGATCGCCGCGTCGCGCGTAGCGGGAGTGCATAGCTCAGGGCCGCTGCGTGCAAGCCCATCGATTTATTTCGGGCCTGGGCCGGCGTCGGGTGGCGCCGGTGGCGCGGACGGCGCGGGGGGTGGCGGTCGTGCGGATGAGTCGCCGAAATCCACGGCCGGGGGCACCGCAATGGCCTGCTCATTGGCCACCGTAAAGTTCGGCTTCAGCTGGAAATCAAACATTTTGGCCGTGAGGTTGGTCGGGAAAGAGCGCGCCGTCGTGTTGAAGCCGCGAACGGCCTCGATATAGCGCTGGCGGGCAACGGCAATCCGGTTTTCGGTGCCCTCGAGCTGCGACTGCAGGTCGCGAAAATTCTCGTTCGACTTCAGATCCGGGTACCGCTCACTGACTGCAATCAGGCTCTTCAGCGCGCCGGTCAGCTGATTCTGCGCAGCCTCGAACCTGGCGAACGCCTCCGGGTTGTTGAGCAGCTCCGGGGTCAGCTGAATGGACCCCGCCTTCGCGCGCGCCTCGGTCACCCCGATCAGGACCTGCTTCTCCTGATTGGCGTAACCCTGCACCGTCCTGACGAGATTGGGAATCAGGTCGGCGCGCCGCTGATACTGATTGGTCACGTTCGACCATTCGGCTTTCACGTCCTCGTCCTGCCGGGTCAGCGAGTTGTACCCGCAACCCGAGAGACCGAACGCCAGAATCACGAGGAAAGCAAGGGACCGTGCACGCATCGGTATCTCCTTACGGATTCTTTTGATTTCAAGAACTTGGCTTCCGCGCCTTGCGCGCCCGCAGCATGAATTGTCACACGTCGGCGTGCGGTACGGTATTCAATCACAGACGCGACCAACGTCTTCAAGCACGCTGCACCAATTGCCGATACCCCTCCTGTCGGAGGGGATGCCATCAATGGAGCGCGTGCCGCATGTCGGGCACCTATAACTACTGCCTCGTACTGCTGTCGATACTGGTTGCGGTCGTCGTGTCTCACACGTCACTGCGCCTTGCCGCTCGGGTGGCACGTGCGAAGGGCTCGTCGGTGCAGCTTTGGCTGGCTGGCGGCGCGATCGCCATGGGAACGGGCATCTGGTCGATGCACTTCATCGGCATGCTGGCCTTCTCGCTGCCCATACCCCTTTCCTACGGTGTGACAGCCACCATTGGCTCGCTCGTTCTTGCAATTGCCACCTCCGGATTCGCGCTGAAGCTGGCAAGCAAGGCGGGGGTCAGCCAGCTGCGGTTAGCAAGCGGAGCGGTGGTCATGGGCGCAGGCATCTGCGCCATGCACTACCTGGGCATGACCGCGATTCAGGTCGTTCCGATGATCCAGTACGAGCCAGGTCTCGTCGCAGCCTCTGCCGCGGTTGCCATCGCCGCATCTTTCGCAGCATTGTGGCTGTTCACTCACCTTGGGACGCAGGACACCTGGCGGATGCGCGCCACGCGCATCGGTGCGGCATTCGCCATGGGGTTAGGTATCAGCGGCATGCACTACATCGGCATGGCCGCCTCTCGATTCGCAGCCAACTCCTACTGCATCAACCCGGGAATCGGCAGCAGCATGGACAGCCGCTGGTTGGCGCTCGTCATTGCCACTCTGACCCTGGGCCTGCTCGCGATCACGACCATTCTGCTCGTGTACGACGCGCACCTGGAATCGAACGTCCGCCGCTACAACGAAATGTTGGAACAGGCGAATGCCCGGTTACGGCATGCGGCGACTCACGACGCACTGACGGGTCTGCCGAATCGCGTATTGCTCGCCGACCGTCTGCGGCAGGCGATCGCGCGGTCGTCGCGCCACCAGATGCGTTTTGCCGTTCTGGTCGTGGACCTCGACCGCTTCAAGGCGATCAACGACTCGCTCGGCCATATTGCAGGCGATGAACTGCTGCAGGAAGTTGCGCGCCGGCTCTCCGCGCTGCTGCGCAAGGAAGACAGCCTGGCGCGGCTCGGAGGCGACGAGTTCGTTCTGTTGATTCACGAGGTGTCGACTCCACAGGATGCAGAAGAGGTTGCACGCAAGGTGCTGAGTCAGGTCGCCTGGCCGGTTCAGCTTGCGGGACTCGACGTACACGTTTCACCGAGTATCGGCATCTGCCTCTGCCCGGATGACGGCGTCGATTCAGAGACGCTGCTCCAACACGCCGATGCGGCGATGTATCACGCCAAGAAGAAGGGCCGCAACACGTACCAGTTCTTCGCGCCCGCCATGAATGCTTTTGCCCGCGAGCGACTCGAGCTCGAAAGTGGCCTGCGTACCGCGCTCGCGCAGCGCGAGTTCGAGTTGCATTATCAGCCCAAGGTGGACGTCGCCACCGGCCGGATCGAAAGTGCCGAAGCATTGATCCGCTGGCGTCACCCCAAGCGCGGGTTGATTCCGCCGGGCGGATTCATCCCGCTCGCCGAAGAGACCGGGCTCATCGTGCCGCTGGGAGAATGGGTGCTGTACGAGGCCTGCCGCCAGGCCCGTGCGTGGCAGTCCGAGGGCCTGCATCTGCGCATGGCGGTCAATCTGTCGGCACGCCAGTTCCGTCAAGACGGCCTGATCGAGACGGTGCGTGGTGCGCTGGCGGCCGCCCGGTTGGAGCCTCGCTACCTGGAGCTCGAATTGACCGAGAGCGCGGTCATGCAGGACGCGGAAAGCTCGGTACAGATCTTGCGCAAGCTGAGCGACCTCGGCCTGCGCATCTCGGTTGACGACTTCGGCACGGGCTACTCCAGCCTGAGTTATCTACGCCGCTTGCCGCTGGACAAACTCAAGATCGACCGCTCGTTCATCCGTGAGATCGTGACGAGCCGCGACGATGCCGAGATCGTGCGTGCAATAGTGACGTTGGCCCACAGCCTGCACCTCAAGGTGATTGCGGAGGGTGTGGAGACGGCCGAGCAACTGGCCTTCCTGCGCTCGCTGGGATGCGACCAATACCAGGGATATCACTGCAGCCCACCCCTGCCCGCCGCGCAGTTCATCGCCCTGCTCCCCCACCGCCCCATCGACGAATCCAAACGCGTGCCCCCGGCTCTCGAGGACACGATGATCAGCCGCGTATTGCGCAAGATCTGAGGAAAATGCCGCAGGCGCAGCTGGCAAAAACCACGCTTTTTGCCAGCGGACAACGAAGTCATGTCCGCTGAAATTGCCGGGAGCAATTTCAGCCAAATTAAAAAAAAGCCCAGGGTTTGACGCCTGGGCTCTAGAAAGCGGACTTTCGATGAAGGGAAGGAAGTCCGCTAGGGGATAAACGGCAAAGAAATCTGTGCGATAAAATCAGTGCAACCGGGCCCAGTGAAGTATCTTGATGTCATCCGAGTCCAGGTCGAAACTCTGCGCCAACAGCGCTCGCAGCTCCCGCGTACCACCGACATGCTCGAGCGGATGGCGCAACTCGACGACACCACTCCACTCGTTCGCATTGGCGACTGTTTGAGCCTTGGCCCGTGCTGTTACGAAGTGGGTGTAGTACTTGGTAGCCACGGTTAAAGATTAGTTGGGGTACGCCGCGGTCGTCCGTGAAATGGCCCACAGAACACCGCCGAAGATTTGTCAAATTCTATTCACCATAATCCAGTGCACTGAACCGATGGGACGATACCGACCTCCACAGGCGCCAGGTTCTCAATACATCACCCCTGAAGGGGCCCGGCGCCTTCAGAACGAGCTGGACGAGCTCTGGAAGCGAGAGCGTCCGAAGGTGACCCAGGCCGTCTCCGAAGCAGCAGCGCAGGGTGACCGCTCCGAAAACGCCGAGTACACGTATGGCAAACGCCGGCTGCGCGAAATCGACAGCCGCGTGCGCTTTCTGCGCAAGCGGCTGGACGGGATGGTCGTAGTGGACGGGCCGCCGTCGGATTCGAAGCGAGTTTTCTTTGGCGCCTGGGTAACGCTCGAGTCGCAAGACGGAACCGAGTCCTCCTATCGGATTGTCGGTCCCGACGAATTCGACATGGCGCCCGCCTACATCAGCATGGATTCGCCGCTGGGCCGTGCCCTGATGCGAAGGTCACTCGATGACGAGGTGACAGTCGAGCTGCCCGGAGGCGCGCGCAAATTCGTGATCGTCGAGATCACCTACGGCGCGCGATCCTCCGGAACCGGGAGCGCGCCGAGCGCGCCCCCGCCTACCAAAGTACCCGGACGTTCTTGAACTGCCACGGATCGGTCTTGTCGAGATCTTCCGGGAACAACCGCTCGCGCTCGTGCAGCGGCGTCCAGTCCGTGTACTGACCCACCTGGGGTCCGAGATACGGTGTGCAAATTTCCAGGTTGCGCCGGAAATCGATCTCGTCCGGCTCAACCAGGCCGCAGTTCGGATTCTCCATCGCCCAGATCACACCCGACAACACCGCGGCCGTCACCTGCAGGCTCGTGGCATTGTTGTAAGGCGCGAGCTTGCGCGCTTCATCGATCGAGAGCTGTGAGCCATACCAGTAGGCGTTCTTCTTGTGCCCGGCAAGCAAGACGCCGAGCTCGTCGATTCCGCCCTTCGCGATTTCCTCCATGAGAATGCGCTGCCGTTCCTGCTGCACGTAGTTGCGTCCCAGCAGCTCATGGATGGAGACCACCGCTGAGTCACAGGGGTGATAGGCGTAGTGCACCGTCGGGCGATAGACAATGTGTGTGCCCTCCCGCACGGTGTAGTAGTCCGCCATCGAGATCGCCTCGCCATGAGTAATGCAAAACCCATGGAAATGGCCAGCGCGCGGCGTCCAGGTGCGCACCCGTGTGGCCGCACCCGGCTGCATCAGATAGATCGCCGCCATGCAGCCGAAGTCATGCCGCTTGCCGTCGCGGGGGAAGTTCTTCTCGTGCGAGCCCCAGCCCATCTCGCTCGGCTGGCAGCCCTCGCCGACGAATCCGTCGATCGACCAGGTGTTGACGAACTCGCCCGGCTGCTTGGGGACGTTGGTCACCTGGTTGTCACGTTCGGCTATGTGCATCACCTTGATACCGAGCTGACGCGCGAGATCGCCCCAGTCCGCGCGCGACTTCGGGTTCCCCGAGTTCACGCCGGTGTCGGCCGCAATGTTGAGTAGCGCCTGCTTCGCGAAGTGCGAGACCAGGCCGGGATTTGCACCATGTGTGACCACTGCCGTCGGGGCGCGGGTATTTCCTGGACGCAGTGCCAGCGCCTCCTCGCGGAGCGCGTAGTTTGTCCGGCGCGCGGCAGGAACGGTTGGATCGGTGTAGCCACCCGGCCACGGCTCAATGCACGTGTCGAGATACATCGCCCCTCGTTCCCAGCAAAGCTTGATGAGCGCAATGCTGGCAACTTCCACCGACACGTTCAGCAGGAAATCTCCGCGGCCCAGCAGCGGAGTCAGAATGCGGCGATGGTTCTCGCGCGTGAGAGCTTCCTTGACGAACTTGATGCCATACTTTTCGGCCTCTTCGCGGCCCCTGTCAGCCGCTGTAACGATCGTGATGCGATCCGGTGCAATGCCGATATGCCGCAGGAGGAGGGGCAACACGCCTTGCCCAATGCTGCCAAAACCGACGATCAGAATCCGTCCCGGGAAATCGACGTAGACCTTGTGATTGCTCATGATGCTCCGATGCCGTCTATAAACCGCAGATTGCGCCCGAAGCGCATCTGCACGCTGTCAAATTCATCGCCGCCAGTGCGGCGGGTAGGTGCGATCGTAGCCGGGAAGTGCCTCCACGCGCTCGACCCATCGACCGAGCGCGGGGTAATTGACCTCCACGGGCAGGAACCGTGATGCCAACTCGCGCGCCTCGGGGCGCTCGAGCGCCCGCCGCAGCAACTGAAACCCCGGAAAGATGACCATGTCTACCGCGGAGAAGCTTTCTCCCACCACCCAGTCGGATTTCGACAACCGGGCTTCGATAGTGCGCGCCTCGCTCGCGGCATGATGCATCGCCGTCGTCACCTCTTCGCTGCCGAGATTTGCCTTGCCGAAGACCGCGTTGAGGATGGTGTTCACGTGCGGCTCGATGTACGCCTGGTATTCGCAGATCACGCGCATGATGGTGCCCGCTTCTTCCGGCGTACGGCCGAAGATGGGCGGCTCGGGATACTTCAAATCCAGGTAGTACAGTACTGCCAGGGACTCGAAACACACGTAGTCGCCGTCCTTGAGCACTGGAACTTTGCCGCGCCAGTTGAGCGCAAGCATCTGCGGTGATTTGTGCTCCTGCTTGGAAAACTGCAGGACGTGGCTCGTATACGGCAGGCGCTTGTATTCGAGCGCGAGCAGCACCCGCCAGGAGTAAGGACTGCCACTTCCCCAATAAACGTCGATCGCCATCATTGTCTCGCTCGAAATCCCAATGCGATTGTAACGACAACAGCACACGGCAGAAAATTAACCTGAGGAAATCACTCGATGTATACGACGTTAATTGAGGTTCCGGACCTCACCACCCACAGCCGCGACGCAGATTGGGTCGTCTTGGATTGCCGTTTCGAGCTGGGACGGCCCGAATCGGGTGCGAGCGCATACGCGCAAGGACACATACCGAACGCGATCTACGCTCACCTCGATCGCGATCTCTCCAGCCCTGTCACCTCAACCAGCGGCAGGCATCCACTGCCTGCGGTGGAAGCTTTCGTTGCCACGCTGGATCGCTGGGGAATAGACGAGAAGGTGCAGGTCGTTGCCTACGACCAAAGTAATGGCGCCTACGCCTCGAGGTTGTGGTGGCTGCTGCGTTGGGTCGGCCACATTCGCGTAGCAGTCCTGAACGGCGGTTTCGCCGCTTGGCAGCAGGCGGGGTTGCCCTTAAGTAAACAATCCGGTGTCAGGCAACCGCGACGCTTTACCCCGAACCGCACCCAGACGGGTGTCGTCTCAACCGCCGAGCTGCATGAGCTCCTGGCAGCCGGGCAGCTCGCCTCTGGCGAGCGCACGCTCATCGATGCACGCTCGGCGGACAGATTTGCCGGTCAAAACGAAACAATCGATCCCGTCGCGGGCCACGTGCCGGGTGCCGGCAATCACCCGTTCGCGCACAACCTCGATGCACAGGGGCGCTTCCTGCAGCCGCAAGTCCTACGCTCAAAATGGCTCGAAACGTTGCATGGCCAAGCGCCGGCTGCCGCCATTGCGATGTGCGGCTCAGGTGTCACCGCGTGTCACAACCTGCTTGCGCTCGAAGTCGCCGGTCTTCCCGGTGCGCAGCTCTACGCGGGCTCCTGGAGCGAATGGATTCGCGATGCGGCGCGGCCGACCGAGCGGTCAGCGAGGGAGTCCCCAGCGGAGACGACCGAGCCGCCGCGCAAATAAGTTGCCGCCGGATGGGGCCGTAAGACTCTTGCTCGTCATACATTTTTGCTATCGTGCTTCGTTTTGGGAAACTCAACGCGCGTGGCTTCCGACCCGAAAATCAATGGCAACAGCGGCACTGGCACCGGCAACGGCACCACCCGCAAGTACAACCCCGCCCAACCGTGGCAGGTCGTGGACTCTCAGGAGCTCTACCTGGTCAACGCCTGGGGCAAGGGCTACTTCTCGATCAACGACGCCGGACACGTCGTCGTGCGCCCCGACACACAGCCGGGCAACGAGATCGACCTTTATGACGTGGTGGAAGGGCTCAAGGCCCGTGATCTGACGACCCCCGTCGTCGTCCGGTTTTCCGACATCCTCGCGCACCGGCTCAAGCACATGCATGCCGCGTTCTCGCAGGCGATCGCGGAAAACGACTACAAGAACCGCTACGCTGCCGTGTTCCCGATCAAGGTGAATCAGCAGCGGCTCGTGGTGGAGGAGGTCTATCGCTACGGCCGCGAGTTTGGATTTGGCCTGGAGGCAGGCTCCAAGCCCGAGCTGCTGGCCGTCATGGCCATGACGGAAAATAGCTCCGACCGCCTGATTGTCTGCAACGGCTTCAAGGACGACAGCTACATCGAAGCAGTGACGCTTGCGACGAAGCTGGGGCGCACCATCATCCCCGTCGTCGAGAACTTCGACGAGCTCGGGTTGATCTTGAAGCACGCGCACTCCTACGGGGTGCGGCCGCGAATCGGGGTGCGCGTCAAGCTGTTCAGCGAAGGCTCGGGCCGGTGGCGCGATTCGGCGGGCGAGAAGTCGAAATTCGGGCTGTTCGTCACCGAGATCCTCGAGCTGTTCAACATCCTCAAATCGCACGACATGCTCGACTGCCTGCAGCTCGTGCATTGCCACCCGGGAAGCCAGCTTCAGGACATTCGCCGCGTGAAAGACGCCATCAACGAGTTGGCGCACGTGTACGCGGAACTGAAGCTGATGGGCGCGGGCCTGCAATACATCGACGTTGGCGGCGGCCTGGGCGTCGACTACGACGGTAGCGGAACCAACTTCTCGTCGTCGATGAACTACACGCTGAACGAATACGCAAGTGACGTGGTGTACCGGATTGCAAGTGTATGCAACGCCCGCGACATTCCCCACCCGATGATCATCAGCGAGTCCGGGCGCGCCGTGGCCGCGTATCACAGCGTGTTGATTTTCGATGCGCTGGGCTCATCGGCGCTCGACAAGTTCCAGGTGACGGGCAACGAGGCCAACGACTATCGGGGCGACAAGGAGTTGCCGGCGCCGGTTCAGGATCTGTCCGTGGCGTACCGCTCGGTCAGCGAGCGCCGGCTCGTCGAGTGCTATCACGACGCCTTGACTGCCCGTGAGCAGGTTCTGCAGATGTTCAACATCGGGTTGCTGTCGCTCGAGTTCCGCGCACTGGCCGAGCGGCTGTACTGGGCAACCTTGGCCCGGATTCGCGATGCGGGCCGCAAGCTCGAAAGGATGCCCGAGGAGCTCGAAGATCTGGAGGTGATTCTCTCCGACACGTACTTCTGCAACTTCTCGGTATTCCAGTCGCTGCCCGACAGCTGGGCCATAGACCAGCTGTTTCCGATCATGCCCATCCACCGCCTCGACGAGCGGCCGACCCGCACCGGCGTGCTGGCTGACATAACCTGCGACTCGGATGGCAAGATCGACCGGTTCGTTTCCCTGCGCGACGTCAAGCGAACCCTCGAGCTGCACGAGCTGAAGGATGGCGAGAAGTACTACCTCGCCGCCTTCCTGGTCGGGGCGTACCAGGAAACCCTCGGAGACCTGCACAACCTCTTCGGTGACACCCACGTGGTGCACATCCGCCTGCATGACGAAGGTGGCTGGTGGATCGAGGAGATCGTGAAGGGCGATACGGCCAACAAGGTGCTGGAGTACATGGAATACGACGTCGCCGAGCTCGCCCCTGCCCTGTCACGTGACTGCGAGCGGGCCATCCGGGACGGGCGCATGACCATCGCCGAAACCCAGAAACTCAAGCGCTTCTACGAAGGCGAGCTCGACGGATACTCCTACCTGGAGCCGGCCGGGCCGTAGCCGTCTTCGGCGCGCACCGCCCCTGCCGGGGCGGTGTTTGCTTCCCGCAAAACCCGGTAGTAGCATCTTGTTGCGTTCGTGTCCTTACGAGGATGAGTTCGCGGCTCGCGTGTTGGTTGTTAGCTCTTCCCGCCCGACACGGCTCACTCTCGCACGAACGAAGGTACAGGCTGGGGGCCTGTCTGTCAGGCTCCTCGCAGTCTGAGCGGTTCGATCCTTCGCATCACTAAAGAGACTTTTCGGATGACGACGCTCTACGTGGGCAATCTGCCCTTCAACGCCACCGAGGCGGACGTGAAAGCTCTGTTCGAACGTCACGGCAAGGTGGATTCAGTCAAGCTCATCAACGACCGCGAAACCGGTAAGCCGCGCGGCTTCGGCTTCGTCGACATGGCTCCCAGCGAGGCGCAGGCCGCCATCCAGGCCCTCAACGGATTCCAGATGAACGGCCGGCCGCTGCGTGTCAACGAAGCCCAGGAGCGGCCCCAGCGCCCGCGCCATGGCGGAGGCCCTTTCCGCCGCTGAGGCTCAGTAACCGCCTTTCGCTCTTCGATCACCCCGCTTCGTGCGGGGTTTTTTTATAGTACGCTCGACTTCGCCATGCTCACGAACAAGAAATTTCAGGCCGGCTGCCTGGCCGCGATCCTGCTGCTGACGGCCAGTTGCTCGACGACCAGCACCCGCGAAACCACAGCTGCGGCACTCGACGAGATTCTCACCGGCAGCCAGCGCGCGAGCGAAAACAGCGCCCGGGATCGCTACCGGCATCCGAAGGAGACGTTGCTTTTCTTCGGTATCCGGCCCGAGATGCGGGTCCTGGAGGTATGGCCCGAACCGGGTTGGTACACGGAGATCATAGCTCCGCTGCTGCGGGAACACGGCAAGTACTACGCGGCTGTGATTGCCGCGGACCCGCAGAGTAAGTATGTAACTGAACGCCTGTCTGACTACCAACGCAAGCTCGCGTCACATCCTGACGTGTACGCGGGAGTCGAGGTGGTCACGTTCCCGAGTGACGGGGGTGATGCCGTACCGCCGGGGTCGCTCGATATGGTCGTGACGTTCCGCAACATCCACAACTGGATGGCACGGAATTCCGCGGAAGCTGCCTTTGCAACTGCGTACAAGGCGCTCAAACCCGGTGGCGTGCTCGGTGTCGTGGAGCACCGCGGCAATCCTGCCGTAGCCCAGGACCCGAAAGCCAAGAGTGGCTACGTGAATGAAGACTACGCGATCCGCCTCATCGAGGGTCAGGGGTTCAGGCTGGTGGGCGAATCGCAGATCAACGCGAATCCCAAGGACACGAAGGACTACGAGCAGGGGGTGTGGACTCTGCCGCCGACGTATCGGCTCGGTGACCAGGACCGGGACAAATACGCCGCCATCGGCGAGAGCGACCGGTTCACCTTGAAATTCATAAAGCCCAAGAAATAGCTACCACATGTCTTTCATGCGGGCAGTTATATCCAGCGTCGACTCACCCGCGCCCTGCAGTGCAACATCCACCGAGCCCAGGTTGGAGCCGTGGAAACTCGTCGCCTCCAGGGTCTTCAGTACCCTCTCGGTCAGAAACCGGCTGCGGCCCCCGTACACGTGCGCATCGCCCTGCCGCGACTGGGCCGTCAGATGGAACTTCAGCGGCGCCATCAGAACCAGTTCGTTCTGCGCCCGCGTGAGCGCAACATACAACAGGCGGCGCTCCTCCTCGATCAGCTCCGCCTTGCCCGTTGCGAACTCCGACGGGAAACTGCCATCCACCACGTTGAGCAGATAGACCGTATCCCACTCCATACCCTTGGCCGAATGGATGGTCGTCAGTACCAGGTAGTCCTCATCGAGCACCGGCGTTCCAGCCAGGTCGCTGGTTGCATTCGGCGGATCGAGGGTGAGCTCCGTGAGGAAACGCTCACGCGAGGGATACTGACCCGACAGCAGCTCGAGCTGATCCAGGTCGCCCAGCCGTGTATGGAAGTGCTCGTAGATGCGCTCGAAATGCGGCCGGTACCATTCGCGGGCCAGGTTCACCTGGCCCGGCCATTGCCGCCCCGGCTCCGCCAGCGTCAGCAGCAAGTCGGCCAGCTTCTCGCATCCATGTTTGGCAGGCGCGGGGGCTGCAAAGCTCTTCAGCGAGGCGAATGCAAAGCCGCTGGCCTCCAGGTGCTCGACCGCCTTGCGCGCGTTCGCCGGGCCCATGCCCGGCAGCAATTGCAGCGCGCGGAATGCGGCAAGCGAGTTGCGCGGATTGTCGGCCCAGCGCAGCAGTGACATCAGGTCCTTGATGTGACCCGCTTCGAGAAACTTCAGTCCCCCGTACTTCGTGTACGGGATCTTGCGCTTACCCAACTCCACTTCGAGAATGTCGCTGTGACTGGAGCTGCGGAACAACACTGCCTGGCGCTTCAGCGGCACGTTGGCCTCGCGGCGCCTGAGAATTTCCGTGCAGACGTACTCCGCCTGCGTCTGCAACTCATCGACCGTGACGATCCGCGCCCGCGCGCCCTTGCCGCGGATCGACAGCAGGTGCTTGCGGTGCTGGCGCGGCGCCTCGGCCATCAGCGAGTTGGAAACATCGAGCACTTCCTGGGTGGAACGGTAGTTCTGCGCCAGTGTGATCACTTCGGCCCGCGGCTTGAAGCGATCGGGAAAGCCCAGGATGTTCTCCACCGCGGCGGCGCGGAACGAGTAGATGGCCTGGGCGTCGTCGCCGACCACGGCAAGCCCCGAGCCGTCCGGCCGCAGAGCGTGCAGGATCTGCGCCTGCAGCTTGTTGGTGTCCTGGTATTCGTCCACCAGCACGTGATCGAAGTGGGCGCCGACGTGTTGGGCCAGGCGCGGCTCTGACATCATCACGTGCCAGTAGAGGAGCAGGTCGTCGTAGTCGAGTATGGCTGCGCGCTGCTTCTGCTCCACATATGCCCTGTACAGGCGTGTCAGATCCGCTTCCCACTGCGCGCACCACGGATACTGCTGCTCGAGGGTTTCCTTGAGCGACTTCTGCGTGTTCACGCGGTAGGAGTAGATCTGCAGGCAGGTTTCCTTGCGCGGGAAGCGCTGCTCCTTTGCGGCCAGTCCCAACTCCTGGCGCAGGCTGTCCATCAGGTCCGCGGAATCCGCCCGGTCCATCACACTGAACTGCGGATCGAGCTTCAGATGCCGGGCGTAGTGACGCAGCAGCCGATTGCCGACGGAATGAAACGTACCCGTCCAACTCAAACGCTGGGTAATGGTGTGACTGACGCCCCCTAAGGACTCATCGAGCGCCTGCTTCGCAATCTCGTAAGCGCGCCGGCGCATCTCCATCGCCGCCCGGCGTGTAAACGTCAACATCAGGATGCGCGCAGGATCCACCCCGTGGATGACGAGGTGCGCAACCCGATGTGCCAGCGTATCCGTCTTGCCCGTACCCGCCCCGGCAATGATCAGCAGGGGACCGGCCTTGACCCCCTTGTTGTCGGGCAGCGGCTCACCAAAGGTCACCGCTTTTCGCTGGGGTCCGTTCAACTTCTCGAGGTGTGACGTGGTCGACATGGTGCGGCCCGAATATACGTAAGCGTCCGCCTGCGTGTCACTGCGTACAGTCACGCCTTTCCAAAAAAATTACCTTAGCACGGTGCCGTCCGCATCCAGCACTTTCACCTCACCCAGGCCGAGCTTGCGCACGGGCGCCTCGATCACGGCCACATCGCCGACGATGATCCAGGTGAACGCATCCGGGTGAATGAGCCTGCCCGCCGCGGCCTGCAGATCGGCTGCACTCAAGGCGTCCACCTTGCCGACGAACTCGTTCAAATAGCTGTCCGGCAATCCATAGGTCAGGATATCGGCGTAGGAGCTCGCGACCTCGCTGGAAGTCTCATTGCTGCCGGGCAAGGTCAGCACCAGGGTGTCCTTTGCGGCCTTGATCTCCACATCGGTGGGCTGATGCGTCCCGATCAGTCCGCGCAGCTCCTTCATCGTCTCGGCCATGGATTCGGCGGTCTTATCGGTCTGCACCATCGCGCTGACCACCAACGGCCGCTGCCCCTTGGCACTGATGAGACTCGTCCGCGCACCGTAGGACCAGTGCTTGTCCTGGCGCAGGTTCATATTCAGTCGGGAGATGAAACTGCCACCGAGCACCGTGTTCACCGTCTCGAAGGCGATGTTGTCGGGATCCGCGCGTGGCGGCGCAACTTCCACCCCAAAGAGCAGTGACTGTTCCGCACCAGTGCGATTCACCAGGAAGACCCGCGGCTTGGCCGGCATGGGCACGCTGGGGAGCTGTTTCACGGCTAAGGCTTCGGCCGGCGCCTGCCATCCGGCCAGGCGCTGCTCGAGCAGCGGCGTAATCGTCTTGAGAGTCGTGTCGCCGACGATCAACAGTGTCGCATTGTCCGGCCGGACCCAGCGGTGATAGAACGCGCGCAGCTCATCGACAGTCATGGACTGCACACTCTGCTCAGAGCCGATTCCGGAGAACGGGTTGGAGTAGGCGTGCCCCTCGCCATACAGCAGCTTTGGGAACAGGCGTGATGCGATGCCTTGCGGCTGCGACTTCGCTTGCGCAATTGCAGCGATCGATTGCGCCTTCAGCCGCTGCAGCTCCCTGTCGGGAAATGTCGGGTTGAGCAGGACGTCACTGAACAGCTCGAGTGAGTTGGCGAGCTCCCCGGTGATGGAGTTCACAGAGATATAGGAGGTGTCCAGCGTCGAGCCGGCGCTGATCTCGGCGCCGAGCTCTTCCGAGCGGGCAGAGATCTGCAACGCATCGCGCGATTTCGTCCCATTGCTGATCATTGCGAGCGCGAGATTCGAAGTCCCCGGCTTCGCGAGACTGTCGGCAGCGTGTCCGGCGTCGACAATCAAGTTGAGTTGAACGACCGGCACCTCATGGCGCTCGGCGAGCACCACCTTCAACCCATTGGAGAGGGTGGCGCGCTGCAGGGGTGGAAGCGTCAGAGGCACCACGCTTCCAACAGCCGGAAGCTTGCTGCGATCGGCTCCGTTTCCTTCAGCGTGATAGTCCGGAAACGGTTGCACGTTGAGTACGAACACGCCATCCGACAGCCAGGTACGGGCGGCATTGCCGACATCGGCGGCCGTTGCATCACGCAGCCAATGCAAGGTCGTCTTGTAGAAGTCTGGCGATCCGCCGTAGAGCTGGCTTTCGCCCAGGATGGCAGCCTTGCCAGCGGAACCGTCTATTCGCTCGACAGCGCGCACAAACGACGCGTAGGTGGACGTCTTGATCCTGCCCAGCTCCTCTTTGGTGGGGCCTGCCTTCAGGAAGCGACTGACTTCCTCATCCAACGCTTTCTCCACGACAGCCGGATCACCCCCCGGCTTGACCGTAGCGATCACTTGAAACTGCGACCCGATTTCAAACGGCCCAACACCCGCACTCACGCTGGTTGCCACCTGGTCCGTGTAGACGAGGCGTTTGTACAGGCGGCTGTTCTTGCCGCCGGCCAGGACTTCCGCGGCGATTTGCAGCAGCGTGAAATCGCGAGTGTTGTAGCCCGGGATGTTCCAGGTCTTGTAGATCCGCGACTGCGGCACGCGATCCTGCATGCTCGCGCGCTTCTGCCCGCTCATCCTGGCAACCCAGGTGTCGGTACGCTTCAGAACCGGCCCGGGACCGATGTCCGCGAAATAATGCTCTACCTTCTTGCGCACTTCAGCGGGCTGCACGTCACCGGCAATCACCAACACCGCATTGGCCGCACCGTAGTATGTGCGGAACCATGTTTTGACATCCTCCAGCGAGGCTGCGTTGAGGTCCTCCATCGAGCCAATGGTGGTCCATGAGTACGGATGCCCTGCCGGATACGTACTTGCCGCAATCAGCTCATCGACCTTGCCATAGGGACGATTCTCGCCCTGCCGCTTCTCGTTCTGTACGACGCCGCGCTGCTCATCGAGCTTACCCTGGTCGATGGCGCCGAGCAGATGCCCCATGCGGTCGGATTCCAGCCACAACGCGGTGTCCAGCGCATTGACGGGTACATTCTCGAAGTAGGTGGTGCGATCGAGCCAGGTGTTGCCGTTCATCTTCGTGCCACCGACGGTGATCAGAGGACGGAAGAATTCGTCGTGATGGTTCTCCGTGTTCGTGAACATCAGGTGTTCAAACAGGTGCGCGAAGCCTGTGCGGCCCGGATGCTCGTCCTTGCTGCCCACGTGATACCAGATGTCCACGGCGACGATCGGCGCCTTGTGGTCCTCGTGAACGATCAGCGTGAGACCGTTCGCCAGGACGTACTTCTGATACGGAATCTCGACATCGGCCAGTGCACCCGCAGCCGGGCCCGCGGCGCACGCCTGTGCAGACATCCACAGCGCCACCAGGAAAGTCAGAAAAGTATTTCGCATGATGCGCAGCCTACACGATACGCCAGGCGCTCTCCCGGCAATTCGAGGAACGAATCGCAGGCTGCGACCGGCTCCAGCTGCCGGACATCCGCGTGACCTGCATGCCGCGCCGGGTCGCCGGCGCGCCGGAGCAATCTCGAGCGGCGCTCCTCCTCATCGGCTCTACATAACACCTGGACGATTGCCGGCCAGATCGGCGGCATCGCAGCGCGCAGCGGCGCTTCGTGCTCGCCACTGCGAAAGTTACCTTCGAGGATCAAACTGTCACCTAGCGCCAGCAGCTCCCGCGCCATCGAGAACATGACAGCGAACGAGATGTTGCTCAGCGCGCGGGAAGGCACGCCGGATCCCAACACATCCAGCAGGGGTTCCTTGATCGTATCCTTGCCAATGACTGGCACCGCATTGCGCATCGTCAGGTCGCGCGCGAGCGTGGTCTTGCCTGTGCCAGGCAGTCCGGTAATGATGATCAAGCGAAACTTCCGCATACTCGGCATGTATGAAACCTGAAACCCAGACTGTTCACTTTCGCGGGCGGGTCATTACGGTCACCACCGATGACGTCGTCCTTCCCAATGGACATCGAGCGACGCTCGAGGTCATCCGCCACCCAGGCGGCGCTGCGGTTGTCGCCCTCGACTCCCAGCGGCGCGTATGCCTCTTGAAGCAGTACCGGTACGTGGCCGACGGCTGGATCTGGGAACTGCCCGCCGGGAAACTCGAGCCCAACGAGCCCCCGCTCGAAACGGCGAAGCGTGAGCTGATAGAAGAAGCTGGCATCAGCGCAAGTCACTGGGAGAGCCTCGGCACTACCCTGAGCTCGCCAGGGGTACTTGCCGAGGTCCTGCACCTCTTTTATGCCACAGGGCTCGAGCCGAACACCGCGGCTCACGAGCACTCCGAGATCATCGAAGTTCACTGGATCCCGTTTGACGAGGCGTACGAATGGGCGATGAACGGCCAGATCCGCGATGCCAAGACAATAGTTGCACTCGCGCGGGCATTTGCGTCTGCTGCAGTGCGTAAGCCATCAACTGCCGACAATCCGTGACGCAACTCTTGGAAACGCCACGGATCCGCCGGGTAACGTGTTCATACCGGATATAGCCGGCTGGCGATTGAACGTAATCCATGGCAGAACCAAAGCATCCTTTTTCGCGCCCTGGTCAACCCGACACCGGGCCCACGGCCGAGCGCAGGCGCCTGAGCAAGGTCGTTCACGATCACAAAGGCACTGCGATCGTCGAATGGTACGACGCTCCGGACGACCATGACCGGCCGGTACTCGAAATCGAGGGCGCCAGGGCTCCCAGCTCGCCACACGAGCGCGGATTGAGCACGGGCTCACTTGCGGTGGAGGGCAAGAAAGCGCACGAGCCGTACGGGCGCATCCCGAACGCCGACCCTAAGCGCGCGCCCGGCCAACGCACCGACCTGCGCAAGCTGTCTGCGTGGATCAAGCTGATGCGCTCGCTGGAAGAGGCCAAGAATCGGTAGGGTGCGACGCATGCGTCGCACGGGTTGACCCGCGAGGGGCAAACCCCGGATTGTGAGCAGGCGCAGCCTGCGCAACCGAGGACGACTAGCGTGGCGACGGCCGGCGGCCTACGCCGTACGTTGAATATGGGCGAGCTTGCGAGCGTTCGTCAGCCGATAGAACCGCCGCAACTCCGCTAGCACCTCCACCTGCGACCGCCCCCGGGCGTCGCGCAGCGACTGCTCCAGCCGCCTGCAGAACTTCTGCGCATAACGACTCGCTTCGCGATAGAGATCCTCTCTTCCCGCGGCCAGGCGAGAGTCAATCCGCGTGCGCTCGAATAACAACCGCAGCAACCCGGCGGGAAACCGATCCGGGAACTGGCGGCGCATGAGCCAGTAGCTGCCCACGTACTTATCCACCTCCGCCTGCATCTCCAACTCCAGAAGTGACACGGGCTTGTCATGCCCCGCATTCCAGGCAAGGTACAGAAAATGGCTGACGCCTTCGAGCGCGGTCCAATAGTCCGCTACATTCCCGGCGTGCAGCAGTTCCATGGGGTCCGCACGATCGAGCCGCTCCAGCAGCTGCGGATCGAGATACAGCGACATCGCGATCTCGCCGCTGCCACCCTCTTCCGGCTGAGCGACGATGAGCTCTTCGTCAGTGGGCCCCCGGGGACGCGCCGCGGCCGGCAGATGATCCCGGTCAGTGACCAGGAAGTCATAGACGTCGTGCGAGATGCTGACGTCGTAGATGTCACCGATGAGATCCTGGAGCTGTTTCAGGATCATGGGTCAGTGTGCGAAGGCCGTGCCGCCGGAGGACGTCGGATCGACGCCCAGGCGCTTGAGAATGTCGTAGCAACGCCGGCTGCCGGTCTTCAGCCAGATTTCGTACAGCCGCAGGATGTCCTTGTCCGAATGCGCGTACGAGGTCTCGCTCACCTCGTTCAGCGCATCGACCATCGGTTGAAACTTCTCCGCCAGCTCGCTGAACACGTTGCCCAGCACCCGGCTTCTTCCCCGTGACAGAGTTTCCGCCAGCGTCGCATAGGCACGTCCGCCCATGGCAATGTGATAGTCGACGTCGATCAACTTGCGGGCGAAGCTCTGCGCGAAGAAACCTGCGATAAACAGCGAGACATCGCCCAAGCGTTGCAAGCCGCGATTGCGGTGTTCCGCGGAGCGGGCCTCCAGGGCCTCGGACAGCATCACAACGAGGGGTTTGAGGCGCGGACCTTCCGAGGTCTGCTCATACAGTGCCTCCGAGCGGGAGAACAGCGTGAGAAGATTCACGACGTAGTGCTCGGTCTGATCTTCGACTGCCAGCTGCTGTTTCTCCAGAGCTCCATGCAGCTCGTCTTTGAAGAACTCGCGCAGATTGGCGACCGGTACTACACGGGTAGAGGGGTGATCGCTTGGCATACAGCAACGGCCTCCTGACTTTCGCACTTCCGCTAATAGATAGAACGGCGGAAGGTGCTCAAAGTTCACTCACCTGCAGCCGTTGATTCCGTGACCCATTCCACCAAATTCACCCTGCGGACGCACGTAACGAAAGTCACCCGCACGTGAAAGAGTTTCACGCATCGTTGTAGGAATTTCCGACTTTGGCAGCGAAGCGGTTAGACTGCTAACAATCAGGAGAACGAGGAGAGGTGGTGTCGGCTTCGCGGATCGATGTCGCGCGCCCGGGTTTTCTGGGCTTTTCGGGCTATCACTGGCTCGTGATCGCCGCCGCCTGGGCGGGCTGGGGTTTCGACGTCTTCGACGCCCTGCTTTTCAACTTCGTCGCGCCCAACTGCGTGCCCGTGCTACTGGGCCTTCAACCCGGGGCACCCGGTGCTCACGAGGCGACAGTCTTCTGGACCGGCGCCATCACCTCCATCCTGCTCGTCGGTTGGGCCACTGGTGGGGTGTTGTTCGGCTGGCTCGCCGACCGGATCGGACGCAGACATGCCCTCTTTGCGACGATTGTGGTGTATGCAGCGGGCACTGCGTTGTGTGCGGCCGCAACCAATATCTGGCAGCTCATCGCATTCCGTGCGTTGGCGAGCCTCGGTATCGGGGGTGAGTGGGGAATTGGCGCCGCCCTCGTTGCCGAAACCGTTCCGCAAAACAGGCGTGTCGAGGCAGGCGTCATTTTGCAAAGCTCGTCGCCGCTCGGCATCGTCCTCGCGAGCACTGTCAACTACCTGATCGCTGGAGTCTGGTTCGCAGCGACACCTCAGACCTCATGGAGGTACGTGTTCCTCGCCGGTCTCGCACCCGTCATTCTCGCCTTGCTGATCAGAATATTTGTACGCGAGAGCAGTCACTGGACTGCCGCGGCTGCGCGGGAACACCCACCCTCGCCGCGCGAATTGTTCAATCCTGACATTCGAAAGCGGACCCTCAGCGGCGCGGCAGTGGCTGTTACGGCTGTCGTCAGTTGGTGGGCGTGCAACGCCTTCGTACCTCTGCTCGGCAGCACCCTCGCCGGTGAGCACGCCGCCCACCTGGGTCTGTCCGCGGAAGCCGCACGACTTCTGGCCGAAACCTGGAAGGCGCGCGCATCCAACTCCTTCAACTTCGGCGGCCTGCTGGGCTCATTCGCTGCGATCGCCCTGAGTCGGACACTCGGCCGCCGGCAGATGTACGTCGCCTACTTCCTGTATTCCGCAGTGATGCTGTTTGTGACGTTCGGACTGGACCTCGCGCCACCAACGAGGCTGGCGATGCTCTTCTTTGTCGGTGCGGGCGTGTATGGCGTATTCGGTACGTTTCCGTTCTACCTCCCGGAGTTGTTCCCAGCCCGCCTGCGCGCCACCGGCTCGGGTCTGTGCTACAACATCGGCCGCCTGTTCGCCGCAGGCGGCCCGCTGTTCATCGGCATGATCTCCGCGCGCGCCGGCGGCTCCAGCGCCGTTCTAAGCGACACGTTGCTGTGGGTCGGAGTCATTCCCCTGATTGCCGCGCTCACCGCGAAATACTTCATCGTCGAAACACGGGACCAGCCGCTACAGTGAGCCCAACCGCCCGTCGTGCACGTGGCGCTCGATGGGCAGAAACCCGCTGGCAACCAACATCTGCCGCCCGCCCCAGCCGCGCGCCACTGCGGCAATAGCCTGCTCGCGCAGGGCAGTTCTGGCGGCTGCTCATGTGTTGGGCGGCGGCCCAGGCCCCACAGTGGGGGCCCACAGTTTGGAAGGCGGCTCAGGCGCGCAACTGGACGGCGAGCTCGATGCAATCGCGGACGTCGACGTCCGCGGGACGCACCGCATCGGGCCAGGTCTGACCTGTTCGATTAATCCACGCAGTCGCCAATCCGGCAGCACGCGCTGCCTCGACGTCCAGCAGCGGATCGTCACCGACGTAGATCACTTCATGTGGCTCGAGGCTGAGCCGTTCGACCAGGCTCTCGAAACAACGGGGATCGGGCTTCGCGGCGCCGACACCGCGCGCGTTCAGCGACACACTGAACAAGTCGGCCACCCCGATGCGACCGAGGTCGGCATTGCCATTGCTCAGAGTCGCAAGCGCGTAGCGGGCACGGAGTCTTTGCAGCCCTGGGCGCACATCGGCGAACAGGTCGAGCTGGTTGCGCGCAGCGATGAAGATTTCGAATGCCGCTTCCGCGATACTCTCGTCGTAACCGCACTCACGCGCATGTTGAGCGAGTGACGCGATTCGCAGGTAAGTGAAATCATGCGCCTTGTGCGGCTCGCGCGCCGCAAGCTGCATCCGGGCGGTGCGCATCTGTTCCAGCGAGAGCCGCTCGGGAATGCGTGGGCAATTGTCGCGCAACCACTGCAGCCAGCGCTCCTCCGCTCGCGCGAGCACAGGATCGACGTCCCACAGGGTATTATCGAGATCGAAAGCGACAGCACGGATCTTGTCCGAAAGGGCCACCATATGTCTGAACTTCACCTCGTGATCGGTAACAAGAACTACTCCTCCTGGTCGCTGCGGCCCTGGATGCTGATGACGCACCTGGGAGTGAAGTTCCGGGAAACCATCGTACCGCTCGACACCCCGCAGTTTAAAGACGTAATCGCTCGCTACAGCCCCGCTGGCCGGGTGCCGGTGCTGCTGCAGGGTGAGCTGGCCATCTGGGATTCTCTGGCCATCTGCGAATACATCGCCGAGATCACCGGCCGGGGCTGGCCCGCGGACAGCGCGGCTCGTGCAGTCGCGCGCTCGGTGTGCGCGGAGATGCATTCCGGTTTCGGCAACCTGCGCGCTGAATGGCCGCTCAATGCGACCGCGCGGAACCGGCACACAGCCGTGACGCCGGGACTCGAAGCCGACATCGAGCGCATCGAGGAGATCTGGAGCGACTGCAGATCCCGCTTTGGCAAGAGCGGCGGCCCCTGGCTGTTCGGCGAGTATTCGGTAGCCGATGCCATGTACGCTCCGGTGGTCCTTCGCTTCAACACCTATGGCGCGCCGCTGACCGAGACGGCCCGCTGGTACATTGCCGCGACGCTCGAAGATCCAGTCCTGCAGAAATGGCTGACTGCCGCCAAGAGCGAGACATGGACGGTCCCGGGATACGAAGTGGGTTTGGTTACGTGATTTACGCCGCGCGCCAGGTGATTCGTCTCGCTGCAACACTGTCCGCCCTGATTCTGGCAGGAGCCGCCGCGCAGGCCAAAGATGCGCGAGTTGCTCCAGCCGCTGCGACCGCACGGGTGCCACCTGCCGCGCACGCTCCGCCCGCGCAGATGAGACCGTTCACCGCCGAAGACCTGGTCCGCATAAAGCGAGTTACGGATCCTCAGGTTTCGCCGGACGGTCACTATGCCGCCTTCGTGCTGCGCGAAACGGACATGGAAGCAAACCGGGGCCGCACAGATGTATGGTTGCTGGACCTGGCGCAGAAAAACGCAACTCCGCGCCGCCTGACCCAGAACGACGCCAACGACTCCAACCCCCGCTGGGCGCCCGACAGCCGCACGATCTATTTTTTATCGACACGCTCCGGCCAGTCCCAGGTGTGGCGTCTGTCCCTGGACGGCGGCGAAGCGGCGCGCGTGACGGATTACCCTCTCGATGTTGGCACGCTGAAGGTTTCACCGAAGGGCGATCGCATTGCCATCACCCTGGATGTGTTTCCCGAATGCGCCGACCTGCGTTGCACACAGGACAAGCTCGCTGCGAGCGGCAGGAATAAGGCGACCGGCCGGGTCTATGACCGTCTGTTCATCCGGCACTGGGACACCTGGAGCAACGGAACACGCTCGCACCTGTTTGTTGCGCGCATCAACGCGGACGGCAAGGCGGACACGCCGCTCGATCTATCCAGGTCACTCGATGCCGATGTTCCTTCCAAGCCCAATGGCGGCGATGAGGAATTCGCGTTCAGTCCCGATGGCGGCTCAATCGTGTTCGCGGCTCGCATTGCGGGCCGAACCGAGCCGTGGTCAACCAACTTCGATCTGTACCAGGTTCCCGTGGACCACGTAGCGCAGCCCAAAAACCTGACGGCAGCGAATCACGCCTGGGATACGCAGCCCGTGTTTCTGAAGAACGGTGACCTCGCCTACCTCGCAATGGACAGACCCGGCTTCGAGGCCGATCGCTTTCACGTGATGCTGCGCGATGCCAGGAGCGGTGTGGCGCGGCCGCTGACTCAATCCTGGGATCGGTCCGTCAGCCGGCTCGGCGCAACCGCCGATGGCCGCAGGCTCCTCGCGACGGTCGAGGACCTGGGGCAGGTGTCGCTCTTCTGGATCGACGTTGCCACCGGCACGCCCCACAAGATCGTGGGCACCGGCCATGTCGGCAGCTTTACCGCGGCCGCGGACTCGATCGTATTCGCGTGGGAAAACCTCGGCGCGCCGGCCGACCTGTTTGCCGTGCCGCCTGGCGCCGGCGCGCCACGCCGCCTGACCAAGGTCAACCAGGAGCTGCTCGGCCGGCGCATCCTCAGCGAGTTCGAGCAATTCAACTTCAAGGGGTGGAACGACGAGACTGTTTACGGCTACGTGCTGAAGCCCTACGGGCTCGAGCCGGGCAAGCGCTATCCCATTGCTTTCCTGGTGCACGGCGGACCACAGAACAGCTTCGGCAACTACTGGACCTATCGCTGGAATGCACAGACATTCGCCGCCAGCGGCTACGGCGTGGTGTTGATCGATTTCCATGGCTCGCCCGGCTATGGGCAGGCCTTCACCGACTCGATCAGCCAGGACTGGGGCGGCAAGCCGCTGGTTGACTTAGCTAAAGGCCTGGAGGCAGCCACCACCCGCTATCCGTGGTTGAACGGCGAGCGTGCCTGCGCCCTCGGCGGCTCGTACGGCGGTTACATGATGAACTGGATCGAAGGCAACTGGCCGGACCGCTTCCGCTGCCTCGTCAACCATGACGGCGTCTTCGACAACCGGATGATGTACTACTCCACCGAGGAGCTGTGGTTCGCGGAGTGGGAGAACGGCGGGCCGCAGTACGAGAAGCCACAGGCCTACGAGCAGTTCAACCCCGTCGACTTCGTGTCAAAGTGGCACACGCCGATGTTGGTCGTGCACGGCGAGCAGGATTTCCGCATTCCCTACGACCAGGGAATCGGCGCCTTCACCGCACTGCAGCGGCGTGGGATCGAAAGCCGGCTGCTGCTGTTTCCCAACGAGAACCACTGGGTGTTGCAACCGGCCGATTCGGTGCAGTGGTATCAGAACGTGCTCGGCTGGCTGGATGCGCATCTGAAGAACTGAGCCTGCGCGGGCTGCGTGCGACGCATGCGTCGCACCCCCCCGCGCTACTCGCTCTCGCGCTTGCGGAAGCGGTAGAACGGCTCGTCGTGGCGTCCCTGCGCAAGGTGGCCGGGCTTGTCGAAGGCAAGCTCTGCCGTCGAATATTCCAGCGGTCCCAACTCCGCGCGGGATTGAATCTGCGCGATGCCGCCGGCGCCGCCAGCGCGGGCGTGGCAGGTCTTCGGCTCATTGGCGCCGACAAAATGCCCTTCGGAGCGCTTCCAGCGCAGACTGCAGCCCTTGATCGAGTGAACGTCCTGCACCATCAGTGCCTTGAACAGATCGGGATTGAGCTGACCGTTGCGCCAGCGGAAGGGTTCGTTGAGAGTGTAGTCCGTCTGCACGATGTCTTTCTTGACTACGCCAAACATCACCACCTTCTGCCCGACGACACGCTTCGGATCGCCGGTAATGCTTTCCTGCACGTAGAAAGCGTTCTCGCCGATCATGATGGCTTCGATCGGAACGATGTCGAGCGTGAGAGCATCGTGCGGAGGCTGCACACCGTGCGCGTTGTCGGACTCCACCTGGGCGCTGTTGTCGTAGTGACCGGGATACATCAACACCAGCTCCTGCATGGTGACATCGGGTTTCTCTTCCGTGCTCGCACAGCCGGTCACCGTCAGGCACGCAATGGCCATGGCGATGGCAATAGCAGCCGTCGGACACCTGAATAGTCCCTTGGGACTCCACCTGTCATCCATAGTAGGCCCGCCACTCCGCACGATACGACGTCCCCAGCCCCATGATCTTCTCGAGGAGCTCATCGTAACCTACCCCGGCCGCGCGTGCGGATTCTGCGAAATCCTCCGCAGCTTCGAGGTTGGGGTTGGCATTGGCCTCGAGCACATACACCTGCCCGTCCGGCCGGACGCGAAAATCCATCCGCGCATAACCTGACAGCCCGAGCGCGCGATAGATGCGGCGCGAAAGCTTATCGAGAGTCGCGAGCACCGCAGGCGGCAGATCCTCGGCGGCCCGCGTCGTGATGCCGTACTTCGCCTGGTAGCGCTTGTCCCACTTCACCTTGCGGGTCGCTATGGCCGGCAGCGAGTCCGGCATGGAACCGAACACCATCTCCCACACGGGCAGGCGCGTCAGGCGGTCGTTGCCCATCACGCCCACATACAGCTCGCGGCCCTCGACGAACTCTTCGACGAGGGCATCCGAGCCGACTTGGCTGTGCACGAACTCGATCCGCTCTTTGAGCTTCGCGAGGTCATCGACTACCGATGCCTGGGCGATACCGAGGGAGGCATCCTCGACCGTGGACTTCACGAACAGGGGAAATTGCAACTTGCGCGGCACGTGAATCCGCGCGCCGCGCGCAAACACTGCAAACTGCGGTGTTGGAATTCTATGGAACGTCAGCAGCTGCTTGCACAATGACTTGTCGCGCGACAGCAGCAGGCCGCGCGGATTGCAGCCCGTGTACGGCTGGCGCATCAGCTCGAGGAACGCGACGACATGTTGGTCGTAAGTGACGATACCATTGAATTCTTCGAGCAGGTTGAAAACCACGTCGGGTTTCCAGTCGGCAATGGCGCTGCGCAGCTCGGTCAGACTGTCGAGGACGCCCATGCACCGGACATCGTGCCCGCTCTTGCGCAGCGTCGTCGTGACGTCGTACTCAGTGCGCCACTCTTCGATTTCCTTATCGGTATGACCTTCGAGATTTTCCGGCGGCACCAGGCTCTCGTGCATGACCACGAGCGTGCGCAGTTTTTTCATAGTGGCAAGTGCGGAGTCTCGCCTTGAGAGTACAGGCGCACGAGTCGTTCGAGCATCCAGCGGGAGTGCCGGATGGCATCGCGCCGGTTGCATTGCACGAACAATTCGAGGGACTCGCTGCGTTCGATCACCATGCGCAGGATCTGGTCGACACTATAACGCTCCATCCCGAGTTCGCGGGCGACGGCATTGACGAGTGGGTTTTTCTGAGCGCGCAACAAGGCAGCGGCGCGCGTAGCCCCGCGGCGCAGTCTTTGTGCGCTGAAGATTCTTTTCAGCAACTCATCGGTGAGGCCGCGACGAATCTGATGGTTTCGCGCGAGTCTGCGGCGATAGTGCTCGGCCAATGTGCGCGTGTTCAGATCAATGGGCTCGATCCGGGACTTGTTGCGCACGGGCGCTACCCGGCCCCGCACGCTCGCGACCAACTCTTCGACGACGTTGAGTTTGTGGAACGCAGGCCAATCGGCGTAACTGCGTCGCCAGTTGGAATTTGGCTTCAGCCAGACGGCGAAGGTTTCGGCGAAATCCTCTGTGGGATGGGCCTGCGCGTACCATTCGCCCAGATGATGGACGTATCGCCTGCTGCCGGGGCGCGCCTTGTACCGGTTGGGGTACTGCAGGGAGGCCGGCCCGAAGACCTCGCGCCACCGTTTGCGACGCCTCAACCGGTAGGCATTGTCGACGGCGTGCCCCGCCTCATGACGAAGAATGCGCATGAACCAGCGTGCATTGCCACCCTCCACCTCCCGCATGATGTGCCGCTCGAGCTTTTCGAGCCGCGGGTGTGCAAGGTAGAACGGCACCGCAATGCCCGGCACGCCGTCCGGTGAAAACCATTCTTCCGATAGCCACACATGCGGACGGACCTGAATGCCTCGCCCTTCGAGCTCGGAATAGAGACGGTGCACTTGACGCTTCAGTGGCGAGCGCTCAATCGATAGCTTCAGATCGCAAAAACGCAGCGAGAGGAGTTCCTCGTCGGACAGCCGCGTCCACGGAAGCGCGTTACGGCGGTTTCCGGCATTAGAAGAGCGCCTGGCGGCGGCGGCGCGGCTGCGGGCGGCCTGTGCCAACGGAATTATTCCTGCAGGTTGTTATGGTCTGGCGAGACGGCGAAATTACCAAAGTGCCCGCGCCGTGTCTTCGGACAATCCGCGCCAGCCGGGTTCTTCGGGCAATGCCCTGAGCCTTCGGGCCATCGCTCGGCGAAGTCGTCAGTGATAGCCGCACCCATGCGCGCGCGACGCTCGCCGAGCCGGTGCGACTGTTCAGCTGCTCAGGCTAACCAGCCCGTGGGCCAGCAGCCGATCTGCGTAGCCTTCGATCAAATCCTTCTGCATCAGGCCACTACGCCATGATGGTGGAATTGCACTCACACCGTAGTGCGCTCCCGCGAGTTGCCCGCAGACCGACGCGACTACGTCCGAGTTGCCACCGACGTTTGCGGCTCGCAGTACGGCATCGCGAAAATTGTCCGTCGAGCTGAACGCCCAAAAGGCGGCAGCCAGGGCTGTGGCGGCCGTATTGTTCATATGCGCAGCCGCCTCGGTGATCGGCGTAACGTCGGCAAGTATGTGAGCCTTTGGCTGACCGGATAGCGCGGCGTTCAGTGCGCGCCCCAATTGCCGGCAAGCGTCCAACACCGCGGGCGCCTGGCAGGTGGTCCGTGCCGCATCGGCAGCCTGCTGCACAGTGGTCTCGAGAGAAGCCAAATAGTAGAGCGCGATCGGAGCGACCCGCGAGAGCGGCTCCGGATCCAGCTGTTCGGGGTCAAACGATCCTGGGAATACGACCCGTCGCCATTTCGCGAGGGCAAGTGAGCGCGCCGTATTCGCAGTGATCCCGACACACTGTCCGGTGCAAGACAGATAACCGTCCTGCTGCCAGCGCGCATACCTCTGAACCTGATCGCGAGGATCAAATCCGTCGCACTCCACCAGGCTCTCCGCCAAGCAGAGCGCCATAGCCGTATCGTCCGACCAACCGCCGCGTGGCAGGTCGAATGGCCCGCCACCGATCATGTCGCCCACCGGACTGAATGAACCCGCCCGACGGAACTGCGTAGCCGCCGCCACCGCGTCACCGACCGCAAGGCCGAACAAGGTCCCTACAAAGCGTTCTCGAAGCGCACGCGCCGCCGCTAACGTGGCTGTGTCGAGCAGCGGATCGGCATCCGCCCGAGGCTCCGCCGGGGCGGGGCCTCGGGCTGGTGCCGGGGTCGCAGCCGTCTGTGGTGCACTTGCATGGGGTGCAAGGGGTCCCGGCTCCGGCGGCGTCACGACGCCCGGCGGCGGCAGCGTGACCGCCCCAGGCGATGGGGACAGCGAGGGTTCGAATCCCTCTCTCTCCCGCCAGGCCGACGTAGGTGCCGCTGCCAGCGGCGCGACTGCTGCGCGCGGCTTCACCGCCGGTGCGGCACCGCGCGCCGTCCCTTCAACGCCGGTTGTAGACGCTCCCGGTGCCGGCGGCACAATCGCAGGGCGTGCCATGGCTGGCGCCTGCCCCACTCCGGACGGCAACTCGACTCCGCCAGGCGTGGCTGCTGCCCCTGGCGCGGCGGCTGAGCCAGCCATGACGCCCGCGCCGGATGTCGTTGTTTGACCGGGGGGCTGGGCCGCTGCGCCAGCGCCGTTGCGCCTAGCGGCGGCGACGCCGTTGTCCGTTACTGGCGTCTTTTGCGACGCCTTGTCTCGGTCGACCGCAGCACGTGCCTGCGTGGCGGCTGCGCTGAGCCCAGCGCCATTCGCGAATCCCGCGCCTGCGCTTTGGGCCGCGCCCTCTCCTCGTTCAGCTGCAGCGCGCGCCTGCGCGGCGGCCGCAGCCAGCCCTGCGCCAGCTGCATAATTCGCACCGGAAGTTTTCGCACCGCCCGTGCGTCCCTTGCCTGCCGCGAGGTTTTGCATGGCGGCCCGCGCCTGTCCCGCACCGGTGGCCTGACTCGCAGCGCGCGACTGGACATCTGCGACAGCAAGCAACCCTGGTCGGGGATCCCCAGTTGCCGACATCGGGCCCACAGCCGAGACCGCAGAGGCGAGCGCATTCATCTCGAATCCGCCGTCCGCCAGGTTCGGCTTCCACTGGCGGACGTAATTCGCCTGCGCCTCGGTCTCCGGAACGAACGCCCAACTCTTTGACCGTTTGCTCTGCTGCCACAGCCGATTGAGCTCATCGAGAGCACCGTCGCCCGACAGCCCGCGCTCCACCAACAGGCAGCCAATCACTGTCCCGGTGCGGCCTATTCCGGCGCGACAATGCACATAGACCGGCCGACCGGCGCGCATCGAATTTCCAACATAGTCGAGTATCTCGACCATCTGGCTGCGCGAGGCCGGCAGGCCGTGATCTTTGATCGCCTTGCGTGTGTACTCGACGTAGAACGGCAGATGAGTGTCGTACCGCAACAGCTCCGTCGGCTTGGTCAGATCGACAAAACACTCGATCCCAGCCGCCAGCAGCTTCTTCAACCGGTCTTTGGTCTTATCGCGCGTAGGCCCGCCGGGATGCTCGCCCGCCAGCAACAGCCCGGGGACCACCCAGTAGCAATGTCGCAAGGGTAGCTGGGGCGATCCGGCGGTAGGCTCGCTCATACGGGCAAACAGGTCCGTGTCAGGCTGATACGACCAGCGACTCGAGCCGGCCAGCGAGCGCAACTTCCTCGCATTCCGTCATCTGCGCGGCGCGCTGCGCTTCCAGGCCGGCAAAATCAAACTTGCGCGTGTCGGCCAGGTGCTCGAGCTCGACGTTGCGCAGGGAGGAAAAGATGGTCTCGGTGCGCCCGGGAAATTCACGCTCCCAATCGGCCAGCATCTTTTTGATGGCGACCCGCTGCATGTTGTCCTGGGACCCGCACAACTTGCAGGGGATGATGGGAAAGCCGCGACCGCGCGCGTAGCGCTCGATGTCGCGCTCGGCAACGTAGGCCAGCGGCCGGATGACAATGTGACGGCCGTCCTCCGACAGGAGCTTTGGCGCCATCGCCTTCAGGCGCCCACCGAAGAACAGGTTGAGAAACAAGGTCTCCACGATGTCGTCGCGGTGGTGACCGAGCGCAACTTTAGTGATTCCGTTCTCGGACGCAAAGCGGTACAGCGCTCCTCGCCGCAGCCGGGAACACAGACCACACATCGTGCGCCCTTCCGGAATCACGCGCTTGACGACGCTGTAGGTATCCTGCTCGATGACCCGGTATTCGACCCCCAGGTTCTCGAGGTACGCCGGCAGCACATCGGCAGGAAAATCCGGCTGCTTCTGATCCAGGTTGACGGCGACGAGCTCGAAGTCGATAGGGGCGCTGCGCTTGAGGGACAGCAGAATATCGAGCAGCGTGTAGGAGTCCTTGCCCCCCGACACACACACCATGACACGATCGCCGGCGCCGATCATGTCGAAATCCTCGATCGCCTTGCCTACCCGCCCGCGCAGATGGGCCTGCAGCTTATGAAAGGTTTTCGAAAGTTTGGGCTCGGCGGCGGCAGCACTCATGGCAACGATCTTACCAGCTCACCGACAGGGGTTTTCAGGCCGCGGCGACGCTTTGTGCACTCTCCTCCAGGTACTTGGACTCAACATAACGTATGAATGAGACCGCGGACAGCGGTTTGCCGGTCGCAGCCTTGAGCAGGTCCTGCACCGGCACCTTGGCGCCCAACCCGTGCACATGCGTACGCAGCCAACCCAGCAAGCCGGAGTACTCGCCCTTCGCGAGCTGCTCATCCAGCTCCGGAACATCGGTGCGCAGCGTTTCATAGAGCTGCGCGGCAATCACCGCACCCAACGCATAGGACGGAAAGTAACCAAACGATCCAACCGCCCAATGGATGTCCTGCAAGCAGCCATCCGCATCGTTGGGCGGGCGAATCCCCAACCTCTGCTCCATGCCGGCATTCCACGCCTCGGGTAGATCACGCACGGCGAGGTCTCCGCTCAACAACTGCTTCTCCAACTCGTAGCGCAGCATGATGTGCAGGGGATAAGTCAGCTCATCCGCATCGACGCGGATCAGCCCGCGCTTCACCCGTGTCAGGTGCGCATAGACGTTCTCGAGCTCCCACTCCGGGCCGCTCACACCGAAATGTTTCAAGAGCAGCGGCTGGACATACCGCACGAAGGGACGGCTCCTGCACAGAATCATCTCGATCAGCAGCGACTGGCTCTCGCCGAGGGCCATGCCACGGTCGCGGCCGACAGGCTGATCACGCCAGTCCTGTGGTAACCCAAGGTCGTACAAGGCGTGACCGGTCTCGTGAAGCGCGCCGAGCAGGCCGGAGAATGGATCGTTGGGATCCAGGCGCGTCGTGACACGGATATCTCCCGGAACACCTTCGGTGAACGGGTGCTCGCTCTCATCGAGGCGGCCGCGATCGAACGGAAAGCCCATCGACTTCATGACTTCCAGGATCAGCGCCTTCTGCTTGCCTGGCGGAAATTTACCCGTCAAAGGCGGCAGTACCCGGGTTTCCTGCAGGGCGATCGCTTCGCGGATCAGCGAAGGCAGCCGACGTGAGAGCGCCTTGAACATCGCGTCGATGTCAGCGGTCGTGATGCCGGGACTGAACTCGTCGACCAAGGCATCGTAGGGTGCGAGATTCAGTGCCTGTCCAAGCAGCGCCGCCTTGTCACGGACGAGGTGGACGACTTCCTCGAGATGGGGAGCGAATAATTCGAACTTGCCTTGCTGCCGCGCTTCCAGCCAACGAGCCTCCGCCCGCGCGGCCGCTTTCGTCAATCGTGAGATCAGTGCGACAGGAGTGGCGATCGCGTGGTCGCGCTGCCTGCGCATCTCGCGAAGGTTTGCGACCTGCCAGTCGACGAGACCCTGGCTATTGGCCTGGGCTCGGTCGAGCAGACGGGTGATACGAGGTGCGGTGAGCAAAGCGTGGTGCTCGGTCTCGAGAGCCGCGAGCTGTTCACCGCGAACGTCGGCGCTGCCACGCGGCATCATCACCGCGGCATCCCATCGCAAGAGCGAAAGAGCGCCGCGGAAGGCGTAAAGCCTTTTGAACTCCTGTTCGAGTTGCTTATAAGGTGAGGCTGACATTGGTTTGATACTCGGGTCGCAACCGGCCTAGGCGGCCCCGCTGAATTGCGGGCCGCGAGCTGAGCGACGAGGGGTAGTTTACCAGCGGGCCACGGCCAAGCTCGGGGTGCCCGACTGTTTATTGAATCTAATCAGTGACTTAGACATGCCGGACAGTGATTGACACGCTGCTGGGGGCCCCTGGGTTTCATTACATATTCTGGGCCACGGCCGGCAGCGACTTCCACGCCTGCATGGCGCGTTTCCGGTCCTCTCCCCAGTGATATCCGCCCAGACTCCCGTCTTTGCGCAACACGTTGTGGCAGGGAATCAACCACCCGACGGGATTCGCACCAACTGCGTTACCAACGGCGCGCGGGCCAGAGCGACGCCCGATGGCGGCAGCGACTTCGGCATAGGTCGTCGTTCCGCGACTGCCCAAGTCAATGAGCGCCTGCCACACCTTCAATTGGAAGTTTGTACCGCTGACGCTCACTTTGAGGACCGACTTACCTTCACCGTGCCAAATCTGACGCGCGATGGTGAGCGCATGGGCGTCGTCTTGCTCCACAGTGGCGTCCGGCCACTGCTCATGAAGCGCCCGAACTGCGGCCTTCTCCTTTCCGGCCTCAACGAACACGAGATGACACACGCCGCGCGCCGTTGTCGCCACTAGCGCACGTCCAAAGGGCGTGTCGGTGAATCCATACCGAATCGCGGTACCGCGCCCCAGTAACTTCAGTTCTCCCGGCGTCATTGCATCGAGCGTCACGATGAGATCGTGGAGGCGGCCAGGACCGGAGAGCCCAACGGAATACGCGGCATCGAGGACGGACGGTTGAGTGAGCAACGCGCCCTTCGCTGCATTACCAGTCACGAACGCCAGGTACTGTTTCGGCGTAACACCGGCCCACCGCCGGAATAAGCGATTGAAATGAAACTCGGACAGCCCCGCATGAGCCGCGACGTCAGCCAGGCGCGGCTGCTCCCGGAATTTGGCCTCTATGTAGCGGATCGCCCGCGCGATGCGCGCGAAGTCCCGACTATCCACGAACTTGTCGTCAGCGTTGCTCATGACGCACATGATATTGGGCCACCCGCGCGTCAATCGACCCGAATCTTGCGGGTGAGCTGCGGATCCTACGCAACACCGCCCATCCGCTACACTTGCCAGCCCATGCAAAAGCAAGCCTGGACCTGGACAACGCGGCGCCTACCCCAACCCGCGCGCATGGCACGGTGGGGACACTTCGGCACGCCGGTCGTGATCTTCCCCACCGCCGGGGGCGACTTCGAGGAAATCGAGCGCTTCCAGCTGATCGCGGCTCTCGGCGAGCTCATCGACGGGGGTCGCATCAAGGTCTACTCCATCGATGGAGTCGCCGTACGCGCCTGGCTCTCCGCCGCCACCTCGCGGCAGGACTGCGCGCGTCTACAGGTTCGCTACGACTCCTTTGTATATGAGGAGGTCCTGCAGCGTATCCGCGAGGACTGTCACGATGATCGCATCGAACCCATTCTGGCCGGAGCATCGCTCGGAGCATTCGCGGCAATCAGCGGTATCTGCCGGCATCCGGACTCCGTCCGCGCGGCGATCGGACTGAGCGGCGTATACGACCTGGCCGACAAGTGCAGTGGTGAGGACAGCGCCGCGTTCTCTGCGCTCACGTGCCTCGTGACTGCGAAGGGACCGCGGCTCGAGAACCTGCGCCGCCGTGCAATCATTCTGGGTTGCGGCGAAGGAGACTACGAGACTCCCGCCGAGTCCAGGCGCCTGGCCGACGCGTGCGCCTCGAAAGAGATTCCCTGTCGGCTGAGCCTGTGGGGACCTACGCGCGGCCATACGTGGTCCACCTGGCGTGAAATGCTACCCCCTGTGCTTGCCGAGCAGCTCGCGAATCCGCTGGTGAGTCGGTCGGCGAGTCAGCCCTAACGGGCTCGATCCGGTCGCCAGGACAGCATCAAATCGGGCCACCTCGCAACAGTAATGCCGACTCCTATGGACGCAATGAGCAGCAACAGTACGACCAGTCCGATCAGAAAGCGGCGCAGCGGCGAAACCC
>Ga0307511_10000309_pt1 | contig 51872 bp, 55 predicted proteins | sample 13_EM_MG_FD_200266 | JGI IMG/M metagenome (GOLD analysis project Ga0307511, IMG submission 200266) | Populus trichocarpa ectomycorrhiza microbial communities from riparian zone in the Pacific Northwest, United States - 13_EM | ecosystem: Host-associated > Plants > Roots > Unclassified | place... | reverse complement strand
AAAACTTCTTTCACAAAATACCCAGCAATTTGCCCATACTGTACCCAACCATTTACCCAATGGGTTCTTTGAGAGTTTGTGGTAAAATTGAGCCAAATTGAGAGTTTCTTTTGAAAAGTTTTGAATGGACCCACAGGGTATGTTTTGGGTAAATCTCTGAGTACATTTTGAAAGAACTCTTCATGAGTGGCTCAATTTCAAAGCAGGTACATTTTGAACAAAATTGTGAAAGAACTCTGAGGGTTCTTTCAAGGAGTGGCTCAGGGGTACATGAGTGGGTTATGTTGGAGTAAATTCAAAACTTACCCAGTGATCCCATCAAGATCAAAGTGGTGGGTACATTGAGAATTTACCCACCATTTACCCACTGGGTTAAGTGTGAGTAAATTGTTTAAAAACTCTCCAAAAACTCTCAATGTACCTGCCAGGTAAGACCCCCTCTGCCCCCAGTGTTTTGGTCTCCTCGTTTTTATGTCACGAATCTTGTTACATAATTGAGTGATGTCTTGTGTGTTTACCTGAGTTCGTGACATCAGCCACACATTCATCCTTATCTCATTTCCCTTATCTTTCACCCTTTTGTTTTTCCTTTGTCATAGCAATACATGGTCTGTGTGCAGTACCTGCCCTAAACTCTTCCCTTTATATAGTGGTTGCGTACTGCCTGTATTTCCTTAAACTTTGTCAATTCAGATTCCCCCACGAGCCAACTGTCACCTTAGGCATCTCGAACCATAGTCTCTGAATTGACCCCAACATCTCCACTTGCTCCCTTCTGCCTCCACCTCTATCCTCTGTATCTCTACCCAGCTCAGGTACTCCCATTCGGCCCTGAAAGCCTGGACACCCCCAGGAGAGACTGTATCTAGGTCCAGCTAACAGGACTCTCAACATCCCACAAACCACTTAGGTGATCCAAGATCTGGGTCAGAAAGATCTCCCTCTCACCCCTGTCATTGTTCAAGAGGAGTTGTGCTTGAGGTCGGCCCTGACAATGAGGAGTAACAGTAGGAATAGCCACTTGGCTCATCAAGGATCATCTTGCTGGGCGGGGTAGATATTGTCTGATCTGGCCCAACTGAGGTGTAAACAGGATCTGGTAAATCTGGCTAGACGTGATTGAACTCCTAGATCTTGTTGTATATTGCTCAATAATACTATATGGATGAACACAGTGTCAGGTACACTTGATGGGCCAGATATTCATATATCGACCCTGATCAGATTTCACCTGGTTTGCTGATGGGGCAACCACTCACTTTACAAGGATTTTTGGGACACTTCTTCAGTACGTGGCCACTTTTCACAACTTTTTCCACTTTTGCACTTAGGATAAACCCCTGTTTTGCTGATGCCTGTCCCCAAGACACCTCTGTGGCCTGGGGTCCAGTTCATGTGAACCTTGATGTTAGGATGGTTTGTTAGGAGGTTGTACATCTTGTGTCTGAACAAGACAGAAGAGAATTGGGAGGTGTGTGCATCAGGAAGATGGGCAATGACTGTTTTCTTCCTGTCGCTTTCTGTCACTTTTCCCCCCCTTATCACATACTTTATTACCATATGGGTATCAACTTTTAAAAGTTCACGACATAACTTCTAGAAGTACGTACTTATTCCTGTCCTCCACCTTCTCTTACGAAAAGATCGGGAAAAGGAAGAAAACAGTCGTTGTCCACTTTCCTGATGGAAGCCCGGCAAATCTTGTGACCCTGTATTGATACTCAGTCATTGGTTCAGTTAGGTGTGTTCGTCACGCACGCAATAGCGATGGGTGGGGCAGGTTGCGGCTGTGGCACTGGCCCGGTTGAAACCACATTTGCCCTACGTGAAGGATAACGATGGGTTAATGAAACTCTCTGGAAGACGTCAAGTTCCAATTTCACCTCGAGGAGTGAGACAGGCTTAACGGTCGCAGTGAGCATAAGAACAGAGCCAATCACGAGGAGGTACGTACGGAGCTGGGTTGTCGGAGTGTATTTGCTTGACTGGTATGGGACGCCTGATCGATCCCACTAACCTGAGCGTGAGTTCCTGGATGACCCACCGACAATGAAAACGAACCTCCGTTTGCATCCACTACGACCGGTGGCAGCTTCTCAAGTAGCTGGGTTGACAAGTCTGTTCTGCTTCCGGGCTGTATGGAAAATTGAGCGGCTGGCACCTCCTGCAATCATGCACCCCACCTCGCGTAGTAGTGCGATGTCTTCATGATGGATGAGTACCGAATCAGCATCGGAGTTCTAAGATGGAAGAATTAGAGACGCCTTGATGTTTCTGATATCCGTCTTCGTTTCCAACTTGCCTGGAAAACGTAATCCGCGATTGTATCGAAATCGTCCCTTTCGTCCTATGGCAGAGGCAATCAAAACTGGATAAAGGGGCAGGAAGGCGTAACAACGAACGCACGGGTGTGGTATTGTGGATGACAATGTCAGGTTCGGAGTCGATGCTGGTAATTGAACTCCTGTCATCATCCCAGTTGTCGATAAATAGACTTGACGCGATGTCTGAGTCAAACTCTGAGTCCGAGCTGCATTCAACCTCAAACGGCGACCCTCCACCATTGCTGCCCCCCGGACCAAGGTCATGAGGACCTGCTGTAGCTTTTATAACCTTGGGAATCCCCAGCCTCTTGCGCACAGTGTAGTAACGGACAAAAACGCATTGATGGTACTCACGACTGTCGCCGGAGGACGATACATCTATGATTTGTGTAGGAGAGGGACGGCAACACGGTTGGGGACCACAGTTTGTATGAACTACCCCAGGCGCCTTCCACGTCCCCCAAGGTGAAGCAACTTCCGGGGCTGAAGTTGTAAACTCGGCTATCAGTTCGGCGCCGTCGTTTGAATATGATATCATCGCGAAATCCCTGGTCATATCCACACCAGTGGCAAGGACAGGCTTGATGCCGCTGGGGTGTCCGCGCTCGCGGGCAAACGCTACCCAAGAGTCGTAATGCGCTTTGGTATACTCTTCAAAGGTTCGACCCAATTTAACGTCTTCTCTGTAAGTCGGACGCTTAGTCAGGAGGGCAGCACCTTGACCCCCGGCGAGTTCGAATGAAATGCCGGAACCGGTTTCCAACTTCCTAAAGGGCATGTTTGAGGTTCTGGAGGATACAGATGCAACAGAACGGGCGTACGGATATAACGGTGCTTTGGCACGGGCTGGAATTTCTCGGACGGTGTCTGTGGAAAGATAGCCAGGCGATCGAGGCTGGGTGTTGAAAATTGGCCCAATGTGCAACTGCTTGAAAGTGGAGGGAACATCAACATCCAACTCCCTCTCGCCCAGCGGACAACCAGCAGAAAATAACAAATGGAAACACCCTCTGAGGATGTAGCCCACGTCTCCCGGTTGGACACATTCGAAGTCAGGGAGTGGGGCAGGTTCCCTGATCTCATTGCATCAATCAGATCGGAGACGCAAGTGAAAATCGAACTACGAACCACAAGGCATCTCCACGCGCCCGGATGAAACGTGGTTGGAGCTTACTTGTTGTATATTTCCCAGCACGATCTTTTAGGGGCCTTGAGTAACGGCGAGTGGGTGGATCGTGCGAGCGGTGAGGGAGAGGAAACTGGTGGACCCAACGACATAAATAGGTAGTCAGGAAAGGGCCACTCCCCGACCTTTGCTGTGCACTGAGATATGAGCACAGCTTCGCCACGGCATTCTGTCAACCCGGATATTGAACACAGGATCGCGTTACATAACCAAGTCTTTTGTCGACGTTTTGCGGGGGATCGGGCGCGACTTTGAGTTTCGAAGACGAGGAAAAAATACGGGGCACCAATGTATCGCCCGACCAACGCGTTGTGCATGGTTTAGACACGATGTGAAGGTGGTGTGGGATAATGAAGACGACACGCATATGTATGAACTTTGAAATCTTGTCATTCTTGGCGCGTAAGCGATTGAAGTGTTATCAGATGGAACGGCCCACTCATATGCTGTAGTACACCGCCTGGGATCCAGCAATCACGAAGCTCATGGTGTAGTTTGCACATGAAAGTGAGCGCGGCCTCACTCATTATGCTTAGATGCAGTGCCACCGTCCACAAAGCCGGCGGCCGGTGCGCGCTCCAAACACCAATTTCTATGCCGTTCGAAGTGCACATAGATTTCCTGTATCACCCCAGCGCATCAAGGTTCAGATCATCGGAAACGTAATGGTCTCCCTTCGTGGTTGGTGGGCGGGACGCCGTCCCCGGACAGCAAATCGAAATCACATTCTTCATGTTGGATAGGTGAGTACAACGGTTTTACTAAACCGATCAGATATTGCATTGCGCAGATCGAAGTGGATGTTGTCGAGAGGCGAAAGGTCGCGTTCGACTCTTGTATCCAAACCGCTGTGGTAGGTTCTGATTATAACTGTTGAGCACCGGCAGGCTCGCGATCAGGTCACCGGTGACACCACACACTGTGCGGTGTGGTATCTACTCAAGCTCGGGATTCCTTCTAAAGTGGAACCTAAAGAATCTCCCCTCTCAACGATCTACTGTCCGAACATAGACCCAGCGAACAGGGCAAACACAACAAACAAACCGGACGACAACCAAGTCCCAATTCGTGCGCCACTCCAAGGAGATCTGACCCATACGAGGAGATGGTCTGGATCCAAATCTCATGCCCATCAAGTTCACACATACGGCTGAGATCCTTCTCTGCCCCGAGACTGAACATTTCTCATCGGTTCAAGTGGACGTGGGCGATGTTCTTGACAGGCAAAACCCGTTCACGTACAGGATGGGTGGGAAGCCTGGACTCGGAGTTTGGTCCGAGCCACTAGGACTTACTCCTCGGGCGGGGGGTATCACCGTGGCTGTTCGTATGGCGGGGCGGCGACGTCGGGAACGCCAATCCCTGCCGACAAGCGTGGGCAAGGATTACCAGACCCCGGAATTCCAGAGTTTACCGCAGTCCCGCGAGGGGTCGGGCTGGGGGCGGAGGTCTGGGGCAGACGGTGGTAAAGCGAGGGGAATCAAGCGTAGGGAAGCTGATATAGGGGTTACGAGGCAGCAAAGCCGCCTCTGGAGTCCGCGATGCAGAGAACGTACAAAGGCGTGTTGCACATGCGAGAATACGATCTTCCTGGCATGTATATGGAAGGAGGAGCAACAGATTATAGTCAGGAGGACGGTTCGAGCGGGTAGGGGCGGTGAGGCCTCGTCGTTCGCGGCCATGAGTGAGAAGGGTTGGATGTAGTTGGTGGGGTACAATGTGCACATTACGGCTGAGGGCGAAGATGGCGAAGAGAAGAGTAAGCTGTGCCCAAGAAATGCTTTGATGGGAAGGGTGCCGAGCACCTTGGGAGTGCGCGGCCGAGGTGCTGGGGTTCGAGAGATGGGTTCTGAATGGAGGGACAGTTCGAGAAGGATTGGTTCCGCCCAGCTCCGGGCCCAGGCGACCTGATCCAGTAGAACGCCTGAAAAACTTTTACCTCCGATACACGAGTATACACGTCCCACGTCCGTCACATTGCAAAATCCCTCACCCTACAAGAAACTCCGGGGGAAATCACAAGCCCCTCCTCCCCCATGGCCGAGAGTAAATCTGTGTCAAGGGGGGGGGAAGAAACCCAAACCCGTGGCGCCAACTAGGCCATCAAAGCTGTTATAGAGAAGGGTTGGAACGAAGCGCACGATAGGGCTGCCCAGACCGCGACGCACCGATGCCTTACGCACTGCCGCCGAGTCCCAGGTTAACTCTTGGAATGCGTTGGAAAGGTTAACCCAGGAAAAGATCCAGCGCGACAATTTTTCCGTGTCTCACTCTTTATCGTATCACCGGCTGGTTCTCATGAAGCGGACCGCATTGGATCACAGCCATGCTGGTTGTATAAGCGGTGCTTAATAGACTCATCAGGGAAATGTCCAGTCAGATCGGAAGCGCTTCCAAGCGCTTCGAGTATTGACAGTTATCTCCAAGCGCATTGAGGCTCGTGGAATCGCGACCGAATGCCTTTTTTCTCACCGACTTGCCCCGCATGCACTGGAGTCAGACGAGGCGGACGGCACTCGTGCTTGAAATAAGCAGTAATTTTTGTTGATTGTTCACTGAACGAAATTTTGAGCGAGCATATTGATGCGCTTCCATAGACTAGACAAGTTGAAGGAAGCGCATAGAATCGTTCCCAATCGCTTGGAAGCGTATAGAGCCAACTGTCAGTGATCGAAGCGCACCGGTAGCACACAATCGAACTGTGGATTTTCCTGATGGATGGGTTAGGGGCATGTCTAAGGTCTCCTCTTGAGAAACTGTAAGTTGGGGGAGGATCGTTCATCCTGTCCAGAACGAAAATCCGACAGAGGCAGAGCGGGTGCTTGAATGCACGTGGAGTGAACTACGAATCAAACGGGAATTGCGCGATGTAAAAAAGGAGAAAGAGTCAAACCACTTTCGTAGAGTGACAGACAGCACGCAAATCGAACAGATGAGCGAAGACACAAGAGGAACCCAGTTCCTCAGGCGCTGTTTGAACATTGTTGAGGGAAGGAAAGTCTTGGGGATGTAGGTACAGGATGGGGAACCATCGCACAAACAGCTGAAACAGGAGAAGCAACCGATCTCCCCTGTCCGCACTCTCGTGCCACTGGGGGTAACGCATAATGAAGCTGGATGCCTGAGTTTCTCTGTTTTCTTGTATCCTCTACCCCTGACTCTGTGTCGAAGGGCTTTGATACCCAATGACCATATCAGGCCGCATCGAAACACGCAGGTCAGAGATGCCAGGAGATGTCTGCGACTGCCGGGGGGAGGGTGGGGACAGCAGATGTCTGTTCCTTTTCGCCGTGGTGTTTCTACGGATCAGGGAAGGATTCGTTATAGCATTGAACACTGTGTTTTGTTCATCGCCTCGGGCGGTGTTCCCGATGGAAGATGTGACTACATCCCCTCCATCCGAGTCTTCATCAGCCACAAGTGGTGAGTTTATTGAGGGCACACGATAGGCGCGTGCTAGTCCAGAAGTAGGAGGGAGTTGTCCACCCCCTACTCCAGAACGATGGTCGCCGCCACTCGGCCATGGATCCCAATCCAAAAAATCCTGGGGAGCGACAAGCTCGGCGTGTTGATGTGGATACTCCAATTGTGGGGACGGGTGTGCGGCCGCAACCTCCCCGGTCTGCCCCCCCCACTCCCTGATCCCACCGCCTCTTTCCAAAATCGGCTTCGGCGCGTTCCTTTCTCCCATCGCATCCTGGGTCGCGTACCCTGACATGCCAGGGGCCAGAGGGAAATCAAAATCGTACATCTGACCGGGGCTTGTCACTTGTGCCCCCTGAATCGCGTTCTGGATTGGATAGAGGGATGCCATCGTCGGTGGAGGTGGCGGTATCTTATGGAGGGCCGGGTACGAGTCGAACCCCATGTATTGCTGTAGGTTCGGGGGACTAGGGCTAAACACAAAACCGGCCTTAGGTCAAAAACACTGTCCCAAACGGAGACTGGTGGGAGACGAACTGGCTGTACCCTGTGCCTGTTTTATCTTTGCTGTAGGAAAGTGCGGATTTACTACTTCCCACAGATTGGCCAATGTAGGGGTTCCGATTGGTGAAAGCGTCCGCTCGAGCTGTTGTCCGTGCCGTGTTAACTTGATGCCGAACCGAGTACTGGCTGTAGAAATTCTTATCCTGGAATTCCCGAGCTTTCTTTGGTTTCATTGGTTTCGTGGGTACTGACCCACCGTATGGTTGCTTGGGGACGGTGGGCGTGATCGGGTGCTGTGGGGAGGGTTGAGGAGTGGGATCTTGCACGTGTGGCTGCGGGTGCAATGAGTGAGAAATGGTAAAGGAGTAGTCAATTCGTATCAGCTTACCGACCAAGGTTTTGTGAACTTATCTCCTGTGATAAACGGATGTCGTTTCGCCTGTTCTGGCGTCCACCGCTTCAAAGGATCCAGGTTCAACAACCCTTGGCAGAAATCAATAAACGATGCGCGGGTGTTCAGTTCTGGAGGTAAAGAGACATCAGCACTACTCGTCAGGCTTCCCTGCATACACCCACCTTTTTCTACCTCCGCTCCATATTCCGAAGCCTCGAACTTCGGCATCGGGGCTTGGTTGATGATATCCCGCAGCGTCGGAGCCTCAAAGGGTTCCTTTCCTGGCTGCTCCCTCACATTCCTCTCCCTGGAGTACTGAGCAAGGGTCTTCAAATGGTACTTCTTGGGGCCAAAAGGACCGCTATACGAATAAAAGAAGCGGTTCGCTTGTTTTCCCTCGTCCATCATGTACTGGGGAGGCATCCTTCCACGGCTGGTTAGCATAACAAATTGGGCGTTGCGGACGGCGGGGCTTACCCGAGCATTCCAACGATCCTGGTCACCTGATTGCACTCACTCGTTCCGGGGAACAGGGGTAGACCGAGGAACAATTCCGCAGCTATGCAACCCAATGACCACATGTCAATGGAGGCATTGTACGGTATCCCGAGCAACGCTTCAGGTGACCGGTAAAACCTTGACTGGATGTAGGTGTAGACTGTTTGTCGTTCATGGCATGCGGAACCGAAGTCTATCACCTTGATTTGAGGTGAGTGCAGTCTGGGAGAAATGAGACCGGGACTCGATTAGAAACTCGGTGGATAACTTACGATCTGAGAAGGATATTCTGTGGTTTCAAATCACAGTGTATCAGTCGCGCCTGCTTAAGTACCGCCAAGGAGTCCAGCAACTGGATGGTAAATCCCTTCACGAGCTGCATACTCAACCCTTGGAATCGATTTTGCTCAATCAATTCGTGAAGGCTGCAGGACAAGAGCTCGAATACCAAACACAAGTGACTGCGGTGGATGAACGAGTCTCGTAACCGCAGGATGTTGTGTTCGTCGTTCGGGTCGTATTGGTTGTTCAGCTATTTGGAGGGTTCGGATGGATAAAAACTGAGTGTCTTTCACCAGTAAGTCGGTCAGGGCACTCACCAATTCGAGAATTGTGACCTCCATCATACTCTGGTTGAAGTACGTTGGTTTATTTTTTATCACCTTCACAGCAACGATCTCGCGCGTCTCCATGTTCTGACACTCCGCGACTTGCCCGGACCTTCCTCGACCGAGAATGTCCAGGACCAGGTACCTTACGAAGGGTTTTCTCAGAGGTGCGCAGGGCGGGACTGGATCAGTGATACTCACTGATGACCCTCATCGGTGCCTAGACGGTCATTGACAGAGAGAATGTAGTCGTAGTCCTTGTTATCGTACCCATCATTCTGCGCAGGGTCGCTGGGAATTGTCAGCACTCGCCGTGGGTTGTGCGTTGATTCGTATCTAAACTGTGGGTTGCAGATGTGGAATGTATCCACTAGGTGGGTCGTAAATTGTCGTATGGGCTACAATTCCAAACAGCGTGATCAGTCAACCGAGCGCTAAGGCCTAAGGCCCGGCAAAGTACCGCAGACCAAGGTAGATGTCAAGGTACGTACACTGAGATGAATGTCATTTCCGCCCGTGCGCCTGTCCATCCGTGGTTTTGTGGTGATAGGACGCAGCTCGGTGGCGTCCCGGACCCTTCTAAGGCCGGTGAGTTTCCTCGACACGGCGCTCTGCCCCATGTTGGGCTCCAAAGGCCGAGAAAGCGAGTCTCTTGGAAGGTTGGACGACAGGTTCGGATCAACCTGTGATGAAGAGATCGTCACGGGTGAAGAAGGTATCTGGCGGTAGCTGTCGGAGATGAACCTCGAACGAAGCGATACGCCGTCCCGGCTTCGGTAGTTGAATCTGTTCCTCCTTAGCCCTCCGCTGCTACCACCGCCATCGTCTCCACCCACTGTGGTCCTTGTCCTCTCCGGATTTTCTTGGAGCAAGGGAGGCCTGGGTCCTGACAATGCCATCCTATTTGTTGCTTCGCGTTCGGCTTCGTCGTGGGCAAACGAAGGAGCTGGTGGGGTGATTCCAAGCATGTCATTGGACCGTGCTCCCCCTGCGACCTCATCCCAGCGTCCAATGGTTCCAACTAATAAGAGTGTGAGTCCCTGAGTGACCCGCCGACAGTGGGACCAAACCTCCATCTCCATCCACTGTGATTGGTGGTCGCTTCTCGTTTAGTTGGGCGGAAAAATCCATGCTACCGCCCGGCTGCGCGGAAAATTGAGAACTTGACATCTCCCGCAGCTGTGCGCCTTACCTCACGCAGCAGCGCGATGTCTTGATGATGGATGAGCACAGAACCAGCATTAGAGTTCTAGTATCGGAGGATTAGAGACCCCTTGACGTTTCCGAAACCCTCTTTGCCAGCTCACCTGGAAAACATAATCCGCGACTGTATCGAAATCGTCGTTTTCGTCCTATAGAGCGTCAGTCAGGATAGGCGAGAGTGGGAAGAAATGACAACGAGTGTACAGCAGTGGTATTGTGGATAACAGTGTCCTCAGAGTCAGCGCTTGTGACCGAACTCCTGTCGTCGTCCCCACCATCATCGAACGGAGTTAACATGGTGTCTGAGCCGGAGTCCGAGTTGCATCGCGCCTCAAGCGGGGGCCCTTGATCGTCCGGATTCCCCGGGCCAAGGTCATGCGGACCTGCGGCGGCTTTTATAACCCTGGGGATCCCCAGCCTCTTACGCACAGTATAGTACCGGATAAAGACGCACTGACGGTACACGCCGGAAACGGTTTCAGTATCACTGTTACCAAAGGGCTCTAAGTCCACGATTTGTATGACAGAGGGAGGACGACGCAATTGGGGGCCACAGTTCGTGTAAACTGCCCCTGGTTTGCGCCATATCCCCCAAGGTGAAGGAACACCAGAAGTTGGAATTGTGAACTCCGCCGTCAGGTCGTCGCCATCGTTCGAATAAGACATCATCGCGAAATCCCTGGTCAAGTCGACACCAGTGACAAGGACTGGCTTAACGTCAGTAGGGTGTCCACACTCGCGGGCGAACGCTACCCAAGAGTCATAATGCGTTTTCGCGTATACTTCGAACTTGCCCCCTCGTTGAACATCTTCACTGTAAGTCGAATGTTTAGTCAGAAGGGCAGCGCCCTGGCCTCCTGTGAGTTGGAACGAGACGCCGGTGCCGGGTTCCAACATCCTGAAGTGCGTGTCTGAGGATCTGGAAGAAACTGATGTGGAAAACCGAACGTACGGATACATAGATGCTCTAGCACGGGTTGGAATTTCTCGGATAGCACCGGCAGAAAGACAACCAGGCGACCGAGGTTCGGTGTTGAGAATCGGTCCAACGACTAACTGTTCGAAAGTGCGGGGGACGTCGACGCCTAACTCCCTTCCACCCAACGGGGAACCAGCAGAAAATAACAAATTGAAACAACCTCTGCAAATATATCCAACATCTCCTGGTCGAATCCGCTCGAAGTAATGGAGTGGCGCAGGCTCCCTAGCGGTTGTTCAGGTGGAATATACGAGAGCAAACAGAGTATCGGACCACAAGGCGTCCCCGTGGTTGAGTTGGGACATTTGCCTGGGGCAGGTCAGCTCCAAGTCTGGGTGGAAGCACAACGGGGGCTTACTTCTTGTAGATTTCCCAACGTGATCGTTTAGGGGACATGGCAGGATGCGGGAGGACGAGACGTTGCAAGGGTGGTAATCGCCGGGCCTGATAATATAGGTAGTTGTATGGGATGGGGCTGCTCCCCACGGACCGAGGCGTTGGCACTGGTTCCGCCGTCAACGTGTCAACGTACAGCCTCAATTCAGACACACCTTCCCTTCCTCTGAACTCGGGGCCAGGTCCTGCCTTCGGGGCAGTTCCACGGTAACGAGGCACCAGGTCACAGAGATAGCATGGTCAGGAACGGCCAAAAGCCGGAGTCGCAAGATCGGCCGGGGAAAGGAAAGAGGGGGTGACCGGTCGCCCACAAAGTCGGTCGAATTGATGAAGGCAGAAGCGCTGGTGTCTGACGTTCCTGACATTCGTAGAACCACCTTCACAGGATTGTACTGGTTGGTTTTTTAGACCCCACGAGTTTTCTGGCGCCGTTGGTGAGCGCTCGGTCTCCTTAGGTCCGCATCAACCCTGTTGACAGCGGGTTACAAAACGATAGACCACTTTCCGAAAAAGAAAAAGAAAAAGAAAAAAGGATCGGTTTCTTTCGTTTACACTGCGCTGTGTAAACAACCTGACCCCGGATGCAGAACGGGAGCAGAGATCAGTGAACAGGTTGGTTGATGGGCGCTTGGTAAGTATACAGGCGCTGCCAACCACCAGTCCCAGATTCAGCCACTCTTACCAGTACTCAGGTCAAACGATGCCCCGGGTCAATGGGTCAGCATGGCCGCACGATATGTACCTCTAATAAGCTGATCCAATTATCTCCAGATGGTACGCCCATATCTTGTCGCCCCCAAACATACGGCGGTTTCAAGTTGTGGGTGGCAAAAGTTCGTCCAAATCAGCAGGTGGAGATCTACAGAAGAGAAGGAAACAACCTGTATTCGCCTTCATATGCAAAGAGTGGTATAGTTAAGAGGACATTGGCAGGTTGCGTCAAAATCGTTTAGCTATATAATGTCGTCATTCTCTGCCCTCCCCCTCGTCTTCCTGTTCGTATCTTTTGTGCTGAGTGCCAAGGAGATCCGTGAACATTCGTGATGTTGTCCTCGTCCCAACACCTCTGCATCATCGCCCACACACGATCCGAGACCTCGTGGTGAACAGATCGCAACGGCCGGTCGATGTCGAACCCCGAGAGGAATTCCGCTTCCTCGCTCTCTCCGGTGAACGGAGGTCTTCCAGAGAGGATCTAGGACAGACACCAGCGGGTGAATAGACGGAGATAGGAAGCCGAGCGATGTTTCAACTTACCTCCCAAGCGAGTACGGAAAATGCGAACGCGGCGACCTTGGTGGGTTGTGCGTGGACAAGCCCAGATGTATGGGGATTGATGAGCCCAGGTGCGATCCCACGGAATAACCCCTCCGTATCCACATCAGACCAGTTAGCGGGGATCGAGAGCGCGAAAGCGGATCCCAAACCACCTCGGTGAGCGACGCCACCACCGTCGACCAGGATGTTCCTCTAGAAGAGGGTGAATGTACTATATAGCGGTGGATGAGGGGAGATGACGTACCATCTTGACATTCCCATGGATGTTATGGTTATGCACGTGTTGCAATACATGCGAGATCTCGGTGAGCTGGAAAAATGCCGGTTAACCGAAAATTTGTAGCCAACATAGTAGAGACCATGCTTACAAGTTTTAGCGTGCTGACGTTCGGGTGTTGCGTCAGGTCAAGGAATGGGTTGACGTTCGGGTGAGAAAGTCGAGTGGATACACAGAACATGAGGGGCCACCGTGGGCATGTCACGGATGCTGCCTCACGAGTTCCATTTAGCGCTAGTAAGAAGTGCAGTTGCGAGTCAATGGTCCCTGGGTCCCTGATGTTCCAGAGAAGCGGGCCAGCGGACCGCAGCGCGTCATACTGCGGAGCTCCTACGGAGAGCTGCTTGGACCGCAGAACCGAGCCACGGCAGACCGGGCACTCGTGTTGAATGGGGTAGAAGAATTGAGTCAAGGCTGATGGAGATAGGGAGGTGGGAGCATCTTTGGACTGCGCGATTGGCACGTCTTCCCTTGGAGCCTTCGACCCCCCCGTGTGGAGTTTGGAGAGAGTCGCGAGCAGGAAGAGGTGGAGGAACTGGAAGAAGGGGATGAAAAGGGAGAAGAAGACTTTCGTTCTTGCGGTGGAAGTTTCGAGGTAGGCACGGTGTATGTGGGACTCGGTAGAGGGTTTCTGGTCGTCAGGGGGATCCGCCTCCGAATCTAGCGACTCTAACCAATTAACTACCGGGTTCGTGGTATCCGCAGGGCCGGCCAAGGTCGATCCCTTTCGAAGTTGAGATCGGGGTACGTAAGACGGGATATCAAACGCGAACGCACATCGTTACTCACCTCCCTCTCTTGGGTAGACCCAATGCCAATGTCGGACAGTTTCAGGACATCACTCCTCCATCCTACGGTAGGGCCGGGGATATTAGCATAGCAACCGACATCAGTGGCCGCCTCCTGACTACGGCTGGCAACGCTCTGTAGACGAGAGTTACCTTGGTGCGAGGGAGGTCGGGGCGCCAGTGTCACCATCCTATCCGTTGCTTCGCATCCTAATTTGCTGGGGTGAGTGAGGGAACTGGAAGGGTAACGCCAAGCAGACCATTTGTTTGTGTGTTCACTGGCGGCTCTGTTTGGTGCTCGATCGTTCCCACTGACCAGAATGCGCATGTGAGCGCTTGGGTGACCCGCCGACTGTAAAAACAAACCTCCGTCTCGGTCCACTGTGATTAGCGGCCGTTTCCCGACCAGTTTGGTAGATAAGTCTGCATCGCCCCCAAGCTACATGTAGAATTGAGTGGCTGAGATTTCCCGTAGCTATGGACCTCACCTCACGCAGTCGCGCGACGTCTCGATGGTGGATGAGCACCGAATCAGCATCGGAATTCTAGTATGAAAAGATCAGAAGCGCCTTGACGTTTCTGACATTGTTTCCAACTCGCCTGGAAAATGTAGTCGGCGATTGTATCGAAATCGTCCCTTTCGTCCTATTGATGGTCAATCAGAACGGATGGAAAGGTAGGAAGGTGTGACGAAGGTCGTACGGGAGTGGTATTATGGATGGCAATGTCAGATTCAGAGTCAATGCTAGTGACAGAGCCGTCGTCGTCGTCCCCATCGTCGTCAAACAGACTTGACGAGATGTCCGAGTCTGAGTCTGAGCTGTATTCCAAATCAAACAGTGACTCTGTGTCGTCGCGACCCCCCGGACCAAGATCGTGCGGACCAGCAGCAGCCTTTATGACCCTGGGGATCCCCAGCCTCTTGCGCATAGTATAGTACCGAACAAAGACGCATTGATTGTACCCATCCGAAACGATTTCCGTATGACCATTGCCAGAAGGAGGGCGAGATGGCTGAGGGCCACAGTTCGTGTGAACCACTCCTGGTGCGCGCCACGTCCCCCAAGGGAAGGCAACCCCAGGAGCTGAAGTTGTGAATTGGGCCCGCAGGTCACTGCCGTCGTTCGAATAAGATACCATCGCGAAATCCCTGGTCACGTCGACGCCAGTGACAAGGACAGGCTTGATGTCGTTTGGGTGTCCACGGTCGCGGGCAAACGCCACCCAAGAGTTGTAATGTGTTTTGGTATATTCCTCAAAGGTTCGCCCCAGTTTGGCGTCTTCTCTGTAAGTCGGGTGCTTGGTCAGAAGGGCAGCGCCTTCACCCCCTGTGAGCTGGAATGAAATACTGGAACCGGATTCCAACATGCTGGAGCACACGTCTGATTCAGGTCCTGGGGAAAATAGACGCAACGGAAGGAACGTACGGATACATCGGTGCTCTGGCATGAACTGAAATTTCTTCGACGGTGTCTGTGGAAAGATACCCGGGCGACCGAGGTTGTGTGGTGAAAGTTGGCCCAACAAGTAACTGCTTAAATGTATGAGGAACGTCGACGCCAATCTCCCTCTCGCCCAGTGGGTGACCAGCAGAGAACAATAAATGGAAACAGCCTTTGAGGATGTAGCCCACATCTCCTGGTTGAATACGTTCTAATTCGGGGGCGGGCTCCCTGGTGATCGCGCACATTCAGACGGGGTACACAAGCAAAAACCGAGGAACGAACCACAAGGCATCCCCACGATTAAGTTGAGACATCTCCCTGGGATATGTCAACTTCATGCCCAGATGAAACATTACTAGGGCTCACTTATTGTATATTTCCCAACACGATCGTTTACAAGGAGCCATGAGCAACGGCGAGTGGGTGGGATGTTATGAGTGGTGTGGGGAGGAGGAAACTGGTGGACACAACCCCTAAATAGGTGGTCGGGGGAGGGCTGTTCCTCCGAGTTGGGCTGCGCACTGAGATACGAGCACAGGTTCGTGATGGCATGCATTCCTCCAACTCGAGTATCAAACAGAGAATCGCGTTACATCCTCACTGTGGCCAAATCTTTGGTTGGCGTTTTGTGGGGGTCGCGTGTCGCCGAGGCAGCAGCGGGCGCGACTTTTGGATTCAAGGACAAGGAAAGGATATGAGGCGTCAACCTACCACCGATTCGCGCGTTGTGCGTGGTTTGGACATCCCTGGCGTTCGGACTAATGAAACGTGCCATCAAAGATCAACGCCTCTGACGGGCCACAACGGACAAAATTCATGCGCTTGCTCCCGCGGTTCGCGCGGCCGCGAGCGCAGCGCTTGAGCGACCCTGGCATTTTTTTTGGGATCCCCCACGTTTCTCCCTTTATAGATGTCAAGTTGCAGTTTATTCACGTACATACCACAACCTACTTTATTATGACCGATTATTGACTACCTATAAGGCTACACCGTGTGCACATGAGTGTAGATAAATAGCCAGCGATGGGTAATACTTACCTCCAAACCTACACACCCCGAGTTGCGACGCTACAACCGCTCGAAACGAAGCCAACCCCATAGATTTCCGAAGCAGGAAGGAGTGCAACAGGAGCAGTTGTTTTACAGAAGGATGGGGGAAGTCCTTTATCGGATCCCCAGGTGCGGTGGAAGGACCGCCTCGATGGGTGTGGGCACACTGGCGCCCAGAATCCAGGATGGGAAAGGAAACCAGAGGGAAGAAAACGAACAGAAGACCATTAAGCGCTACGCTCGCGGCTGCGCGAACCGTGGGAGCACCCGGATTGTGTCCGTTGTGGCCCGTCATACACGCCGCTGTCACGTACCGGTGGTTGTCTTGGGCATCGGCCTGCAGCCGGGACTCTAGTGAACACTTGGTCTCCCTGGGTCTGCACCGAGGTTGGTGGGCGGGACGCCGCCCCAAGACAGCAAATTGAAACCACACTCTGCGTGCCAGTCCGACAGGTGAGTACAACGGTCTGACCAAATCGATCAGATATTGCGTCGCACAGATCGAGGCGGATGCATTGAGAGGTGAAAGGTCGCGCTCAACTCTCGTATCCAAACCGCTATGGTAGGCCCTAATAATAACCGTCGAGCACTGGTAGGCTCGCGATCAGAACATCAAGCACGGGGCGCTCTGGTATTTATTTAAGCTCAGGATTCCTCCCAAAGCAACCTGAAGCACCTCCCTTCTCAACGACCCACCGTTCGAACATGGACCCAGCGAACGCGACAGAGAAACCGGACGACGACCAAGTCCCAGTTCGTACGCCACCCACTCCTGGGAGATCTGACCCATACGAGAACAGTAGGGTCTGGACGAATCTCATGCCCAGTAAGTTCACCGCATGCACCGCTGACCTCCTTCTCTACCCCGAGACTGAAACTCTCTCATCGGTTCAAGTGGACGTGGGCGATATCCTTGACAGGCAAAGCCCGTTCTCGTACGGGATGGGTGGGAGCCCTGGGACGACACGGAGTTGGGGCGGAACCACTACGACTTACTCCTCGAGCAGAGGGTATCACCGTGGCTATTCGTATAGTGGGACATCGTCGTTCACGACCACATTCGATAACCAAACGTACCAAGAACCTCTGATAAGGCCACTCTTTCGCTGCTGGTTAACCATTTCACACCTCTCTGTCCCTGGAGGTAACTTTCGCTCACTCGCACAACTTGATAGTCTTCTAATTTCGTGTGGACTCTGTGTGACAACGTTTTGCCCATCCTGCAGTTGCACCTGTTATGGTTGCGATTGGCTGGCGGCCTTGACTCATCTCTTATTCTGAGGTGTACTGTTCAATCCACGCTGGAAATTCGAATTGTGCAATTTACGGCACTGAATGTGGCCTCGCTGGGTGTTTGTGTACTTTGCTCACAGGACCGCGAACGTGGAATAAGTTACGATATTTAAGGCATACATCTGAATTGTAGTGTGGGTTTGGTACTGAGACAAAAGGAGAGAAGAAAGACACAATCCATATCCGGAACGAGTAGGAAGTGAGGGAGTGCCATAGTTTGGAAACGCGGAATGAAGAACCAAAACCCCTAGCAGGGTCGCACGTTTTTTGATAGGCGTGGGGAGGAATGTTGTTTGTTTCTACTAAATCATGTGGGAAAGGATACGTCGAGGGGGGTTATAGGACAGTGAATGTGAGTGGGGTAATAAGGGGAATGCTGTACTATTTGGAGATAAGATCGTGAGATCGAGGAATCTTGGGGGTATGCGAGGCTTGAACGTGGGATACGTTGGATATTCGTCAAAGGGAGGGGTGCGAGAAAGGCGGCCGGAACTGAGGTTGTTATTACTTCGACTTGGAGAGATCCCGAGCCGCCTTGATTAGGGGCGTCAACGTGCGGAGCGGTTCGGCGCCCTTGAAGAAGGGGTGCTGTTGTGCGTCTCGTTGAGACACGTGATTACCAGTGCTACGAGAGCGAACACACCTGTAAGAGAGTTGGCGCATCAGGCCGTTTCTCGACATCGACCTCCAACGTCTTGGAGAGGTAATCCCTAAAGATGGTGGACAGGTTCTCTGGGTTTGCAATCGTAGGTGTTCCGTTCGTCGCAATCAGATACAGCGCCTTCAACGGGTTCTGGTTCAGGTACGGCGGTTCACCCTCAATCATTTCTGAACGCCACATCAAAAGCAAGAACAGGCGATCAGTTTGAGTGCCTGATGTCAAAGCGAAAATTTCAATTGCTCACCGATCGCCATAATTCCCAGAGACCAAATGTCGACCTTGTGTCCATACTCCTTCCTGGTTACGACCTCCGGAGCCATCCAGTAGGGGGTTCCAACCATGGTTGTGCGTTTGGCGTTACCCTCAGAGATTTGTGCACAGAACCCGAAGTCGGCTAAATAGCGCCAAGTCAACGATCCGAAGTGGGTGGGAAGGAGAAAGGGAACGTGACGTACTCAATTTGATATCGCCATTCATACTCAGGAGGACATTGTCGCTCTTGATGTCCCGATGAATGACACCATGACGATGGAGGTGATCAAGACCCTGGCACGTCTCCCTCGAAACGGCTGCAATCTGACCCTCGCTCATCAGGTTGGCTGTGACGACGTCCGTGAGACTTCCTCCCTCCATATACTCCATGACCACCCAGAGCTCATTCTTGTACAAGAACGAGTCGATGTAGTTCACGATGTTGGGGTGCCGGGAAGCCCTCATGACGAGGATCTCGTTGATGATTAAGTCCTTCTTTGGCTGCTTGTCAAGATCCATCTGCTTGATTGCGACGGACAGGTTACTGCCAACTTGATAGGCGGTGTAGACTCCTCCAGACGCACTGAGTGGAGGCGTGAGTATGATTCCAAACTAAATCACACGGGACTACTCACCCCGCACCGATCTTGACGAGATTCCTGTAGAGTTTCGTAGGATCGGCATCGGTGCAAATCTGCTGCAACCTCCGAATGACGTCGTCGTCCTTCGCTTTGTCCTTGTCCTTCTTCTCCCTCTTCCTCGGTGTCGCGACGCCGGCGGCGTTGGCGGGTTTATGTAACTGATTGACAGCGGCACCGGGTTGCGGTGGGCTTCTTTCCCGATCTTTGGTCGGTTGTTTCGACGTCAAATCGGTTGTCGATGAAGCGGGAGACTTCTGCGGATGTTTTCCGGGAACGGGGCCGTGACCATTCTGGGGTCCGGGGGGACGCGAGTCTTTAGTGGTGTTTGACCTAGCGAGCTGCTGGTTCTGGTTGGGAGACTTGGGGGGAAGACGCTGAGATGTGGATCGATCCAGAGTGGGAGAAACGGTCTGGGGTGGCGCGGGCGCTGGCCTATAAGAAGTGGGTCCAGACGAAGGGTTGGACGGGGTTCTCTTCGGTTGCGGGGGAGCAGGGCGCTTGAACAAACCATTGAGGATTTCGCATATAGTGGACCATAAAGGCGCGACGGCTTACCTGGCTTTGTTGACTGCTTGGCAAGTCTACCTCATCGCGAGGTGGGGCAGGAGCAGCACCCATTTTGTCCCAGACATCACCTCCACCCTCCTGGTAGAACTTGACGATCTCCATCACAGCCTGAGGGTTTTTCTCTTGTTCCATCCTGGAGATACCACTCTCTTGAAGCAACTGCTGCCATTCCTTCGGCAACCCGGTGAACTCTCCGGTGGAAGAGTTGAAACCGACGTGGGTAAGGTGGACCGGATCGTAAGGAGTGCTGATCGCCACGGACTTGTTTGAACCAAGGAAGTCGGTCACAAAGCCCAACATGCCTTTCTTGTTCTTTGTCGTCCCGGTACGTTTGATCTGGGATGGGGACTGGGAGGTGCTCGCGACGGGTGGCATCTGCTCGTTGGGGTCGGCGTAGAAAACGCCGTTCTGATTGATTGGCATGGGGGCGGATATGCGTCGTTGTTGTGAGAGTGTGGTAGGTTGTGTAGCGTAAACGTCGTTCAGATTGGCGGTATTCGCTCTTGATGGTCTAGGAGGTGGGGATGCACTGGCCATCACAGACTGGGTAACTGTTTTGGTCGATGGGGGAGATGTCGTGTCCGTCGTCGTCGTTGGCAAAGATGTGTGGTAGTAGTCGTGACCACGTGTTTTGTCCCTCCTGGGAAAGGGTGATGTCGGCGGCGGCAGCTCCGCCCATGAAACGTAAAGCTGGGCTTGGTGGAGGACGTCGTCGAGCTCGTCGGGGCCGTCGCTCGGTTTCTCTTTCCCTCTCTGCACTCTGCCCAGCGGTAGGGACATCGATAGCGGGGGGCGACACTGGCTTTCCTCGTGATGATGGCCGCGCACGTATGACGACTCTTTCATCACCTTTTCTGATACCCCGTTTCTTATCTAGACGGCGATCTGCGATTGTGCACGAGTTGTCATAGCCTTTGCCCGAGGTATCGCGTCCATGGATATGCGAACGGTCCCCAGCCGGGTGATTCACGAGTGATCGTTGCCGAATCCCTCACCAGCTCTGGCCTGTCAGGCTGTTCATGATTCCTAATCCGTAAGAACAGACACGCCTTCACCTATATTGAGTGCTGCGGCGGTCACTGCGCCTCAGTTTTGGCCGAGGGGACGACGATGACCACCTCGATCACGAGCTTCGGCCATGGATGGCTCAAAGGGACGTAGGTCCGTTCCCGACAGGGGCACTACACGGCAAAGCATATATAAGGCCAAGCGGTCACGGACGTTGCTCTCACCCTCTTCTTAGTCTCGATACCCTTCCGCCACCTTCCTCCACTACACGCTACGATGTCCATTTCGACGACCCACGACGCCCCATGCGACGAAACGAATTCATCTCCATCATCCAGTGGTAATGCCTTACCACCTGCACCGGAAAACGGTGATCACTCTCCCACTTCTCCCTCCAAAACCGTCAGAAGGAAACGACCGTCAGAGGACCTCAGGGGGGAGTTCAAGGGGGAGAAGGGCAGCCCGCCCTCCCCTGCCGCAGATTGCACAAAGGAGTGATCACCCTGTACCTCCATTAACGACACGTATGTCCTTTCGAGTCTCCCCGGGGGGGCGTGCAGCGCTGATTCATTCCTTCAGCCATCCGAATTTATATGACGTCACGAATGTAGCCTTTGGCCCTATGTTGTTTATCTCACGGACTCGAAGACGAACTACGAGTTTATTTGAATGTATCGATGTACTGACTCCTTTCCGTCTGTTTCGTTAACTTCCACCATATACCCCTGTGTTATTTAGTCTTCAAATAATGGACGGAATGCCTGCCAAAGGCTTGAGCGGCGACGCACGAATGCAAAAAATGAAACTTTACCTTGCCGCTTGAGTGATCGCTCTGAGTGGCGGCGATCTCTGAAACATCTTCCATCTCCGCGTCTCCGTTTCCAGGGTCAGGAACCGCAAACTCCTCCAACTCGTCGTCATCGAACCGGAGTATCTCCGCCAGCTCTTCTTCAGTCATGTTTGCGGTCTCGTGCTTGACGATTTCTAATTCCTCCTGCGTAAGCTGTGAACTAGGTAAAAACAGTGGTTCCTCTTGTCGAGGCTTCTCTTCCTCTTCCCGCTTCACGGGGGAATGGGGTACGGTAGGGGAAGCGTGTTGTGGTATGGATGGGGGTGGCGGCATGGATCTCGAATCCCAACCGGATTGTGAGCTCGTCACTGAATGCACCACTGGCGATGTTTTCCGAATTGCGGCGATGTCTTGTCTTTGCACCACCTTAACCGGCTTTCTCCTAGCACTGTGTGGTACCACCGGTGAGGCGGACTTGGATGACCCTGGAGTGGGACCGACTTCAGCATTATCGTCTTCTCTCACCCGTTTGAGCGAATTTCGTTGTGGTGTGGCACTTGCAGTGGATCTCCGACTTTGCGGAGTCGGGAAGAGTTGCATCGAATCGAAAGTAGTAGAAATGGCGAAAAGGCATTCAGTATCATCGCTCTCAAGAATAATGACAATAGGGCGGCCAGGTTCTGTGAAACGCATCAAGATAGGAAGCACCATCGAATCTGCGTATGTGACGGTTGCCTGTAGTCCAAGTTGAGCATAGTTTAGGCGAACGGGAGAAATGGACTGACGGTGAATTCCCTCAACTGAAAGGCAACCGATGCTGGGACACTCGCGATGTGGTATTTGTCGAACTCTTCAGGACTCAAGACGAGTTCAGTAGCCAATTGTGCTTTCCCTGACGTAAGTTCAGATATCAGTATCGTTAGACAGGTCTTCATTCGTCGTAGGTTTGGAATTCACCTCTGGTATCGAGTGAGGTTTCCATGCTTCTGATGATGACCTCTGAGTTCGCGAAACCCCAAACGAGTTGGGGGTCACCCTTATTGCCTCGAACGGATGGGAAGTGCTCAATAATGTCCTTGAGCATCTTCGGACCAATGGTTACGTAGGACTCGTCTTCCCCTGGGTCGTCGGTGAACTGGTGGGCTGACTCGATTGTGTGCAGTGGGAGTCTGTGCGTCTTGACCACTCCTAAGTAAACCATAAATGCCCGTTGGTGGTCATCTGGATAAACAGCTAGGTTTACCGTGTTTGCAATGCATGCGGACGACAAGTTTGCTCTCTAAACTGTCTTCCTCTTCCTCTTCTTCTCCCTCTCCGGACTCGGAGTCCACGATGGAAATCTCACACTTCTCGACAGTCTTATCGCCAGCCCCGCGTTTCAGTACCGCTAGAAGCGACTGGTTGCCGGTTACTCGTTATCTCTAAATGGAGGGGCTCTGACTCACCTTGGTCAGCACCTGGCCAGAAATACCGTCCGGATCCTCGCTTCCGCCTGGGCGATTGGACCCCCTCTGGCCGAGATTGTACCGGCTGAAGAACATCCGAGAGTACTGAAATCGGCAATACGATGTTTCTGCGGTATTGGTCGCAGAAAGGATAAGGTATTCGGCCGAGGCGAAGATGTACATCTCATCGCCGTATCTGGATAGACAGGTCACTCCTTTGGTGAATGCTAGTGATCCAAACGCTATGAGTTTCGCGGTGAATCCCGTTCAAGAGGTAGAAGCTGACGTCTGAGAGACGTAGAGTCCAGTGTCGCTTGCATATCTTGGACGCGTTTACTCGCGATTGAGTCACAAGATCAGTGGAAGGGAGTGAGTGATCGTGGGAGTACCACGTGATCGCGTAGTCATTATCATCGCGACCAACGCGTCCCGTTCACCGCATAGGTCGCCGCGACGCGTTTGACCGTCACCAATCACGATGTGAGTCGCGGCTCCGTTGTCTGAACGTGGATTTGGGTGTTCATGAGTGTAGGTCCAACACATCCTCGCAAGTCCGATCTGGTTTGGGAACCGTCAAACGTGACTGGTCCGCCAACAAGCAGCAAGACGCCGAGTCCAGCAAACCTGACCCGAGTCTTCGTCTCGGGTGGTCACTCCTCTCCCCTCCCAGCAACTCTCCAAGCCTGTCCCCAAAAAGCAGGCTCACTGATCTCCAAGCGTCACTGAGCGATCATATTGTTAGCTCGGAGGAGCTGCTATTTTCCTCACGGAGCTCTCAGAAACGCGTAGCGGAACCTTCTGATTTTCAACCCCGACCCCCCGCGAAGAAACGCACGCTCCCTGCCAGTTTTTCTGCTGTTCCACAGCCAGCCGCCAAGACTATCTCAAGGGCGACCTCCCTAAACTCGAAATCCGGAGGTAGCTTCAACTCCAAGCGAAATCCCTCTTCGTTGACGAGGGTTCCGGGCCGGCCCACTCCGGGGACTTCCTCGAAGCCGTCGGCCTCGATCTCCCTCAGTCAAGAACAGAATCACATCTTGAAACTCGCCCAGGAAGGAAAGAGTCTCTTCTACACCGGAAGCGCTGGTACGGGAAAGTCAGTCTTACTGAGGGAAATCATTAAGACCCTACGGAAGAAGTATGTGAGCATTCCCGATGCCGTTGCCGTGACCGCCTCGACCGGTGTGTTGAATTTCCTTGTTCGGGGATATATCGCTGATCCCACTTAGGCATCGCCGCGTGCAATATCGGCGGCGTGACGGTTCATTCCTTTTCCGGTATTGGTCTGGGACGTGAAAGAGCGGAACAACTCGCCGAAAGAGTTAGGAAAAATAAGAAGGCTAGCAGTCGTTGGGTGAGGACCAAGGTGCTCATCATCGACGAAGGTTCGCTCCATCGGCACCTATCATTCCGTTGCTCGTCTAAACGTGATTTTAGTCTCCATGATCGATGGAGATCTTTTTGAAAAGCTTTCCAAAGTTGGGAGTATCGTCAGGAAACACAACGATCCGTTCGGTGGTATTCAGGTTGGTCAGCCTTGCTATCGGAACGGAGAGTGGTGCTGATCGCGCTACAGCTCATTGTTACGGGAGATTTTTTCCAGCTACCGCCAGTAGCAGGAGGTGGCCAAGCTGTTAAGTTTGCTTTCGAGGCGCCGATATGGAGTCAAACAATCAAGAAAACCATCAACCTCACGCAGGTCTTTAGGCAACGTGACGAAGGTTGGTTGCACCTTACGTACGATCCCTCGTCACTGATTATCACGGCAGAGTTTGTCGAAATGTTGAACCAAATGCGGTTTGGAAGGCTCACAGCCGCTTGCATCGAAAAGTTCAAGTCTCTGAACCGACCGCTTCAGTTCGATGACGGCATCGTCCCAACAGAACTGTAAGCGTAAGCTTCCCCCGTTCAGAAATGACGCTGAGATAATGCCGACAGTTTCCCACGCCGTGAAGACGTAGAGAGGTCCAACGCGCGGCAGATGGAATCCATATCAGGCGATACAATGGTATTCAAGGCTCTCGACGGAGGGACTTTACAAGACAGCGACCAGCGCGAGAAGCAGCTTGCGAACTTTATGGCTCCCCGGGAACTCAAGCTCAAGGTCAACTCTCAGGTCATGTTGATCAAGAACATGGATGACTCGCTGGTCAATGGGAGCATCGGGAAGGTTGTGAGGTTTGCCGATGTTGAGACTGAGGGTGACCTGGCTCTGGAGAAAAACAACGAAATGAAGAAACTTGGGAAAGAACCTCCGAAGAAACCGTCTGGCAAGATTTATCCCGTTGTCGAATTTTTGCAGCCTGGTGGATACAAAAGAACCGTGATGGTCTTACCCGAGTCATGGAAAGTTGAATTGCCTAGTGGGGAGGTGCAAGTTAGCCGGACGCAGGTGAGTGGCCTAAGGTTATGTCCGCCACACTAAACTAACGAACCCAACGAACACGGCTTAGCTTCCGCTGATTCTATCTTGGGCGATGTCTATCCACAAGTCCCAAGGTCAGACGCTCGAGCGAGTGAAGGTGGACCTATCTAGGATATTTGAGAAAGGTTTGTAGGCGTCAGTTTGTCGGCCTTTACGACATCGGCTGATCTAGACGCCTTGATTAGGTCAAGCCTACGTTGCTCTCTCTCGTGCTACGACGTTAGATGGGCTCCAGATTCTGGGTTTCAATCCCAGCAAGGTAAAGCCATTTCGCCATCATTCTTATCACAAACCCTCATGATTTCTCTCCGCAGGTGCAAGCACACAACAAGGTCATTGTTTGGAGTAAAACGCTCGAAATAATCGCGCAACCAGCCTCGTGAGGATCTCGTCTGGTGGTCTCCCATGTTGTGGCATTACGTTAGGTCTAGATAATTGTATGATGGATTTCCAGCTATCGGCACCCCCACAGACGTCAGGCCTCATGGCGTTTCCGATCCACGTTCAGCCACACGACGCTCGGCCCGACTCAAGGGCTCCGAACTCGAAGACGGGTCTTTGTGGTCAAATAGATCCGATATAGCGAAGATCGGCAGATGACCCGAATTCCGCCAGTCGATCACCGTTACAATTCTTCAATCCATATTGGACATGTGTAACCATCCAAACATTCCTTGGGTTCGTTTTCGCCAAACGCGGCTCGTCCACCCGTCGACCCTTTCACAACTCACTTCCGATGGACGTAAGCAGTCCGTCACCAGCTGCGCGGCCGCGGGCCTGGACGTATGGCCAACGTGGCGGGTGGGTTGTTCTTGATACGATACAATTGGCCAGGGTCCTCTGTTGATCAGTTTTCCCGTACACGAGTCCCCGGCAAGACCTTTCCCGTCCAGCTGTCAGGCCCACGTCGGAAATGAACAACACATACCACCAATTCGGTTGCGTGAAATTACTATTTTGGTGCTATGTAACCTTGCCATTTTACAGTGTCGGATCCTCCGACGGTACGTAACCGGCGTGATACGATAGTGGGGCCAGGAATTATCACTATCTGTGCGCCCAGAGCCCAGGCTATGTTTGCGACTTTCCCCGTTCTGACCGCGATAACCGTTGGATCGGAATTCCGGCTGGTGCAACGAGGCAGCTCACGGACCCAATAAATTCGCGTGTAACATGGGGATCTCTCTCCTCTCGTCGCTTTTCTTGACATCATGCTTGACCTTATTGACAGGAACTACGCTCTTCTGTCCCTCACTGCCGCCTGTGGCTTATACACCTTGTATCGCAAGTACTCTCGAATCTCAATATCCGACGTCCCTGGTCCCGAGTCAAAAACGTTCTTACTGGGTGCGTTTACGACTTTATCAAATCCCGAGATTCCCACTGACATGACATGCATAAGGCCATAGTAAAGAGTTACTTCTCTCGGACTGTGGGAAGACCGAGGCTGAATTCCGTCAACAATACGGTGACGTCGTCCGTGTCAAAGCTGCTTTGGGGGTACGATTGCTTCCGATCCCTGTCACTCGATAAGCCTGACCACCGAGTAGGAGGACATACTCTGGATCGCCGATCATAAAGCAATCAAGCATATTCTCCACAAGTCAGGATACGATTACCCGAAGCCGCCCAGCGATAAACCCCTGCGGGCGATGGTGACCGACCAGGGTTTGGCCTGGGCTGATGGCGAGCCAATTCATTCCACTCGGATTTCAACATGCTGAACCCTCGATAGGTGAAACACACAGGAGATATAAGAAAATTCTGCTACCGGCGTTCGGGATTCCAGAGGCGAAAGAGTTTTTACCCGTGTTCACCCACGTTGTCACGCGAGTTTAGCACCGTTCCTCATCCTCTCCTCCACCTCCACCTCATTATACGTTTCAGTTAGCAGATCGCTGGGCGAACGAGCTTGCGGACAAAGATTCGGCAGGGATTGTCAATGTCGTGGACGGTGTGATGGGGGTTACTTTGGATGCGTGCGCCCCCTCTTTCTGATACTGCACTGGATTCTCAGTTTCGCTTACGTACCATTTCAGCGTTGGATTCGGCACGTGGTTGTTACGTTCAAAGAATGTAAACAAACTCACTCAAACTGACACCCACAGCCGCTTTCGACCATGACTTTGGGGCCGTGACCGGTTCAGATGACCCGTTGATCAAATCCTATCACCATCTCATGTAACGTCTCGCACCTCCTCACGCACACGTTTGCTAACCATGGCCCTTCTCTTCAGGACTATATTCGCAGCTCCGTCGCCGGGGCGTTTGATAGCGCGCGGTATTTCAAGATTCATCCCCTCATCCTGGTTGTCTTTCCTCTACGAGCGCACATCATCGCCAGACATCCAGAGGTTACGGGAGAACCGTCGCCAGGTCCATGAGTTCGCCGGAAGGCTCGTCGAATCCAAGCGCGAAGCTCTTGAGCAAGGGAAAGGTCAAAAGGATATCATGTCTCTCCTTCGTAAATTCCTTCTCCTCTGGTTGAGCCTCGACCGGGGTTGATTGATGAGTGTTCACGCAGTGAAGGCAAATGCTTCTGCGAAAGAGGGTGCCAAGCTCCGTGACGACGAGATCATCCCGCAGATGAGGTGGGTCTTCTTGTCCTCTTTCTCGAAACAGACGGATAATTGTCGATTATATCAGATCGATCATGTTTGCAGCCCACGAAACCACCGCAATCACTGTAAGCGGAAGAAGCTTGTGATTCCTGGCATCTCTAACCAGCCAAAACAGATCGCATGGGGCTTGTATGAACTCGCGAAGCACCCAGAGGTCCAGGCCAGACTTCGAGAAGAAATAATCGAGACCAGGATGAAGATTCAGGCTCGAGGAGAAACCGAGTTCACCACCAACGATCTCGACACCATGCCGTACTTGGTCGCCGTGATGAAGGTATGGTTGATCGGAAGTAAGCACCCTGTGACACGTTGACTGAAGATTTTATTCACAGGAAATTTTACGAACGCACCCTGTCGTGGCGGACATACCCCGTTCTTCTGCCAAGGATGACGTGCTCCCACTCGCAAACCCAATTACCACTCGGTCTGGGAAAGTTATCCACGAACTCCCGATCCCCAAAGGTCTCAGGTTGACGTTGTCCTTCTATGCATACCAAACGTGAGTAAGACGGTCCCCAAGGTCAATTCCTCTCAACTTAAGCCCGCTGGCGCACCTACAGGAACGAGGATTTGTGGGGGAAGGACGCATTGGTATTCAACCCCGACCGATGGCTGGAAGAGAGAGAGAAATCTGGTGCTCCGGTTGGCGTCTACGCGAACCTGTAGGTCGTTCAGCATTAAAGCGGTCTAGATCTCCCGACTCTCGAGGCTAATCACTTCCCGGGCCCCCAGGCTGTCATTCTCCGCAGGGGTCAAAAACTGCATCGGATGGAGATTCGCGTACGTTGACACGACCCTAAAAGTTCCCTATGGCTGACGAAAACGTTCCTGTAGGCTGGTTCAACTCCAAGCTTCGCTAGTCCACCTCATCTCGACGTTTAACTTGGCTCTTCCGGATGAACCCCAGGAAGTCAGAATGGTCAGATCCGTCACGGTTGTCCCAAAAGTTGCGGGGAGGGAGAGTGAAGGAATCCAGCTTCCTCTTAAGTTTTCGTTGTTGTAAGCTGACGGGATTTTCGGTCGAACATAGGATACATTGTACCCCATCATGCCATTCTTTGTTGTAATGATAGTGTAAGGCGTAGCAATCGCGATTGAGATGTGGAAGGCAGACCGACTAACTAAATACTTAGAGTTTTGCGCCCCGTTGCTTCTTAATGTGGGCGACTCCGGAACCCAAAACGACCTGAATGGAGGCAGTAATCAGCGTATATTCAACGTACGAGGGTGGGGAATGGGCGACCTTTCCTGTGTTAAGGTTCTTGGTCTCAAACGCCAACTCGACGGTGCCGTTGGGTCCTGGTCCAACCTCCCAAATTGAGGTCTGGATGGAATCACCGGGCTTAACAGGCGAGGTGAACCTGACCCCGTAATAACCCAGCGAATTTGGGTCGTTGTTTCCAACTGCGGTCACGATGGACCGAGCGACGAAACCAAATGTACATAACCCGTGGAGGATGACACCTCCGAAACCCGCCGCCTGACCTATCCTGGGATCTACGAGGATTGGTTGTCAGACATCCCTGTACAAACTTCAACGCCTCACCAACGTGCAGGGGGTTGTAATCGCCGCTGAGGCGATACAGAATAGCTTGCTCGGGAGTAATCTTGTCCTCGGTGACATAGTCTGGTTTGCGATCCTTGGGAATAGGTTTACCCTTTGGAGGGCCAGCAATTGCTTTGGAGAATTTTTCGCCGGTGGTCTTGGCACCGAGGTTGAAGCTAGAACCCTAGGAATCAATGAGCCACGAGAATTGTGGTCTGATCAGAGACTCCATACGAATAAACGAGCGTATGCCACGCCATTCTTGTCAACGAGGGTGGATTCTCGCTCAACGATAATTCCGCTTTCTAGTTAAAAGGGACGGAACTTTACTATAACCGAGAGTGATATTGGGGTGCATAAAACTCACTATTCTCGTGGACCCCCACGATTCTGTCGATCAATTTCCAACCATCCCTACTCTCCTTCGGAAGCGGCTTCAAGATCTCGATCGATTGACTACCATGAACCTAGAGGAAGCCATGACCATCTTGTGAGAAATAATCACTGAGGAAGCCGCCTTACGACTCGATTTGGGTTAAATTGGGGCAGCCCCGGAGGGGGCGCGCCGCTGGGTTTCACAACGTCAGCAAAGACATTCACATCCTGGCCGGCACCTTTTTCGGTAGCATCAGACTTCAGTTCGATCCCTTATGTATTTGTTCGCACCCTTGAGTCCGAGAACGACAGGGTACGTAGGGAACGGCGCCCATTTGTCGTCTGTCACAGGAGCGTCTTGAAAACCACCAGCAATATGACGGGGGCTAGGTCACGTACCCAGTTCTGTAGAGTACCTTGTTCAGTCGCCGCCACGTACAAAATTGAAACTCTCTTACGCACCAAAAGCGAGAGAAAAATCTGTGCCCTTGGCTCCAATGCCAACAGCGTAGAGCAGGAGGTCACGGGTGTTCCAGCCAACCTGGACAGATCTGTCAGCCACGAACTAGCACTCTCAAGCGCGCTTCGGGTCTATGCACCGGCTTGTCTGGTAGTTGGTGTCCAACGGCTTCAGAGATGTGGGGCATTTCGAGATGGTGGTGGTTCTGGCGGAAACAGGTCCGGTCCCCAGACCCGGAACTTTCAGAATCAATCGCGTGGTGGTTTCACATGAAATCACGATAGGATCAACATCAATCCCGGCTCGCCACGTGACCAGAGATTGGAAACGAAAGTCCTCCGACGTGTAAATTACTGTGTGTTAGGGGTTGTATAGTACCTAATCAAAAGGAACTGGGCGGATATTGGGACCGGACAATGGAGTACCTTGCGTCTTTTCAGCTTCTGCGGCTCCAAACGCTGACGGGATGGGTATGCCACAACAATCACCCCAACCACCAGCCTCTCGCGCTTCTGGTCTTGAGTGATCATGTCCGCATTGAGATTCGTCATGTCGTTCGGGGAATTCGCCTTCCCAGGTGAGGATCGACCCGAACAGGAAATGCTGGACAACTGGCAGCTTCCCCAAGACTTCTGCGAGGTACATCTTTACCATTCCCTGGTTCACTTTGTCCCAAGTCTTGACCTGTGAACGGGAGTGTCGTGAGATAACCCGACATGAACAGCTCAACTACTAACCGCGGATATGTCATCCAGCATGGGGCTATGCCACCGTAATGAAGCAGTTTTTACCTAGTTGGGGATGAGCCGTGGATCCGGAGGAGGATACACTCGGACCCACAGAATTGATGAACTTGATGCATGCCAAGTATATATAGTCCTTTGCGTATTCGTCGACTAGTTCGTTATCGTGGATTGACTTAGGTTTGATGTATTTGTGACCTTGGTGTCGGTGATATGAGACTCGGGATAGCCGAAAGAGGGCGCTTCATACCTTTCAGCTGCGCCGAACCGAAGAGGAATGGCAAGAAGTGGTAATCGTCAAGCCCCCAGACTCCGTGGGAGCCGGCAGGTTCGAGCCAGTAGGTCGACTGGAGTTTCCGCATGACTCCTATATATCTGCAAGAGGTTACAGCGTTCTGGCGGAAAGGTTGTGGTATAGGGTCCGCACCTCCAGAACACCTTGATGACGGAGGCGGTGTGGTCTTCCACCTGAACGACACCTAATCGCTCTAAGCAGAACCTAATCATCATCACGACCTCCGAACGCGTGCGAAACATCACATACTCACAACCAGCATAGGAAGTTGAGTTCCATCCCACTTCCGTAATCAATCCTTGCCCTGTTCCCCCAAGACTCATCCAGGTACGCGGCTACTTCTGGGATCGCATCTTCGGGAATGTTGGGTAACAAAGTGTGGAGATCATGAGACATCTAATCACGATGAGTCGATTCTGAGTTCAATAGCATTCGAATACTGGCAGTTTGAACCCACCTCAAGCACCCTATCGTAAAACGTCCTGAACGCCGGATTACCGAACCGTGAAGCCTTGTTTTCAACCGGCGGTACATCCGCCACGAGTTCCTCTACCCGATCCAACAGAGACAAAATCGCAGTAATCCCCTGGGGTCAATCTCACTGCGTGGTCACTAATCCAGAGGCGGATATAACTCACTGGAGATTGCGGACACTCATCTGAAAGCTTCACGCTGGTAACAGAGGCGTTGAGGGATTCGATGTAAGACACGATATCTTTGTGACATTGGGACGCTTGGAACTGGGTGAGATGTTCTTTGGATAAGATTGCTTTTCGTGGTTTCTTGAAGGTCGGCATAGTTCCGGCAAGAGTGGGATCAGCGGGACCGGATCTGGCCTTTGTTTGGTTCGGAAGCTCTTGCCAAACAACACCAAACCATGACGGAGTCCAACGTGCCATCGTTACAAATCGATTAATCATGACATCTGCGAGAAACCGGGTCCAAGGTGAGCAAGAGCCTCTCGTCAGCAGTCGCAAATGCTCTGGACCGAGTCAGTTCTGTGGGGTTTCAAAAATCCACGGAAATGAACCACGGGGGATTTGTAAGGACCACACCGGCAATGTCTGTGGCTGACGGAGGACCATCCACTGGGTTTCTGGATCTGTGAACTTGCCAGGGCTTACAGACTCATGTACCCGCGACTGGGGCGAGGGATAGAAGCCTCGGTGACTTTACCCCCGAGGCGAAGTCGAGGACTTCAGAATCCTCACCTCGGTCAGAAGATGTGGAAGCCCACGCATCGTAATTGGTGTGTAAAAATTAAAACTATCTGAACATGTCTACCAAATTACGGGCTCTGGGAACTACGAGAACCAGTAGTGCTTGCAGAGTATTCTGCCTCTCTGACACGTGCAACGAACTTCAAGTGTTCATACGCTGGAACAAAGCACCATTAGACCCTGCAACTGAACACCACGAACCGAGCATATAACTCACAGATGTACGGGCAATCAGCTCCACAAGCTCGGAGCACTCCATCCAAACGGTCCGCCGCATTCTTAACCTTCATCTCCCGTTGAGCATCCTCCTCAGACTTACTCACCAACCCACGAATTCTAATCAACTCGTCGATCAGGACTTGGCCAATGGCCACCAATAAGAACCCCAAGATGGGGTACACGTGTCCACTATTGCCAAATGTTGCGTCATCTACGAGTGCCACCGCCGCAAGTGCATTCTCGACGCTGGCCTTGGTCCAGGATGGAGCCGTGTCAAGCCTGATGGATGCCAGAAGGATTATCGCGTGTATAACGACCAAAGGATCTTGGATGTTCGCTCCAACAGCGAGCGGTGCTATCGTATCCTTGAACGCTTGCGTCGCGTGGCGCATGGCCGTCACGCACGTTGCGACGTTTTCCTTCGCTTCACTGGTAGTGGCTGAGGTGGCGGGCAGGAAAGAATACATCAGTTATTGATCCGGCGACATTGGATTGAGATTCCATACCTGTGGCCCAGCTTAACCCGAGGGAGTGAGCACGATCAAACAAAGTCACCGCTTTGCAAGCCATGGAAAATTTGGACACGTCTTCCTCTGCAAACGAAGAAGCAGGGTTTACGAGGAACCGATTGATTGTGTCGTATCCTCGCACTTCCAGTTCGGGTTGGATCTGCATACGAAAGTATCAATCGTGAATCAACGGCGACGTGAAAAAGTCTAAACTTCGAACGTACCACAGTCCTGAATTTCTGAGGTTCTATGGGCCAGGGAGAGTCAATTCGAGTCTCCTCAGTGAGCCCGTCGGGAGACAAAGAAGGCAACCCCCCAGCAATCGACCAACATTTATCTGAAAAATACACCAGCCAAAAGCCATTCACCCATTCCCTCTGTTCAACCACTTCTGTCTCCTCTACGCTTGATACCCGGCTGATCTTGTGAGCACGGTGAACCGTCGCGATCAACATGGCATTGTCGATGTGGGATTTGCCTTCCGGTATGAGCCCATGCGCGAAGAAATAATAAGCGATAAGAATATCCGCTTGTAGGGCATGTTTGACGTTTAACGGGTGGGTGGAAGAAGGAGCCTGGGAAGTGTGATACAGCGCACGCGAGAGAAATATCGGCTCGTAAGGCGTCAGAGTCCCACTCCCGGAAAACGCAACACTGCAGAGGTAGAAGGCCGAAAGCAGTGCTTTCGAGGGTCGCGACGGGTGTCCGAACGGCTCGGTAACGCAGAAAGATTGCGCAAATCGGTCGGGGTCGAGGAAGAATCCAAAACACCCAGCGAAACGTGAGAAAATATCCATTCTAGGAAATGTAAATCGGATGGAGTTGGAGAACTCAAAAGCAAACAAGAGGTGGGACTTACAGATAAGGTCGCATTGTTGCTGGTGGTTCATCCGCATTCCACCAGTCAGGAGGAAGGTTATTACGATACGGCGGATCGTGCAAGGCTGGTGACGTCTGTCTCCTAAGTTCGGCTTCCCGAACACGGGACTCAAGAGACGCAACCTCTTGTTCTAGCACTTGACCACTTTTCTCCTCGCGATACGTGCACACACGATCTCTTGTTCCGCAGCGAGAACATGTAGGTTTCGCACCGTCGCATTTCTACAGAACGACCGGGTGAGCGTCAATGTACCCTCAAGGACACCGGCATAAGTCACGAACCACTCTCCGTTCTCTGGGGACACGTGTTAGCGACATATAGGGTAAATGCACCAGACTTCTTGAAGCATACGCACCTACATGGCAAGCAAGCTTTGCCTCTGGGAAGTGGTTGAGAATCCATCGGTTAAGGTACTCCTGAGAATAGGGGTGGCGAAAGCAGCACCGAACCATTCTTCCCTTATATACTTCCTCTGGTGTACGCGTACCCAAGAACCTTATGAGTCGAACGCGTCGCACTCCGCAGCCACCCTCGTGAGTTTAGTGCGTCCCGGGTTGAAATCCCTCACTGGAAAAACATCTGACTAATTGATATCCAAACCTTGAAGACGCGGAATGTACCTCGGCCGACGGTTTGTCAGCCAATGGGAGTTTTGTGGAGGGGCAGAGGTGAAACGGGAGTTCACGCGTCCGCCACAACTGGAAATCCGTGGCCCGGGAGCCTTTGAGGAGTCAAGATTCAAAGCAGCCGCTTCGCTCTACCCAGTCGGAACTAGCATTGCTGGATGTCAGGAGCCGGCTCGGGTCGAATACCGGCTGCAGAATCGAGTCTTATCCATCTACTTCTCGATGCTCAACGTTGCTGGTGTGTCTTGTTTTAACAGAGTTTGGTGGAACCTGACGGCGTCTAATAAATAGCACACGCATCGACGATTAGTAAGGGGTGGGTCTAGTACACGTTTAGTCCCAAGGGGACCACGGTCAAGCATACGCGGTGCAGGGCCACAAAAGCGAAGATCAGGGCCTGTTCATATCGGACACGTCGTGGGTTCTGAGGTCAGCTCGATGTGCTATCAAGTCGAAGTCGGGTACGTCGGTGACGAGACTGCTTTGCCATCCAGTGCTACTACCCGAAAAGATATCCGTTGCACTCGGGCTTCAAGGCGCCTGTGTCATGTTGCTGATTACGCAGGGAGGGCGAGCCGACACTGCTTCTTTGACGGGTGGATGGGGATGGAGGTGTAAATATACGTATCAACGTGCATGCAACCGCGTCCGCACTCCTCTGCGCGACAGACAGTCAATTGATCGTGCGATCCTCGACCCTGCCCTGATCCCCGTTCCATATACAACTAGGGGTCCCGTCGACAAAGATTTGTCACGCCCTGTCCCACGGAGACTCAATTATTGGGTCACGTAGGGTTAAGGTGGATCATCGCTGATCACCGGTCGGTCGTGCCACCTGCGATCGCGGGAGAGGTGATGCGGTGCCCGCCCAGGGCTACTTCTCGAGATCTGTGGTCATCGATGTCCGTAAGTAGGGCTCGCTTCGGGGAATTTGGACCCATACATTTCCCTCACAAGGATCAAGGGGGACCATGGTTCTGCACCCCATGGCGAGGAAAGGCATTTTACCCCTATAAAACATGTGAACCCCAAACGAGGCACGTTCATGGCTGCCGAAAGACTGGAGAAAGCCCGATAACCGGTGCGGATGAGACAAAGCCAGTTCTCCCGGGCGCGTTCCTCAAGGGCAGCGGCTTTGCGTCCTACGAGTTCCGATGGACTGATACCAGTACTTCCGTCCCTGCTTGCGCATGGGAACCCAAAGCCTTGTTTGATCGAACGGCGGTCTCGGATGACCGAGGGCGCTTGTAGTCGAGCGGCCGGAGCGCCCGCCACCCCATAGCAAGGTCGCAGTTGATCAGCCCCGAATAATTGCAAGGCATTTGTTCCCGGGAGCACGCAAGAAGCCTGAGCGTAGCGTCTGCCGGATACTGGACCAGGACCCGGGGTTAGATGATCTCTCCCGGATCGGAGGCCCACAACTCCGATGCTTTGCCCGTCCAGTGGTGTTTGCCGGTACACCGTACAACCCCGGAGACGGCCGATGATAACCGAATTCATAAGGCATTGTAGGTTCTCGAACACGTCGGGCGACCGAAGGGAGCGCGTACTGTTCCTGGATTTCGGGGCAATACGTCGACCCGAATTATCCGCTACACGGTGCTAGTGGAGTCCCGTTTGTAGGATACACAGTTCGGCGCAAGCCTCACCCATGAGCACACATTTGGGAGCAACTCAGCAAGACCCACAGCGGCACCGAGTTGCTGTCACGGGTTGCAGGCGTCACGTCACGTCACCCACCATGCCGCACCAACCACGTAGGGCTCCGGCACCAGCGCGTACTACAGAGGCTGTCCAACTCTGTGCGAAAACGTATACGCGTTCCTCCAACTCTACGGACCACCCGAACCCTTCTTCCCCTGAGCCATGGCCAAGTCAGAGGTTCACTTGTTGGTGAGCCCGAAGCCTTTGTTGTCGTCGTCGTCCAATGGCCCGGGAAGGTGCTAACCCCTACCAGGTTCTGATTCATGGCATGTGGGGATCTCCCTCGCATTTGGCTTCTGCGGCTCGTGTTATCCAAGAAGTCAAGGGCGGGAAAGAGCAGCTCGTGGATGCTGTAGCTCCTAGCCTTCACGTGCTGGTCGCAGTGACAAATGCCGAGGACCATACCTATGATGGAATCGACAATGGTGGAGAAAGGGTTGCCGAAGAAGTAAATCCCCTCGCACGATCATCCCAGAATACTTTAGGCTTATGCGATTATAGGTCTACGAAGAAATTGACAAGCTTACCGCCGAAGGACAGACGGTGACTCGATTCTCGGTTTGTGGCTACTCAATGGGTGGGCTCATCGCCCGATACCTATTGGGGATCCTCCATACTCGGAAGTTTTTCGACACCATTACACCAGTCAACTTTACGACGTTCGCAACCCCCCATGTCGGTATTCCTCGGTACCCGAGCTTCATATCGACGATAGCCTCCAGAATAGGACCTAGGATGCTCAGTAAAACCGGTGAACAGTTCTTCCATACTGACAGTTGGAGCAACACAGGGCGCCCCCTACTAACAGTAATGGCTGACCCAAGTATGTGACACTGCGGGGTGACGGCGTTTGCTTCTCGAGTCTAACCCGATTTTTAGCCCAAATCTTTTTCATGACCCTCTCTTCATTCCCCAATATTGCGATATACGCCAACGCAGTAAACGACGCGTCATCTCCTTACGCAACATCCGCGATAGAACTAGAAGACCCGTTTTTGGAACATGAAGATAACGGGATAGAGATGTACGCAAAAACCATGCCCGAACAGCTCTCGGCCGTTTTTTGCTGATATTTGTCTCCAGCAAATTCAATCCAGATTTTCCCCACTTCATAGACTCGTGGCAGCTTCCCGATCAGCCACTCTCACGGCCACCGACCTTTTCGGCGGAATGGTTCAAGACCCGATGGCCTCGTCTTCCCCTCCTTCCCCCTGCACTCCAATTTCGCTTCCCAATCAACCTCGTGCGTAGCCTCGTGTCGTTCCTCTCGTGCGAGCCATCAGTTTCACACCTTTCGATGTCAGCTCATAATCGCCGCCATCCCTTTTTTGGTACCTGTGTTTGCTAGCCTTGTGTTGTATCGCTTTTCCAAGTCTTCGAAGCTCTCACGGGCTCGCATCAGGACCATCGAAAGCTCCGAGTCGTATCAGCAGCGCTTGATCCACGTCTTCTCAGACCTTGAGAATCGGATGGAGAACGCCATGCTCGGCGCGGCGCACGACGTGGCGGAGATCGGGGTTAATACAGCCGTGTCCGAGGAAGAACAGGTTAGCACCGTGGCCTCAAACACCAAGTTCAAGACGAATGGCAACGCCGACAGCACCGCTGACGCCAAACCTCCCTTAACGTCAAAGAGGAAGTCGCTTTTGACGGATGAGCAAGTGAAGATGGTCCGGTCGTTAAACACCATTCCCAATTTGAAGAAATACCGTGTTTTCTTCACAGAAATCAGAACTTCACACGCAATCATTATCAGCCGAGATCCGCGTCGGTTTGCTATACACGAGAAGGGCGTCGAGGTGCTCACTCATTGGGCAGAGAGGTTTGAACTCTGATCCTGTGCTTCCCGTGAATAGATGCTGTGCGGTTCGTTGTCCTTTTGTTACCCTTGTGTGTATTCCCGGATAATCCAGTTAAGCCTCGCTCCCTGCGCAATATATGCTTGATCGGGTATGTGTGCTTCTCCGATTTGCCTATCTATGTACCTAACCGGACCGGAAGCTAATCTGTTTATTTCTGTAGATCCGTGGTGTTTTGATCATCCGAAGCCCCTCGGGCCGTGGGTCTCCGTCGACGTCAAGTTTGTGGCTAGGATCGATGACACGACACCGCCGAACTAACCCAAGAATTGAGAGGACGCTACGTGATGGGGTATCAACAGCGACAGTTCTTTTCCTTCTCACGAGTGAAAGGGTGCACAGTTTGGGGTCATGCATATATTGGGGCATTGCACAATGCTTCGATTCATCTGCCATGGGTACCATTCCCACACATAGATACAACATCTGTGAGCATTGCTCGTGATTTTTGGTGACTTCTCTGTGCTTGGAGAAATGCTCGCGCTCATCTTTCCCCTTTTCGTCCTCGGGGGGAAACCGACGGCGAGCCTGTGCTTCCCGTGTGTCCTTGGGAATTGGAGCGAGGCTTTCGCCCCGTATCCCCATTCGCAGATCCCCTCTTTTTCTATCCTATTGACATATGAACATTTGTTCCTGACGACCGCAGACCAATTGGGTATACGCAATTCTTCCGGAGTCACTTTTTTCAGCGTCCAATCCCTGACGTCAAACACGATCGAGATAACGAACCCCGACGTTCCGAGCCACGGTTGCTAAGGTTGCAAGATCCGTTATCTGCGGCTCGAGTTATCCACCAATTGTGCAGTTGTGCTCAAGCAGGATCAGAACTTGCGCAACCAAACGCTCAGGTCCCTTTCCTAGACTTCTCAAGCACCCGTACATTCCGGCGTCCTATGGGTTACGTTATCCCCTTCGGTCCGACGCAAGGGGAAGGAGCGCAGTTTATCTGTGTGCACATATTGTCGCGTTCGGGTCCTCGCCCTCGCCCTCCAACGCACTTTTGGCACATGACGGGCGGGCGCACGGCGCATCCGGGGCGTCACGGGATTAAATCGGCTCCCACACTAATCCAGGGGTTGTTTTGGAATGTTGCGTCAATCATCCCCACAACGGGGGTGCTTTTGGGGACCCTAATTCTATTGACTCGCCGGGTTAACTGGAATGGCCTGGGATGGAATTTCGGGTTTCCGTTTATTAGACGGAAAAAGGCCTCGAGGTGATGATCCTATCTTATCTGATACACCCACCATTTGCAGGCCGTACCACCCGGACCATAGATCGGGGTTTCGGGTAGGTATGGGTATGGTCGTTTGTACTTTCCACAGCCCCTTATCGTAATCCTAATATAGCTTTGTGACGGGTTTCGGTATAAAAAGGTGGTCGCGCTAGGCTGGATGGTTGGCTCCGTATCTATTTCCCCACCCCCCCGTTATTGTTTTTACACTGGCTTCCAATCTTTCAAACTCGTTTTGCCCCCCTGAAGACACGGCAGGTGATCAGTCGGTGGCGTACGCCACCGACATTAATGGGGGGGTGACTGTTGAGGGTTATCACCCATTGGGTCCCGCCGCTGAATGGATGACGGTAAGTGGATAGTCTCTCGAGAAGGCGCGCTGAGCTGACAGTAGAGCGTCAGGGGCTACCCCAGGGATATTACACCCCTGATAATTTCGAAAATAGTTTCGTTGATACGAGCGACACCGTTTTGTTTTATAGCCCCGTGCAACGCCCGGTCCCGTTAAGCTATATGGTTAGCTCCTAGCCCGTGTAATTACCATTGACAACGTTCACCTGACCCCAAATCTTTGTTTTCTTTTCAAGATGTCGGACTTTTATTCCCAGAGTACCGAATCCGAGTGGGAGGGCGCCCCGAGAAGCATCGCGGGGATTCAGCCATTCGAACCGTACCAGTCTGTGGCCGAGAGCTTATCGGCCGCAGGAGGTTCGCCAATCCAAGTTGGAGGTATCCAAGTTCCGTTATGGACCGTTCCCCAACGCGAACTAGTCCCTCAGAGGATGTATGGGATGAAGACAAGCAGCAAGAGAGGATTCCGTCGCGAGCCCCCCATCAAGTTCGCCGTGGGGGACCACGACGGAATGTCACTCCAAGACGCGATGGACGAGAAGTACGAGGGGCTGATTGGTCGAGACGATGGAATGTTCCTTGGATGTGACTGCACGGCGATCTCGCTGAGGATCGAGGTATTTGCCGTTCTTGTGGTCTTTGAAATTGTTTGAGGGTGCAAGGTTTGTTGACGGTTTCTTCGGCCTCCCCTCACAGTGGCCCAAGTACAAAGCTTGGAACCGTCACGTACGTGGATCACCTGTTCACCTTGAAAGACCCACACGCTAAACGGTTTCTTTGTAGATAAACACTGTCGATTGGAAGAAACCTCGAGGGCCAATCACCCGGTCGAAGTTGGCGTTCAAGATTGCAAAGATTATGGACTCTTTTATAAAGGCATGCGAATACTACTACCCTTAGAGTCGAGCGTGCCTTTTTTGCTAACGTGATATAACCGTGGGACAGTTTAATCAGGAGAACGATATTGGTGAAGGGCGTTGGCGCGTTGGCAGTGGCCACATAGAATTGAAGGACCTTGTCTTGGACAGCATCGAACATGTTACCAAGGGTTCTTGGCAGCCCCAGATTTTCGCCGTGCTCCCTCCCATGAATTAGTCATGCGAGGGTGGACTTTCTGGACCTTCAACAGGTCCAGCTGGTTTTTTCTCCCCATGTGCGTTTTTCACATGACTTATACGCCTATAGACATACGTGCCTGTGTAGGGAACGACTTTCAACATGACTGTTATGACTGCGTAAGCACGACTGACCGAACTTCCGCTTGAATGCCTCTATTTCCCACTGGTGGGTGAGGATGAAGTGTTTGTGTTCGCGTGGGTCATGGTGGGAAAGAAAGGTCCCGATCGGGTAATGGACGGCAGTGAGCCGATTGGTCATGAATGGGCGGAATCTGGTGCCGCTGACCTCATCGTTACCGTCTTACCAACATCATGCCCGGTTGGGAGCGTCCTATAAGATGGGAGGTCGAGCACTCCGGTACAAACGTAGCCCCCACAACTAACAAGCAACTTGGTTCAGCCTGTTCGCTCTCCGCCACTCTTCCTCTGCTCTTCGTTCGACCAGAGCTTTCGTCAGAAACTCCTTGACTTCATCTTTAGCCGCCCTTAATCAGTCTCACATGTCCACCGCCAAGTTAATTCCCAGGCCATCGGTCGAGAGGGGCCATGCCAACCACGGTTGGCTCAAGACCTTCCACACGTTTTCGTTTGCCTCGTGAGTTCTCGCCCTATGGGTTTTCCGTATACCTCAAGAACGCTAGTACTGACAAGGGGGTCATCGTGTTATAGATACGCTGATCAAGATCACATGGGCTTTGGTCACTTGCGCGTGCTTAACGAGGATAGGGTCGATTCCGGAACAGGGTTCGGAACACACCCCCACCGAGAATATGAAATTTTTTCCTACGTCGTGGACGGAGAACTCGAGCAGTGCGTATTCCAACCTCCACGCGTCGTTCGCCAACTGAATGATCTTGGTCCGTTTATCAGCAAAGACTCGATGGGAAACTCCGAGGTCCTGCAAAGGGGAGACCTCCAAATGACCTCCGCTGGCACTGGTATAAGGCACAGCGAAAAGTGTCATGGTCCCAAACAAGTTCATTTCCTCCAAATCTGGGCCAAGCCCAACGAATCAAACCTTTCGCCCAAGTACTACACGAGGTCGGTGTTTCCCTATTCCCCCCCACGCAATCCTCGCAATCTATCTTATCGGGGCATAGACTCACCAGCCCTCGATTTCTGTTTGCTTAGGCATTTCTCTGATGAAGATAAGAAGGACAAGTGGGCACATGTTGTCGCACCGGCTGTCAACAGCCATGAGATCATCGATAAGCGTGAGGCCACCGGCCCAGCACCGGTCCACTCTCCGGTTGATCTCTTCGCCACCATCCTTTCTCCTACCGCTTCCCTCTCCCATACCGCTAGGCGCACTAATGTCTACGCCCACCTCATCCAAAGGTCCGGTTACAACACTGGTGCCGCCACAGGTGCCGCGGTCAAGGTTGAGGTTGAGGGTGACTCCGTCCAGCTGAGGGAGGGTGACGGTGTCTACATCACTCTTACCCCTGGCACCAAGGTTGATGTCGAAAATGTTGGTGAGAAGAGCGGGGAGCTCTTGCTCTTCGATACGGAGTAAATTCTGCCCCCATGATTCGCGATTCGCTCGCATCCTGCTAAGTGGCAGACACATGTACGTTATTATTTGAGTAGAAAAACACGATCGCATCTATCATCACAAGTTTGAACCCCGGGCGGATCTAGTGCGGGAGATTCAAAAAGCGCGGCTACCAGGAGTCGGTAGCCGCGAGACCGACGCCGAGCTCTTTGTCAATCGCCGTCTCTTCTCCAGCCCTGTTCATACCCCAAATACGATACACTCTGGCCCTCTCCTCCTTTATCTCCTCTTCAGTCAAGTCCTTCTTCCGTGCCACCGTTTCCGCCACCCGCTCATCCACGTTGACGCTGCGACCGAAATCGATCAAACGGAAACTTGGCGTTGACAAACTCCGCTCCTGAGGGTGGCGAGTGAGGGGCCCGGGCTGCATGACGATGTTACGGATGTACGTCGAGTAGTGAAGGTACCCTTCAGAGTGGAAACGCAGGTACAAAGAATGGCACTCGGTCCTATGTTGCACATGAACGTTGGCGTTGCTCACGAGACAGGGAAGTGGCTAAGCGAACACTCACTTCTGTTCTGGAGTCAATTCTGCGGGCTCTACCGGGGTGCCGCACTCTTCCATCAACATAATAGGGCTCAGTTCGTCCTTCTTTTCCCCGATAGGCATGTAATATCCGTAGAACTTTGGAACGACTGGGCCAACAGGAACGGGCCACGACAGAGGTGAGACCATGTTGTATCCACACCACTCCTCGCTGAGATGTCTCGGAAAACTGTTAAAGATCTTCGCTTCGTTACGAAACAGAGCGCGATGCTCGGAATCAGGGAAGGCGGTCTTTGCCACTACCGTGACCTTGCCATCTGGCGTACGGGCAGACAGGCCCTTGGGAAGGGTGAGCGTAGCCCGATATACGTTAGAGTGGTTGCCAACGCCGACGAGCTGCGAGGGGTCGGCATCGAGATATAGCTCTGCAGTGACAGGGTTCTCGGAAAACTGATCGGCCGACAAATCCTTGGAGGGGGAGGAGTACAGTCGTTCGTAGATCCAGGGTTTGGGTTTCTGTTTGCCCTTCTTGCTTCTGTCTCGTCTTTTGGTCCCAAAGGCGAGGCCGGAAGGGTCGGTGACAATGAGCCGGTCGGGAAGGAATTGCTGGGGGATGTGTTCCTCGAGGCATCGGTGGAAGGAACCGTCATTCCCTTGGTAAATGTACTCTTGCTTCGGCTCTCTGAGTGGGGAGTCGGAATCCACCCTCATCTCTTCCTCCGTTTCCTCCGTCGGCTTCTCGTCCTCTGGATCCTCAACGGGAATGGGATCGCCGTGTTCTGAACCTTCATCGAAACAGCTATACATCGAGCTCTCCGAGCACTCCACACCCTTGTCAATCTTGAGCAAAGGATAAGGCCGACGGATTCGTGGCGCAGGCTCGTCCTCATCGTCGATCGGCAGCTCCCCGTATTCCTTGATCATACTCCTGGACCAACAGGTGACGACGTTGACGTTGGGAATGCGTTGTATCATGAAGAGATCGTCGAGAGAGTGACCCCATACGGCACCGTTAGGGGTGCGTTTTCCGAGTGGCGCGTCGTACTTGTTGAGATACTTGCCGTCAGGGGCTCGCTCCCACCACTGGTAAACGAAACGAGTGCGTTCGGCTTTTGGCATCGCGTTGGGGGCACCGGGAGGCGAAGGTGGTGGTGGGGGTGAGAGCGGTGAGGACGGAGGATTCTAAGTATCACCTTTTCTTTATTTATCTGGGGAGATGATCGAGATCGGTGAATGTAATGTTGAACTTTGGCCTATTTTGGTTCCCCGTGACCACAAAGGAGAAGGTGGCCAGGTTCCTTCACACTCTGGCCATGGCGCATTTGCCGTGCCGGGTGGCAGCTTTGAACTTGGCCGGAAAGGTGATTGGACTTGGACCGTGCCATGGGGCTGATATATGTCCAAAGGCGCTGTGCCATGGCATGCCGTTCATCTGTTTGATACGTTCCTAACCCGTGTGCATGGTCGGTGAGTCAAACGGAGGACAATGAATTTCTCAATGGATTCTCCAGGGTGAGCTGCGCGTGCCCTTTCATCTTCCGTTTGGTTCAAGGCAAATGGCCTCAGAACACATGGCGCTGATCACTGTGTCAAAAACGGTGCTTTCCCGGTGTGTTCAGTACGCACCTTCAACCCTCATCGCAGAGGGCCCTCGTTCGGCTTTCGTTGTTGATCACTCCAGGCAACCACCGACCACGGACTGATTTGTGAGATTGCCGCTCACGGCAAGGGCGTCAATCGTGCCCATGAATCCCAACTGCGTATGTCGAAGGCCCAATCACGTCCGAGTCATTTGGCAACGGCGATGCTCCATGGTGTGGTTGTCAGTTCATGTCGTATCCCCTGCAACCGAGCCGCTGCTGTCTCCTGCAGGGATTGGTTTGCTACGTGTGCTGCTAGTAATAGAAGATCCGCAGTACTTCGCTGCGCGTCCTCAACGCTTATCGCAGTCAGATTTTCGAGGTCCGCCGAGCGTTCTGTGAGGAAGGGTGTCCCATTGAACCTACATCGTGTGTAATCCGCGGTATCGGCGGGCTGAAAAACATCGCCGAAGTTCCTGCGCTCACCCGCGGAGGCGGACCACCTAGGTGCGTTAACCCTTTGCATGCATTCAATCCCTGACAATCGACAACGAACGCTGCTTCGTTCGAACAGATTCATCTTCGTTCGGCTACTGGTCCAAATGTGGTCTGGCCAAGAGCCCAGAAGGGATTGATCGTGACGACCCAAGTCCGCCATGGGAACCCTCGAAGATGAAACCAACGCCCCTCCGACGTCGCCGCAGCCCCCTTCTCCTCGTTTTCCACATCTCTCCAATCTGGGTTTCCTTGAAAACATGAGCCGCCGATATGGTTCTGTTCGAAGCCACAGGACAGGTTAGTACCCCCACGAAGGACGTCCAGTGCGTCCGAGTCGGCGGAACCCTGACACTGTACAGGGTTCACAATAGCAACGCCACCATCCGATGGTCTCCAGTCCACGTTTTCCGGGACGGAATCGGCGTAAGTCCCAGTATGAGTATCACGGCCATTGACCACCCGAGTGCACCTTTCCTTATTCGTGCCGTTCGTTTACTGGTCCGATTCCGCGCTAGATCGTCCCCCCATTAGCTCAGGAGCTTCCTTTGGGCCGAGAGGTGAAATACAACGATGGTGGGAAAATGAGGATGAAGGAAATCATACGTTATCCCGACTCGAGGCCTTGGTATCCACCATCCACGATCGGCTCGCGCCTGGGGATTGAATAGGTTCGATGTCGTAACGCCGCCGATGCACTAGAGAGGGTGGAGGAGCGCCAGCCCATGAGAATCACGGTTTGAACCTTGAGAAACCATTCAACGAATCGGCGATATCGTGAATCATGATCCGGATTTATTTGTAATATACAGCAAGCGGTAAACACGTTCCTGTGGGTGAAATACACGATCGGACAGAATGGAATGTAAGGGAATGTACCGGGAACACTGCAAAAACGGGGCTCAAAGTGGGGTCCGGGAACACTGAGGGAAAGAAGGGATCGGCTACACTTGGCGGTTTGTTGTACGTCAATCATCGACAATCTCGTCATCGTCGTCATCGGTGATTGGGATGAACCGTTTCCCTCGTCGCTGTGTGAAGGAAAAAAAACAAGGACGTGGTAAGCACAGGACAGAAAGGGGTTTACGAACCAGTCGACGACGAACCGCAGAAAATCCGCTCGAGGATTGGACTGGGGCTGAGGGTCTTGACGACCAGTCCCCAAGCTGTTTGGAACCTGTGCGAAGGGGCGTGTGGATATAAAACGGATTTGGCGCCTTGAAAGCATCATTGGGGTGATCGAGGCGATTAGGGGGGGCTGGAATAACCAACTGAGTGTTGGGGACAGGTCGTGCGGGGTGTGGGGGGACGGGAGTGGCTGACGCCCTTGGTTTCCGGTGGGAAAGTGAAGAAGGGGTGGGCTGTGCAGACCTGTCTGACAGAGCAACAGAGAGCATTCGAGAGGGTGTGCCTGGTACCATCCTTGGTGTCGGTGGCTGCATAGATGACCGTTGGCCAGGGTCAAGGGGTTGGGCAGTGTTGCTTGAGCGAGAAGCAGATCTAGATCCAGAACGTAGAGCGTCACTGGTGGAGCGATGCTGGCCGGTCGTAGGTAAACCGCTTTGAGTGAGCAAGGAGTCATGCGAGGACTTTGGTGAAGGTAGCTGTTGCTGTGCCGTGTAACCGGAATCAATCTGGATCCGTCTCCTCTTAGTTACAGAAGGGGAGGGTGAATGCTGCTCGGGGTTCCTGGATAGTTTTCGTTTTACAGAACCCGAGCCAGACCCAGCGCTCGTGGGTTGGGGGTTAGCAAACGGAGGAGCCACGATGGACCCTCGGATCACGTCCTTCAAGTTAGCCTCTGCAGTGGCGATATGCAGGGGAACCTTTTGTAGCATAGGTAATACTGGTAGAATGGTTGTTAGGATTTGGAATTGCTGATCCCCAATTGTTTGTAGGGCTTTTGTATTGATGTGGGCGAGCTGGGATCAAGATCGTCGGGCCGGGTAGGATGAGATTGTGCGGTTGCGGTACGCACATTTTGCACGGCTTCGACCTTTTGATTCAAAGCCTCTAGAGAACTTGAAATAGACTGCCGCAGTTCGGCGAGGGCAGAAGCTTGGGCTGGCTCCCGAATACATGATTGGAGCGTCGTTTCTGTTCGACCCACTGATGATCAGTGGTCGGGGGCCTTTGTCAATATATGCGCACTGCTTTGGAAGAACGTGGCCCAGCGGCCCAGGGCTGGGCGGTGGGATAGCAACCGGTGCAATCTGGGGAACCAAAGACGTACCTTGCTCTTGAACCGCCCGCCTAACAAACCGCTCCACTTCGTCGCTCACTTCCTCGTTCCGAGCGAGTAATTTCTGGCGTGAGTCCTCCGCTTCCGACACAAGTTTGTCTACCTTCTCCGAAAATTTCTCTATCGTCGCCTGAACGTCATGTAATAGAATCCGGACAGACGTTCCGGTCTTATCCGCAGGGGCCGCAGCAGCGAGTCCAAGCGATGTTAAACCCGTCTTTAGTCCAGACCCAGAAGCAGCGGTGTCCTTGTTCAGTAGATGAGCCCAGAGCGTTGAAGACATCGTTGAGCCGGGAGTCGAAGTGGAAGGGCCGGACATGAGTCGGAAGCAGAGGTTATCAAGCCGATGCCGCGAAGCCACGTCCATGACGCGATCAATGTTCTTGACCAGGCCCCGTCACCATGGGTCCCCCATCCTCCAACGTTTCCCGACGGCATTCACCAGGACCTTCCGAACTTCACCGCGGTTGTGGCTTCCAAGGTCGTCGGTGAACATCACGACGAAGTCGACACCCGAAACACCGAGGTTCCGGGATGAACTCGTTAGGTCCGTTTCGCCCAAGTCGTTCAGTGATCACGTACGCTATCCTGGCATTCGGAATCAAATATTGGTGAGCAGAATGTGGGTTCGGGCTCTGAGCTGGTTGTTTGCTGAATGGGTCGTCTGTAGTTCTTCACTTTCGGCTCTTTCGTTGCGTTTTCAGTAGCCGCCAAGCTCACCAACTACGATACGAGCTACTGGGCCCAAAGACTTTCGCTCGGGTCAAGCATTTGGATTATGGGCCCGCCCGGTTCGGACCAGATGAGGAAGGCGAGGTATTTCGAGTATGCTAAGGTGAGTTTGACCTCGGCAGCGGTGTCACTCACTCCTCACATTGCCCTATAGATGATGCAGAGCGGGCTGGATCAAGTACGGGCAACAGTAGAGTCCCTCCCAGTTATGCTCAAATCCTTTGCAACTTGGGCATACATCTACGTCGCCCAACCACTCGTCGACGCTAAGGAGGGCCGGAGAGTGTGCTGGACAATAGCCGCTGTGAATACCGGGATTTGGGTATTATGGCAGATTCCCAGATTACGACCTGTCATGAGAGCTTCTTTCAGTCATAGCCCACTGTCCGGAAAGTCCTATACGATGTTGACGAGTACCTTCAGCCACAAGTCGTTCCTTCACCTCCTCTTCAACTCTATGGCGCTCACCAGTTTTGGTGCGTCCTGCTCCTTCATTTCCCTTGAAGTTAACGCTGAGACATTTGCTATAGGTTCTGCCACCTGTGAATACCTAATGCGTGAGCAGGCAAATAACCCGTTGCGCATGCAAGAATCTACGATACAGTATCACCTAATAGCTTTCCTTATTTCCGGTGAGCACCGACCATCGCGTTCCAGTCGGACCTTTGTTCCCCGTTAACCGTGTGTGAATGCAGCCGGCCTGTTCTCTAGTCTCGTCTCCCATACGATATCCGCCAGGATCATGTTCCCCCGACTCGTTTCCAAAATCACAAAGACGAAAACACAACTCCCCACTACTCAATCTCTTTCGACTTCCGCTAAGGAAACCATCCTCCCATCCCTCGGAATTTCCGGCGCCATTTACTCTGCTGTTGTTGTTACCGCTCTCGCCTATCCCCACTCTGAAATTGCCCTAATTTTCCCACCGACGCCGCCCATACCAATACAGTGGGGTGTGGGTGCGCTTGTTGCGTTAGACTGCATTGGTGTCGTTCGCGGGTGGAGGTATGAACACCTTCATTGTTCTCCTCGAATTGATCAAGGGTGAACGCTGACGCCCGATTAGACTGTTTGACCACTACGCTCATCTGGGAGGAGCCGCATTTGGAGCTTTCTATTACGCTTATGGGCCTGAAATCTGGGATCTGTTTAGGACTATCAACCCAATGCCTTACAGACCCCCCTCCCGGCCGGCGCCATAATCGATCTCCTTTCGTTGAGGACTCAGCTGATCCTCTCACGGCCCCTGATGAAAGACGCGCACGAAGATCATGGGGATGTCATCCTAGATCTTGTGTTCACTCCCTCTGACAGCGATACGGATAGATTAGCGAATACTGAAGATTAATTTACCTTCTCCGCACGTCAAATTCACCAGTGTATTGCATATCATGTCACAGACGAGAAATTTACAAGATACCAGGGGCTTGGGCCAAACTTCCCAACTCCCCCACAGTTGTGAAACTGAGTTTTTCGACAACACCCTTATCTTCACCTATCTTTCCTTCGCGGTTATCTGGTATCGGACGTCAGGGTCCACCTGATAGGGCGCTTGTTGGCGCTTGTTGAATGAGCCAACCGGACTGTACCTACAGTAGTTGATCGTTCCTATGAACACCAAAAGTGGTTTTTGGCCATCCTCACTTAAATATTGTCGTGTTCCACTTAAAATTTAACGGGTTACATAGCTATATGTCTAGTCCATATAACGAGACTGAATTTAGAGCCGAAATATGCAAAGTTCCCATTCCATGGTGTTCAGACCAGAATCGCGCCGAACCCGTGATAGATCAGTCCTCTGAACAGTGTCACACCCTCCCGTGACACTATCCTCTACCCGCCGGATACCCTTATTTTCCGTGGGGTTTTATGCCAGACCAAGGGAAACCCCTTATGAACCAAATTGCCCTTGTTTTAATATATTTCGGCATCATGAGGAGGAGGATAGAGGGAGGCAGGAAACGTGACGAGTGAGGTTGTGACCGTAACAACGTCACGTCCATCACAGATCAATGTACAGATGAGCAGAAACTATCGTTTCTGCTCAAAAGGTGTATCAGTTAATCGCGGGAATGGTCCGAATGTGGAGTTTTGGTGAGGTTAGAAATATTGAATGCCTCACGCAGCAATTTTTTTGTGTTGTGTGTGTCTGAGGCCCATCACAAGCATTCATCAATTTCCAGCATACGACACGTTTTCCATATATTTCGCCCCAGTTTGTATAAAATAACACAAAAACTAGATAGACACCTAGAGAATAGCCCAGGCTACAAGGTGGTACTAAATTCATAACGAAGAGCGGAGTGTAGAACATACAAATCGCGATCGTTCAGACGAGTGATAGTGTTCAGACGAGTGATTAACTACTGTACCCTGCAGGGGCCTCACCTGAGGGTACCGAAAACAAAAACAATTATATAAAACAGGAAAATCACTGTAGTACGTGGCAAGTAGTCTTGCCATAGAAATACTGGGGGTGGGAGGCTCAAGATGCGCCAAAGGGCCTGAAGACTCCAGTGGCAGCCGCCGTCGCATTGCGACGCGTCGGTTACCCAGAAGGTTACCGGTTGACCAAGGGCCAACTGAGGGATATCCTGAGGATAAACCACACGGACCCTCCGCGCAGGCCGGAGTCACCCTCCTGACGTAACCCACCGGTGCGGTTTTGAGGGTCTTCGCACGTTGTATCCAGTGGCATTACCGGTAGTAATACATATTGAAAACACCGGGGCGCCAAGGGCAAAAATAGTCCGGTTGCCCCCAGTGTCACGCTACCGTCTGGTAGTGTACGATAAGCATCTGTTCTCAACAAACGGGCGTCTAGCTCCGATCGGGGCAGTCCGGTCCGTTCCACGACGCTTCTTGTCCACTCTCCACCATTGAGAAGACGAATGCCTTATTGCCTCTGACGCGCGACTCTCTACCCCTCCACCCACTCACTAGAGCCCTTTCCGGCCCTAAAAAAACTCGTTGGCACGTCGACCGCCGGGTGCCCATACCGTCACAATGACTAACGTACAAACCATCCGATTCCGACATCCTACGAATCAGCCAAAAGAGGCTCCCGTTGAGCCACCAAAGCGCGTCGATAGGCATGCGGGTATATTGCAAGACCAGCTTCGCAGGTTAGGGGTGAAGCTCCCAATTCATACCGCGTAGCTAAACTCCCCACAGATCCCAGAAAGCGCCTTGGTGCCCGAGCTTCTCTCTGGCGGTGCGAATCTTACTTCTCGTAAGGTTCGCCGGGGCGATGTACTCTAATATCCAAGATTGCGATGAAGGTATGCAGTGTAGTCCGTCGTTCAAGACATCTGCTCACGCATCGTTCAGTTTTCAACTTCTGGGAACCACTTCATTACCTTGATCGCGGCCATGGTTTCCAGACATGGGAGACTTCACCGGTGTATGCCATTCGAAGTTACGCGTACATCGCTTTGCACCTCGTCCCAGTGAAAATCGCGCGGCTTCTCTTTGGAGACGAAAAGGTCGGTAGGAACGAACCATCTCCCGGTTTTTGTTACTGACGGCCCACACTGTAGAGAGTTGCTTTCTTCGCCCTCCGCGGAACCCTATCACTCGTATCGGC
>Ga0307511_10000308_pt1 | contig 51878 bp, 72 predicted proteins | sample 13_EM_MG_FD_200266 | JGI IMG/M metagenome (GOLD analysis project Ga0307511, IMG submission 200266) | Populus trichocarpa ectomycorrhiza microbial communities from riparian zone in the Pacific Northwest, United States - 13_EM | ecosystem: Host-associated > Plants > Roots > Unclassified | place... | reverse complement strand
AGGTCTTCCGGGCTGAGACCTGCGCCATGTACTACCAGCAGCCATCGTCAGCGCGTCCGATAAGGCACCCGACGTTGAGGGCGAACTGACACATAGCCTGTGCGCCTCCATGCCGCTAACGTTGCGGAAAAAAAAAAAACATCCGAGAGATCGGTGATTGTGATCAGGCGAAGGACGGTGATATGGTCCTCACCTTGTTTTGAGTAAGTTCGCTAGAGTACTTGTTGAGTTTTGGTTTACTTCCGGTGGAAGCTGGCCGGGAAATCTTGTGGCTACCGAAATTCCAAGTGAAATCAGTGTACACGGGAAGCAGGGACAGCAGGCGGCTCACATCCCGACATCCGTCATGGCTAGATAGCGAGGGAGATCAAGGGAAAGAAATCTTGGCGAAAGATTAGCGCGGAAAAGGTTCATCAGATCGCGATGTGCGTTGTAGCGCCGTGAAACGTTTTTTGCCCACGCTAACGCTACACCAAGCCAGTCGAGATACGTTCTACGATATCATACCCAACCGCCAATGTAACGACCTCCTCCCAGGACCTTTATCAACAAAGACCGCAATCGGTGTATCCCACCTTTTCTCGCACACACTCTTTCTCTCCCCGCTCTGTCCCGTTCTAGCTCTCTCAGGACGGGAATACGCTGGTTAAAGCACAATGGGGATCCATTAACGACATTACAACGGTCGTCACAACACATGTTCGCCCAAGTGGCTGTAATGTTATACTGGTGGCACAACTTCCCGGCTAGTTTTGTGATGTGGCCTGTCCAAGTCACCCACGGGGGATCGTTGGCCATCGTCCGGAAGGGAGCGGTCCGGGCTCCAATTATAATGGCGCCAGTCCCGACCCCCCCACCAGGCTGGAAAATAAATTTGCAGGGTCCTGGTACGCGTTTCTCTCTTAGTAACCACAAAGGACTTGAAATTTCGTCCCCCCGCGCCAGCTCAAGTTTTTCTTCGTAAGCTCGGTCGTGAAACGGTTAAAGTAATATTACGTGTGGACGAACTCAAGCCGCACAGCTTGTTACAGAGCACCTACAATCGAGAAAGGGGTTCGGGCAAACGGAGACGAAACGTTGGGGGGAGAGCCTCAGATCACAACTGATCCAAGTTAACATGAGCCCTCGGAGTTACTTCGCATTCGAGACTATCGTAGATCCTTTCGAAAGAATTTGCTGAGAGGGTTTTCTCGACCAGAGATTCCGAGCATACTCACCTGAAGAACGCGTTCTTTTCCTTCACATTCACCTCGACGGGGACACCGTTTACGACCTTCCTCTTGATGTCAAACGTCGCGACCACACTGGCGATGACGAGCCACAACGACGAGTGAACAAGGTGCACCCCCGGGCATCTCCTAAGGTACTGTAAGTACACCGCGAGCAACCTCAAGCGGAAGAATCGATTGATACCTTTTTCCGGTCCCAAAAGTGTAGTTCCAAGGGTTAAATGCCCTGTCTTCGGTGGGTGGAAGCCCCAAGAACCTCTCTGGGCGAAAAACCTCAGGCTCCGGATAAAGTCGTTCATCTCTCGACATCACCCAGAGGTTCCCAAGTACCTGAGGGATAGAAAGGTAAAAGATAAAGGCGGGCATTGCGGTCGGCGAAGGAAATCCCTACATAAGACCCCTTTGGGATGCGACGGCCATCGTAAACGTCCTCCTCTGTGGATATATATGGGAAGTCTGCACGAGGAGTCAGCGGTATCCAACGGGATATAGAACGAAGCGTACTCAAAGGAACGGGACAACCCCATCTCAGTGTTTCGGTAAGCATAGCTTCAACGTACGGTAGTGAGGGCCTGTCGCTGAACGTAGGCAACCTGGAATGTCCAATTACGGAGTCGATTTCTTCCTGAGCTTTTCGAAGAGCTTCTGGGTACTTGATCATCGCCAAGATGAAGTTTTCCAGTACTGCTATGGACTTGGAGAATAACGTGAATCGTTGAAGATTCGTTGGGTGGAGTCGTAACTTACGGTGTCGACGCTGCCGATGTACATGGAGTTCAAGGACCATCTCAGGTCAAAATCGTCCTTCGGGTTTGGGTTGAGATCCTCGCCGAGAGCGATCGAAACTGCTGATGCGACCCCCCTTCCTTCGCGCTACACGATCGTATGCTGAGTGTGTGGTGCTGGGCGGTGGAATGGACGGGCGAACACCTACAAGTTTCTCCACACAGAGCTCGTACGGAACGTTCACTGACCGTTCGATCGCAGCTTTCCATTCCATAGCAAGCGTCTTGAATGTGGCTCCAGGGAACCACGCAGGGATGTGTTGGACTAAGAAAAAAACGTTGAGCGTCTTAACCATTCGAATCCATCGATACTAACGAAATGGAAAGATATCAACAGCCCAGACTTTTGACCCAGCAGCGATCTTGTTCGAGATTACTTCCGTGGCTTCTTCGGCGATCTTTACCAGCTCGTCATCAGATGACACGACCTTGTGCCCGTACAAGATCGAGAGTGTGAGGCTCGAGGTGTACCTGTCTCAGATGTTGGGAAGGTGAAGTCAGAAGAAGAAGCGCGTCGTACTTCAGAAGAGTAATCTCAATGGTGGTTTCTTCGGACACCAAATCGAGGAGGAGTTGCCGAGTGGTCGCTTCTATGGACGGCTGGTGGGAGGGGATGGTCCCAGGTCCGAGGGTTTTCGCCATGATTCTGCGATATGTGCGGACCCGCTCAGCATCATCCGTACCAATGAATGGCAGCTAAGACGAGATGAGGGTGGTTGGTAACGTTACCATATGAATGCTTGCCATGTATTTTCCGCCGCACAGCTCATTGAGCATAACCATCTTGGGTTTGTCGGCATATTTATCTCCACGGGTTTTGAGCAGGTCTTCGCTTGCTTGAAAGTCGTTGAGAAAGATCATCGGAATTCCGGCGGCGTTTGCGTAGACGAGCTTGCCTGCGAAGGAGTTCAAGAGACACAGGCCGAAAAGCGCGGTCGCACGTACCATAGTCTCTGTGCCAGTCGGAAGCCAGCTTCCACATGTACTTCTCTTTCAGCTGAAAGACATTGCCAAGCAGTGGCAACGGCTTTGGGCCAGGAGGAAGGGGTGCGTGACCCTTCCTTCTCAGGAATACGAGAACAAGAACAGTACCGGCAAGAAATCCGACGAGTGTTTTGTCCATCATGTTGCTGGCAGTCAGCCGTCAACCTGCCAAATGGCACGTGGTAGGGGTCTCCCAAGGCGGTATTGTTAGGCGCCACCCTCGGTGGGTCAGACTGGGCCTGAGTTAGGGGAAGTTTTAGGGGACATTTCAGTACCTTGCAACTCTGGGCGAGGTGCATTTCTTCCAACTCCGACTAACCAGCTCGGAACACCGCCGGGTTCTCCTGCTGTGGTAGGGTTGGAGGCGGCGGAGCCGCGGGTACGAACACTCCACAAGGTTATCGGGTTTTCCAAGAGGAAGATGCATAGAATGCAATGGCGCACGTCAAGTAGGTCCTGCTGTCAATCCAGGGGCAGAACTTAGATCATCCTTGACAACCGGCCCGTCCGACGTCCAACTGTTGGCCCCCCGCGTAGTCGCACGGGTCATGCAGCAGAGATACCCAGGGCCGTGCGCCCTGCAAGAGTTAATCGCTTTCGGTTGAGTGCTCCGTTTATGTGGGCGCGGCTCGAAGCTCAATCTGCGCCACCCAATTCTGATCCCTTCGACCGAATTTATGATGTGCCTTCCTCGTTGCTGCCGCTATCACCTCCTTCAAGCCCTTTCCGGTTCGATGGAGGCACTGTATAGACATACAAAACTGAGGTCAGAAACCGATCCGGTGGAGGATTTGGATGAAAAGATAAAAGCGTTATGAGTGTATAGAGGCTACTCGACGGCTCTCAGATGTCTGGAAGATTGCGTATCGTATACCCGCGCTGGGCGCCGGCGTGGGATGAATCAAGGCCGCGGTTGAACGTTACGTCCAACCACTACCACCGCACAACAACCCACGCTGACCCGACACCGACATTGACGTGCGGGGTTCGTTCTCTAGACTAAAGAAGAAACTTAAGCGGCCGCTAACATGAGTGGACGCGAACCGGGCGGAACCAGGGCTGACGCCGACGGGGGGGCTCACCCAACGAAATCGCTCCGACAAACAGATAGATCACAGCTCCATTCGATAGATCGGCCTCAACCAGATGAGCCATGGCCTGCGCTTGCCTGCGGAAACGAAACCAACAGAGGGGAGATAGAGGTGGGCCGCGTAAATTTCGGCGGGGTTCGTGAGAGGAAAAACCGATCAAGTTCCTCGGTTCAAGAAGTCACGGATGCTAGTTACAATCACCCCCCTCTTCTACGAATTTAACGAAGATAGTGCTGGCGGAGGTTCTCAGAAGTCGAAGCCACTGCCCCTGAAAACCTCCAAGTCTCTCCTCGCACCAGACTCCGTCATCGCAGCGAGATCAGGTCGGTTCTGCAAGGGGGGGTTAGCTGAGGTTCAATGCAGTACGGTCAAAACAAGTACACACCATCTCTAACATCACTCGTCGTAGCGTCGACCACAGGTACTCGCTACCGTCACCGGAAGCGCTTTGCAACGATAAGGCGCTCAGAAGGTGTTCTCCCGATTCTTTAAACGCGCCGATGTTCAGACCTAGACCACGGAAGTCAGCTGCGCTCAAAAACGGGAGTAGGATAAACAAACAAGCGACAGCAACATTCGAAATCGCGCGGACATAAGTAGGTCGTAGGTTCAGCGCCTCTCGGTAGGCACCAAGTGATTCTTCGTGATTATTTCCGTTCGAAAGCGATGATCCCAACCTGTTCCATAACTGGTAGTCCGTCGGACGCATGGACAGGGCTGCTTCAAAACAGTCCTTCGCTCGGTCAAACTGACTCGAAGTGTAGAAGAGCACGCCGAGTCCGGCTTGTAGATCGGCGTCCACAATGCCCTTGGAATGCTGTACCCTCGCATATTCAAGGAACGCTTGGGTAACCTGCTGTTGAGAATACCAGGAAGAGTCTTGCAGAGACGACCACGCAGTTTGAGGGATCTCTGCGTCTGGGTGTGCAGCCTGTAACCAGCGCAGGAGCATCGTGTGCGAGGCACGCTCGTACGATTCGTTGGTGTATGAGATGGCGAGAGGCTGTCACCCGTCCATTAGCACGAGATCGCAATCTTCAGAGAATGTAACCCACCAGCATTCCGACGCCTTTCGCCCCAGCCTCTTTCGCTCTACGTACACCCTCAGTGAGAGCTTTGATACCCGTGTCCTCACGCTCATCCATATTACGAGCTTCTCCCAAAAGGATCCAAGCTTCGTACCCTCCTTCACCCAACTCCCCTTTCTGGATCGCCGCCTCTAACATCAGGGCAGCCTCCGATAACGAGCCGTTCTCGTTCAGTAGGGACTTGGCTCGTTCGAGGAGTGTTCTTCCAGACATTTCGGCCAAGAATTGGTTGTTTTTCTCTATTTCAGTACCTCAGACCCTGCACCACAAACGGACCAGAGAAGAAGACGAACCAAATTCATAATCTCCAAGTAGTGGGATACCGTCGTTGTCAAAAGCGACTGGTTGGAACGAGGGATTCGTATCCTCCATCTGCCCCATGCCCATGGTGTCGTAGTCAAAGTCCATGTTGCGGTGACCGTTCATCATCTGGTTGAACTCGTCTTCCCACTTTACCATGTCTTCTTCGGGCGGTGGTAGGTCAGACTTCTGAAGTTGGTCCCACACGCTGACGGTGGTCGATAAAGTAGGCGAGGCGCATACACCCAGAAACACTCACGTTTTGAAATCCTCCGACGTGGACGTTGTCGATTTAGTCATACCTGTGTCTTCCAGTGTTGTGTTTGCGAGGGCCGCCGTGACATCTTGAACCTCTTCTATCGTCGCGGATTCCGTTTGATACGACACAGCGGCCTGAGCAAAGGCAACGTCGAAATCTTCTGCTCGCATCTTTCCCTTCCCCTTATCTATCACCTGCGGTTGGGAACCGTCAAGCACGTTCATACCCCCGTATGGTCGGTACATTCCACCAGATAAACCATACAGTCCCTGCGATGGAAAGGCATTCCGGTTGACTGCGGAAAGTAAGCATCGGTCATGAGGAGCAGTCGACGAGTACGGAGTGAACACGTACAATCCTGCTGCGGTGTGAGATTTTGGGTGTGTTGTATGACCGGCCCTGGGGTTAGTTGTCCCAACTTGCCGAATTCCGTGGCCCAATTAGCATCTACATGGGGTACGGCATGTTGGGGTCGGAAATCAGTTTTCAGTGAAGAATCTGTCCAGTTTTTCTCGAGAAGTTGATTCGCGGGCCAAGGGTTCGCCGTTTGGAGTGCGGGAGGGGGAGACATCAGTCTCGCAGCTCCGAATGCAGGTCCCTGTGCTGTGGGAGTTCCATCGAACCACTGGCGAACCAGTTGGGCGTCTCGTTCACTAGTCTGACCTGTGGTTGTCCCCGGGAGATAATGGAGCTAGCGCCCGAGGTGAGTTCGCTAAGAGCGGCAAAAGGAACACCCCGACACACCCGTGACGAGGACGGCCCAGCGATTCTATCCTGCTGTAAACTTCTATCTCCTTCCGTGTGTTTCATGACCTGTGCGAGGGGGTTCGACTGCACGGCGCAATCTGCACCGGACATTAAGCTTTGAAGCGACATTGTAGTATGGTTTCGAGATTTCGACGAAGGGAGTGGGGTCAAAGGTCAAGCAGAGCTGGTATGATTGAAAGCAGAGTCCAACTGATCTGGCGGGTTTGCGGAAGCTTCCGGACCGGACCGGGGACGGGCTCGTGAAAACGACACCATCCGCTGAAGCGCTGACGATCACTCTGGCAAAACTGTACGGTGGTAACTAGACTGCGTAGGATGTGGGGCAATTGGGTAACCATCCGTAAAGACCGGATACATACATCCCTGGCGGCCGTAGAAGGGCCCCAGTTGCCGAGGTTCCAGAGTGGTTGGGACCTCTGCGCCTTGTTTGAAAGCTCTCGGATATTCGTCGGTACGTGTCTGCTTGGTTACGAGCTCATGGACAATGCCAAATGCAAAACGTTCCGTCCACCATTGAAACACGACCACCATGCGTTGAAACAATTCAAACTGCGGAATTCACCAGGGTAATAGCTTTAGCTTTCAAGCTTTCGCGGGCTTTCAGTAGGGCAATATCCGACCGGATTGGCTTTGGCGGCTCCCGGCTCTGGAAGCCGTCGAATGACCTCCGCGGGCTTCCTGATGTTACGGGGTTGGCGAGTACGGAAGACAACGAAGATACTGTAAGATCCTACTGCTTCTTCATCTTTTCGATAATCTCCGGAACCGCTTCGAACAAGTCCGCAACCAAACCAACGTCCGCCACCTGAAATATTGGGGCTTCAGGGTCCTAATCGAACAATTTCAGTTGGAGATAAGTTGTGCGGCACGCATATACACCAACCTTGTTAACGGCAACGATGAGCTTTGAATCCTTCATACCGGCCAAATGTTGGATAGCCCCAGAGATACCAAAGGCCATATACAGCTCCGGTGCAACAACCTTTCCGGTCTGACCGACCTGCAGGGAGTTGTCCGCATAACCAGCATCAACGGCGGCCCTGGAGGCACCGACGGCAGCGCCGATGAGGTCAGCCAACGGATCCAAGGTCTTCTGGAAGGTCTCTGAATTCTTCAGCGCACGTCCACCAGACACGACCCGAGAAGCGGACCCAAGATCCGGTCTATCAGACTTGGCGAGCTCGGTCTTGACATGTTCTGTGGGTGAATCGACTTCGATCGGGTCGACCTGCTTCAGTTCGGATTCGGAGCCGCCCTCCCCAGCAGCCTTGAAGGCTGTGGCTCGAACGGTGAAGAACTTGATATTGACCGAGGACGGAGCCCTGACGGTGGCGATGGCGTTTCCGGCGTAAATTGGGCGAGTGAAGGTGGTTGAATTTGACGAGGCATCATGTTCGAGGGAGGTGACGTCAGAAATGGGTGGGGAGTCAACTTTCGCGGCAACACGGGGTAGGAGGGACTTGGCAAATGCGGAATGCGCAGAGACGACGTGGGTGAAGGGTGAATCCTTCAAGAGACCCTCAAGGAGAGGGGAGACTGTCTCTGGGATTGGGTATTTGTATCGCGGGGAAGCGGAGTGGATGAGGGAGCTGAGACCATCGATCCTGGGAAGTGTAAGGTTGGTTGAGCTTGTCGGAGATATCCAGTCAATCTCACGTGCTTTTTGGCTTTCTCGAGAACGGATTCGACTTGTTCCGAATCTCCAATGATGAGGCCAGTAACTTTTCCGCCAAGCTGAGTTGCTGCTGTCAGGGCCGAGAGTGAGCTAGGGTCAATGACGCCCTGGCTGTGTTCGAGAAACACCAGTGCATGCGGCGACGACGGGGTAGCATATGATCTTGTGAGTGACCGAGCACGAAGAATGGCCCTAGTTCGCAACATGGCTCCCAGGTTAATCTTCAGCGGGTGATGGAAGAAAGACTACAGTGAGGCACGTGACACCATTCCGCCGGTTTTCGGGATTAAATGCCTTGAAAGAAAATCTGGGGCGGGAGTCGGGCGTTTTATGGCGGACTGGAGTCGGTGAGAGTAGGCTTGGCAACCAACGGGAATTTGAGAGTATTCAGAAGACAAAACAAATTCGACGGTGGAAGGGACAAAGTTCGGGTGGAAGATCAGGCTGATCGCACAGTTGCGGTTACTTGCTGTTACTTGCCGTTGTCCACCACTGGTCATCCTTGTTCTCTCCTTACCACGCCGCCACCTTGCACGATGTCGACCCCCAGCGCAGTCAAGCAGCGGCCGTCCTCGACTCGCCACTCGAGAATAACCGTCGAGTATCACCGACCGTCGAGAGAATCCATCCAAGAATATGGCGCTCTCCTTGACCAGGCCAATCTCCACGCAACATCCAACAACTCATCGACTTTTATCCCCTCCAGGCTGCCACCCCCGCCGCCGTCTGGCCCCTCGTCCTTCAAGCCAAAGGATCCTTTATCACCCACACCGACCTCCCCAACGTCCCCAGCACCCAAAGTGCGCAATTCGCTTCAGAAGAAACAACCACCGAGGAACAGGAAGCCAACTATTCAGACAGACACTATCCGAGCCAACCACAGCGCGGATCCGCCTACTCCAAACAACACTGATCTCAGTCCGGCAAAGACCTCGTTTATCCACAGCAATGGTTCCTCTCCAAACGTTGTCTCTCCACCTCGGCCCTCTCGTGCCAACACCACGACCCTGAACGACATCTTCCCAACTCAGTCGGTCACTTCCCAGCGCAGGATCTCTACGCCAGTGATCGGATCTACGCACGACTTTCTTGCATCATACATCTCCGCTGCAGATCCTGCTCCACCCGTTGAGGAAGAGGAATCCCGGTCCTCGCACCCCGTTTTGAACCCTATCATGAACACCCCATCCACTCCAAAGCTTCCCCCTTCCTTCACCACAAACGGCACAGGTACCACTCGTGCCCGAAGCGCAACGGTAAACAAGGGGAACAAAGGTATGCTCGGGTTCGTGTCTGGACTACTGGGGTCGAACAAGCGGGTGGAAATTAGTACACCCTACGATCCGGTGCATCTCACACACGTTGGATTTAATACATCCACCGGGGAATTTACCGGTCTCCCCAAGGAGTGGCAACAACTACTCCAGGAGAGTGGTATCTCGCGCACCGAGCAGGAGAAAAATCCAGAGGCTGTCATGGAGATTGTCAAATTCTACCAAGAAGGTGGAGGCGGAGGGGATGTCTGGGATAAGATGGGTGGTGCTCTCAAAACCGGCCCGCCCATCCTCCCTGCTCCTCCACCCAGTAAACCGCTTATGGATGAAAGCTTCTATACTCCTGTTCGTTTTCCCACTCCGTTCGTCTCTGTGTTGATGCTGACACCCAGCAGCGGCCAGCACCAGGCCCACCAAAGCGGCCTCAGCAACCTCCGCTGGTATCACAGACAAACTTGTCAACCCCTTCACCCGTTACATCGTCATCTTCCCGCAATGTCCCTACGTCGAAAGGACCGGGCCTCGACCGCTCCGTATCCACACGGACGCAGCCTAAGACCAACAGCCCCGCCATGTCTCGGTCGAACACGACGAAGGAGAGCCGAACCGCGTCCGACCGTCATATCACCCAGAACCAACAACCGACGCAACAATCCACTCACCAACCGCAGCTACAGACATTACCGACGCCGGCGAAATCCAAGGTCAACGCCGGTGCCAAGCCTTCTCCTAACAATTCTTCCACGGACCTCAAAACACACCACAAGGCCCAGCAATCCAGTAAAACTGGAACGGGTTTGAACCCGCCTGGGGCTGCTCCAAGGAGGCGAGAGAAGAAAGACAAAGAGGACGATTCAGATATTGTCAAGAGGCTTCAACAGATCTGCACTGACGCGGACCCCACCCGGCTGTATCGCAGCCTCGTCAAGATCGGAGCTGGGTGAGTGGGCCCCTCGTATCCGACGATCGCCTGCTAATAATCTGCTTTCGAACAGCGCGTCCGGAGGTGTCTTTACTGCATACCAAGTGGGCACCAACAACTCTGTTGCCATCAAGCAGATGGACCTTGCCAAGCAGCCGAAGAAGGACCTCATTATTAATGAGATCCTCGTAATGAAAGCTTCAAGACACCCAAATATCGTCAACTACATTGACTCATTCTTGCACAAGAACGAGCTGTGGGTCGTTATGGAATACATGGAGGGCGGAAGTTTGACGGATGTGGTCACCGCAAACTTGATGAGCGAGGGACAGATTGCCGCCGTTTCGAAAGAGACGTGTCAGGGCCTCGAGCACCTGCACCGACACGGGGTCATACATCGTGACATCAAGAGCGACAACGTGTTGCTTAGTCTGCATGGTGATATTAAACTGAGTGCGTTGATTGTCCGGATGGATGGTGACCTCCGAGACTAATACCATTTGCAGCGGATTTCGGTTTCTGTGCTCAGATCTCAGATGGCGCGAAGAGGACGACGATGGTCGGTACGCCTTACTGGATGGCCCCGGAAGTCGTCACCAGGAAAGAATACGGTCCCAAAGTTGACATCTGGAGTTTGGGCATCATGGCTATTGGTGCGTCGATCCATGTGGCAGTGGCAGTGCCGAAATGATGTAGTGCCTTTCACAGAGATGATCGAGGGAGAGCCGCCATACCTAAACCAGAACCCCCTTAAGGCACTGTACCTCATCGCAACTAACGGAACCCCCACGATCGCAAACCCCGAGAACCTGTCTGCCCTGTTCAAGGACTACCTGGGGCAAACGTTGAGTGTGGATGTTGAGAAGCGGCCAACAGCCAGCGAGCTCCTTCAGGTAATAAGCCGTATTCTCCTATTCATCGCGAGGTATTTACGAGGAACTGTTCGCAGCACGCCTTTCTCAAGTCCGCTGAGCCTTTGAGAACGTTAACCCCGTTAATCAAGGCCGCGAGGGAGCTTTCGAAAGCCAAATAAATACACCCCTTCCTCTTTGCTTACTTCCACCGGATCATTTTCCACTTTGTTCAGACCTTTTTACGTCCGCTCTGTTGTGACCTGGATCTATAGTACCCATATCTTTACCGTAGTGCTTTTTTGTATTACCCCGATATCTAAATTTACCCCTCATTGTTTTTTCACGGCGAGGACCCGGGTAAGTTGCATTTCATTCCAATCCGACAAGTTCACCTACGGGTTACGAACCAATTTGGGGAGTCGTGGCTGTGTTCGGAGATGGTGAGTGGCCGTATTTTTCTCGAGCGAGGTCTGGACTTCGCCAGGTTCTGGTGGCGCCCAATCCCCGTGGACAGCGGACCGCAGAGGATCCATTGAATAAACACTGTGCTCATGCCGGAGTGTAAAGGAAACGAAGAGGCTGCTTATTCACCTGCCAGCGACTAATCTTGACTGTCCATCAGGGAAGGTGTGGTGTCGCCTTGAGCGCTTGAACTGATAATGAAGAACAGCTGACTCACCTCGAGCGGTGGAGTCCCGTATTGGAACGGATCTGGATATTTCTGGCAGTGTGGGTAGGGTCACCCGAATGGGATTTGCTTCCTTTAGGATTCTTTCGGTGTCCTTTATCCTGAAGAGAGAGGTTTGTTCTCACCGCTGGCAGTGCGAGATCACTATCCGCGGGGTAAAGTTACCGAGTGATGGACGGAAGCTCTAGCGATGTCCGTGTCAGGTCATACGGGTAAACGGTCGGAACTTGACTTGTTGGTCCCCCTCCCCCACCAAGCTCACGCGAATATGATTAGGCAACTCTGTGCTCCCATATATAACCCACTGGATCTCGACATGCTAAGCTCCACCCTGCACGATGTCTTCCCCTGGCTCCTTCTCGACTCTACCAAACGACCTCGAACGGAACAAGATAGCTCCGGTCCCCGCTGCTAGAGGGGTGGACGCCTCTGATGTTGCGACCAAGCCACAGTCCTTGTACGGATCTCGAAAGGCTTCCCTCATCCTCGATATCATCGTGGTCGGCTGTGGCCTTGGTGGTTTGGGCGCTGCGTTTTGTCTCACACAAGCTGGCCATCGGGTGACCATTATCGAATCCGCTCCGGTGATAGGGGAAGTTGGTGCGGGGATCCAAGTCAGTCCTAATTCTAGTCGGTTGCTTCGGAGATGGGGCCTGGCAAAGCATTTGGACGATATCGCCGTCAAACCGGAGGGGATTGCGTTCAGGAGGTACGACACCGGCGAACGGGTCGGGTTTACGAAGTGGGGAGAGCTCATCGAGAGGGAATACGGTGCCCCGTATTACCACATCCACCGTGCCGACTTTCACAAACTCCTCTACGACCTCGTCGCCCCGCACGTTACCATTCTGTTGGGTTCGACCGTCACCGGATGTGATCCGGATCCAGTTTCACCCTCGGTCACCCTCGCGTCTGGAAAGGTCATGAGGGCCGATTTGATCGTTGGCGCGGATGGAGTGAAGAGTTACATTCAGCCGGTCGTCTCAGGGAAACCGATACCAGCGGAGCCAACGGGAGATGCGGCGTATCGGGCTATAATACCCGCCTCGTTGATGATGCAAGACCCGGAGTTACGCGAGTTCATTGAACACCCTCAGATGGCTGGGTGGATGGCGCCTGGGAGGCACCTGATGGCATACCCTATCGTACGTTCACCAGGTTTTCCCTCAAACGTACGCTAACCACATGAGCTCTATGTATAGAGGAAAAAGGACGAGTTTAACCTCGTTCTGTTGCACCCAGATGATGGGTCGGTCGAATCCTGGACCGCAGAGGGGAACGCAGATAAGATGAGGCGTGACTTCGGTGACTTTGAGCCACGGTAAGAAGAAGACTCCTATTTCGGGAGCGCGTTATTTAATCCTCCCGAACAGAGTTCGGAAATTGCTCGGATTTGTTCAGTCGACCCTTAAATGGCGTTTAATGGATCGAAGGCCTCTGAGTAATTGGATCCATGGCTCTGGACGTGTAATACTGCTGGGAGACGCGTGTCACCCGATGTTGGTAAGTCAATACCGTAAACTTGTCTTCAAGCCTTTTCGTTCATATTCGTGCACAGCCATACAGGGCGCAGGGCGCTGCGATGGCCATTGAAGATGGAGCAGTGCTCGGAAACCTTCTTTCAAGAATTTCCCACATTTCTCAATTGGGGCCCCTTCTTAACGCCTACCAACACCTTCGACTTCCCCGCACCGCGATGGTACAAGAATCTTCGCGCCTTAACCAGCACATCTTCCACCTTCCGGACGGACCGGAACAGAGAGAGCGAGACGAGAATATGCGAAAGGCGATGGTCCTGCAACTCTACGGAGATCCTGGAGTCTCACGGCGTGAATCGGTCGGGAACCAGAATCAATGGGCCGATAAAAAGAAGAGTGATGAGTTGTTTGGATACGATGCAGATGCTGAGGTTGATAAGTGGTGGGCAGTCCACAGGAGGGAGTTGGATGTGCTTGTGAGATCGAAGCTGTGAAGTTTGCGACGATTTCTGGGAACGGTATTTGGGGGTATTTTGCTTGTACGCGAATAAAGTTCTATTCTTGTATCCTGTATATGATTGGGGTCGATTCCGAACATCCTGCGATACATCACCCTCGACCGGAACCCTTGCATTTTTAGGATACTTACTGTTGTGGCACCAGTGTCGATACAATTGTACCCAGTTGTGCAATTTGAGGATTGTGGTCCTTCCTTTTGGGCTACACGCTTGAAAATAATATCGTGAGCAGTATATGACCTGTTCTCACTATTTCTCTAACTTCGACGTCATGTAACACCATTAGCGGTAGATAGGCGAGGTTTTTGACAAAATCGAGACATGACGCAGATGAAACGGCTACCACCCATGTCGATACACCACCTCTCGGATCCAGATTTTTCGAGACGACCTGCGGCGGTGTTTGGAAGATACACATTGAGACAGCTCTGTTGCAAGTAATCTTTTTATCGGGTAACGTGGACGGGGTGTCGGATAGCGTGACAGCGGCGGGTCCTGGATGGAGGTCTCGTTTGCGGGGTCACACACCGTGTCTACCAGTTATGCAATTCGCTTTTTTCTCCCTGCATTTCGGATGTTAAATCATGAAAAAATAATGAGTAGATTTCTCATATGCGCGAAAATAAAACTCTCAGCAAACGGGTTCGTTAAATGTCAATGTTTCGGGGGCTGGTCGCGATATATCGAAGTAGTTGCATAACTGGTGACACACCAGTATCAATGTAGGCAGGTATTCTGCTTCAACCGTTTCTACGTCTGGGCTAGTTCGCGTGTAGTGAAGCGTCGATTGGGTGCAATGTTGCAGATACGTGGAGAACGATCGTTGGATGACCAGTCGTGGGAACAATCAATGTATGACGAGTTCTTTCAGCTTGGTGCGGGTGACGGCCACCTGTCGGCGCACGACTCTCGATTCACACTGACTCTGGCGCCATGAGCCAACTGGACCAGTACCTCAATATGGTCGAGCCTTATCTGCAACTTCTCCAATCCGTCGTTCCACCACAAATCTACTCCCTCATCACGACCTCCTTCTCATACGCCCTCCAGCTGCTCAACACGTTGTTCAACATTATCGCGGTCACATCCCCACTATCCGCCCCAAACACAATCATACCCGCCCTACTCACAATCCTCTGCGTGTACCTCGCGCTCTCGAGCCTCTACCGCACCGTGATGTTCGCGTTTTGGTTCGTGAAATGGGGCATCATCCTCGGCGCCATGTTCTCCCTGGCGAGCTGGATAAACTCCGGTGCACCAACCCAGCTGCTGATGAACCTCGTGCCGGTGGCGATGGAGAACAAGAGTGGGAGTGGCTCGAGTCGGCCAAAGAGTTGGGAGTCGTGGAGTACCCATGATCGGTATAAGCGAGCGCAGAAGACTCAGAGGGAGAAAGACGCGGAGGAGGCCCAGAAGTTCATTCAGAACGTCATTGACACCGCTGGGGACGTATACCAGAAGTCGGGGAATTGGTGGGAGACGGCGAAGGGGGTGTATGAAGAAATCAACAAGCAGGGCCAACCAAAGAGGACGAGCTCTACGAAGAGCAGGTAATCTTCCGGGTATTCACGTGTTCCGCTTCCGACGTTCCGTTGTTTTTTTCTTTTATTTTACGGTGAGTCGGTCCCGATGCCCAGATCTCATCCGCGGGGGTGTTCACGCGATCCCTCATCAGATATCCTGTATCTTTATTCCGAACCCTCCCCCGACCTCTACAACAAACCGGGTATCTACGGTGTCACCCCCATCCCCATATTTCATACGACAATAACGACCTTTCTACGTGATGGTATCACTAGGTTTTTCCACCACTTCCCGACCTCTAGAACGTCGGTAAATTTACTCTGTACACCACTTCCGTCGTATCCAGATCAACGATCTCGCAATCCAACTTTCCTCCATCACCGATCTGCGTCTCGACGCAAGTGAGGTCCAATGGCTGTGAAACGGTGAGAAGAAACATCTTATCGGAGCTGTCAGCGGGGTCAAACCTTCTCCAACACCGCCATGGGGTGATCTGATCCTCAAATTTAGCTTTGGTGCCGTGGAGAGTGTTTGGTGAGACTTACGCCAGATGCCCGTGTTGTACACGATACCTTGAGCGGAAGTGGCGATGAATGCTCTCATGGTCTCGAGATCTGGCCCGTCGTCCTTGCCATTCTGAGCGACCACGACTAAATAGCCCCTAGCGGATTCCTCTAGCCCTTGGTCTCCTTCTTTCGTGGAACAAATACCCATCGGGATAAAACCTTGGTTCGTGTGAAGATGTCTCTCCAGAACCTTAACATCCCAATGTCCACCAAGCTTGGCATCGATGGGCTGACATCTATACACGCTCAGCCCCGCAGTCGCCTGGACTTCCGCCGGGTAGGAAGACTCCGACAACGAAAGTTTGTGAAACTTGAGCGCCGATCCTTGGTTGGCACCCGTGACGCGCACGCCGCGTGGCACAGCATTCAGGTCTCTATACCCCTGGACAACCTGGCCGAAAGGAACAAATCCTTCCGGGGTAAGCGGGAGCGCATCCAGTAATTTTATCCCCCCTGCGTCGGGCACCAAGCTCTGGGTCCCGATGACCCTGACACGCTTAACGCCCCCATCAGGATGGATTGTCAACATTACGTGAGTGTACTTGACGCGATCGGCACTCTGGAGCTGGAAAAAGTGTCGCCTGTGAGGCCCGAGCTTGTTTCGGGGTAGAATCGTTGCCCATTGCGTTTCCTCGCCCGTCTCGGATATCCCTTGCTGATGAGGAGGGACGAGACCGGAGGAGTTGATTGCGTGAAGTTCGCAAGATTCAGGAAAGTTCCCCTTGAAGTGGGCTGTGTCGATCTCGACGTGGGACAGGTACCCGCCACACCCGCCACTGTGATCAAAGATTTTCATTTGATTGGATTAGGCAAAGCGAGATGGAAGAACGGGGAGGACGGATTAGGAAGTCATCACTCAATTGTGTGTGGGAAATCGACTCACAGCTTAATGATAGCCCAATCCTTGTGACCTGGTTGGCGGCTTCGCTTGGTTTCCCAACCATCGCTCATGTCATTCCCTGGGTTTCAGAGACTAAATGTCAGAAGCCGCGATACTGTGCAGGGTGGTGTGATTGCCGTACCTCGTCCAGGAAGGATCAGGTTAGACCCAACGCCGAAGTGCTGATCAGACGTGAAGGTTACCCGCCCACCGGAGAACACATGAGCGAGGTCAAATTCCTCATATACATCGGAGGGGATCACTGGGCTCACAGCCCCGTAGACCCGGAACCGAGCCTAGAGCGCCAGATATGTCAGCGAAAAGGGAGTTCTCACAGGTGGGGCTACTAGCGTACGATCCCCCCGTCGGGGTACATGTTCAGTTTCACGTAGTTGACTGGCGATGAGGCAGTGACCGAGTAGAGGTGCCTGGAATCTGGGCCCAATGGAACCTTTGGAAGGATCTCCGTCCACTAAAAGGCACGTTTGAGTTATTCAACGATCTCACGAGATGAGGTTCCATACCCTCTGGTCGTCGGAGAGCGGATCTACCTCACCATCCGCGGCGAGCAACACTTGAACAGAGACCTCGGGTGCTTCGTTACCTGTGTTTTCCTCTCAGCAATCATCGCCAGTCGCCTCAATGTGGAAGCCGCACCGTTGAAATGGGAGGTATCAACATCGAAGCCGGTGATGCTGCCTTGCGCACCGAGTTTGATTATGCACCTGGAATGTTCTATCAGGGAACGTGCGTTAGTTGGGAAAGATGTCTCACCAATCGTAAGTAGTGTTATGTCGTCGGGACTCCCAACCGCTGTAGAGTGCGCCTTTCGGACCGAACTGCCCCTTCAAACTTGGCGCCGGCTACGTCAACCGGTTACCAAAGGTAGGAGAATGAAAAGAGGCGGGGAACATTACCTCGACGAGGAGAAGGTGGTGTGCTTCTGCGAAAAACTCGTCAGAGACGGACGTTATCTTGCCACCGATGGCAACGCTAGATAACTCTATCCTCCGTTATCGGTCAGTCTGGGTCTCTGTGCGGACGCGAGTGATCGTAGGGACCTATCTGTGTCCAAAAATCCGGTTTGGAGTTTTCGAGGGGGACTTTCTCGTACGCCATGATTGTGAGCAGTCAATGGTTTACTCTCAAGAAGTTGGAGATGCGGACCGGCGGGCTTCCGGTGCCATCCGACAAAATGTAGATCCCCAATATGGCAATGCGAGATCAAGGGATCGAGAAAGGAAATCACATGCTAAGGTTCGATGGGTTGACACTCTCCCCCACTCCTTCATCCGCGACGTACATCGTCGTCCACACAACGTTGAACTCACTGCTGTGGTTTACGGCCGGATCATCTAGTTGAATGATTGATCATATCTTTGGTCGCCCGAGTCCATCCTGGAAGCGGACACAGGTTGGTGTTCAATCGAACGGTTCCAGATTAAACCCTGCGGGATCTCCTCATGCCAAACCCACCAGGTCTTCTTCGTCCTGATGTTTTGGATATGGCGACTCGTACACGGCCGAGAAATCCCGCCCCGACTGTTTTGGCTGAGGAATATGAATCGGGCACTTGGTCAGCAGATAGATGTTTTAGCCCGGAACTAAGAATAACTGACACACTACACGTAGCCCGCTTTTCCCCTTGGCAAATCGTTGTTGGGACCTTAACGGCGATGTATGCGTCCCGAAATCTCGACAAACTGCTTGGCCTTGGTGGTACGCATATGATTTATATTCCGCTCTTACCTTTGGTTTACCTCTCCTTTCCGGTGGTTGCACGACGAATTAGCCCCAGAACCCCTGGCTGACCTCGTGCGTGCCACTGCCATGATCATAATTCCGAACTGAACGGGGATCAATTTCAATCGGCTTAGTACTCACCCTCCTATTATCGGGCAACATGGATTGTCACAGGGTTGGACGCCGGGTTCGCGACAGCGATGGCTGTCCGGCCAAAGTGGTTACGAGACATATGCGCGGTCCTGTTCTCGGTTTACTACATCATCTACGCGAACGAGGCGGACGAGAAGGTACGGACGCGTCTCCTGTCCCGTGGTGCGAATATGGTGTGACATTCTGGCAGCTTCGTAAGTTCAGGGCGGCGCCGACGGTGGAGTTTCTCCGCGCAACGTGGGAGAAAACCTCCAACCCATACGTACGTCGTCATGATTAAATTCCCGGCATTTCTGGCCGCCGAACTGAGGAATTCCCCTGGGATGTAGATTCGACTGTTTAGTTGGTTACCCAGAATGGCCATTCGCCGTATCATCCAAATCCCCCGTCCATCGTCCTCGCCATACACCCGGCCCATAACTGCCCACCTATTCTTTGCCCCTCACGCATCTAAACTAGCCGAATCCACTGAATTGATCTTGGACATTCCTGGTGGAGGGTTCGTGTCCATGACACCCGAACATCACGAAGAGCGGCTTTGCGCGTGGGCTGAACAAACCGGGAGGCCGGTCCTGTCTCTCGACTACGGCAAAGCACCTGAATGTGAGTCCAACCCTACTGTATTTACGTCGACGCCACCGATGTTCTGGATCCCGATCGGGATTTCGTTTCGGGAGTGTGGGAGCGGAGTGGGAAATCGCGCAACCCATGTGGGCGAGTTCTTGATGAGTGGTGGAGCCTGATCAACGTTGTAATGTCACAGATCCATACCCATATGCAGTGGATGAGGTCTTCGACGCTTATCAGGTACTTGTGGACACTGCTGGTGCTGTGATCGGAATGTCAGGACGCAGCTTGGAGATCATCGCGAGCGGAGACTCAGCGTGAGTGCCACCTGGCCTTCCGACAGAACGTAACAGAAGAACGCTGACATTGGTTTTTGATGTCAAGCGGAGCGCACATCCTGACGTGTGTGATCATTAAGATATTGGAGAGCAAGGGCCTTAATCTCAAACTCCCTCTTGCGTTGGTGCTCAACTACCCAGCGCTTGACTTCAACTTTGCATCGTGGATGAGCAAGGACCATTTAAAGGTACTACGCGCGGAAGATACCAGTGGGTACCTGTCAAGCGGTGGTAGGATTGACGACAAGCGCGTGTCTGAGCACGAGGACTACATGCACTTCAATACCCTCTCTATGGTCGGCTCGGATGGCCGCGAAAGCCGGCTAAGGCGGAGTTCATCAACCACCGCAGGCGCGCGAAGGAACAGAAGTTGGGTAACTACGTTCAAGGGTTTTGCCGTGGGCGATCGTTCGGACGGTCGACACTCGCCTGTCGCCGAGGGTGCTCATAGCCCACGGAAGCTGAGGCTCAGGCGTTCAACTCCAAGTTTCAAAGGCTCGAATAACGGTGTTGTCACTGCTCCCAACCAGATCTTGGGCTTTACACCTCGGGAGACCGGATCCAAGCCAAGTCGCCCGCGGGCCCAGTCCGGACCGGGAGAGCTTCCCGAAGCTCGATCAAGCGCCGCAACAACGGGTGGCTGTGGGAAGCTATCGGCAGATGGAGGGGGAGGTAAACGAACCGACTCTGGTGACCTCAAGAAATCTACCCCCGCGCATATCCACTTCTCAGAAACCGGGAAGGGCGACCCGTTCGGTGACCAGGATGATGAAAATCACAAGGCTTCTATTGGACGTGGGAGACTGACCATGACCAGCCGGACAGGCTATTTCCAGGACAGAGTAATCCCCCCAAGCATGGTAATTATCCTTCCAGCGTTTACCTCTGCAAGAGTTCGGATCTCTGACGGTCCACGGCCTAGATGCGCGCGATGGCTATCCTATACCTTTCGAACAGGAACCCAGATTTCGGCACGGATTACCAGGTGTCACCAATCATGACCCCGAGCGAAGTCCTAGCGCGATTCCCTCGGGTCCTGATGCAATGTGGGGAGAAGGACCCGTTTGTGGACGACACCATCATCTTCGCGGGGCGGTTACGTGAGTCCAAAAGGGCTCGCTTACAGGAATTAACTACCAAGATGGAGAAGGGGGAGTTTTCAGAGCCAGAAGCGGAAGAATGGGCGCGGCTGAACACAGAGAGCGAGGAGGACTGGGTGGAGATGGCACTATTTCCGGAATGGAGCCACGGATACCTGCAGATGGGACGGCTGATGAAGGAAGCAACGACGGTCATCGTTGATATCGGGGTATGGATCGGAGAAGTGTTTGAAGGGAGCAAATTGGCGGGCATGGCCCAGGCAGATCACAGCCACAAGCCGAATGCTCGCGGTGGTTCGATATCATCGGACGCCGGTGGCGGGGGAGACTCGGGAATCGGGAGCCCATCAGTCTTGTCGTCCTCGACCTCGGCGGGTTCATCAGGAAACTCATCAGCGTCGCATCAGCAGCAGCTGCTGAGGACGATCACGGAAGGGGAGCTCATACGAAGGAGGCGGTTGTTGGCGGCCCGGTAGCACAGCACATAGCGTGGTAGACCACACCGTTAGCGATCAGGGCAGCCGAGGTTAGACAGTAGGGTATATAGCCGAAATCGACGGCATCCCGAATTTGTTTGAATACCGTATTTATATATATCATATACTCCCTACAATCTCTCCCACCCTCCCTCATCCTCCCAGCCGGTTCAACCCATGTCCTCACCACAGTTCCTCCCTTTTGACGTCCACCCACACCGTGCACTCCATCCCCACGCCACCTTGCCACCTCCGCCACCGCAGCACTCGCAGCAACAGTCTCTACCGTCCAAACCCCTGCTGCCCCAGATGCAGATACCCCTTCAGCAGCAGCCACACCAGTCCCAGATGATGCTCACCTCCTCTCCAATCCTCTATTCTCACCCTAGCCAGATCCACGACTCTCAAACCTCATCAAACTCGTCCCAGTTCGCTGCCCTCCCATCTATGCCCCGGCTCCCACCAATCCTTCAGGTAGAAAAGCAACAAGTCACGACATCCGCAACCCAGGCCGCCTCCGCGAGCAGGAGGCGGAACGAGGCTCATTTCATGTGCCCTGTTCCTGGCTGTGGTAGCACGTTCACGCGCAGGTTCAATCTTAGAGGTGCTTCCTCCCTCACTCTCCCCCTTCATTTCCTGATCAGTTGCACGCGTTTGTCTCACACAGGTCATCTACGCTCCCACACCGAGGAGCGGCCGTTTGTGTGCGAGTGGCCAGGGTGTGGTAAGGGATTTGCTCGGCAGCATGATTGCAAGTGAGTGCGGTTCTCACGCGCAGGCGCGCCGGCCCCCGAGAGAAGGGAACGGAATGTTTGGTGCTCATGGCCGACCTCTTCGCACTTTGCGCTTTAGACGTCATCAAAATTTGCATTATTCAAAAGCACAGCAACACGTCTGCCATGGGTGTCGGAAGACCTTTAGTAGGCTTGATGCGCTCAATGTCAGTACCTCGTCCATTGCTGTACACCTCTCCTAGTCTGCCAATCTTCCCACTATTGACGCTGACTCTCCTTTTTCGCCCCTTGCTTGTCCATTTGCGTACTTGGTCGTTTCCGCACAATTCCCAGCGACATCGTAAGTTTGTGAATCTCTGATCTCCGGTTCGAGGCGCTGACAAAAAATTATTCTATCCTTCCCCCATTTCTTTCCTCCTATCCCCAGTCCGGTCGGAAGGTGGTGTAGAATGTCGCCAAACTCAGGAAGCCGCCGCAGTCGCGGACCGTTTGAGTGCCAGCCCTGAGAATGACGCCTATGATTGGCAGCAGCGATCACCGGGATCAGCAAGCACCCCCAGTTTATCACCACGATGAGCTTTGGGAGGATGCTGTGTTGGGTCAGGGCCGGCTTGGTTCCGGGGGCCACCTTCCTCGCTTCTCACTTTTCACCTGTGACCTGCTGGACGCCTATCTGCCCCCACCCCTGCTGCCCGCCACGATCTCAGTACCGTTTACTCTATGCAGCCTTTCATCATCACGCGGTTCGTCCTCATCGATCTTCCCACATTTATTTTTTCATGCTCTGGGTGTGATGGGTGAGGCAAAGCATATGGCCTGTAACATCCTTCCTCCTCTTATATTCCGATACGAGTATCGTAGTCAAAGTATTGTATTATGAGCCGACTTTGTTATCAGCGTGTCATGTATACCCCGGCTCCGTTATAATGGACACCACTACAACGCATCTAAAGCGAGGCGCGTCACCTCTGACGCCCACCCGTCGTAAAACAGAAAATTCAATTTTTGATCGTTGGCTGTCTCTGGCACGTGATGTCTCGGTTCCTGACTTGAAAATCCCTTCCGAGTGTCCCGTTCCGGTTCCGAGATATCACCAGCCACCCCCAACTTGCCACATCTCCACCAGGACGAATACCGGAGATGTCTCTACCGTTGCTCGTCGGCGGCGGCGCAGAATGCGGACCCTCTGCAAGTAACCCTCTCAGGGGTCTGACTAAGAACTTTGATCAGGATCGTGGTGCGCAACAGGTACGTACGATATCCCCACGCTCGGTCTCCCGCCGTCGCTGAACGCCCCACGTCACTCAGGACCTTTTGGGCCCGAACCGCGTCGGGTCGTCTAACCAGGTGAGATGTCTCTGGTTCTGTGCGTGGGCGAACCTCGTGACCATGAATTGGATTATTTCCAGGCTTTCCGAACGTATATCAACCCTGTGTCAAGCGAGAACCTTAAAGATGCTGCCAATTTCTTCTCGGCTTCGAACTCTGCGCCACTGTTACACGCTCCATCTCCACCATTTGACCTGGCCAATCTCAGGAATGCGCTTCCAATTGTCAGCCACCAAAGTCTCCGGGGTCTCGTGAAATCTCCGGATATGCCGCAGCAAACGGCCCAACCTAATCTATCTGGCGCCGCCTGGGCATCTGACTTCATGAATTTTCAACAGACCCAACCGAGCTTCTCGTCCGGACAAGTGGTCACCACTCCATCCTCCATCGGGGTGCAGAATGTACAGCAACCTCTCCAAAATCCCGGTTCGTATCCACGACGCCCCACACCTGGTTGTAGCTGACCAACTTACCAGTTGGGATGTTCTCGCCGGTGGGAATGAATGGGAACTTTTCCTTTGCCCCGCATCCAATGGGAATGTCTATTCAATTCCCGAACTCTGCGCAGGAACAACGATTGCGTACTGATGCCTCGGTTAAGCAAGAGAACGATCGTAAGGATATTTCTTCCACTAACCACACCCACGATCACCTCTGGTCACTAACGGCTGGACCTGTAGGCGTGTGGGACGGCTTCCTTTCTGATTTGGTAGAAGAGCCTCGACCATTGGAGCAAGTACAGCAGGCCCCGACTCAGATCCCCGTGGAGCAGCAACAGCATCGAGTCGTCGATTCTGTGGAGCAGGATTCGCTCGCTCGAACTGCCGGCGAGCTAGTCGAAGCTCTTCGCGAGGAGCAGAATCCAAAATTCAAGAATAGCCAATTCATGGGGCTCATGCGGTCACTCGCAGATAAGACATCGGTCGTAGAAGGAAGTGACATCATCTCGGCATCTTCTATCTCAGAGAACGCCACATCTACGAGCACAGGTGTGAAAGGGAAAGGGAAGGAACGTGCTGGCACCATTGGCACCTTCGGTCAGCCCAACCCCTACTATGCCAACCTTGGGGTGGCCTCCGGTGAACACCCCGCGTTATTGTCTCATGCGCAAGGCCAGGCATCGGGAACGACAACCACTTCAGATGTCACCCAGGATTCCCACGACGAAGTGTACGAGTACTTCAAGCAGGAGAACGAAGACTACATTGCCTACCACCAGGCTGCGAACCGGGTAGCTGACACCGATACCCAAGGGCTTTGGGACGATAGCTCGCGACAATACGAATGGGACAAGCTTCAGAACGAATGGGACGCCTGGGAGGCTAACGCTGTCGGTGTAAGGAAGATGTCCAACTACCAGTTTGTGGCGGACAACCCATACCTTCTCGGATCTAGTACAAGAGTGCACGACGCGCATTCTTTATTTGATCAGGTGAGTGTCCGCACAATGCGGATCACCGAAAGCTTCGACGGCGACCCTTCGGTTACGACGTTCGCGACGCTGACTTCAAACGCTGTCGCAGATGAACACCCTGGAACTCGAGGCCGCCGTACAGCGGGATCCCAAGAATGTCCAAGCATGGTTTGCCTTGGGTGTGAAACAACAAGACAGCGAACGGGAACAGAAGGCTGTTGAGGCGCTCTCCCGAGCGGTGGAGCTCGACCCGGAATACGTCCCGCCTTGGTTAGCCTTGGGGATTTCGCACACGAACGAATCAAACCGAGCCAAAGCGTACGGGGCGATACGGGAGTGGGTGAGGAGACATCCGAAGTTTCCCCAGACCACTGTGGGAATGAGTGGAGGTTTCAATGGCGAAGTTTTCGAGCCCGGATCCGAGAAGAGTCAAAAGGGCATGTATGAGGGACTGATTGGGTGCTTGATTGAGATTGTCAGAGATGTTAGTGGAAGCGAACAGGAGCAAGGGATCGACCCGGATGTCCAGATCGCTTTGGCTGTGCTTCTCAACTCCAACGAAGAATACGCCAAAGCCACTGATTGCTTCCTTACGGCGCTGGCTGTGAGACCACATGTAAGTCTTCCTCTGAGCTTCTGCCTTCTGGACTCATTCTGACCCACGTGTTACGTCTGTTTGTTTCCCCATGTTCGCGCGATGAACGAACTCTCCGTAACGGGTAGGATTGGGCGTTATACAACAGAGTAGGTGCTACTTTGGCGAACAGCGGAAACGCCGAATCAGCGCTGGAATATTATTATCGAGCGTTGGAATTGAATCCGGCGTACATTCGCGCGAGGTGAGGGCTCTGTTTCTTGCACGTTTTTCTGTCACCTCGGGGAACAGCCTGTCAAAGCATACCGGCACTGGCGCCGCCTGGTGATCCTGATCCCCGATTGACATTGATCGGACACGCTCTTGCTGTGCCCTGGGTGGGGCATTCCAATCACCCTGTTCTGTGTTCGGTCCATTTTAATTCCCGGCGAACCTTTGTTGGCTAACGTCGGTTCGGTTTGTGGCGTCCTACAGATTCAACCTCGGTATCTCATGCATCAACCTTCATGTGAGTAGATGGCTCTCATCGATACTCTGAACGTCGTTAATGGCTTTCTTTCTATTCGTTGCGCTCTCTCCCCACGATCACCGACTCGGCGGTCCTTTCCAATTATAAATTGTTTGACCGCGCTGTTTCGTGCCCGTTCCCGGAATGCCCAGCGTTATGAAGAGGCCGGGCGGCACGTTCTGGACGCGCTGACGCTCCAGAATAGTGATGCAGTCGGGGACCCCCGGGGTGGCGTTACATCTGATGCGCTCTGGGATTCCTTAGAAAGTGTTTGCGGCAAGATGGGGCGGGCTGATCTGATGGGCGCATGTTCGCAGCGGGACCTCGACAGTGAGTCTGAGGTCACGATGCGCAGGGCCGGTGGCTGACCGGACTTGTCCAACAGGTTTGAGAATGAAGTTCGAGGCTGCGGATTTGGGCGGTTAACGGACTGTAACATGTAATGGTTTGACTGTGATTGGATTCGAGGTCGATTTCTTGCCATCCAGTGTTGTCCCTCAAATGTCATATCTTGTATATACATGTGCGCCCTGGATGCAATTGACAGTGACCCTGCAAATTTACTTGAACCCCAACCTCTGCTCCTTTGACATTCCTTTCCGTTCTTTCTCACTCTCGGCAGCGGCGTTCCTTCCTTCTCCGTCTTTGAGCGTATCTAAATTCCCCTTGTCACTCACGCCCTCTCCCACGCTGGTAGTAGGTGAAGTAGATGGATCCGTAGCAGCCGCCCGTTTCTTCGCCTCTACGAAATCTTTAACTTGTTGAATATCAGCTTCCGTCATCGGGATGAGTGTCGGTGGTCTGCGGATCATCCTGGTCTTTCCTCGTCGCAAATCTGGTGACAATAAGCTGCGGAGTGAGGCTCATCATTAGTCGGCGTGGAGGCTGCGTCGTGGCCTTTTTCTACCTGCGTCTGAGTGGTCGCGCTGCTGCGGGAGTGGAATTTCGGTAGATGAGGTTGCGGAATGGGCTGCGGGTGGCTGAAGCGATCTCTCCGATATAACTAACTCTCCTCGTCCACAACGCTCACACACACCCTTCTCTCTCACCTCCCCGCCTCCACCCTTGACCGTCTCTCGAGGCCAAACGCCCTCCATCTACTCTGATCTTCCATTAAACTCTTCATCCGGCCCAACCCCACCGATCCGAACAGTTCAATACCATGGATGCTGCATTACGCGTCGCAGATGTTCTCAAATCTTTTCGGGTTAGTTGCATCCTCCCCCTCCCCCACTCAATGATATCCCGTTCTCCCACTCGCGTGAACCCCTCGCACGCGTGCGGTTCGTGCCCGAACACACCATAAGGTGCCGGTGTTGCGGCGGGATTAAGCATCGAATGGCTGCAACTTCTGAGTGGGACGATTTTGACTGACGATCTGGTTTGCTTGTCGTGCAGGAAACCCGTTTGAGCGGGTTTCGGTCCCCGATGGAGTTTTTCGATTTCAATAGGCTTTCGAGACCTGCTGATTTCAACACAGCCGTTTCCGTGAGTCTCGCCCCGCGTCGATGTGGAAAACGGTTCATATCACTGACCGATGGGGGGTCGCTACCCGCCAACTGATTGTAGCGCATATCATACAACACACGATACTTTTCTGGTATGTGAAACCTGTGTTATCCTACGCGTATCTTCGGAGGCTAACACTTTACGATCTTTAGGGAATTACTCGTTGATTATTATGATCCTGGCGGTCTACGCAATGTGTGTTTGACCCCTGCACCCGTGATGGTTTCTGGAGACCTGACCCTCGTGTTTCTCCTTTCTGTACAGTTTGAACAACTTGTGGTTGCTGGGGGCTCTCGTCTTCCTCGTCGGAGGTTTCTCTCTGGTCAACAAGTACGGTATGTATTATGGTGATTACCGTTCTGCTTTCCCCCTTTACCCCCATCCATTCGTCCCCGTTTCGCCAACCTAATCGACCCTCCCACTCTGCTTAACGTGCCCTGCAAATACTGACCCTATCCCACCCGCCAGGCGCAGATCCTCTTCAGTTCGGTGAACACACTGTCACCCAGAAGTCCCTCTATACCGGTTTGTTCGTAATCGGGATCCCGCTCCTCCTTTGGGCCTCGCCACTGGGCACCTTCTTCTGGCTCGTTGGTGCCTCATCCCTCATCATCCTCGGTCACGCGACCGTCATGGAACCAGGTGTTGAGAGCGAATACGCCCAGGTCGATGGTGGGGTGTGAACGCTCCAAGTGAAGAACGGAGTTGTCGTATCTGTCACAGGAGTAGGTGGTGGTGTGAAGGGATTTGGTTACCCTGCGGTTTGTCTTCGTCCTCTTGCGTTCGTATCTTCCGGGGCTTAGTATTGTACACGTCTTTCTGGAGCGACTCACACCCACGGTGTAACCACATCCCTTGATGGATATCCATTGTACTCGTATGTATAGGGTCCGAACCTCCAAAATATCTCTGATTCTAAACGGATGGAGAGAGTGATACAGTTTCTGTTGACACAGACACGCATTTTTGCCGGGAAGTATTCAAGAACACCCCTAGAATATGAATCCAGCCCCTTATCTCGAGGTCAAGCCACTCGATATAACCCCTAAACGCCTCCAACAGAGCTGGTCCGCGTTCATTGGGGCCCCGGATGAACAACCTGATGAAATTGAAACCGGTTATCCCCACTCCGTCTCACCTGAGTATTACTTTCAATGATTCTTGTGAGTTGAAGGACGTCCTCACGCGAGCACAGATCGTGAGGGCGCGCACTTTTGGCCACAACGACCCCTGGGGTCCGGCAAGAGCGTTGAGTGGAAGGAGTTTGTCGCAGAGTACGGGAGGCTCAACACTGCGATCCCCTTCGTGCGCTCCAACGCTTCTTGACTGCGGATTTTCTACCACACTCGCTGTCACCATACTCAGGTCTGCTCCCGTTCCCCGAGAATGTGGCAGGTGAAGTCGCCTTCTCCGAGGTAATACTGTTCCCCGTATCGTTGATGAGATCAATACAGGAGGACAGTGTGATGGAGCCCGTACGGCAGAGAGGAATTACGTTTTTAAGGGTGGGAATGGGAGCCCTACAAACTTGGAGGGGGGCCATGGTGTGCACTGTAGTGTTGCTGGACGGCAGGAAAAGGTCACGACTTCCGAGGGGGGCGGTTCGTGTTTTACTGGAAGCCGATAACCCTTTGTGAGCGTGGTGGTTTCCAAACCTCGAAGAAGTAAAGCACCGGGGATTCAATGTCAAAACTGCTCCCTCACCCACGCCAAAGGGAGGTGTGGATTCGAGGGCCCTTAACAAAAGCGACTCCACCAACAGAAGCGCAACCTGTGCCCAAGATAATCGAGTGTCCACCTTCGACGTCTCAATTCAGCTGGAATGGACTTTCCCTGTTAATCCGTCATCCGCCTGGGGACCCCGGGGTTGTCCCAGAGCTCGGCCAGCATCTCGGGTGCTGATGGTTTGAGCGACGTTTTCCCCTGCTACGTACGTCCCAAGATCACTGGCAGTAGGGAGAAGCACAAGCGATGACATAAGTACCTGTGCCGCATTAACGAGATGCCTCGTGTCCGGTGTGAGGTGAGAAGCTATAAGCGGAGTACTTCCATGTGAAAATACTAGATCTTCTGCTCACAAGTGGTCAGCGAGTCGACGGAGCATCGCGAGGGAAATGAGCGCCTCTTCCTCCGGAGATCTAACCCGGAATCACCTCATGAGAATGCAAACCCCAGAGGTTGGAACACGAAAGCAAACATTGGAAAACAGCTATCGTAACTACAGAGGAAAACGCGATCAGACATGCTCCGTAACGAGAAAAACCCTCAACCGTGTGATCCCACCTAGAGTTGCTCACTCGTCCCTGCTTTGCAGTTTCCCATGATCAGTCGGGAAAAGATCTACCCTGGTCCAAAATTCGTTCCCCGGCCACTCCACTATGCACGCGAGAGCGATTCCTGCCCCAGTCATCCGGATTTAGCCATCATCCAACAGACGCCACTGAATGAGAGTTCTACCACTCTCCACTGGCTCCGAAAAGAAGGGACAAATGCGATACCAGAAGCAAGAACCGATCTGCCAGGTCATCGAGCGTGAATGCGCAAAGAGGCTAGCGTGAAAACACTGGGAGGGTCAACACTGTTACCGTAGATGAGATGTTGAGTACTGAGAATTGGTACCCTGAGGCCCGGCAAGCCGGAAGACACATACTTCCGTTTTTCCCACCTTCCTGGGGGGGCAAAATGTTCACCCGCGCACCTCTTTGTGTGTTTGTAGACCCCAATACAGAGATGAGACGCTGAAGGGCGGAGGGGTCTGGCGTCCTCTGGCGTTCATCGATGGGCCGATCCGCGGCATTGCGGGGCCCCTTGGCCCAAGGGCAAACGTAACATCTGAGTAACTGCCGAGAGCGCGTGGAAATGCCTTACCCGTGTTGGACCTTAAGCTAAACATAGCAGCGCCTTTGCTCGAGGGTGCAGGTTCAGCAGGGTATATTTCGGTGTTTGGCTTACTTACCTGAAAACCCCAGTCGGCGGGCGACTGGCGTTCCAAGTAAAAACCCCGACAGATACCGGCCAGTGCCCAGGCTGAACCACCCAGGAGTAGTGGCATTGACGACGATGCTATTTCATTGAATTTCAGGCGTTTCCATATCTCGATTTTCCATTTTTCACCGACACCCTGCGAAGAGGCGTCAAAATTAAGCGAGTCCGAGTCCGAGAAAGGCTCCGAGAGGGGAGATGCGAATTTTTCAGGGAAACAAGCAAAGGCAGGGAAGAAAACAAAACAAGACGAGTGGACGATAAATAAGGAATGGCACCGTGTCTGTGAGACAGGTTTGTGTGGGGAGTGATAGAGTGATAGGGAACGTAATGGAGAGGGTGCGCGAACAGCATAGCAAAGGTAAAGCGAATTAGAACCGCAAGAAAACGAGGCAGGGCGAAATGGGAGGAGGATCGGAGAGAGGAGACGGAGGGAGAGATGGAGACAGATAGAGGGTAAACTGGTATGCGGGTGGGTGAGGGAAGTGGAAGAGAACTCGAATGAGAACACATGTTCTTGCGGGTGTTGCGAGGTGCGTATACAAGCGGTGGTTGACCAGAATACAATCTTGACCAAAGACCCCATGTACACATCCCAGAAGCCCAAAGCGAAGATGGTTGAGATAGGAATAATGTAGGCGGTAGTTTCATAACCGTAGATGAAGAAACGAACAAGAGAGCCGGCTCCCTCACTCTTGCCCAAGAGAGGAGATCCCATGGTTTTGTACAAATGCGTACACGTTTGTGTCGTCGGGTAGTCCGTCGTTCCATGTATGTTACAGGGGGCAAGGGCGGATGGTGGCAAGAGAGTAAGGGCGTGAGGTGCGCTGATGGAATGTAGTGCTAAGCGATGAGAGCAGGAGATGGAGTTAGGGATACGAGGGTGTCGACTGTAGGGGGGTTGAGGGGGAAGGGAAACGGAAGGTTTCAAGTTGGTTACTGCTACAGCAATGGCAACCATTGGCCTATAGTGAATCGAGCCGGGTGAGAAATCTGAAACGTTGCGTGGTCGTCAAGTTTGAGAGTATTCACCGATGATGATACTAGGTAGATCCATGATGTCCCGCCTTATCGAGAAACAGAATGTGCATGGCACAGGGGCCCCACTTGGCTTCAGTAGTACACAATGCGAGACGACAGACTGAGTCGTGCTCTCGAATGCATGAGATGCGAAGTTTTCCCAGTACTCGACCACTGATTGGTTCTCGAATAGCTACGGAGGGGAACGCGGATCAGCGATCAGCGTAGATGGAGAGGAAAACGGAAGCAAGTAAAAGGGACAATGAATCATACCGGCACGAAAGGGAAGGAAAATGCGTCCTCAGACGTAAGGAAGGATCATATCCGAAAGGGCAAGCATTCGGGGCTCCGGACGTGTGAACTGACCTCATAAATAAACTTCTTCCGGCACCCAACGATGGTGTGGTTTTCGTCTGCCGAGGACGCGGCGTCGTCGGCGATCGGTGACCCATGGGGGTCAAGTAGTTCATCTTTTGACCATTCCGTCAACAAACAGAATTCGTCACCAACGAGGCAGATTTCGCCCGTCCTTCTCCATACGCAGGTTGGGGTGCCGCTGAAGGAGATCAACTTCTCCAGTTCCTGCAACGCAAGAGAGAAACGGGCGGTCAGCCATGGGGGAAAAAGAGACAGGACCGTACAGGTCGCTTACCAATAGCGAACGCTGGAAACACTTTTCAACAAAAACTTCGTCTTCTTCCGACAGTGGCATTTGAAGGGCAATCAGCGAGGGCCTCACAATGGCAAGGGCCCTCACTATCCTCAAGATGTCGTTCTTCTCGAACCTAAAAAAAAAAAAAGTAGGGTACATCAACACCTCATGCTTGAGTGACTGGGGCCAAGCAAAAGAATGGCCGATGAATGCGTGGGATCTGCTAAAAACTTACCTCGAAACGAGGAATTTCATCAAAAAGTGGTATCCTTCTGTATAATCGAAGCTCTTTGTCACATTTTCGTAGACCTTGTTTCGACATTGAAGGTGTGATGCGGCCCCCGACGATGATCCGTTGGCCATGGAGAGGTCATCTTCGGACGACGATGATGTGTGAGGCAAAGAAGCAGAGGAAGGGACGGGTGATGCGGTGGCTGTACCCGGTTGGATGGATTTAGAAACCGGGTTAGTGATGACGCCTGAGCTGCTCTGGAACGTCGAAGGCGTTGTCCTTGTACATGGTGTAACGTACTGCAACAGCTGATTGTTAGCCGCAGAGCGTGGGGGTTGTGCGAGCGAAAACGGGAGGAGATTAGTGGGAGGTGTTAAGCCTGTTTGGTGTAAGCGGATCGGCCAGAAGGCGGAACGCGGGGACCCGGAATGGGGATTTCGGCAACACGGTGAAATTTGTGATGTTCCATTCGTAAGCAGGGAACCAGAACTGGTTGGGAAACATGTACGCACCCGTTTGCTCACGTGAGTAATCTGACCATCCGGGGGTCGTAAAGTTCGGCGAGGGCGGCCCGCCGGTCATTGTGGCTGTGGGCATGGAGGGTGGGGGTGTCGAGGTGCCACGGTCGCTCTCAGACGGGCTGTTTGTGCTGCCCAGTATCGCTGAGAGGATAGAGTATTCCAAATTTGCAGCCTCTGACCCATATGATGAGCCAAACGAGGAAAAGCCCGGCGACATTGCGTAAGATGAGCTTGGGTCGAATGGTGATGTGTATGTGGTGGTCGTAAATGGGAACATGGGAGAGACTGGAGCAGCGTATGGTTCCGCTGGATCATCAGAAAACTGGGTATCAGATCGTGTGCAATTGAGCGAATGGGGAAGGGGGCACAAACAGTTAGGGATTGGGGCAGTTTGGGCCATCTGAACTGGTTCTGGGGACACTATCCTAGGCTGTTGGATTTCCAGCTGACTCTGTTTCTTCTTGAGGGTGTTGTTGGCACCCTTCACGTGTTTGACACCCTTGTCTCGTTGGAGGGCTTCTGTGTGGGGTAGGCGCAAGTATGAGATCACCTGGTCGCGAGCTTTGGGATGGAAGCGAATACGGACCGAGCTCCTCGTCGTCGAGGAGGTATTTGGCCTTCTTTCGATGACCTTCTACACAGTCATTTGGCATACCACGCTTGATGCATCGTTGACAAGGTCTTGCTGTGGAACGCCAAAACCAGTTATGTTGTGAGCACACGCGAAAAAAAACTTGCACAGCAAGTTGGAACGGAGCACGGACCGTCATCGCATGTCAGATGGGCTTTCTGACAGTGTATGCAAGCCCTGTTGGCCTTTTTCTTCTTTACTATAGGTCTGGTGACGCTGGCGGTGTCGGGAAGGTCGGTGCGCTTGCGCTTGACTGCGATGGTTGCTGTCATGGTTGAGTCTGGATATGGAGAGGAGAAGGTCGCCTGTTGAGAGGGGGCTGGGAGGATGTCGGTTGGAGGAGGAGGGAGGGCTGGTGATAGCAGGTGCTGTTGCATGATCAAAGTTCTTTAGAGGACGAGAGTGACCGCTAAGGACCGTCTATCCGGCCACAAGCTGAATTACGATTACAATTTCAAAAAACGCCCAGCTCCGGTCAACAAAAAATATCCTTGTCTAATTCCGCCTTCGTCGTCGGAAGGCCGTCAGAACAGCGGTCCGATATCCCTGGGCCCGCTAACTATACCCAACCACGGCCCGCGGAACACCCCACGGGTCTTCCCACACCTCCGTCGTTGATACCCCGCCAGTCTTCCCAAGTATCTCCCGAACTTCTTCAGCCTGTGTGTGTCCAACTTCCAGTACGACCACGCCGTTGTCAGCGAGAACGCCGTCGGTGGACACAATCTCGGCGATTCGATGATAGAACATCAGCCCTCGACCTTTGCAACCATCCCCCGATCGGTCTGTGGGCAGATCGCCCAATAGTGCCCTCCGGTCCTCCCATTCTTTGACAGAATTCGGTAGTCGTTCATACTGGTCCAATGGGATGTACGGCGGGTTGGACGTAATCACATCAAACGGTGGCCTCATCCGCGAGAGGACAACTCGCACGAAGTTTTCTTGCAAGACATCGGCATGCATCACGTCCAGAGCAGATCCACGAACGTCATCCACTGCACTAGTGCCAATCGGATCCGTTCTCACACGGTCGTGATTGGTCCCACCACAGAGCTCGTCCGCCCCTACCGCTTCTGTAGTTGCCTCCGGATCGCCGTCATGCGAGGCGATGCATTCCAAGCTGCTCGAAGGAGTTAAAAATTGATCGGTTGCGTTTTCCCGGGCCAACGAGACAGCATCGGTGGAGATATCGACCCCGTAAGCGACGGTGATCCCTCCAGCCTGCCGCCGCAGATGACTGAGAAGGATGGGTATGCATCCAGTACCTGTGCACAAATCGAGCATCCGGAGTGCCTTTCTCTCTCCTCCGTCCTTGGTGGGAAACCTATCGTCCAATAGAGATGCCAAGCGGATTGTCCAATCCTCGGTCTCCGGGCGCGGGATTAAGGTCGGCGCACGCGTCTTGATCACGATTGGGCCAAACGGTTGGTTACCTGTATGAAGACCGGCTTTCGGTCAGTTACATGGCCTCAGCGATCAAAAAGCGGTGACTGGGGTGAAGGGTCGACACCAGGGAGGGTCATACAAGTCTCCTTATCGTTTCAGAGACAACCAATCCTGGTGATGCCCACGCAATTGGGCGAGACCACCGATACAAGTCCCGGGAGGAATTCGAGCCGTACCCACCGAGAATATATTGCAGAGGTTCACCCTTCACGCGTCTGTCCACCATTTTCCTCAACTCTCCAAGTTCCCATTCCAAGTCTTTCCTCCAACGAGAAGATGAAGAGGTCGTCGGAGCAGCAGCGGCCCTACGCGCTCTCAGCTCTTCACGCATCCACTTCAGCTCTAGCTCGGCCGATTCGGATCCCATTTGCGCTCTCAATCGCTCCAACAACGCGCCCGACAGCGAATGGGAGAAGGGCCGGGCCCGAGCCGGGCCAGGTGTCCGTCGCATCATAGTTGCGAACGCCCTGAGAGACATTCAAATCCTATCTTTGAGTGTTGGATATTGAATGCCAAACCCCCTTGTAACCTCGAAAGGTAGAAGAGAGACGGGAGCCGGTATCTGACAATAGAAATGACGAACGACCAATCAGAAACAAGGACTTGCGTGAACCAACGAAAGGCGAACCAGTAAGTAACGGTGAGGTATTGGCGGCAGGTTCAAACAGATCCAGCAAAACGCCCAGATCCAGTGCGTCACGCGTACGGCTCTTGATTGAACCTCCACGCAAACGTTGCACAATCTGGCCCCCTACGACGCCGCAGAACGTGCAGCTGGGTCTAGTCGATTAATCGCAGCCGAGCCACCAATTGAAACCAGGGATCGACAGAGAGAGACTGATAATGAATGGGTGGATGGAGGTGAGAAAAGATGTGGACTCCGGTTGACAAGGATCAGGAACGCGTCGGAACGCGCGCTCTCGGCTACACCGGTGAGGGTGATTTAACGAGGATGAGTTGAACGTCTTGGTCCCTGCTTTCCCTGAAAGTGTGCAGTGCGGCGCCCGTCGACAGAGAAAGTCGACTTGCACCAAATGAAACAACCGAGACGATAACGAACGAAACATGCAGGGATTCGGCAACCGATTAACCGGGGGAAACCAGCCGCATGGGGTTGTGGCTGATCTCCACAAGTGCAACGTCTGTTTTCATCGGCTCCTGCAAGTCAATTATATCAGAAGGGCACCCTTGGCAGCTCAAAGGAACGGGCGAGGGTTGCGGCAATTCAACCTGGTTTGATAACCGTGGCCCATGCATGATGCATGAACGTTCAAAGTACCATCCAGTTGGGCGTGGGGAAGCGAGAGCGATCCACCACCGCCATTGAAGGGCATCCTCCGCGATAAAATTGGCCCTGGCACGGTCGCAACACTCCCCCGCAAACGGATTTGAAATGCAGCAACACGCTGGAACCGCGGCGCTGGAGTAGTTTTATCCAAATTACAACAAATCGACAGCTCGGGCAGCAAAATACAAAAATGTTACGCCGAAATACACGTTGGCCACCGGCGGACTACCGCGCGGGCACTGTACGCGTACGTCTACAAGCCTCCTGCCACAATATCCAACCGTAAGCGTAATGGGGAGGACCATAGCTTGCCTGGAATGCAATTTCATGATATCGGAATTGCATCACATTAGCATGCTCGCAAGACCGCCTTGCGCGTAATGCATGGGCTTGAGCGGAGGATGCCATTGCTTATCGAACTGGATGAACTCCATCGTTCCTGCTTCATCGATTCGGATCTTTCAACGAAAAAGTCAGTATACCACCGAGAAAAGTGTACTAGGAGAGGATCGAGGGAGAGAACAGAAACTCACGAATGCACCCAAGTTACCACTCTGATCCACGTAGTTCGGAGCGGAGAAAACCTGCGGGTAGAACAAGCATCAGTGCCCGGCAAAGAGGTGTAGGAGAGGCTTGTTACGGTGATGCACAAGCCGTCGTGCTCGACAGTATACCCGTCTAAGTTGTCGTGCACCCAGGGCAACGGGTAACAACCAGGAGTGAAGGTGAGGTAGGTGAATGGAGCAAGGGACAAGGGAGGAGACATCAGCGCAATTTGATTGAGGAGCGTAACACCGATGAATCCTACCTTGTCGGACTTCATGGGAGCGAATGATCGCCGACACTTTATTCTCCGTACACCACCGCTTGGTAACGTCAGGTCCAAACGAGATACCGACGCCCTGTAGTAGACCGGGCGCAAACAAGCAATTCAATCAGTCAGGATCCCGGCCCGAGAGTACGTCAAGGATGGAGGAAGAAAGATAGGAACGACAGTTCGTGGGAAGGTCAACTCGTGACGAAACGAAAAAGGGCCAGTGTTGGATCGGGAGGGGGATCTACGTACCCGTCGACTTGGCCCTCGCCCAGGAGCGTCCTGGGGATCCGTCCATAATAACTAGGTAATCGTCAATTTCTCTCCACCGGTTTGGGGGGTCACGACTCTACTCTCACCTCACCTAAACCACCCAGCCATCGTTAGTAGCCAATCGCGTTGATCAAGGGATGGATTCTCGTACACATTAGTCCCTCCTGGCCAGGCTGCTGGCCGATCCTCTCGATCTTCCCAATATCATCCAGGGTCACACCGTCCTTGCTGAATAGGCCTCCGTGGACAACGAAGTACCGCTTCATCCCATCAGGTCCGATGATTACAGTCTTATCTCGCGGTGACGGGACAGGAGGCTTGGTGGCAGAGATCAAGGTCGCTAACGGCACTGAGGGACACGATCAGTCGATGCCGAAATGCCAAACTATGGGAGCAATCTGATGGATGCAAGACTGATTGCACTTACTCGCTGTGAATACATGAGCAAACAACTAGAGGTGAGATCCAGCCGTCAGCGGGTAAATTCAATCGCCGGGAGCTGATGGAGCCTACCTTGTAGGTCTGTTCTCCATGCTTTTGTTTGGCTTCACCCTCAAAGCCATAGGTCCGGTTCATGTCCTTCGTCTCGTGGTTTCCGCGATTGATGTACATCGACGTGGGGTATAGCCCTTTTAACCATGTCAAGCCAACCGATATCAAACTTTTAGAACTGAACGCACATTTGAACGCAAAGGCAGTCAGGATAACCTCAATTGACCAGGATCCTCGATCGACGAGGTCACCGTTCATCAGCAGAGCGTGGGTCTCGGTCGGTTCCCCAGTCAGCTGGAACAGTTTAAGGACGTCGAAGTATTGCCCTAGGGAAGCAGTTGTAGGTCTCAAACTCGAGGTGGGGGTCAATGTCACCAAACACATACCGTGCACGTCTCCGATCACGTCCACGCTCTTCCCACCCTCCAGCGTCAGTTCCACAAGACTCCGCTCTTTCTCGAAGACCGAGTAGGCACCAAGGACGATCTCCCACACGTATCGTTTCGGGAGGGCATTGCCATCCTTGAACAGCTTCATCATGTCTCGAATAAACTCGAGGGTGATGGTGTATTTTCCGGTCTCCGCATCTTTTGGGAGTTGTGGGCCAGCGTACGCCTTGTCGAGTTCACATCCACCTACGTCACGCCTTTAGAAGTTATGGAAGGGGGGATGTAGGGTTTCGACTAACCATCCGCGATGATTTCTAAACACCGGAGTACGGCGCTCATCTCCTCTTCACGCTCGATCGCCTGCATATAATCAGATAACCACAGTCGTAAGATCCCAGGGTTGACCAACCTTCTCGAATTCAATTCTCCGTACGAGCTTCTGTGTCGCCTCTAGTTGCAGTTTGACGGTTTTATTCTGGGGTTCGAGCGAGAGGACCTTTCTGAAGTCCCCAATGGCGAGTTGGGGCTTCAACATTTGGAGGTGACATTGCGCCCGCCTGGCAAAGTCCACAGTGGGTAACACGTTTGCGTTAGTCACTCAGATCCCAAAGTGCGCACCGGAAGTAGGCCTGAGATGTAGCGCGCAGAAACATGAGCGTCAAAAATCGCCTCGAGGCAATCATACGCACCTTGACATATTTTGGGTCCAAAGAAATCGCCTTGGCTAACCACAAAAATAAAACCCACAATCAACATCGAGGTCCACAAGGATTCAGCGTTCCGTCAAGAAAAACCCGCACTAGCATCACTCAGAGCATATCCGTGTTCCTCCAACTTGATCCTTGCATAAGCTCGGTTACACCATACCGTAGCATCGAACGGGTTTTTATCCAAAGCTTGGCTGTAAAGATCCGCGGCCTTATTGAACTCGTGAGCTGCGAATCGAAAGAGAGAGAAAAAACCGAAATCAGCGCCTGTCCTTCCACCCAGGAGTAAAGATCCCAGATGCAGAGATTACTGGTGACGGAGGGGGACGATTGGATAGAACTTACCAACAAAGGCCGCATTAGCTTCTGCCTTGATTTTAACAGCCCTCTCCTTGTTCTCCTCCGTGAGTTCCGCGAGGGTGAGCTTGAAAAGCTCCGGTGAAGGGACAGGGGAGGAAGCCGGTGTCGATTCTCCCCCAGTGGAGGAGGCCTCAGAGTCACTCATTGTAGATAGAAGGACCCAAGTCCTTGCGAGATAAAGCCTTGAAGGTTTAAAGGCTGATAGGTGGGGGAACCCAAGAAACACGAGGGCGGTGACCGACCGGCTGGCGCCTATATTCCGATCATTCCGACCTCCAGGTCGCTGTGCATACGGTCACCAATATTGCAGGAATCTACCTACACGGAAATCAAATAATAACTATAATTACTCAATCAACGAGCGGACGTGGTGAATGCTACCACGATAAAGGAAAGCAGGCGGGGATAGACAACGTAGGTGGCGATATAAACGCGCGGGTATATGGTCGTGAACATGTGAAAGCAAGAACCGAGAACAACAACCCCCCCCCTGGGCCCACCAGTTTAACAGCCAGCAAGGTTGAAGTACTTGCCGAGATGTAGCGAGTAGGCATCCTTGTTCAAGAGCCAACCGTTGACGGTTTGGAAGAGGCTGTGTGCGCAAATGTTAGAGACCTCGATATCCGTCCCAAGAACGGAAAACCTACTAGTCAAGATTGTTCTGCGCACGGCAGAAGGACCAGCGCATGCGAGTAGCGTAGCCCTGGGGAAGGTGTCCTTAGGAACGCGATAGGCACAACCGATGGCAAAGAAAGACTCACGACGTTCATGCCCGGCTCCCAGCCGTTGTATCCGCCAAGAGTCTTGAGGAAGTCGCCACCGTTGGCAGAGAGCCTATCAGCGAAATACTTGGCGCCAGTCCTGACGTTGTAACCCTGGGGACATCATGAGGGATTTAGCGCTTGAATGTGGTGGAAAGAGGCAAATGGTACGCACGACATCCAGGCAGTCTCCGCCAGGAGCAGCACCGCACTTCTCGCCGGTCAACTGCATGAGACCCTGTTCGCCAGCACCACCGATGGTGCCAGGATTGCAGCTACTTTCCTGGAGAGCGATTGAGGCCAAGAGGATCGGAGGGACTGGAGAGTAATGTCAGCGCCATGAGATGCGGTACGGAAGGGGAGGCTAGATTTACGTCCGAATTCGCCACCAAATTGCTTGAATGCCCAAAGGTATGGCTTGCAGGCACCGAAGGGACCTCCCTGAGCGATAGCATCATCGAGGTTCACGGTAACGAGGTCGGTGACGCGGATGTAGGGAGGGGTCCAGCCGGCACCCTCGATACCACAGTTTAACCAGTCAAGGGATCCGTTAGGACCGGTGGTGGGTGTGACCTGCTCTGTTAAGAGTCAGGGGTTGAACATAAATTCTGCAGGAGGTCGAGAGGGTGACTTACGAGTAGCACCGCTTGGTCCGCACTTATTATCCTGAACCTTAATGAGACCGCTCGTGTTGGGGGAAGTGTCGCCCTTCGGGTCATCCTTCTTTGGATCGTCCTTGCCGCCGCTGTTGTTATTACCACTCTTGTTCGAGTCGGTGTTGTTGACAGTAGGCTGTTACACCAGTAAGAATCCGAACAATTCGGAATGTTCAGGAGATACGAACAGGGCGATCCTTGCATCGACGATTGTTGCCGCTAGCTCGTCGCGAGAGGCTGTTGTGGTTGGAACGGTGTACGTGGTCGTGGTGCAGCAACCCAGCTTCAGCGAAGACAGAGAGAGCGGCGAGAAGAACGAATGTTGAGAGGAACTTCATAGCGATGTGGTGGAAAAAGGAGTGTAGGGGAATGTGGTGGTGAGGGAGAAAAGGAGGTTATTTTCCTGAGAACGTTTTCTCGAAAGGGGGATGAGGGGAATCGGAATAGCCGAGGCATCAGGCCAAGGGGCGCAGGTTCCCCGCAAATCATGCCAAACTTCTTGGGCTCCGTCGGCATTGAGCCGCGGACGTTCTTCGGCACACTCCGTGTCTCTTTTCCCCCAGCTAAGAATACAGTACGCAGACATTCATGGCGGGCTTTCACTGGAATCCTCAGAAAACGAGCAACAGATTGCAGGCGACTGTGCGAGAAACACGGTCGAGTAATGTGTCGCTAAGCGACGACAGTGATTGCTGCGCGCTGCTTTTTTGGGACGAGCGGTGTGTTCGACCGTCGATCCTCCTGAGCTGCGGCCAAAGAACAGTCAAAAACCATGTGTCTCTTTCATTAGGCGATGGGCGAACATCCCCCATCTCCTCTAAAAACCAGGTTCTGTGGCCCGCAGTAGTGGGGGCAGGCACGCCAAGGTGAAGTGGGGTTAGGGGGCCATCAACAATACCTGAAACGAATGGGGGATGTCATGGTGAGCAAAAGGCTATCCGAACGGGGTTGCGTTCGTCAACAGTGAGCGTACTACGGTGACAACAAAGCGTAAATAATCACTCCGAAGCCTTGTGAACCCGTGCCCAAATCCCACCCTGCGTGACGGATCAGTACACCGGTGCTAAGACCGCTTCCCCGCCACGAGCAACTGACCTTGGAAAACATGACAACGTGGTTTCCCAACCACACTTTCTCGACCTCCTTCCGCTTCGTACCCGGATATCCTGGGCCGAACGTGGAAGATCCGGTCGGCAATGGTTTCGTCTTCCACGGCGGAGCGAGCTGTTTGTCTTCCGCGAGTACGAAATGTTCAAACCGCTGTAGTAAACGGACTATGAACACAGAGGCCTCGTTCAGCGCGTAGTTCTGTCCCAAGCACTGTTGGGAAAAAGTAGTGGATCAGCGTTGAGGACCAAAGGTTTATCAGGGGACGCGGCCCGCTCACCGTCCGGGGACCCGCACTGAATGGGATGAAGATAGTTGGGTTAGTTGTCACCCTTTGCGATCTCTCAGGATCGATCCATCGCTCGGGGTCGTAGACATGGGCATCCTCACCCCACAGTGCAGGGTTTCTGTGCATCAAGAATGAAAGATAGATAAACGTTGAAGAAGGTGGGAGGTAGAATGGCCCCTTTGAGTAGGTTGAATCGGAAGGGGGAAGTAATATTCCCGTCGGCTTAGATTCCCGTATGCTCGCATGCAAAGGCGTGAATACACGTAAGGTTTCATTGAACACCGCTTGTACTCGATGTACTGTGAGGTCGAGGGCAAAAAGAGCGGCAGCGAAAAGAACTCACAGTACTTGAGCTTCTTGAGCTCTTCGGGACCTGGGGTACCATTTGGCCCAATATGCTCTAAAACTTCAGCCCTGGCCTTGGCCGCGATTTCCGGATGTTGTGTGAACGCATAGATGGTGAATGCAAGCAACGCGGCAGTCTGGGGTCTCTTTCAGGAACCGCACATCCAGCTGAACATCGGTCGACCCACCGTGTCCCTGGCCGCAATCAGAACGGTAATTAGCTGGTCACGGATGAGCCCCACATCTACATGATTGAATCAGTGGCAGGAACCCCCACTCTGCAGGTGCACTCACCATCACACCTCCATGCGAGGTACTCTAAGAAAGTACATTGGTCGACTTCGACCTGCTGCCCCTTCTCTACCATCTTCCTCTTATGCTCCAGTGCGCGTTGAACGATAGGGTCTACGAACTGCTTGACGGTGTTCCCAAGGGGCTCCGTCAAATCCCCAGACAATTCTGTCAACGGCCACAGAATCCCAAACGAGTTCCTCTTGAACACAATATCCTGGATCTCGGCAAACGCGTTGATAAACGAACTAAACCCGCCGTCCGCTTCGCTGAAGGATAAAGTATCCAAAGTCTGACCGAAGAGGAACTCCGAAGCGGTGTCGGTGGTGAACCTCCACGTGAGATCCGCTATGTCTATGGCTTGTCCGGGTTCCAGGTCCGATAGGATGGACATGCAACGTTGGGTGTATTTGTCAAAGAGCGTTAACTCGCGCACTCGGTCGTTGGAGAAAAATGGGCGAGCGAGCGCTCGTTGCTGCAGACCAAATCTTGTCAGTATCGAATCAGTTGCATACGACGGAAAATGGGGGATACCGTCTTCCACAAGTCACCATCGCGGTTCAGCATACCATCTCCAAGTAAGTTCTCCCTTAACAGTGTCGTTTAAATTTCGTAGTGAAGAACAAGGGGATCAACTCACAGAAGCTCCTTCCTCGTGTTTCCGAGCCAGAAATGACGGAATCCAGGTCCCAAGGCGTACTTGATATGTTCAGCATCGATAGAGACGTACTAAAGGCGAGACGTGAACACAAGGAAGCTCGTAGACACAATCACCACCTACTTTGTCGACACCAAAGAGTCTAAGGTTGATTGTCGTGGATTGGCATTGCTCGAAGAGTTCCATGAACAAGTCATACAAATAGCCTGAGTCGTTGTTGGCGAACAAGCGGACGATGATATCGACATTCCCAGGAAGTTTTCCCTTCACTCTGAAAAGCGCATAGCGAATTGGTTAAGGGGGAAGTTGCGTCAGGAACAGAACTCTTCCCAGTAAGACCGCATGACGATTTGGGCCTATGCTTACCGGGGGATCATCCCGATCGTCTTCTTCCCTCCAATCTTCTTCGCAGCCCTCCCTTGCAAGTAATCGTGGTACGAAGTCCTCGCGTACGCGCTTACGAATATCGCGAGCCCGTAACACGGAACAGTCCAATACCCCAGCCTCGTCTGAGAAGCCCTCGTCAACGCGCTCAGCAACAACGGAGGCACGAGGATCAACTTGGCGAGCTCTTTCAGGGCTCGATTCCGTACTCGGTTGAATGAGTATTTCTCCTGGGTGTCCAATGGTTGCATGGTCGAATGAAGGAGTCGGGCTGCGGACGCCTGGCTTGCGCCGCACGGGTGGGTCACGGCGCTCGTCCTCCGCCCGAAAGTGGCGCGACGGTGATGAGCCTGGACTCGAAGGAAATACGGGCAACAGACACCGATCTCGCATTTCGTAGTCACTGAGTACATTTCTACGGAATCCCTAGGCGTGGATGAATCTAAGGACGCCTACAACACCGTACTCAGGTCAAACACCCCATTTTCCTTCACAGCGACGCCTTTTTCCGTCACAATTGCCGTGATGAGTTCGGCCGGAGTAACGTCAAAGCTGGGGTTATAAACCCCCTCTGGTTCCATTTCCAAAGGCGTTACCATGACTGTCGCCTGTGGGTACTTTCCATGCGCATCCGTCGTAGGAGGGTACAGCGCCCCTCGCACCAATCGTGCTTCAATGGGCGGTCGGTGTTCGATGGGGATCCTGAGGTTTCGAAAGCGATGAACGGTAAGCACTTCCTATACTGTATTTGGAACGTACCCAGACCCATCTGCTGTACTCAGGTCAACCGTGCTGGTGGGCGCGATGACCAAGAACGGGATTTTATGTCTCGCAGCCAGGACAGCTGCATTGTACGTGCCGATCTAGGCATATCAGATTCAGCGAGTCGCCGCTAAGGACCTGGAGGGTTCTCTGCACCTTATTGGCGGTGTCACCGTTCTTGGCGATCCTATCTGCGCCAACAACTGACGGAAAGAGTTAGGTGACATTCGCCATAGAACCGTCTCCCGTACCAATGGCATCGATCTTGTGATGTTGGAACAAAGACCCGACCATACTATCGCAGACCATAACGGAAGGAACACCGAGCGTTATGAGCTCCAAGGCAGTGAGCCTATTTGAACTCCTGTCAGTCACCGCCAATTCGGTGGATGAGACCCGGAGCTACCGAGAGCCTTGGTGGTACGGCGTCGACTGGGTGAAATACGCCTTGTTCAACTTTTGAGTCTCGAACAGGTAGGTTATGACACCAAGTGCGGTTCCGTAACCCTGTGCAGAACGGCGTCAAATCAGGGTCCACCCTCCACGGACCGCATAACCTCAAGGGAAGGGACTTACAGATGTAGCCAGACTTCCGGTATTACAAACCGTCAACAGGTTCAGCCCCTCTCCAGATCCACCGCTCTTCCCAGCACCCTCCGCGATCCAATCTCCACCCCACTTACCCATAGCCTTATTCTGCCCTTGATCGATCTCATGTACGGCCCTCCCCGTCTTGATCACCTCCTGGGCGATCTGTTCCACGGGAGAGCCGGAACCAACGCCTGAATCCAGAACTTTCCTGATCTGATCAAGAGCAGCGCCAAGGTTGACCGCAGTAGGCCGGGCGAGGAAGAGATGGTCGAGGAGGGGCTTGATATGGTTACTCAGCTCGAGTGGGGAAGCCAGGAAATCCGGTCGCGGAACCTGTGCGAGGGAAGTGGAGATATACGAGGCCACCGATAGAGCAGCTAAGGAACCGATAGCAGGTGCCCCTCGAATCTAAGTAGGCCAGCGGAAGAAGCGAGATAAACCTGCCTCAAATTGTACCAACACACCTTCATGGATTTGATAGCTTCATACGCCTTCTCGATGGTATCGATCTTGACCCATTCCTGGGTATGGGGGAGCAGGAGCTGGTCAACGATTTCAATCCTGTCACCAGAAGTCCGGATGGACGAGATGGCAGTCATCGTCCCAATCAGCGATCGAGACCTTCCATATCGGGGAACTGACGGAAAACGGAGAGGAAGAAATCTCGAGGTGATGGCGTCGATCTGAGTGAAGAACCGCCCGAAACCTCACGCTAAGCCTCGAACATTAGGTTCCTTCCATGCCCTTCGACCCCACACACGCTCCTCTATATCTCACCGTCACTTCCGCGTTCTGCACATTCACTTTCTGCTCCTTCTGCTCTTCCAAGTGAGGTTATCTCCGAGTTCCTTTGCCCTGTGTTTCGACTTACATACGTTCTGGCCATGGGAGACGACCACGTTTGGTGTTCGGTGAACGTCCCAGCAGACTTCCCGACCCGCGACGAAATCGTTAGCTTGTGCACTAGAGCTGGTTTTAACCGGAACGGCGTCTCCATCCGGGTAGCTGGCCAGCCTCGATTTTGGGTCAAATACGGCAGGGACTCCGTCATCCGAGGTGAAGGCCGTACGCAGGCTTACGTAGCAAGTATCGTGAACGCCAGCCCTGCGAGTGTCGTCCGCATTCCCGAAGTCCACCTCGGCTTCTCGCGCGGGAAGCGTGGGTATATCGTCATGGACTTCGTCCAAGGTACCACACTTGCCCAACGCAAGTCGCCCAAGGGATATTACTATAAGAACGACATCAAAGCTGTTGCTGCCGCAGTTCAGCAGCTCACCGACATTAAAATACCTGCGGACACAACCCCCGGTCCCGTCGGCGGTGGTTATATCGGCCACGATTTCTTCGTCGAATGCTTATCAGCGCCCAAGTACCCCACGGTCGGGTACCTCGAGGCACAGATAAACGAGGTATGCTTTCTGCTCGCTTTTAGTACTTCGTATTAACATTCCAGTGCTCTGGTGGCACATAAGGTGCTTCGCCTTTCAGGGAATGGCCTTCGTGTCAATTTCCAAATCGAGATCGCAGACGGCCTGGTCCTTTGTCCATCCGACCCCGACGATTCCAATTTTATGATCGATGACGAGGGAAACCTATGGGCCATCGACTTCGGCCGCACGTGCTTCCTACCGTCCTCCTTCGTGTCCTATTCGCTGACGAGCTCGTCAGACGTTTTTGTGCAAAGCGTAGCACGTCGCGTCAACTATCCACGATCTGCCAACCTCCAAGCGATGTGCGTAGCCTCGGGTCAGCTGGTCGTTTTCAACGACAACGCCTTGGGTAAGTAAACGTGATCAATCCAGACTCCCCACATGTCATTACTCACCCATGACATAGGTGCTGCTGTCACGCGGTTTCCGCCTGTCTCTATCGAGCGCAGGGATGGGTAGATTTCGTCAGAGGTATAAGGACCTGCACTACAATTCCTATCTATACCACCGAGAAAACCTTTTTGTATTTGCCACGCACGCTAAACGGGACCGTATAGGCCGTGCACGCGATTGCTCGACCTTGTCATTGATAAGAATGCGTCGCTACAAGAACATCAGTTCCCAAGCCTCTCGGTCCTGTGCATTTTTCAGCTACGTTTGACTGTGTATACTACTGAGTCTTCCCTCTCGTATGTGGTAGTTGTTTTGCACAGCTTCTGCCGCCAGTGTTCAACGCCCAAAAGTTAAGTGGCCTCCCTACCTCCATTCAACTCCACTTTTGGTCGAACGGAGCAGACCCAATACCTCGGAAATCTGCAACCTGGGGCAACGTTCAATCCATATATTGCGCTACAGGCCGGTCCCACGACGTCACGTTCAAGAGTTCAGGAGGGCTATGCTATGGATGCCCGGTGCGATCTTTCAAAAACCAGCTGGTTTCGCTGGCGTTGGTTATCGATCATAACAGTCGGCAAACGCCTCCTAGCAGGAGTCGATGCACCGATGCCGTCGCTATTTCGGTTGCCTGCCTGGCTAGGCCCTCGCCTCAATCTTGGTGAACATTGTCCCATCCGAGACCTCAGGTTTTGGAAATACCGAGTCTGGGAAACGTACAATCGTATCAGCGTATATTGACCCGAAGAGGGCCACGTTCATAAGGTAATGGACTAATGATACAGCACAGCTGGGGAGGGGAGATAAATAAGTGGGGCGATGAATGGGTTAGCTTCCGCATGAAGAATGCTTGGAGTGAATAAAGACAGTGCAACGGTCGGTAGAGGAGGTGATGGGGTGCGCAGTGGTGGGGGGGTGAGGAAGCTACCAGGAAAAGCGGTCGCAGTACACTTCGATGGTGAGAGGGTACCAATTCTAGATGTACCGATAACCGTGGACGAAGGTTACTGCGTTGGAGTCGGCGTCGAGTCATCTAGTTCTCCGGGCGAATGCGATAGTTGGAGCAGGAGCGGGGGTTGAGAAGAATCTCTAACCCGCGCTTTCCTCCGTTCGTCAGCCACTGAGAGCATGCTCCGGAGGTGTTCTTCCCGGACAGGTTTCGTCAGGATGCTAGTGAGAGGGAAGACGTGAGGAGTTAGAATTGTTCAGAGCGACCCACAGTTGGTGGACGTACTGGTCGGCCCCCGCTTCCAAGTACTCCTCTTGGTCAGGCAAGAGCGCATTACCGGTCACCCCCACGATCAAGTCACCCCTGCCCAACATCCTTAGCTTCCTTACCATCTCCACTCCAGACATGACCGGCATCTGATTGTCCAAAAACGTAATCGCAAATTTCCCCTCCTTGCTCATCATATCGACCGAAGTACTATCCTGTGGTATTTCTCGGCCGTCGGCGTGGAGCCTCTGCTCTTGTTCCTCCGCCGGAGTATCTGAATTCTGTTCCACACCCAGAAGTACCTGTAATGCCTGTTTGCCGTTTTCCGCCGTCGTCACTACGCAACGCAGTCGCTCCAACATCCTGGTCATAAGCAATCGTGTCATCCGGTCGTCATCCACGACCAGAACTTGCAGGCCAGGCGTAAACTCCATTGGCGTCGTTCGACTCGCGTTCGATAACAGTGAAATCGAGCCCGGCGTTTGGGGTCCGTTGGTACGTATGTCATAGAAAATGGAGGGGGGTAGATCGATGTGGCGTGGTCGCGACGAAATCCTTGCCGGGTTTGTTAACACGTCGAGGGCTTCGGCGTGTGCCACTCCTTTGTCGACGGCCGGTGGCGGTTCCGGGGTTACTATCACAGGATCGCCGGTAGCGTCACTACGAACCTTCACCACATCCCGATCGCGTGCATCGTAGTTCCGTGGAAGCAGTTGTACGAGTCCATCAGGGTTCGACCGTCGTTCTAGGAACGGTGCAGGAGACCTGGGGGTAGGGTCTGAGCCAGGTGAATGCAATGCCGTGGGTCGACCCCCATCCATCGACCGTATCCGGTGGTTCGTGGCTCGTGTAGTGTCTTCTGAGAGAAGGGATAAAGCTCTATCACCCACTCCCAACGCTAATGGGACATGTAAGGCATCGAATCGCAGAATGTGAGTCGGTGCGACGTACGAAGTTCAACCCAAAACGTTGACCCTCTTCCAACCTTGGATATCAGACCTAGTCGACCACCACTCAGCTTGACGATTTGTCGAACCAAAGCCAAACCGAGACCAGTGCCTTTGCCGCCTTGTTGCCGTCCCTGTTCTGTTTGGTTAAACGCTCCTAGATGACGTTTAGGGCCCGAAAAACGGAGTGGGTGTGGTTGACAGCAAAGACTTACTGAACAGTCTAATCCTGTGCATTTCCTTCCGTTCGATTCCGTAGCCTGTATCCGTAACTTCTATCCTGACGACGACTCGCTCCAGATTCTTCGGCTCGCTCCCAAGGTTGTGCATGACCAGGTGTCTGGCCGAGAGTTGAGTGCCAGGGTCCCCTTCAGCAGGTGGAGAGTCTGGGATGGTCGGGGATTCGAGGCGACGCGCCAGGTCTTCCGGTGATGGAATAACCAACTTTGTGGTGATCGTGATCTTGCCGCCAGGGGGAGTGAACTTGCAAGCGTTACCCGCCAAGTTAGTGATAACCTGTCTCAACCTCATCTCATCACCGACGACAACTCCTTCGTAGTTGCGGACGCTCTTTTCTATCTCCGCATCGTTTTGGCCTAACGCTGTGAGAAAGGCTCGAGAGGTGACCTCATCGATGGTTGGGTCCAGGTACGTCTCGAACTGGAGTTGGCGAGAGTCCGTGTCGAGTTGTAACGGAGCAAAGAGAGACCTTATGGACTGGTGGAAAACATAAGGCTAATGGATACAGAACCGCTTTGAGTTTCGCATGACGGGAAGAAAAACCAAATCATCACCTTGTTCGAACTCTCAAATTTGCCGCTATCCATGCGATGGCTGTGCCGAATCTCAGTTGGGGAGGGTGTGTGTCAGAATATCACGTACAAGTCCAGAACGTCATTCAAAACTGGAAAACCGTCAGCGTCAAGGCAACCACGGGTGGAGTAGGGCACCAACCTTTCGACATCATGTTCAAACTGGTTTCCAGTGCCGTGAATTCTACTTCGTGGGTTTTGGACACTACATCGTATCCGACCAGGTTTTGAACAGCAAGCACTAAGAAAGAGGGGTTTAGGGCTGCCATACTAACGAACTTTCGACGACTTACGAGCCGTATTTAAAGGAACGCGGACCTGTGGATATGGTAGAGTGGTAAGCCTAGATTTGCTTCCAGGGAAAACGAGTTCACGTATCATGGAAGACATATCTGTGTTTGGGGATGAGATTTGGTTACTGATGAGCGTTCAGAAACTCACGAGGTCAGACGCCTTTTGGAGTCAGCAGTCTTCCGCTCGTTCACCTGAGCCTTCTGCGTTGCCCTGTATTGGACCTTGAGCTGGTCACGCAGCGTATACAGTCGTCGTTCTCCCTGAAGCGGACGTTAGGGTATTCATTTAAGGTTAAAAACGGCACCTACCTGTTCCCTGATGTAGTGGACGTAGAGTATGAAAGCTTGGAAAACGAAGAAGCTTACGGCATTTCTGGCATAAGCCCGATTAACGGGGATGAACAGGGAACACGAGCTGATAGAGTCTGGGTAAGCTCAAGGACCATGCGAGGAACTTTGGAAACCGACGAAATGAAGAATGTGAGCGAGCCGATCATGGCCGGAAATCTCTCCAAGTTGAGACCAAAAAGGGCCATAGCTTGGAGTGCAGACGCGTAGCTGAAAGCATGAGAGTGATGAGCGCTTCGGTCGATAACAGGAAAACGAAAACGTACTAGAAGAGGGCGATGAAGTCCTTAGCCCCACAGTCATAGATAACGTAAGGCTCACTGCGACTGTAGTATCCGCATATGTACCTGCCGCTAGCTCGAACTGAGTTTTCCAGATACCGGATATCTGGGACTCACATGAGGGTGATCGTGTAAAGAGGCCAAGACCACACAGAAATCCCGAGGTAGGTTTGATAGAACCACGGCCGGTCCCGAGGAAAATCGTACACCACCAAGAAAAACAAGGGAACGCAAAGTAGTGGGCCGATCTGCCAGAGGTTCGAGCTGTGAGACAGTACCGCTGTGTGAGGTGGTATCTTGACGTACGACATAATAGAATATGACATCGGAAGTTACAACCGGGGTTTGGACGAGGACGCATGCAGTGATCCAGTTGCAGAGAAAGAAGAGTGCGGAGAAAATCGCCAAACGTTTCCGATAGAACCAGGACTCCTTGTTGTATTGGATTTCCGACTTGGAATCTATGAATCGGGGCCGGAAGAACTCGAGAATCGCGGGCCACAGTCGCCATCGTAGGATAATGAGAATCGTTGAACGCGCCCAGAAGCCTTCGACAGCGGCAAAGCTCTCGCGATCGGTGTTAGTCCCACCTGGTTGTCGACTGTCACCAAATGGATGCGCGGACTCGCTCTTGGTGGTCGTTTTGCGGGTATCCTCTGTCCACTCACGATCTACGATGACTTCATCCACCTCGTCTTCCGGTTGACCAGGAACTGGCTCCTTCCCATGAATAGAGGCGGTCGTCCCGTCGTCATAAAAGGATGAGGTGGAAGGTGCGGTCCCGGTGGCCAATCTCTTCTTGAACTCTGTCCAATGTACCCTCAACCCCTTGGGAAACCACGACAAACCACTTCTTTTAGAAGCCGCTGCGGAAGGATCGAGTTTGGTTGTGGCTGGGATCGGGAGGAGAACTGGGTCTATCGGGGTGGCGAATGGGGGCGTATGATCGTTGGTTTCAGTCCCGTAGAGGGTCTGAGAATTGGATGCAGATGGAGACCGTGACTGGTTGACCGCGAAACGCATCTACGCACACTTTGGCCAACCGTTTGCGTGAGCCGGTTGGAGGACCGGGGGCAGGGGATAGGGAGGGAGCAGGAGGGGAGGGTGGGACGTGGTAGAGGAAGGGATGCACAAGCTCAAAGGGTTTGAAGGAAATCC
>Ga0307511_10000307_pt1 | contig 51905 bp, 43 predicted proteins | sample 13_EM_MG_FD_200266 | JGI IMG/M metagenome (GOLD analysis project Ga0307511, IMG submission 200266) | Populus trichocarpa ectomycorrhiza microbial communities from riparian zone in the Pacific Northwest, United States - 13_EM | ecosystem: Host-associated > Plants > Roots > Unclassified | place... | reverse complement strand
GTGAGGGGGGCGTCGCCGCGGGGGTTGGCTTTGTTGTCGTGGAGGGTGATGCGCTGGGCGGGGCCGGGGGCGGCGTCGCTGTAGTGGGTGGTGCCGTTGGCGTCGGTCCATTTGTAGACGTCGGCGTGGGCGCCGGGGGCTAGCGCGAGGGCGGCGAATGCGGTGAGGGCGAGGGCGCGGAGGGTGGGCGCGAGGGAGCGGGTGCGGGTGGCGGGGGTCATGGTGGTGCTGGTGCGCTGGGTCAGGGGAGTTTGACTTCCTTGCATTTTTCGCCGGCTTCGGGGAGCAGGCGGCCGGTGGTGGTGCGGTACCGGGCGTAGCACTCTTCGCTCTTCTGGAGTTCGCTTTTGCCTTCGTCGGGGTCGGCGGCGGCCTGGTTGGTGGATTTGGCTTTGGCTTCGCTGGCCCGCTGGTTTTCGGAGCGGTTGCGTTCGAGGGCGGCGCGCTGCTCGGCGGCGGCCCTCTCGGCGGGGGAGATGGGCCTTTCCTTGAGGTCGAGCTGTTTGACGTTTTTCTGGTCGGGCGGGGGCTTGTCGCTGAATTGGGTACGGCCGTTGGCGTCTACCCATTTGTAGACTTCGGCGTGGGCGGTGCCGGCAAGGGTGAGCGTGAAGGCGAGGGCTAGGGCCAAGGCCAGGGAAGTCAGGCTGGCCGGGGCGGGGGTGCGGGCGGTGGTTTTCATCGGGAGTGCTTGCCTGGAAGGGGTGGGCTTATCTTACGCCCGCCGCGCGGCTCGGGGGGCCGCGCGTTACGGGTGTTTACAATTCTCGGATTTCAAGCTTGCGGAACTTGATGACGCCGCCGTCGGACTGCAGGGCGATCAGGCCGTTGGCGTGCCTGGCGTCGCGTGCGCCGTCCACGGTGCGGGTGCCGTTCAGGGTGACGGTGAAGGTGTCGCCCTTGGCGGTGATTTCGTAGACGTTCCATTGGCCGCCGGCCTTGATCATCACGGCGGGTTTGGCGACGTTGACGATGGCGCCGGTGGCGTAGCTGGGGTCGGGGCGCTTGTCGAAGATGTTGACTTCGTAGGCGTTGTCGCCGGTGACCTTGGCGGCGTCGGTGCAGCGGATGAAGATGCCGCTGTTGGCGTCGTCGCTGGACCAGAATTCGGCGCGGATCATGAAGTCCTTGTAGCTGCGCGAGGTGACGAGAAAGCCGGCCTTGCCGCGGTCGCCGACGACCATGCCGTCTTCGATGCGCCAGTTGCCGGCGCCGATCTGGTTCCAGCCGCTAAGGCTCTTGCCGTCGATCATCGGGGTCCAGCCCATGCCGCTGCTTGAAGTGGCGCAGCCGGTGAGGGTGGCGAGGGTGGCGCAAGCGCCGGCGAGCAGGCCCGTCCGTAATGCAGTGATCAATATGGCGCGACGTTGCATGATTGTCTTCTCCGTTATCGGTGTTATGGGGCGGCCCGGCCGCGTTGCCGGGCGCGGCGCCACTATATACCCGGCGTTCGGGGCAGTCTTGCTGCACTGCGGATCGGCGTAGGGGTTTGCCGGGGGCTGTCCGGGGTTTGCCTCGGGGCTTCGGCGTATGGCGTGGCACGGAGAATTCGTGGCGCCGCGCCGCCTGCTCATTTCGCCAGGCTGAGCACCTGGCTTTTCGCGCCGCGCGCTTCCAGAAAGCGCGCCACCGATTCCACCGTGGTGGTGTCGATCCTGCCGGCGAAGCGGCGCTCGTCCGGGTGGTCATCAAAGGCGACGTTGGCGCGGAACATGCGGCCGCCCAGGCGGGTGAAGGTGGAGAGATTGAGGGTGGTGGGGGTGAAGCCGTTTTGCTTGAGCCAGGACTGGGCGGCGGCGCGGTCGGCGATGCCGCCCTCGGGCGCGAGCGCGGCGGCGAGAGTCTCGGCGGCCCACTGGTTGCTGTTCTGGTATTTCGTCGCCCAGGGGTAGGCGACCATGTTGTAGCGCGGCTGGTGCATGGCGAGGGCGCGGTCGCGCGCCAGTTGGGCGGCCAGGCGGGCTTGCGCTTCGGGCGGGGGGATGACGAGCAGGGCGTCGTAGGCCACCAGGTCGGTGAGGAAGAAGTTGCCCAGGCCTTCGTCGTAGAGTTCGCTGCCGGCGGTGCCGCAGGCGTTCAGCTCGTGGACCACGAACCAGCGGCCCTTGGGGTGGTCGCGCCAGGCCCAGGCCATGTGCGAGTAGCGCAGGCCGTAGCGCGACAGGTCCTGGCCGACGCGCGCGACCATCGCCACTTGCGCGCTGGAGGCCTCCAGCGCCTGGCGGGTTTGCAGGGCGAGGTTCAGGCCGGCGCGGATGTGCTCGGGGGTGGGCTGGGCTTCGGAGCAGGCCTGGCCGGCGTGGGCGGCGCGGAGAAAACCGGGGTGGGCGAAGGCGGCCAGGGCCAGGGCGAGGCTGGCGAGGAAGGTGGCGATGCGGTGGCGTGGGGGCGGTTGCTGGGGCTGCACTTTCAAGGGCTGCTCTTCATGAGGCTGCGCCTGGGCCCGGGCGGCGCGCAGCAGGCGGAGCAGGAAGGTGTGCAACGGGAAAATGCGCAAGCTGGTGGCGCGGGTGGCGTGCGCTTGCGCTGCGTCGGTGACGGGAGTGGTGTGCATGCTTAGCGCTCGCGGGTGAAGTTGGAGCCGACCAGGCTGCGGCCGATCTCGTTGGGGATGAAGGCGATCATCTTGCCGGAGGCCATCAGGGCGTAGCCGCTGGCTTCGCCGACCGCGACCACGCTGCTGCCGACGGCGACGCCGGCGGCGCGCAGCACGCTGGAGGAGACTTCGATGGAGGCCGCGCCAGCTTGCGAGGTGGCGTTGCTGGCGTCCTTGAGGAACACGGTGGTGGATTCGCCGGCGACCTTGAGCCCCGTGACGACGAACTGGCCGGAGTTGCCCAGGCTGTCGACGGCGGCGCTGGCGCCCAGGGCGGAGATCCACAGGCTGCCGACCGAGAGGACCTTGGAGGCGTCGCTTTGCGCATGGACGGGCGCGGCCAGCGCGAAGGCGGCGGCGCAGGCCGCGGTGTAGGCCAATGCGCAGGCGAGGCGGGCAAGGCGGGGAAAGCGACTCGGGTGGGTCATGGTGTTTCCGTTTTCTGCCGATGGTGCGCGGCGGGTTGGTTTTGCGCTTGTTGGTGATTGTTGGTGCTTGTTGGTGCTTGTTGGTGCTTGTTCGCGCTTGTTCGTACCTGTTCGTACTTGTTCCTTGATGTGCCGCAGTCTCGCGCGCGCCGGCGCCGGCGGCCAGCGCGGCGCGGGAAGCAGCGCGGGGGCCGCCGCGAGGTATCATCAGGCGCTACTTTCGCCCCTACACCCAACGCAGATTGCGAGCGCCATGGCCTTAACCTCCGCCCTGATCGACGTGCTCAAGCGCGAGCTCAAAGCGCGCGACATCACCTATGCCGACGTCGCCGAGAAGCTGGAGCTCTCGGAGGCCAGCGTCAAGCGCATGTTCTCGACCAAGGACTTCATGCTCTCGCGCCTGGACGACATCTGCGAGTTCGCCGGCATCGAGTTCGCGGACCTGGCGCGCGCCGTCGAGCAGCGCGACACCCTGCTTTCGCAACTGTCGATGGAGCAGGAGAAGGACCTGGCGGGGGACGCCAAGCTGATGCTGATCGCGGTGGCGGCGATCCATCACCTGAGCTTCGAGCAGATCCTCGAGGCGTATGTGTTCACCGAGGCCGAGCTGGTGAAGCTGCTGGCGCGCCTGGACAAGCTCAAGATCATCGAGCTGCAGCCGAACAACCGCATCCGGCCGCTGGTGGCGCGGGCCTTCAGCTGGCTGCCCGCCGGGCCGATCCAGCAGTTCTTCTATGCCCAGGCGCAGGCCGATTTTTTCCGCTCGCGTTTCGACGGCGAAGGCGAGGCGCTGCTGTTCGCCAGCGGGCGCCTGTCGAAGTCGTCGGCCAAGCAACTGGCGGATCGCTTGAAGCGCACGGTGCAGGAGTTCCGCGACGCGCACCACGAGGATCTGAAAGTGCCGCTCGGCGAGCGGCCGGTGATGAGCATCCTCCTGGCGCTTAGGCCGTGGGAGCTGCCGACGTTCCGGGAACTGCGGCGCAAGACGGAGAAGTGAGCGGAGAAGTGAGCGGAGAAGCGAGCGCAGAAGCAGGCTACTTCGCGTCGCTTTCCTGGTAGGTGCTGAGCATGCGCCAGCCGTTGGTCCTGGACAGTTCCTCCGTCGTCAGGTTGGTCGCCGGCGCGTAGATGGCGCGCCAGCGCTCGAACTCGTGGGCCGGCAGGGGGCGGCTGAAGAAGTAGCCTTGCGCGTGGTCGCAGCCCCAGGCCTTGAGCTGGTTCAGGATGTCGATGTTCTCCACGCCTTCGGCGGTGACTTTCAGGCCCAGGCTGTGGGCCAGCTCGATGGTCGAGTGGACGATGGTGGCGGCCTGCGGGCGGGTGGCCATGTTGCGCACGAAACTCTGGTCGATCTTCAGTTCCGAGGCGGGCAGGCGCTGCAGGTAGGAGAGCGAGGAGTAGCCGGTGCCGAAGTCGTCGACGGCGATCGAGAGGCCAAGCTCGCGCAGGGCGTGCAGGCGCTCGACCGAGGTTTCCGGGTCTTCCATCGCCGAACTTTCGGTGATTTCGCAGCACAGGTCGTCCATCACGCCGCCGAAGCGCGCCACCGATTCCTGGATGCGGCGCGGCAGGTCGGGCACCAGCAGGTCGCGCGGCGACAGGTTGAAGGCGATCTCCAGGGGGTCGCCGCCGCGCCGCCATTGGGCGGCCTGTTGCGCGGCCATGCGGATCACCTCGCCGGTCAGCGCGCGGATGTAGCCGGTCTGCTCGGCGAAGGGGATGAAGCTGTCCGGCGCGCGCAGGCCCTGGGCGGGGTGGTGCCAGCGGATCAAGGCTTCGGCGCCGGAGAGCCGGCCGGTGGCAAGGTTGATCTTGGGCTGGTAGTAGAGGACGAATTCGTTGTTGGTGATCGCCCGGCGCATCTCGGTGAGCAGGGAGAGCTGGGCGCCGCTGGCGCGGGTGCGCGCCGGTTCGTACACCACGAAGGGCGCGCGGCGCGCCTTGGCGACCTGCATGGCGGCATCGGCGCAGCGCAGGAAGTCGTCGGTGGCGCGGGCGTGCCCGGGGGCGTGCGCCACGCCGATCGCCGCGCCGACGTCGACCGGGTGATCGTCGATCGACAGCGGGCGCTCCAGCGCGGTGGCCAGCGCCCGCGCCAGGGCTTCGGCATTGGCCGGGTCCTGGTTGGAGAGCAGCACGGCGAATTCGTCGCCGCCGGCGCGCGCCACCAGGGCGTCGCCTTGCAGCAGGTCGCGGATGCGCTGGCCGACCGCGCGCAGCACGCGGTCGCCAAAGGCGTGGCCGAGGGCCTGGTTGATCAGGCGGAAGCGGTCCAGGTTGAGATAGAGGATGGAGCAGGCGCCGCCGGCATCGAGCCGCTGGTGCACCGTTTCGACCAGGCGGGTGCGGTTCGGCAGGCCGGTCAGCGGGTCGATGTAGGTGAGGTCGAGGATGCGCGTCTCGCGCTCGGCCAGGCCTTCGCGCATGGCGTCGAAGCGATGCGCGAGGTGGCCGATCTCGTCGTTGGAACGCACTTTCAAGCCCGGGGTGAATTCGCCGCGCGCCACCCGGTCGACCAGGTCCGTCAAGCGTGCCACCGGACGGGTCAGGTGCTGCGCCACCCACACCGAGCCGAGCACGCCGAGCAGGAGCGCCACCAGGGCGGCGGTGAACAGCGTGGTGTTGAGCAGGTTGAACGGCGCCAGGGTCTGGGCCAGCGGGCTTTGCAGCACCGCGGCGACCTGCCCGCCGGCCAGGTCGGCCAGCGGCACCACGCGCACTTCATGCGGCTCGCCGTCGAAAATGGCGCGGAACGGCGCGTTGTTGCCCTCCTGGCCGCGCAGCACGCCGGCCAGCAGCGGCTGGTCCTTCTCGCCCAGGGTGGAGGCGTTGACGCGCCAGTCGCCGCCGGCCATGTGCGCGAAGCTCACCTCCAGCCCGGTGACGGCCTTCAGCTCGCGCGCCAGCTTGCCGTCCATGCGAAAGCCCACCGCCAGGCGCGCGATCGGGCGCGGTGCCAGCACCGGCAGCACCACCAGCTGGTAGGCGCTGCCGTCCTTCATCACCACGATGGCGGAGGCCTGGCCGTCGCGCTCGGCGGCGGCGGAGAGTTCGGGAAAGGGAAAGCGCTGGCCGGTGTTGCGCTGCGCGCCGCGCGCCAGTTGCGTGTCGGCGACCACTACGTCGTCCAGGCCGACCAGCATCATCATGTCGGCGTTGATGCGCCGGCCGTGGTTGGTCAGCACCGACAGCATGGTCGGCACGTCGTTGGTGGCGACCGCCTCGCGGAAGGCGAAGTCGGCGGTCAGCACCGAGGCGATCAGCTCCAGCCGGCGGCGGTCCTGCTCGAACACCTGGCGGAACACCTTGGCGCCCACCTCCAGGCGCTCGCTCGCCTCGCCGGTGGCGATGCGCGAGATCGCCAGGGTGCTGGCGACGTATACGCCGGTCTGCACCAGCAGCATCAGCGCGGAGAACAGCAGCGCCAGCTTGACCGCCAGGCGCCAGCGCGGCTTGCTGCCCTTGAGCGCGCCCGCGCCGCCCATGCCGCGGCGTTCCCGCAGGGGCAGCTCCGCCACGATCGCGGCGGGGTCGGCGCCGGCCGGCGCTGCCATCGCAGGGCCGCCTGCCGCCTCGCGCTCGGAATCAGTATTGGTTGGGGTCATGCGGCGGTTTGGGTTTGCGCTGCGGCACGGTCACCGGCAGGGTAATGGTCTGGGTTTGCGCGCCGGCCACTTGCAGGGGCGTACCGGTCAGCGCGGCGTTCTGGTAGGGGTGCCAAGCCTGCAGTGTATAGGCACCGGCCGGCAGGCTGATGCGCGCCGCGCCTTTGCCGTCCGTTCTGGCGAAATACGGCGTGGGGGCGACGTAGATGTGCGCCTCCATGAAATCGTGGATGTTGCAGCCCAGGGCTACCGGGCCCGGCTTGTCGAACAGCACCGAGGGCGAGTCACCGGCGTAGAGCTTGATCTCGAACACCTTGGCCGGCGAGAACGAATAGACGTGGTGCAGCAGCGGGTCGCGGTTCGGGAACGTCACCGCGGTGCCCACCTGCACGGCGGTGACAAAGGGCAGGAATTCGCGGTCCTTCTGCTCGATCGCCACCGGCCGGGGCTTGCCCGGCGCCGCCGGCCGGGCCGGCAGCGCCATCACCACCGCGTCGGCGAGCGGGCGGCCGGCGGCATCGATCACCCGCGCGCTCAGCGTGTCGGCCGATGCCGGCCCGGCGAGGAGCGCGGGCAGCAGGCCAAGGAGCGGAAAGCGCAGCAGGGGCATGATGAGGTCGGGGCCGGGCAGTGTCTGATAGTGGGCGTCCACTCTCGTTTTCGGGTTTGCCGGCTTATTGCGTAAAGCCCAGCGCCGGGTCGATCTGCCAGATTTCCATGGCCAGCTTGCCATCCCGGTACACGAAGATCTGGCGCACCTTCACTTCCATCTTGCCCTTGTAACCGGCGTAGGCGCTCACCGTCACCCCCTTGGGATTGGTGTTCGAATCCACCTTGCCCATCACCAGGGTCATCTCGCCCTGGTTCGCCTTGAACTTGCTCCACACCTCGCGGATCGCCGCCTTGCCGCGATATTCGCCGTCCAGCGCGCCGCCCACCCACTGGAACACGCAATCCTCGGTGTAGTCGGCCATCAAGGCGTCGATATCGCCGCGGGCGGTGGAACTGATGCGTGCCTTCACGCGCGCCTCGTCCAGCGGGCCGGCCAGCGCCGGCGCATTCATCAGGCCGGCCGCCAGCGCGCCGGCGAGCAACAGCGGGAACAAGCGGGTGAACAAGCGGGTGAACGGACGCTTGAAGGGGCGCACTGTGAGATGCACTGAGGGGCGCATGGGAGTTCCTGGAAAAGTGAGGTCGATTTTTCCGCGAATTTCCTGACGGCACGAGGTGTGAAACCTGAGGTCCGGGTATCCGGCGCGGCCCATCCAGGCCCCATATTCGCGGTTATACGGGACTATCGGCGCGCACGCATGGCCGGCACAGTTGATTCCACAAAAATTCACCATTCGCGCAGGCAATCTTGCCAGAAGCGGCGCAGGCTTCAAGCGCAAAACAGGCAATCGCGGCATCAGCAAGTCCAAGGTTTTGGAGCCTGTCACGCGGTCGACACGGAAAAGCGCCCAAATGGGACAGTCTTATACAAGAGCAATTGCCAGCGTTCCGGGTTTCCCCTATAATTCCGGGGTTTTGGCGTCCGGGTGCACCGGACCGCGTCAGCATATGAACGCAGCTCCCTCGCGCAACGCAGCATTGCTGCGGGTCGTGGCTTGGCAAGCAGGCATCACCCTGCTGCTGGCCCTGGCCTGGGCGGCGAAGGACGCCAACAGCGCAGCATCCGCCCTGGCAGGCGGTGCCATCTGCGTCCTGCCGTCGGGGCTGTTTGCCCTGCGGCTGATGCGGGCGCAATACCGGCAGGATGGTTATGTATTCGCCTTTTTCGCGGGCGAAGCCATAAAGATCTTGCTCTCCATCGCGCTGTTCATCGGCGTGGCGGTGTTTTACAGGGGTGCCGACTGGCTTGCGCTGCTCGTCACCTACATCGTCGTATTGCAAGTCTACGTTTTCGGGTTGTTGATGGCGAGCCGCTAGGCGCGCTTTTAACGTAGGTTTCACACAAGTTTTACGGGTATATCCACTATGGCTGCCGGCGCCGAAGGCCCCACCTCCTCCGAATATATCGTCGAGCATTTGACGCACCTGTCGAGCATGAAGCAGGGCTTCATCATCGACATGCATGTGGTCAACTGGGATACGATTTTCTGGTCCGTGCTCTGCGGCGTATTGGCCCTGGCCATCCTGATCAAAGCAGCCTCCAAGGCCACTTCCGGCGTGCCGGGCCGCTTTCAGGCTGCCGTCGAAATCTTGGTTGAGATGGTGGAATCGCAGTCCAAAGCCATTGTCCATGGCGACCGCTCCTTCATCGCCCCGCTGGCCCTGACTGTTTTCATGTGGGTTCTCCTCATGAATGCCGTCGACTTTATCCCGGTTGACTGGGTGCATGGCGTGAACTGGGTGTTGGGCGAGCTTGGCCTGCATGTCCACCTGCCGCACCACCGCGCCGTGCCCACCGCCGACCTGAACGGTACGCTGGGCATGGCCGTCGGCGTACTGATCCTGATGCTCTACTACAACATCAAGATCAAGGGCGCCGGCGGTTTCGCGCATGAACTGGTTTGTGCTCCCTTTGGCACGAGCAAGAACCCGCTCTTTGCCCTGCTGCTGGGCGTCGCCAACCTGGGACTGAACTTCATCGAGTTCGTGGCCAAGACCGTTTCGCTGGGCATGCGGCTGTTCGGCAACATGTACGCCGGCGAACTGGTGTTCCTGCTGATCGCGCTGCTGGGGGCCACGGGCACCATTTGGGGCGCCGGCATGCACATAGTCGCGGGTTCGATCTGGGCGATTTTCCACATCCTGATCGTGGTGCTGCAAGCCTTCATTTTCATGATGCTGACCCTGGTGTACCTCGGTCAGGCGCATGAAGGCCACTAGGCCGGGGTACCGCGCGCCACTGTTTCCAGGCCCAAAAAGAAGCTTTCCAAAGCTCGACTCTCGTTTTCGCCGCATTTTCGTTTTTTTCGCTTTTACTTTTTTTTAATTTTCACGTCTTTAGATAAAAAGGAGTCATCATGACTAACGTTGGCCTCGTTGCTCTGGCTGCTGGCATCATCATCGGTCTGGGCGCTATCGGCGCATGTATCGGCATCGGCCTGATGGGCGGCAAATACATCGAAGCTTCGGCCCGCCAGCCCGAGCTGATGGACAAACTGCAGACCAAGATGTTCCTGCTCGCCGGCCTGATCGACGCCGCGTTCCTGATCGGTGTCGGTATCGCCATGATGTTCGCGTTCGCCAACCCGTTCCGCGGTTAATTGCATCCCCGACTCAACTCTTTACGGGGGTAAGTTCTTATGAACTTAAACTTTACGTTCGTCATCCAGTTGATCGTCTTTTTCGTGCTGGCGTGGGTCACCATGACCTACGTCTGGCCGCCGATGATGAAGGCACTGGACGAGCGCGCCAAGAAGATCGCCGACGGCCTGGCCGCCGCCGAAAAGGGCAAGCTGGAACTGCTTGAGGCCAACAAGCGCGTCGACGCCGAGCTGGCGCAGTCCCGCTCCGCCAACCAGACCCGCATGGCCGAAGCCGAAAGGCAGGCCAATGCCCTGATCGAAGCGGCGAAAAAGGACGCGGAAGCCGAGAAGGCCCGCATCCTGGCGCAAGCCAAGGCCGAAGCCGAGCAGGAAGCCCAGCGCGCCCGCGATGCCTTGCGCAACGCGGTGGCCGAGCTTGCCGTCAAGGGCGCCGAGCAGATCCTCAAGCGCGAGGTGAACGCAGGCAACCACGCCGAGCTGCTCAGCCAGCTCAAGGCACAGCTTTAAGCCCAAAGGAAAGACGCCATGGCCGAACTCTCCACCATCGCCCGTCCCTACGCCGAAGCGGCTTTCCGCACGGCCAGGGAGGGTAAAGCGCTGCCGGCGTGGAACGACCTGCTCGCCGAAATGGCGGCGGTGGCCGACCGGCCGGAAATGCGCGCCCTGGTTTCCGATCCGAAGATCACCGGCGACCAGCTCTACGGCGTGTTCGCCGGGGTGCTCAAGTCGCCGCTGGACCAGAAAGCGCAGAACTTCCTGCGCCTGTTGATCGAGAACAACCGCGTCGATAGCCTGCCGGAAATGGCGGCCCAGTTCGCCGTGCTGAAAAACGCCGAGGAAGACTCGGCGGATGCTGAAATCGTGTCCGCCTTTCCGCTTTCCGACGCGCAGGTCAGCGAGCTGGTCGCGGGCCTGACCCGCAAATTCAACAAGACCTTGAAGCCGCATGTCAGCGTCGATCAAAGCCTGATCGGCGGCGTGCGCGTCGTGGTCGGCGATCACGTGTTCGACACTTCGGTCAAAGCCCAGCTTGCGCGCATGAAGACCGTGCTCACCTCGGCTTGATTTCAGATACAAGACGCGCCGTCACCGCATCCCTACAGAATCCCTGGAGTCCCTCATGAACCTGAATCCTTCAGAAATCAGCGAACTGCTGAAAAGCCGCATCAGCGGCCTTGGCGCCGACGCCAACATCCGCACCCAGGGCACCGTGGTGTCGGTGACCGACGGTATCTGCCGCGTGCACGGCCTGTCGTCCGCGATGCAGGGCGAAATGCTGGAGTTTCCCGGCAACACCTTCGGCCTGGCGCTGAACCTGGAGCGCGACTCGGTCGGCGCCGTGGTGCTGGGCGCCTACGAGCACATCAAGGAAGGCGACTCGGTCAAGGCGACCGGCCGCATTCTCGACGTGCCGGTCGGCCCCGAGCTGCTGGGCCGCGTGGTCAATGCCCTGGGCGAGCCGATCGACGGCAAGGGCCCGATCCCGGCCAAGGAACGCGACGTGATCGAAAAGGTTGCGCCGGGCGTGATGTGGCGCAAGTCGGTGGACCAGCCGGTGCAGACCGGCCTGAAGTCGATCGATGCGATGGTGCCTGTCGGCCGCGGCCAGCGCGAGCTGATCATCGGCGACCGCCAGACCGGCAAGACCGCCGTGGCGGTCGATGCGATCATCAACCAGAAGGGCAAGGACCTGATCTGCATCTATGTCGCGATCGGTCAGAAGGCCTCCACCGTCAGCAACGTGGTGCGCAAGCTGGAAGAAAACGGCGCGATGGCCTACACCATCGTGGTGGCCGCGACCGCTTCCGAATCCGCCGCGCTGCAGTTCATCGCTCCCTACTCCGGCTGCACGATGGGCGAGTACTTCCGCGACCGCGGCCAGGACTGCCTGATCATTTATGACGATCTGACCCGCCAGGCCTGGGCCTACCGCCAGATCTCCCTGCTGCTGCGCCGCCCGCCGGGCCGCGAAGCCTACCCCGGCGACGTGTTCTACCTGCACTCGCGCCTGCTCGAGCGCGCCGCGCGCGTCAACGAGGCCTGGGTCGAGCGCTTCACCAAGGGCGCCGTCAAGGGCAAGACCGGTTCGCTGACCGCCCTGCCCGTGATCGAAACCCAGGGCGGCGACGTGTCCGCTTTTGTTCCGACCAACGTGATCTCGATCACCGACGGCCAGATCTTCCTGGAAACCGACCTGTTCAACGCCGGTATCCGCCCCGCGATCAACGCCGGTATCTCGGTGTCGCGCGTGGGTGGCTCGGCGCAGACCAAGATCATGAAGCGCAAGGACACCGGCGCCGGCGTGCGCCTGGCCCTGGCGCAGTACCGTGAGCTGGCCGCGTTCGCGCAGTTCGCCTCCGACCTGGACGATGCGACCCGCAAGCAGCTCGAGCGCGGCCGCCTGGTGACCGAACTGATGAAGCAGCAGCAGTACCAGCCGATGCAGGTCTGGGAAATGGCGCTGATCCTGTTCGCGGTCAACAACAACCACATGGACGACGTCGAAGTCAAAAACGCGCTCGGCTTTGAAAAGGGCCTGCGCGAGTACATGAAGTCCAAGCAGGCCGCCCTGGTGGAGAAGATCGAAGCCGCCAAGAACCTGACCGCCGACGATGAAAAGGCGCTCACCGCCGCCATCGCCGACTTCAAAAAGACCGGCGCCTATTGAGGAAAGGGGGGCCTGCCCCCCTTCAGAAACCCCCCGAAACCGGCGGCTTCGTTGTTGGTGCTGGAGATCGGAAACTCCTGAAAAACAGCGGCTTCGTTGTTGTTGGTGGTGGTAGAGATCAGAAATCCCCGAAATCAGCGGCTTCGAGTGGCAGTTAAGGCAGCAGCTTCGGGGTCGCAGTTTTCAGGTTGTCGAATAGTTTGCTAATGGAGAACCGAGGCTGATATGGCTGGTTCAAAAGAAATCCGCACCAAGATCAAGAGCGTGCAAAACACGCGCAAGATCACCAAGGCGATGGAGATGGTCGCGGCCTCGAAGATGCGCCGCGCGCAGGAGCGCATGCGCGCCGCGCGCCCGTATTCCGACAAGATCCGCAACATCGCCGCCCACATGGGCCAGGCGAACCCGGAATACCGCCACCCCTTCCTGGTGCGCCGCGAGCAGGTGAAGACCGCCGGCATCATTGTCGTCACCACCGACAAGGGTCTGTGCGGCGGCCTGAACACCAACATCCTGCGCGCCGTCACCAACAAGATGAAGGAGCTGGAAGGCACGGGGGCGAAGATCGAAGCCACCGCTTTCGGCAACAAGGGCCTGGGCTTCCTGAACCGCATCGGTGTCAAGGTCGTCTCGCACGCCATCCAGATGGGTGACAAGCCGCACCTGGACAAGCTGATCGGGCCGGTCAAGGTGCAGCTCGATGCGTACGCCGAAGGCAAGATCGACGTCGTCTACATCGCCTACACCCGCTTCATCAACACGATGAAGCAGGAGCCGGTGATCGAGCAGCTGCTGCCGCTGTCGTCCGAGCACTTCGAGCAGACCGAGGCCGAGAAGAAGGCCTACGGCTGGGACTACATCTACGAGCCGGACGCCAAGACGGTGATCGATGACCTCCTGACGCGCTACGTCGAGGCACTGGTCTACCAGGCGATCGTCGAGAACATGTCTTCCGAGCAGAGCGCGCGCATGGTGGCGATGAAGTCCGCCTCCGACAACGCCAAGAAGGTGATCGAGGAACTGCAGCTGACCTACAACAAGGCCCGCCAGGCAGCGATCACCAAGGAACTGTCGGAAATCGTGGCCGGCGCCGCTGCCGTTTGAGCGCGCCCGCGGACCAACAGACAACGCAACGAATATTCAAGCAAACGAGGATTCAATCATGAGTCAAGGTCAAGTCGTTCAGTGCATCGGCCCGGTGGTCGACATCCAGTTCCCGCGCAATGCCATGCCCGCGGTGTACGAGGCACTCACCCTGGACAAGTCGGATACCAACACCCTGGTCGAGCAGGGCCTGACCTTCGAAGTCCAGCAGATGCTGGGCGACGGCGTGGTGCGCACCATCGCCATGGGTTCGACCGACGGTCTGCAGCGCGGCATGGGCGTTACCCCCAGCGGCAAGGGCATCAGCGTACCGGTGGGTGCGGGCACCCTGGGCCGCGTGATGGACGTGCTGGGCCGCCCGATCGACGAGCGTGGCCCGATCGCCGGCGACGAGCGCCGCGAAATCCACCGCGAAGCGCCGAAGTTCGACGAACTCTCGCCTTCCGTGGAACTGCTGGAAACCGGCATCAAGGTGATCGACCTGATCTGCCCGTTCGCCAAGGGCGGCAAGATCGGCCTGTTCGGCGGCGCCGGCGTCGGCAAGACCGTGAACATGCTGGAGCTGATCAACAACATCGCCAAGGCGCGCGCCGGTCTTTCCGTGTTCGCCGGCGTGGGTGAGCGTACCCGCGAGGGCAACGACTTCTATCACGAAATGTCGGATGCCGGCGTTATCAACCAGGACGACCTGTCGAAGTCCAAGGTGGCGATGGTGTTCGGCCAGATGAACGAGCCCCCGGGCAACCGCCTGCGCGTGGCCCTCTCCGGCCTGACGATGGCGGAAAAATTCCGCGACGAAGGCAAGGACATCCTGTTCTTCGTCGACAACATCTACCGCTACACCCTGGCCGGTACCGAAGTGTCCGCGCTGCTGGGCCGCATGCCTTCCGCCGTGGGCTACCAGCCGACGCTGGCCGAGGAAATGGGCAAGCTGCAGGAACGCATCACCTCCACCAAGGTCGGCTCGATCACCTCGATCCAGGCCGTGTACGTGCCGGCGGATGACTTGACCGACCCGTCCCCCGCCACCACCTTCGCCCACCTGGACGCCACCGTGGTGCTGTCGCGCGATATCGCCTCCCTGGGCATCTACCCCGCCGTGGACCCGCTGGATTCGACCAGCCGCCAGGTCGACCCGAACACCATCGGCGAAGAGCACTACACCGTGACCCGCCGCGTGCAGGCGACGCTGCAGCGCTACAAGGAACTGCGCGACATCATCGCCATCCTGGGCATGGACGAACTCTCGCCCGAAGACAAGCTGGCCGTGGCCCGCGCGCGCAAGATCCAGCGCTTCCTGTCCCAGCCCTTCCACGTCGCTGAAGTGTTCACCGGCTCGCCGGGCAAGTACGTGCCGCTGGCCGAAACCATCCGCGGCTTCAAGATGATCGTCGACGGCGAATGCGACGCCCTGCCCGAGCAGGCGTTCTACATGGTCGGCACGATCGACGAAGCCATCGAAAAGGCTAAAACGCTTCAGTAAGCGTTAAAGCCAGGAGCCCCACATGTCCACCATCCACGTAGACGTCGTTTCCGCCGAAGAATCCATCTTCTCCGGCGAGGCGAATTTTGTCGTGCTGCCGGGTGAAGTCGGCGAGCTGGGGATTTATCCCAAGCACACGCCGCTGATCTCGCGCATCAAGCCGGGCGCGGTGCGCATCCAGCGCGCCGACAACGGCCAGGAAGAGTTCGTGTTCGTCGCCGGCGGCATTCTCGAGGTGCAGCCGGACGTCGTCACCGTGCTGGCCGATACCGCCATCCGCGGCCCGGACCTGGACGAAGCCAAGGCGCAGGAAGCCCTCAAGCGCGCCGAGGAAGCCCGCGCCAACGCCAAGGACGAGATCGACTTCGCCAAGGCCACTTCCGAGTTCGCCATCATGGCGGCGCAGATCGCGGCGATCCGCAAGCTGCGCGGCAAGTAAGCAGTACGCTGCGCACAAAAGAAGCGGCCTGCGGGCCGCTTTTTTGTTGCCCCGCCTGCCGGGAGGCTGGATGGACTATGGGGCTCTCACGGCGGCGCAATCTCCGCTGCGTAAGTTGATGCGCTGATGCGGGCGCTATGCCCGGGCGTACGCCTGGGGGCGCGGTCCGCCGTAACCAGGGTGCCCATCAGGGCGGCCGGGCAAAGGGGAACACATGCAATTAGCCGGGCGCCAACAGTGGCGGTTCACGGGCCTGCCAGCTATCGGCGCGGATCTGGCGCTGGTCTGCGGCGTGGCGCTGGTGCTGCGCCTGATCCTGTTTTTTTGCTTCCAGCCCTGGCTGGCGTCCACTGTCGAGCAGAGCATCCTGATCGGCGACGCGCCCGACTATGACCGCCTGGCGCAATGCCTGGCTTTCCAGGCTTCCTTCTGCGGCGAGACCTTCCGCACGCCGGGCTATCCGCTGTTCGTCGCCTTTTCCTACGCCCTGTTCGGCGTCAAGGCCTGGGCCGTTCTGCTGCTGCAGGTCTTCGTCGATATCGGTGCCGTCTTCCTGTTGGCCCGCATCGGTACGCTGGTGTTCTCGCGCCGCGTCGGGCTGATCGCGGCGGCGCTCTATGCCATCGATCCGCAGGCGATCCACGCCACCCAGGTGCTGCTGTCGGAAACCGTGTTCGTCTTCCTGGTGATCGCCGGGCTCTACGCGTGCCTGCGCGCCAGGGCCGGCGGACGCGCCGGCGGGTTCGTCGCGGCCGGCGTGTGCATCGCGCTGGCCGCGCTGGTGCGGCCGGTGGCGCAATACCATCTCCTGATCGTCGCCGTTTGCGTGCTGCTCTGGCAGGGGCGGCCCACCCTGGCCAGCGCCAGGAACGCGGCGGTGCTGCTGCTTTCCTTCGCTGTGGTGGCCGGCCCCTGGATGGCCCGCAACGCGGCGCTGTACGGCGCGCCGAAACTGAGTTCGATCCAGGGAGAGAACCTGCTGTTCTGGCAGGTGACCTATGCGCGCGTGGCGCAAACCGGCCAGGACCCGAAGGCGGTCGAGCAGGTGTTCCAGGCCGAGGTTGATAAACGCGGCTATCGCAAGGGCGGCAACCCGTTTCAGAACGAGGCCATCGCGCAGAAGGTGGCCCTGGGGTACATCGCCTCGAATTCGGCGTTCTACGCGCAGCGCCTGGCCTCGGGCATTCTCCACACCTTCGTCAACCTGAATACCGCCAGCATGGCCGAGCACCTGGGCTTTCGTCCCACCCTGCTGCCGCCCAGCGCGATGTTTGCCTCCGGCAGCCAAGCCCAGCTGGTGGCGACCTTCCTCGCCAGCAAGAGCGTTCCGGAGATCCTGATCGGCGCGGTTACCGCGCTGCTGCTGGGCGGCGCTTTCCTCTGCGCCCTGGGCGGCGTGGGCCTGCTCCTGGCGCGTCGGCAGTACGCCCTCCTTGGCCTGTGCGCGGCCAGCATCGGCTACTTCGCGCTGTCCGGCGGGGTGATCGGGCTGGCGCGGTTTCGCCAGCCCGCCGAACCCTATTACTTCCTGCTGGCCGCGCTGTTTATCGCCTGGCTGCTGGAGCGGCGTGCCGCCAAGGCCGGTCGCGCTAGCGCGCCTGCCTGAAGGTGTAGCGGCGGTTGACCGCGAAGTTGCACAGCACCACCACGCCGGTGGCGAGCGCCTGCGCGAACAGGTAGGGCACGGCAAGCAGGTGGGTGAGCGCCCAGAACAGCGCGACATTGACGCCCATCATCACCAGGGTCACGCCGACGTAGCGCGCCAGGGTGCCGCCGTGCGCCGAGGCGGCGCGGAAGGTCAGGTAATACTGGCCAAGGTAGTTGAACGCGGTACCGATGCAAAAGCCGATGCTGGTCGCCAGGGTGGGATTGAAGCCCCAGGCTTCCACCAGGCCGGCGAGGATGGCGAAATGAATCGCCGCCGCCAGCCCGCCGCTCAGGCAATAGCGCAGGAACTGCGGCAGCATCACCGCGCGCGCGGACGAGGTGTTCATCCGTTCCTCCGGGCGTGGCCGGCGGTTGCACCGCTGGCCGTTGCGTTGGCCTCTGCGCTGCTGGTCTTTGTGCCGCAGGCATCTGCGCGACTGGTCCCGGTCCCGCTGGCCTTGGTCCTGATTTCCACCGCTAGCCCCAGTCCTGGATCGGCATGCCCAGGCGCCGCGCCAGCGCCGCCAGGCGCCGGGTCGGATTGACCGCCACCGGCTCGTCGGCCCATTGCAGCAGGGGCAGGTCGGAATGATGGTCGGTGTAGGCCAGCACCCGGCAGCCGCCGCGCTGTGCGCCGAAATGCGCGTTCAGGCGCCTGACCTTCTCCTCGCCGTGGCAGTTCGCGCCGTCGATGGTGCCGGCCAGATTGCCGGCCTCCCAGGCGGCGCGCGTGCACACCACCTGGTCGAAGCCCAGCATCTGGCCGAGGCGGTCGACGTAGAAGTCGAAGCTGGCTGTCGCCAGCACCAGGGTATGGCCGGCGCTCTTGTGCCTGCGCAAGGTTTCCAGCGCGCGCGGCCGCAGCCCCGAGCGCATCGCGCGGGCCAGGAAACGGTCGGTCCAGGGCTCGATCTCGGCGGGCGTCGCGCCGCCCATGATGGTGGTGAGAAAGCGCTGCTTGAGCCAGGCATTGCCGCGCAGGCCCAACACGTGGGCGAGCCAGAAGCCGCCCAGCAGGGGCAGGCGCAGGAACAGCCTGGGCTGCCGCTGCATATAGCCCAGCAGGTAGCGGCGATAGGTGTCGCCGCGCATCAGCGTGCCGTCCAGGTCGAACACAGCCACGGTGGCCCGCCGGTCGGCGGGTTCTTGCGCGACTGCCTGCGCATCGGCGGGCTCCCGCGTGACTGCCCGCGCGTCGGCGGGCATTGGTTTCAAAGACTGTTCCATTCGCCCGCGAGCGCTCCGGTCCGTTTCAATATTCTATCCGGTTGAGCAGGAAGCCAAGCGACGGGATATCGACGAAAAACAGGAAGGTGACAAAGGCGCCGATGAACAGCGAAAACGCCAGGAAGCGCGGGTCGGAGAAGATCTTCTCCGGGTCCTTGGCCGCCGAGTCCGGGCGCATGCCGATCGCCAGGTACCAGACGAACAGCAACGCGAACACCGGGAAGCTGAGGATGAACTCCACCCGGTACTTGATCAGGAACACGGCGAGGAAAAACGACGACAGGATGGCGTAGAAGAAAGCCGACAGCAGCAGCGACTGCTCGGTATAGCGCTGGAACGACTTGCGGTAGCGGCCCGCCACCGCCGCGTCGCCGATGAAGCGGTATTCGGAATAGCGCTTGACCGCCATCAGGAAGGCGCCGCCCATCCAGTACGCCAGCAAGATGCTCGACGGTGGCCAGGCGCTGGAAATGACGATCGACCAGCCCAGCAGCATGCGCAGGGGATTGTTGACCGACTCCGAGAGCACGTCGAGGTAGACGCGGTCCTTGCTGCGGAACGGCTGCACGTTGTAGAGCACGCCCATCAGCAGCAGCACCGCCGAGAGCACCAGGAACTGGATGGAGATCCAGGCCGCCAGCGCCAGGCCGGCGGCCATCAGCAGCGCGTATTCCAGGTACACCGTGGTCGCGCTCAGGTGGCCGGCCACCGAGGGGCGCAGCTTCTTGGCGGGGTGGTGCCGGTCGAACTCGCGGTCCAGCCACTCGTTGATGACGTAATTGGCCGAGGCGATCAGGCAGGTGCTGAAAATGCCGACCGGAATGGCGAGCAGCAGGTGCGGGCTGGTGCTGTGGGTCAGCACCCAGGCCAGCGCGATGCCGGGGAGCATGAAAATGTTCTTGAACCAATGGTCCGGCCGCGCGATACGCACGTAGTCGGCTAGCGGAAACCCGGCCGGGCGGACAGCGGCCACGGCCGCTTCGGCGGCGGCGGGCGCGGCGGCCGGCTGTGCAAGCGCCGGGTCAAACGAGGATTTGGACACGTCGAAGACCTCAAGGAAGAGCACCGCGTGCGGCGACAGGCAGCCGCCGGCCGGACCGGGCAGCCGCAAGCGGCGCATGGACGAAATGCGTGTGGACCAGCGGGAACAAGGCGATGCGCGAACAGGGCGATGCACGAACCAGGCGCCGCGCGAACGGACACCGCCGCCGGGCGGACGCATGGACGTGCCGACACCTCGCCGTCCGGACCCGCACCCGTAGCGCACCAAGGCCAATCTACGCAGGGCCGGTTGCATCGCAGTGACCCTGCACTAGTCCTTTGAGCACGGGGGCGCGATGGTCCGATGGGGCGGCGTCGTGCGCAACCCCGCAGCCGCCCTCCCGGGCGGCGCGCCCCGCACCAATCAAGGCACCAATAAAAGCAGCGGCCCGAAGGCCGCTGCTCTATTGATGCCGGTGCGTAGCTACGCTAGGCGTAGGTGTCGATGCTGTTGCCCAGGTTCGGCGGATTGGCGCCGGCCTGGGGAATCGCCTCGATCAACTGCTCGGCCGAATTCTTGCCGATGTCCATCGCCTTTTTCAGCACCGCCATCTGCACGGCGTTGCTGGTCTGCTGCTGGCTCAGCGCCGTGGAGGCACTGGCGATGCTGCTGATGTCCATAGGGTTCCTTGGGGATACGCTCCTCAAGGTTAACGGCGGCTCAGGCCCACTCTTTAGGCCAGAAGCTGGTCCAGATGAAGAAATTCGGCGATTTCCTCGTCGGTCCACTGCCGGTCATGGGTGGCGTTGGCGAGTTGGCACTAGTACTTCACCGAGCATCCATACGGCGTGGAAGTGGCCACTGTCACCGGCTTGCCCGCCATTCCCTCGGTGAGCGCGGCGCGCACATAGTTCTTCGCCGTCTTGGTCTCTTCCAGGCTGGCGAAGCGCTTGTCGTCGATGGCGCCGTTGTAGAGCAGCTTGCCGTCGGGGCTGATGACGACCATTTGCGGCGTGGTGCGGGCGCCGTAGGCGCGGCCGGCTTCGCCCTTCTCGTCCATCAGGGTGGCGCGCGGGCTGCCGCCTTCCTTCTGCATCCAGGCGCCCAGTTCGCCGGGCTTCATGTAGTCGGCGCTGTTCGGGTTGGTCGAATTGATCGACAGCCACACCACTTCCTTGCCGCCGGCCTCCTTCTGCAGGCCCTGCATGTTCTTGCTGCCGTAGTGGCGCTGCACGAAGGGGCAGCCGGGGTTGACCCATTCGAGCACCACGAACTTGCCCTTGTAATCCGAGAGCCTGGCGGGCTTGCCGTCGGTGGTGGTCAGCGTGAAATCCGGCGCGGCCTGGCCGGGTGCGGCGGCGGCAAAGACAGAGGGCGAGGCGGCGGCAAAGGCGGCGGCGCAGGCGAGGCTGATTGCAAGGGTGGGCAGGCGGAACATGGCAACCTCCGGCAGGGGAAAGGGCTGGTGCAAAACAATATACGCCAACGGCGGCGCCTCCGATGCGCCGCGCCGGACATTCCCGCATTTACCCGTTGCTGCTGGCTTATCGAACCGCGCCAGTCCCGCCTTTCGCGGGGCACGCGTCCTTCGACAGGCTCAGGACGAACGCAGGCGAGTCACAAATCCTTCAGCGCGTCCAGCACGGTCTGCGTGCGCAGGATCTCCGGCAGCAGCACCACCGGCTTGCCCGGTATGTGCAGCGCGTAGACCGGCACGCCGTTGCGGCCGAACTCGGCGAGCGCGGCGGTGATCTCGGGGTCGCGGCGGGTCCAGTCGCCGCGCATCAGCACGACGTTCTTGGCGGCGAAGGCGTCGCGCACTTCGCGGGTTTCCAGCACCACTTTCTTGTTCACCTGGCAGGTGACGCACCAGGCAGCGGTGAAGTCGACGAATACCGGCTTGCCGGCTGCCGATGCTTCGGCGACGGCGGCCTTGGAGAAGGCGGTCCATCCCTGTTTGGCCGGGGCGGCGGCGCTCGCCGGGGTCGCGTTTGAGGGCGTGTCGTCGGCGTGCGGCCAGGCGGCGGCGATGCCGGCGGCGAAGCCCGCGACGGCGAGCAGCTTGCCCACCAGGCCGCGCGAGCGGCCGAGGATCCACGCGCCCATGCCCACCATTACCAGGCCGGCGCCGAACCAGGGGATAATATCGCTGCTGGTTTGCAGCACCAGCACCCAGGCCAGCCACACCACCGTGGCGTAGAGCGGGAAGGCGAGTATCTGCTTGAAGGTGGCCAGCCACGGGCCGGGCCTGGGCAAACGCTTGAGCCAGGCCGGGAACCAGGAGAGCAGCACATAGGGCAGCGCCATGCCCACGCCCAGCGCGGCGAACACCGCGAGCGCGAGCGCGGCGCTTTGGGTGACGGCGTAGCCGAGCGCGGCCCCCATGAAAGGCGCGGTGCAGGGCGAGGCGACCACGGCGGCGAGCACGCCGGAGAGCGCGGCGTCGATGACCGGGTTCCTGGCCTGCGCGCTCATCAGGCCGGAAGGCACGAAGGTGCCGAACTCGAATACGCCGGAGAGGTTCAGGCCAAGCACGAAGAACAGCAGCGCGAGCAGGCTCACCACGATGGGTGACTGCAACTGGAAGCCCCAGCCCACCAAGTCGCCTGCCGCGCGCAGGGCGAGCAAGGCACCGGCCAGCGCCAGGAAGCTGAGGATCACGCCGGCCGCGAAGGCGATACCGGAGATGCGCTGGGCGCGCACATTGCTCCGCATGTCCGTTCCCGCGCCTTGCGCGAAGCCCAGCACCTTGAGCGACAAAATCGGGAACACGCAGGGCATCAGGTTGAGGATCAGGCCGCCGCAAAAGGCGAGCAGCAGGGCCAGGCCGAAGGAGAGCTCGTCGGCGGTGCCGCCGGCCGTGCTCGTACCGCGCGGCTTGAGGCTGGCGGGCTGCGCGTCGGCGGGCAGGCCGGGGCCGGCGACCAGCTTGCCGGTCATCGGCGCTGCAAAGCTCACGGGCCTGGCTTCGATGCCGGTGACCACCCCGGCGATACGCGGCTCGCTGGCGGAGAGTTGCTGGGTGACAGGGAAGCTCACCACCAGGTCGTCGCCGTCCTGGCGCGTGATCTGCGGGGCGGCGTGTTCGACCAGGCCTTCGATGCCGGAGTAGACGTAGACGCGGCCGGCGGGTTTGCGCTTGGGGAAGCGCAGTTCGATCTTGCCTTCGCTCGTCGTCGCGGTCGCGCCTTCGAGCGGGCCGCCGGGCAAGGAGGCAAGGGCCTTGTCGAACAGGGCGGCGTTGCGGGTGTCGGGCGCCGGGCTGGCTGTGGTGACGGGGAGCGTGAGTTCAAGGTCGGCGCCGCCGGGGATGCACACGTCCTTGCAGACCAGCCAGTCGGCGCGCACCGCCAGCCTGGCGGGGAGGTTGGCCGGCCAGTCTTTCGGGATCGAGACGATTTCCACCGGCAGCAGCACTTCGCCTTCGTAGCCGTAGTTCATCAGCGGCGGCACCGGCAGCAGTTCGGGCACCGGCCACTGGATCGGCCCAGGCTTGAAACCCGCGGGCAGCTTCCATTGCAGGGTGGTAGGCATGCCCGAGTCGCCGGGGTTTTGCCAGTAGGTATGCCAGTGCGGCGCGTGCTTCAGGCGCAGGCCGATCAGGGCTTTTTCACCGGGCACCAGCGAGAGGGTACGCGAGACCAGTTCGGCTTCGACGTAGTCGGTCTTCACCGAGGCGGCCTGGGCGCCGGCCACCAGCAGGGCGGCCAGCGACAGGCCCAGGCCGAAGGCGGCGAGCGGGCGGCGCCAGCGAAGCAGGAAGGTGGCGATCTGGCGGGACAGGGAACGGTCGGGGGAGCGAATCAAGGGGCGGTCGAACGTGAAATCGGGACGAACTGGAACCAACAGGGACGTGTCGGGACGCATCGGGACGTAAGTACAGGAAGATTGAAGCCTTCCGGCACCTCGCCCCACATTCTACGGGCTGCGCGCCGGGATGGACGCCGGACCCTGCCATCAGACCGCGGCGCCGGCGCCTCGTTCCCGGGCGCGCACGCGGTTTGCTACAAAAGAAGCCCGATTCATGGCTTCTCATTCCGGCCCAGTTATTTTAGACTTAAAGCAATTCCCGCCTTTCACCCAACTGTCAGGTTCCCACCATGGCCACCCCCGCCCGCCCCGAGCCGCTTTCCTATGGCAGTTACCTGAAGGTCGCCGACCTGCTCAAATGCCAGGAGCCGGAAAGCGACAAGCTGGGGGCGCCGGCGCACGACGAGCTGCTGTTCATCATCACCCACCAGACTTACGAGCTGTGGTTCAAGCAGATCATCCATGAACTGGACGCGGCGCTGCGTTTGATGGCAACTGAAGCGGTGGACGAGCGTGATGTGGGCCGGGTGCTCAAGCACCTGGAGCGGGTGGTGGCGATCCAGCGGGTGATCGTGCAGCAGATCGATATCCTGGAGACCATGACGCCGCTGGACTTTCTCGATTTCCGCGATCTGCTGGCGCCCTCCTCGGGCTTTCAGAGCGCGCAATTCCGGGCGATTGAAAACAAGCTGGGCATGCTGCGCGCGCGGCGCCTCACTTACAACGCGCAGCCCTATGAGGCGGTGCTGCCCGAGGCCGAGCGCGCCAAGGCCACCGCGCCGGAAGCGCAGGCGAGCCTGTTCGACCGCATCGACGCCTGGCTCTCGCGCATGCCCTTTCTCAGCTTCCGCGACTACGATTTCTGGCGCATGTACAACCAGCAGGTGAACGCGATGCTGGGCCGCGAGGAAGAGGCGATCCGCAGCGCGCACGCCGGCAATGCCGACGCGCTCGCCGCGCAACTGGCGGGCCTCTCGCGCACGCGCGAGGAGTTCGGCGCCGTCTTTGATGCGGCGCGTTACGAGGAGGCGCGCCGGCAAGGGCAACGCCGTCTTTCCTACCCGGCCTTCCTCTCCGCGCTGATGATCAGCCTGTACCGCGACGAGCCGATCCTGCAGACGCCGTTCCGCCTGCTCACCGCGCTGATCGACATCGACGAGAATCTCTCGCTGTGGCGCTACCGGCACATGCTGATGGTCAGCCGCATGATAGGCGCGCGCATCGGCACCGGCGGCTCGGCCGGGCAGGATTACCTCAAGCGCACGGTGGACGCGCACCGCGTGTTCCAGGACCTGTTCTCGCTCTCCACCTACCTGTTGCCGCGCTCGGCGCTGCCGCCCTTGCCGCCGCAGGTGGCCGGCGAGCTGGGATTCCGCTACGCACCGTAGCCGGCCGCTGAACCAACCGGGCGTTTTTCCACTCCAAGCATCACGATCTCCAAAAAAAACCTTGCCATGCTGAGCAAATTCTTCACCCGCTTCTCCGCCCAGGCCGGCGACTGGCTGCACGTCACCGCCCACAGCCACCACCCCTGGCCGGACGTCACGCGCCTGGCGCAGCTCGAAGCCTGGGACGATGCGGTCACACTGACTGATCGCAAGTGGGAAAAAATCTTCCCGGAGACCATTCCGCGGGCGCAGGAAGGGATCGCGCGCTGGCTGGGCTGGCCGGATGCGCGGCAGATCGTGTTCGCGCCGAACACGCACGAGTTCGTGGTGCGCCTGTACTCCTGCCTGGACTGGGACAAGCACCATCGCGTGGTCACCAGCAATCACGAGTTCCACAGTTTCAACCGCCAGACCCGGCGCCTGGAAGAAAGCGGGCGCCTCACCGTCGTGCGCGTGCCGGCCGAACCGTATGCCACTTTCACCGAGCGCTTCATCGCGGCGGTGAAGGAAGCGCCGTGCGACATGGTGTGGCTCTCGCAGGTGATGTTCGACTCCGGCTTTGTCGCCGCGCCTGACCTCAAAGTGATCGCCGATGCGGCACCGGCGCAGGCGCTGGTGGTGTTCGATGGCTATCACGCGGTGGGCGCGATACCGGTCGACGCCTCCAGCATCGCCGACCGTGCGTTCTATGTGGGCGGCGGCTACAAATACCTGATGGCCGGCGAAGGCGCCTGCTATCTCGCGGTGCCGCGCGGCTGCGAGTTGCGCCCGGTCGATACCGGCTGGTACGCCGAGTTCGGTGAACTGTCCCAGGCACGCGCGGGTGAAGTGGGCTATGCGCGCGACGGCATGCGTTTTTTCGGCGCGACCTTCGATGCTTCGGGCCTGTACCGGCTGAACGCTTCGTTGCGCCTGCTCGCGCAGGAGCAGGTCGATGCGGAGCGCATCCGCGCCCATGTCGCGGCCTTGCAAGAGCAATTCCTCGCCGGCCTGCGCAGCCACAACATCGATGCCCTGCCGGAGAATGCGCTGACGCCACCTCCCGGCGTTGCGCGCGGCAGCTTCCTCACCTTCGATATCGAGAACGCCGAGGCGATCGAAACGCTGCTCGAAGAGCATCACATCAGCGTCGACCGGCGCGGCAACCGCCTGCGCTTCGGCTTTGGCGTGTATCACGACGCCGCTTTTGTCGACAAGCTGCTCGCGCGCCTGGTGAGCGTGTTCGCCGAAGTGGCCTAGCCAGAGACCGATGCAAGGTTCCGCCGGCCCGCGCCGCGACGGTGGCGGGTAGGTATTTGCACCTATCCACGTAGTTTCCCCTACATCCTGCGCGAGGCGACTGCGCGTATATTTCTTCGTGCCGGTCAGGGAAACGCAGTCAGCCGTCCCGGCCCACCGGCGCCGGTGCGCAAGCCGCGCAGCGCCGCGACCATCATTGAATCAACAAGGAGATCCACATGAACAACCAGACCATGATCCGTTCCGCCTTCATCGGCCTGCTCGCCGTGACCGCGCTTACCGCCACCACCACCGCGGCGGCCGCCGACGACAAGGAAAAATGCTACGGCGTGTCCAAGGCCGGCAAGAACGACTGCGCCAATGGCAGCGGCACCCACTCCTGCGCCGGCCAGTCCAAGGTCGACAACAGCCCGGACGACTGGAAGCTGGTCGCCAAGGGCTCCTGCGAGCAGATGGGCGGCAAGATGGCGGCGCCGAAGAAGTAAGCGCACCACTCCAGAGATCAGGCCTCGCGCGTGGCGCGGGGCCGCGTCCCCTTCCCCATTCCCTCGCCATGCATCCCAGCGCCCCGCTCAGTGGTACCGGCATCGGCCTGCGCCATTGCCACTATCGCGATTTTCTCGACGGCCACCCGGCGGTCGATTTCATCGAGGTGCATGGCGAAAACTATTTCGGCGCCGGTGGGCGCGACCTGCACGTGCTGTCCACCCTGCGTGCCGACTACCCGGTGAGCCTGCACGGCGTCGGCCTCGCCCTGGGCTCGGTGCCCGAACTGGCGCAGGCGCACCTGGACAAGCTCGCGCGCCTGGCCGAGCGCATCGAACCGGCGCAGGTCTCCGAGCATCTGTGCTGGGCGGCGTACCCGCAGAAAAGTGGCCACGGCCACGCAAGCGGCCACTGGAACGACCTGCTGCCCCTGCCTTATACCGACGAGGCGCTGGACCTGATGGCTGCGCGCATTGGGCAGGTGCAGGGCAGGCTCAAGCGCCGCATCCTGGTCGAGAACGTCTCCTCTTACGTCGAATTCTCGGGCAGCGAATACGGCGAACTCGAATTCATCAACGCGCTCGCCCAGCGCACCGGCTGCGGCGTGCTGCTCGACCTGAACAATCTCCACGTCAACGCCGTGAACCACGGGCATGATGCCTGCCGCGCCCTGCTGGCGCTCGACCCGCGCCATGTCGGCGAAATCCACCTCGCCGGCCATTTCAAGGGCGAGGATTGCCTGATCGATGATCACGGCGCGCGCGTCGCCGACCCGGTGTGGCAGCTTTACGAGCATTACGTGACGCAACACGGCGCCGTGCCGACCCTGATCGAGTGGGATACGGCGATCCCCGCGCTGCCGGTGTTGCTGGAGGAAGCGGACAAGGCGCGCGCGATCGCCCGTCTCGCGCAGCCTGTGTCCCGGACGCCCGCCGGAGTTGCGCATGTCTAGCCTGGCCCAGCTGCAGCAGGATTTCTCCGCCGCGCTCGCCGCCCCACGCGGTGCCGATCTTGTCCCCGCCGGCCTGCGCGATGCGATCTCCGCGGATGAAGCGCAACGCACCGCGCGCCGTTTCGCGCTCTACCGCAACAACGTGCGCCTGGCGCGCATGAATGCGGTGGCCGGCGCTTACCCCGTGATCGCCGCCATCGTCGGCGAAGAGTTCATGGCCGGCCTGGCGCGCGAATACGCGCTGACCCACGACTCGGCCAGCGGCGACCTGAACGAATATGGCGAGCACTTCGGCGACTTTCTCGCCGGCTTCGCGCCCGCCGCCGGATTGCCCTACCTGCCCGACGTCGCGCGCCTCGAATGGCAGGCGCATCGCGCCTACTACGCCGCCGACGCGGTGCCTTTCGATGTCGCGCGCCTGGGCCAGGTGCCCGAGGCGCAATGGGGCGCGCTGCGGTTTCAGATGCAGGCTGCCGTCTCGGCCGCCGCCTGCGCCTGGCCGGTGGCGCGCATCTGGGAAGTGAACCAGCCGGGGTACACCGGCGACATGCAGGTCGACCTCACGCCGGGCGCGACGTATGCGCTGATCCATCGCCCGCAATACGACGTCGCCGTCGCGGCCATCTCCGCCGGCGAGCATGCCTTCGTCAACGCGCTGGTCGCGGGCCGCGCCTTCGCCGATGCGCTGGCCCAGGCCTGCGCCGCCGAACCGGCTTTCGATCCCGGCCCCGCGCTGCAGGCCATCGTGCAGCGCGGCCTGATCCGCGATTTCACCCTTGAGGACTGACTTCATGACCACCCTGACCAACCTCGCGCTGCGCGTCGAGCCGCTGCGCACCGGCCTCTCCGCCCTTTCGCACGTGCTGGCGCTGGCCATGCGCCTGTACGTGGCGAACGCCTTTTTTCTCTCGGGCCTGACCAAGCTGCGCGACTGGGACTCGACCCTGTTCCTGTTCCGCGAGGAATACCACGTGCCTATCCTGCCGCCGGAAGTGGCGGCGGTGATGGGGGCGGGCGGCGAGTTGATCCTGCCCGTCCTGCTCGCGCTGGGCCTGGCGGGGCGCTTCGGCGCGCTCGGGCTCACGGTGGTGAACATTGTCGCGGTGATCTCCTATCCCGGCATTGCCGACGCCGCGCTCAAGGACCACTTCACCTGGGCCGCGATGCTCCTGGTGATCCTGTTCTATGGCCCGGGCAAGCTCTCGCTCGATGCGCTGATCTGGCCCCGTCTGACCGGAAAGAAAGACTGAAGGTACGACTCATCATGCAAAGACGCCACTTTCTGCAAGCCGCCGCCGGCGCCCTGCTCCTGCCGCTGGCCCCCGCGTTCGCCCAGGCCGCGCCCTCGCTCACCGGTGTGGACGAGACCGGCAAGCGCGTGCGCCTGGACGACTACAAGGGCAAGGCCCTCCTGATCAGCTTTTTCACCTCGGGCTGCAACCTGTGCCTGAAGGACCTGAAGCTGATGCGCGAATTCAACAACGACAACCGCAACAAGAGCTTTGTGATGCTCGCGGTGTCACTCGACGAACAGCAGGGCGATTACACGGAGTACGCCAAGCTGATCGCCCTCACCGTGCCCGCCCCGCAGCGCTTCCCGCTGCTGTGGCGCAAGGCGGCCGGTCACGCCGACAACTTCGGGGCCATCACCCAGACCCCGACGCATTTCGTGCTCGACAAGAACCACAAGCTGGTGCGCACCCGCCAGGGTTCGTTCAAGCCCGACGACTGGGACGACCTCTGGGTGCTGCTGGGATAGCAGGCTGGGTCCATGACCCCGGCGTAGGCGCGTGTATCATGCCCGCAGTTCTGTCACGGGCATAACAAGTGAGCGACCAAGCTCCGGTCTTCGACCTGTTCATCATCGGCGGCGGCATCAACGGCTGCGGTATCGCCCGTGATGCCGTGGGCCGCGGCCTGTCGGTCAGCCTGGTCGAGCAGGGCGATTTCGCCAGCGCCACCTCGCAGTGGAGCACCAAGCTGATCCACGGCGGCCTGCGCTACCTGGAGTACTACGAGTTCCGCCTGGTGGCCGAGTCGCTGCGCGAGCGCGAAGTGCTGCTCAAGGCCGCGCCGCACCTGATCGCCCCCCTGCAGTTCATCCTGCCGCACGAGCCGCATCTGCGCCCGCGCTGGATGATCGCGGCCGGCATGATGCTGTACGACTTTCTCGGCGGCAGGAAGTCGCTGCCGCGCTCCTCCAGCGTGATGCTGGCCGGTTCGCCCTTGAGCAGCGGCCTGAAGCCGCATTACACCCACGGCTTCTCCTACTACGACGCGCGCGCCGACGATGCGCGCCTGACCCTGGCGAACGCGCGCGGCGCCGCCGACCTCGGCGCGACGCTGGCGCCACGTACCCGCTTTGTCGACGCGCGGGTACGCGACGGGCTCTGGCACGTCACCCTCGAAGACGTGCGCAGCGGCGAGCGCCGCCAGCAGCAGGCGCGCATGCTGATCAACGCCGGCGGCCCCTGGGTGCTGCAGGTGCTGCACCACGTCCACGGCGTGACGCAGAAGTCCGGCGTCAAGCACGTGCGCGGCTCGCACATCGTGGTGCCGCGCCTGCACGAAGGCGAGCACGCCTACATTTTGCAAAACGCCGACAAGCGCATCGTCTTCATCATTCCCTACCAGGATGCGTACTCGCTGATCGGCACCACCGACATCGCGGTGGATGAATACGCCCAGCCGCGCATCTCGCAGGAAGAGATCGACTACCTGTGCCATGCCGCCAGCGCCTATACCGCCAAGCCGGTCAAACCCGCCGATGTGGTCTGGACCTACAGCGGCGTGCGCCCGCTGTACGACGACGGCGGCGCCGATGCCAAGGCGATCACGCGCGACTATGTGCTCGAAGTCAACGAGAGCGCCGGCGCGCCCCTGCTCAACATTTTTGGTGGCAAGCTCACCACCTTCCGCAAGCTCGCCGAACATGCGCTGGAAAAGATGCAGCCGCACTTCCCCGCCATGGGCCCCGCGTGGACCCACACCAAGCCCTTGCCCGGCGGCGACTTCAGCGGCGGCCTGGATGCGCTCATCGCCGGGATCGCGCGCCAGTACCCGTTCATTCCCGCCGCCCATGTCAACGGCATCGCCAAACGTCATGGCAGCACGGCACTGCGCTGGCTCGGCAATGCCGGCAGCATCGAGGACATGGGCGAGCATTTCGGCGCCGGGCTCTACGAACGTGAAATAAGTCACATGCTCACCGACGAGTGGGCGTTTACGGCGGAAGACGTGCTCTGGCGGCGCAGCAAGTGCGGCCTTATGATGGCGAGCCCTGAACGCGAGCGGGTAACGGCTTATGTCGCCCACCGCACCGGTCAGCAACCTGCCACCAAGACCGCGCCTGCCTGATGACCCCGCTGTCCCAAATACCCGTCGAGTCCCTGAAAAAGATCAAGGGCGTGTTCACTGATGTGGACGACACCCTGACCACCCACGGCCGCCTCACCTCGCAGGCCCTGGCCGCGATCGAGAACCTGCTTGCCGCCGGCATCAAGGTCGTGCCCGTCACCGGCGGCCCGGCCGGCTGGTGCGACCACATGGCGCGCGCCTGGGGTGTGGACGCGGTGATCGGCGAGGGCGGCGCCTTCTATTTTTATCAGCACCAGCCCTCGGGCAAGCTGGTCAAGCGCTTCTGGTACGACGATGAGACGCGCATCGCCAAGCGCCAGGCCCTGAAGGCCGCGCGCGACTCCGTGCTCGCCGAATTCCCCGGCGTCTCGCTCTCTTCCGACCAGCCCTATCGTGAACTCGATCTGGCGATCGAATTGCGCAACGCGCGCGGCGCGCCGATTCCCGACCCGGTGCGCGAAGACATCATCGCCGTGGTCAGGCGCCGCGGCATGACCGCCAAGATGAGCTCGATCCACATCAACGCCTACTTCGGCGAGTACGACAAGCTGGCGATGGCGCGCCTGCTCGCCAAGGAGCAGTGGAACCAGGACCTGGAAGCGGCGCGCGATGAATGGCTGTTCATCGGCGACTCCACCAACGACGCGGCGATGTTCGAATTCTTCCCCGTCTCGGTCGGCGTGGCCAATGTACGCAAGGTGCTCGACAAGCTGCCCGTTCCGCCCAGGTACGTTACCGAGCATGAAGGCGGCGCCGGCTTCGCCGAAGCCGCGCAGGCCATTCTCGCCGCGCGATAGCACCTGCTTCCGGTCGCGGCTTCGCGCGCCGGAGAGATGCCGGGTGGTCCGCGCCGCGAGTCACCGGGCGCGGACGTCTCGCGGTTCTAGACCGCCGCCGCCGGTACGCTGTGCATGCTTGAGGAAGCCGGCTTGGATGTGGATGCGCGCGCGCCGCCGGCCGCGTGTTCCTCCTCGATGTTGCCATCGATGTGCCCGCCCTCCTCTATCACCAGGCGGCCATAGCGGATCTTGCCCGACACGCGCCCGGTCGCATGCACGATCAGGCGCTCGCGCGCCGTCAGCTCGCCCTCGAAGGCGCCGTGGATTTCGGCCACGTCGATGCCCACCTTGCCCTTGAAGGTGCCGTGCTGCGAAATCTGGATCACCCGGCTGTCCATGGTCGCCTCGACCACGCCTTCGACAACGAGGGTATCGCAATCGGTGATCTCCACGCCCTTGAGCTTGATGTTGGGCCCGACGATCAGCTTGCTGCCGCCCTCGGGCGTCAGGTTGTCGCTCTTGTGCGGCGCGTTCGCGTTGATGCCGTAACTCGAACTGCTGGGAGGCGTGCTGCTGCTGGAACTCGCGCTGGGCGCGGGTGTGCTGACCGGTGGGGTCTGCACCAGGTTGCGGGGGTCGGGGCGCGCGCGTTCCTCGCGCTTGCCGAACAGGCTGTCGCTTCTGATCATGAACTTCTCCTCCAGGGACAATGAAACGAAGGCGCGCCACGCACTGCAATCACCGTGATGTCCTGGAGGATCACGCGAAGCGCAAGCAGCGTCGCCGCGCGGCAACGTGCTTGCAGGCAAGCTACGCAACCGCAGCCCTGTAGGCTCATGTATTACATTAAAAGTTCCGCGAGAAAATGCGCCGGCTGCAAGTAGTGCGAATCCTCTCCCGCGCGGCGACGCGCGCGAAGACATAGCCTTGTTGCGCGGGCCGGCAAGCCGCGCTGCCGCCCTAGTCAGCCGTGCTTTTTAAAACGCGCAGGGACATTCCATGGTCCAGGCACCCGCATCGCCGATGATCACCGGATGCGGATGGCCGCTTGCCACCGGGTTGGTGGCCGGCAGGCCGGCGCTGCGATAGTAGCGGCCGTATTCCTTCACCGGCAGCCAGTCCTGCGCCGGCTGGGGCGCCGCCGGCGCGAGGCGCTCGTACTGGCCGGCGCCGTACACCACCTTGCCGCCCACCATGGTGAGCACGGCCTCGATGTTCTTGATGTTCTCGACCGGCACGTTGAAGTAGTCGTCTGAGAGCATCACCAGGTCGGCGAACTTGCCGGGTTCCAGCGTGCCCTTCTTCTCCTCTTCGCGCGACATCCACGCGCCGCCGGCGGTGTACAGGCGCAGCGCCTCGGTGCGGTCGAGCAGGTTGTGGTCGCCCTGCAGCTTGGCGCCGCCCAGGGTCTTGCCGGTGATGAGCCAGTACACGCCGATCCACGGGTTGTAGCTGGTGGCGCGGTTCGCGTCGGTACCGGCGGCGAGCGGGATGCCCATCTCGCGGATGCGCGCGATCGGCGGCGCGTCGGCGGCCACCTGCGCGCCGTATTTCGCGTGGAAGGCCTCGCCGTCGAGCGACATGCGGTTCTGGATGTTGATGCTGCCGCCGAGAGCTGCGATGCGCTCCAGCGTTTTCGGCTGCAGGGTTTCGCAATGATCAAAACCCCAGCGCAGGCCGGTCAGCGGCACCTCGCGGTTCACCTGTTCCAGCACGCCGAGCGCGCGCACCGCGGTGGCGTCGTAGCTCGCGTGCATGCGGAAGGGCCAGCGCTCGGAGGCGAGATACTTGCCGACGGCGGTGAGCTGGCTTTCCATCACCGGCGCGATCACCTGCGGGTTCTTGGCGAAGTTGGTCACATCGCCCAGCGCCCAGACGATGTACTCGCCCGCGCCCAGCATGCGGAAGTAGTCGTCGCCTTCGCCCAGTTTGACCATCTTGCTCCAGGCCTGGTAGTTCTCCAGTTCCTTGCCGCCGGCCTGCGCGAACAACTCGTAGCCGATGCGCACGGTGAGCTGCTTGTCCTTCGCCAGTTGCGCGATCGCCGCGTAGTTGTCCGGGTAGTTCTGCCCGCCGCCGCCGGCGTCGATCACGCTGGTGATCCCCAAGCGGTTGTGCTCGCGCATGAACAGGCGGGTGGAGAGGATCTGGTCTTGCGGAGACAGGCGCGGCACGCGCAGCCAGGTGTTGACCAGCGCCGGCAGGCCGACGGTGGCGGTGAGCAGGCCCGTGGGATTGCCCTGCGCGTCTTTCTCGATCACCCCGCCAAAGGGGTTCGGCGTGTCCTTGTTCCAGCCCAGCACGCGCAGGCCGGCCTGGTTGATCCAGGTGCGGTCGTACATGTGCTGGATCATCGCCGGGGTGTCGCCGGTGGCGGCGTTGATCTCATCCAGCGTCGGCATGCGCTTCTCGGCGAACTGCATGTAGCTCCAGCCGCCGATCACCTGCACCCAGTGCGGCGCGGGCGTGCGCGCGGCTTGCACGCGCAGCATGCGCAGGCCGTCGGCCAGCGAAGGCACGCCGTCCCAGCGCAACTCGTTCGAATAGGTCAGGCCGCCGCGGATGAAGTGGGTATGCGCATCGTTCAGGCCCGGCACGATGGTGCGCCCGCCGGCGTCGATCATCTGCGTATTCGGGCCCTTGAGCGCCATCAGGTCGGCTTCCGAGCCGACGGCGGCGACGATGTCGCCGCGGATCGCGATCGCGGTGACGCGCCGGTTGCGCTTGTCCATCACCGCCACGCGCGCGTTGGTGATGATGGTGTCGGCCGGGCCGCTGCCCACGCTGGTTGCGCCGGTGGCGCAAGCGCTCAATACGGAGGCGCCCATCAGCCCCGCGCTCATCCCCAGGGCCTGCTTGAGAAAATCGCGTCGTCCGAAATATGGATGTTCGGCTTGCGGCGGCGTGGATGAAACCGCGCAGGAAGGATCGATGCAGCCGGGCGTGGCGCAGGGGTTGGCGCTCATGAATGTCTCCTCATTTGTGTTGTTGCGGCGCCGCGCGTACCAAGGACGCACAAGAGGCACCGACCGTTGGCGGCGAGTATAGCGGCGCGCTGCGCGCTTGCGTAGCGCTTGCGCGCTTATGGGGCTTCCGAAGCAAACGCGTACCATCGTGCATCTGTCGAACGCGACCGCGTGTTGCCCACGCATTGCCCACGTTTGCCCCACGCTTACCTTTTGTTACGCACGCTTACCGAATCGGACGATTTCCGCGTCGTCGCACTGGTCCAATCCTGCGTTGTTGGAGTACGCGCGCTGCTTTCAGGTTGAAAGCGCAAGCGGCCGAGGCAAAAATGTGAGAAATCTCACACGCCGCGGCAGCGAGAAGCGATTTGTTACAGATTTGCCACCAGTTTGTCAGCGTTCGCCTACATACTTCGCGCGACAGCCCGGTGAATAATCGTTCCGCAATCGAACAAGGCGCTTCCAACTATTGTTTGAAGTGCGCGCTGTTGAAATACCTACAAGCAAAGGAGTACGACATGAAACGCATGCTACTTGCCGCCACCCTCGGGGCCGCTGCCATCGCCGGCAGCCTGGCTGCTGCCCCCGCTTCCGCCGCCGTCTCGGTGGCGATCGGCGAACCTGGCTTTTTCGGCCGCATCGACATCGGCGGCGGCGTGCCGCCCCCGCAGGTGATCAACACCGCCCCGGTGCTCGTTGCTCCGCCGGCATATGCCGTGCAGCGCGCCCCGATCTACCTGCGCGTGCCGCCCGGCTACGAGCGTGACTGGGGCCGCCACTGCGGCGCCTACAACGCCTGCGGGCAGCCGGTGTACTTCGTGCGTGACGAGTGGTACCGCGACGTCTACGCGCGCCACTACCGCGAGCATGGCGACTCGCGCCGCGGCGAGTACTACTCGGATCGCCGTGGTCCGGACCGCCGCGGCCCTCCCGGCCACTACCGTGACGGCGACCGCGACGGGGACCGCGACCATCGCCGCTAGGCGCCGGATGGTGCTGTAGCCAGAAAACAAAAACGCCGGCCCTTGGGGCCGGCGTTTTTGTTTTGTCCCGCGTGCTTGCGACGCGGTTCGCCCGCGGCCTCAGTCCAGCTTGGCCCCGGTACGCTTGATGATCGGCGCCCACTTTTTCGCCTCGTCGGCGATCAGCTTGCCGAAGGCCTCGGGCGTGCCGCCGGCCGGCTCGAGCCCGGCGGCGGTCAGGTGCTGGCGCACTTGCGGGTCGGCGAAGGCGGTGTTGATCGCGCTGTTCAGGCGCAGGATGATCTCGCGCGGCGTCGCCGCCGGCACCAGTACGCCGTTCCAGGCGACCGATTCGAAACCGGCCAGCTCCTTCACGCCGGATTCGGCCACCGTCGGCACCTCGGGCAGCAGCGCGTAGCGCTGGCGGCTGGTCACCGCGATCGCCTTCATCTTGCCGGCCCTGACCTGCGGCATGATCACGGTGGGCACGGTGAACAGCAGTTGCGTGTCGCCCGCCGCCACCGAGATCATCGCCGGCGGCCCGCCGTTGTAGGGCACGTGCACGACGTAGGTACTGGTAAGCGACTTGAACAGCTCCATGGTCAGGTGCGAGGAACTGCCGTTGCCCACCGAGGCGTAGTTGAGCTGGCCCGGGCGCGCCTTGAGATACGGCACCAGTTCGCGGATGGTGGCGGCCGGCACGCCGGTGGCGGCCGCCAGCAGGTTCGGCTGCGAGGTGGTGGTGATCACCGGCGCCAGGTCCTTGAGCGGATCGTAGGGCAGCTTGCTGTAGAGGTAGGGCGCGAAGGCCAGCGGGCCGTTGTACGACAGGCCCATGGTGTAGCCGTCGGGCGCGGCCTTGGCGACCGCGTCGGTGCCCTGGGTACCGGCGGCGGCAGGGCGGTTCTCCACCACCACCGGCTGGCCGAGCAGGTCTTTCAGCTTGTCGCCCAAGGGACGGGCGATCGCGTCCAGCGAACTGCCGCCGGGGGCGACGACGATGAAGCGGATCGGCTTGGCGGGCCAGGCTTGCGCGAAGGCGGTAAGAGGGGCGAGCAGGGCGCAGGCGATCAGGGCTTGCGCGAGGCGGGAAGGGGAAGTTCGGATGTGCATGGGGTTAAAGCCGGTGAACGACATGCTGCGGCGCAGCGGCGGCATGCCGCCGACCTTGATCGCGGATACGAGGCGAGGCGCATGTTACGTGCGCATGTTACGTCCGCATGTTACGTCCCTTTGGCCCGGGTTGTTTGCACGATGCACCTTGGCGTGCCCGGCAGTGTGCTTTTTGCATCTTGCTTGCATCCTGTTTGCATCGGCGCCCGTACGCATTGACGATCGGCCCGCACAAGGCATACATTAGCCCGCTGCGGTCCGGACATTTGCGGCAGCCGCCACCAACCAATCCCGGGGATCGAGGAGCAAGAAAATGAAAAAAGCATCACATCGCGCAGTCCGTCTCGCATTGCAACTGTCGGCAGCCGCCCTGTGCGCCGGCGCCTTTGGCCTGGCGCACGCGCAAGCCGCGGCGGAGGTTACGCTTACCCGCTTCGCCGATTGCGGCACGCCGCAGGCGCCGATCGACGTGAACGCGCGTTTCTCCGACACCTGGGCCTACAGCAACCTGAAGCTGCAGTTCACCTATAGCTGCTACCTGATCAAGCACGGCGACGAATACATGATCTGGGACACCGGCCAGCCGATGAGCGCCGGCGCGGTCGCGCCCAAGACCACCCTGGTCGACCAGCTCGCGCAGCTTAGCCTCAAGCCCGAGCAGATCAAGTACGTCGGCATCAGCCACTACCATGGCGACCATACCGGCCAGGTGGCCTCCTTCCCCGCCGCGATGCTGTTCATCGGCAAGGGCGACTGGGACGGACTGAACGCCGCCACCCCCGGCCCCGGCGTCAATCCCGCGCCTTTCGCTCCCTGGATCAAGGGTGGCGGCAAGGTCGAGCCCCTGCCGGCCGACAAGGACGTGTTCGGCGACGGCAGCGTGATCATCCTCAACGCGCCCGGCCATACCCCCGGCCATCACAGCCTGCTGGTCAAGCTGCGCGAGACCGGCGCCGTGCTGATCAGCGGCGACCTGGCGCATTTCCACGAGAACTACGAGAGCAACGGCGTGCCGTCCTTCAACAGCAGCCGTTCCGAAACCCTCGCCTCGCTGGACCGGTTCAAGAAGATCGCCGCCGGCCTGAAGGCCAAGGTGATCCTGCAGCATGACGTACGCGACGTGAACAAGCTGCCGGCCTTCCCGGCCGCGGCCAAGTAGCAGCCGGTAGCAAGGCAGGAGCGAAGCAAGACAGCCGAGGCGCCGGTATAGGCGCCCGGCGGCGTGGCCCGGCATCGCGAGCAAGAGGCTCGCGATGCCGGGCCCGCGTAAAAAAGGCGCGGGCACGCGCAATGTTGAACACAAGCGGATGGAGACAAACATGCAACATCCCAAGCAAGCCGGCAAGGCGCCGCGCCAGAGCGCGCGCCGCGATTTTCTCAAGGCGGGCGCGGCGCTGGGCGCCGCCAGCCTCGCAGGCTGCGCGCACACCGGCGCCGCACCCGCCGCGAAAGTGGTCTACGACCCGGCGGCGAAGTTCGAGCTGACTGTCAGCGAAGTCGAATATCGCCGCACCGCGAAGGGCCGCGCGCTGATGGCGCGCATCTACCGCCCGCAAGGGCCCGGCCCCTTCCCGGTCCTGCTTGACCTGCACGGCGGCGCCTGGAACGCCAAGGACCGGCTCGCCGAGCAGCCGATGAACCGCGCGATCGCGCAAAGCGGCGTGCTGGTGGTGGCCATCGACCTCACCCTGGCCTCCGAAGCGCCCTACCCCGCCAACGTGCTGGACGCCAACTACGGCGTGCGCTGGCTCAAGGCCAAGGCCGCCGAGTGGAACGGCGACCCGGCCACGCTCGGCGTCTACGGCAGCTCCAGCGGCGGCCATGTCGCCGAACTGCTGGCGCTGCGCCCGGACGATGCGCGCTACAACGCCCTGCCGCTGGCGGGCGGCGCCGCGATCAATGCCAGGGTAGCCTACATCGCGACCCGCTCGCCGATCAGCGATACCTGGATGCGCTACCAGAATGCCGAGGAGAAAAAGCGCGCCAACATGATCAACAACAACAAGGCCTACTTCGTGCCCTGGGACACCATCCACGAAAGCAACCCGCGCGAGATCCTGGCGCGGGGCGAGAAGGTGGGCATGGTGCCGATGCTGATCATGCAAGGGGCGCTGGACGACAACATGCTGCCGCGCTTCCAGCAAGGTTTCGTGGCTGCCTGCAAGGCGGCGGGCGCGGACGTCTCCTATACCGAGTTCGAGGGCAGCGTGCACGAATGGGTCGCCGAGCCCGGCCCGCAGACCATCCGCGCGCAGGAAATGGTCAAGGCCTATATCGCCAGGCAGCTGGCGGCGGGGCGGCGCGCCGTCTAGACGTCTAGGCCGCTCCGGCGGCGCCAGCCCAAGACCCGGAAGACCCGGCGCCCGCGCCGGCCAGGCCCGTTCTCCGTATTCTCCATGCGGCGAGCGGCCTTCTGCCATGGGCAATTGCACCGCTTCGAATCAGGCCACCGGGCTTTTTCGCGGGGGCATTGGCGGCCTGTCTTCCCCGCCTGTCTTCTCCTTGTCACAAGCCTTCGCGAGCCTATCGCGGAGCAGAGATTTGTATGTCATCGGCATTAAATTCCGAAGATTGGCGAAATCCATGGCGAAAATACAGGCCGGCTTCGGCAAGTCTTTCAGAGTCCTAATAAAAAATCCATGCAAAACCCATACTTACGTCATTATTTTGATGACGTTTATCAAATATGACACTTGCCAAAATGTACAATCTATCGTCTAATCCCACGCAGCCAAACCGCGCTACGGAGGGGGCTTCGCATAACCACGGAAACGTGATCTTTTACGTGGCTGCGCAGTCCGGTGGCATGCCGGATCACGCCGGTGTTGGTGGACCAATGTCGCGGGCTTGCAGCCCGCAGGTTTAATCGGGAACGGTGGCGGCAGACATGCCCTACAGTCATTTGCTTGCAGCAAAAAACCAGGACGCATGCGGAGGCGTTTCGGGCCGCCGCCCCTGTTTTCGCGCCGGCGGCTTCCCGGTCCCGTCCTTGAGGCCATGCGCGCGCTGACCCGGCGGTTGCGATGGCAACCCCATCCTGATGCGCGGTTAGCGTGAACGCCGCGGGCTCTCCTGCCGATACGCCATGCTAGACGACCCGAACGGATCGCTGGCCAAGACGCCCAGTCTCGAAAAGTCCGGCGCGCCGGTTCTGGATGGGGTGGGTATCCGCCAGCGCTTGCCGCTGCTGCGGCTGCCGGTGATGCCCCAGGTGCTGTCCCGCCTTCTCGACGCCTGCCTGGGCGAGGCTGCCGCGGCGGAAGAACTCGCGGCCCTGGTCGCCCTTGATCCCGGCATCGCGGCAAAGGTGATTGCCGTGGCCTCGGCGTCGGCGGGCGATGATGTCGCGGTGATGGGCAACCTCGCGCGCTGCGTGGCCTCGGCCGGCCCGGCGGCGGTCAAGGTGATTGCCACCAGCGAATCGGCTGCCCGGGTGTTCGGCGCATCGAGCGGTGCGCAGGAGTTCGCGCTCAACCGCATCTGGTTCCATGCCCTGAAGTGCGCGCTGCTGGCGAAGACCCTGGCCGCCGACATGCGCTATCCGGATGTCGAAGAGGCCTACCTCGCGGGCCTGCTGCATGACGTCGGCTCGCTGGCGCTGGCCGCCGTCGACCCGGCCGGCTATCCGCAACTGCTCTCCCAGGGGCAGGACGACGAGAACCTGTGCCGCCTTGAACTGCAGCGCTATCAGGTCACGCATGCCGAAGTCGGCGCCTGGCTGGCGCAGGACTGGCGGGTGGGCACCTTCGTATCCGACAGCATCCTGTATCACCACGCGCCCGCCGAGCGCCTGACGATCGCGCATCCCCTGATCCGCATCACCGTGCTGGCCAATCACCTGGCGCAGATCGATCCCTGCTCCGGGCTGGCTGGTGCAATGGAATTCGCCGGTCTTTGCGGCGCCGCGCCGGACAGCGTGGCCCCGGCGCTGGAGTTCGCCGGCGCGGAGCTGAAAAAGCTCGCCGGCCAGCTCGGGGTCGAATGGCAGGTCGGTGGTGTGGCGCCGGACCCGGGACCCGATATTCCGGCCCTGCTGCACGGGCAGTCCGAGCGGCCCAAAAACGAGTTGCAGGCCAGGCTGGAGAAAAAGGTACTGATCGACAGCGCCCAGGGCTTGTTCAACGGCATCCAGGATATTGATGCTGCCCTGAAGGCTGTCGCGCACGCGGGGCTGATCCTGTTCGGCCTGAAGACGCCGGTGCTCTTCCTGCGCGAAGGCGCGACCCAGATGTTCGTTGGCAAGGCGCTGCCGCGCCGGCATGCCAAGGCTGGCCAGCTGAAATTCCTCGCCGGGCAATCGGAGTCGGCGATCGCCCAGGCGATCCAGGGCGTGCCGGTGATCTGGTCCGACCGCAACGGCTGGCGCGAACCGCTGGATTCGCAGCTGGCCCGGCTGCTTGACGCGCAAGGAGTGGTCTGCATCCCGGCCGGCGCCGGCAATCAATGCAGGGGCGTGGTGGTCGCGGGTTTTGTTTCACCGGACCACGCCGATTGGCTGCACGCCAGGATGGACATGCTGCGTGCCTTCGGCAACCTGGTGCTTGCCTCCCTCGAAGGCCTGGTGGCCGAAATGCCGGCCGCGACGGCCGACGTTCCCACCGAGGTGGGCGCGAGCCGCGAGCAGGTGCGCCAGCTGCTCCACGAGGTCAGCAATCCCCTGGCGATCGTGCGCAACTACCTCGGCACCCTGAAGATCAGCGTGGACCAGCACGCCATCGGCGAAAAAGAATTGCGCATCGTCACCGAGGAGATCGATCGTGTCACACAGATACTCGATCATTTCCGGCGCTCGCCTCCTTCTTCCGCCGCGTTCCTGTCGTTCGCGATGGCCGCGGGTCCGGGCGAATTGCAGGAACTGGCGCAGGGGATTCTGGCGCTGTGCAGCGGCTCCGGGCTGGTGCCCCTCACCGTACACATCGAAACGCATTTCTCGGCGGCGCCCCCGGTTCATGTGGCCCATCCGGACAAACTGAAACAGGTCTTGCTCAACCTGATGAAAAACGCTTTTGAAGCCATGCCCGACGGCGGGCGGTTGCGGCTCTCGACCTCGCGATGGAATTCGGGCGGGGCCGGCGACCAGGTGGAGATCATGCTGGAAGACTCCGGGCCCGGCCTGCCCGAAGAGGTACAGCGCGGCATCTATCAACCGGTGACCAGCACCAAGGGCGGCGAGCATTTCGGCATCGGCCTGTCGATCGTCGGACAACTGGTACGCGAAATGAACGGTTCCATTCATTACCATTCAGGGCAGGACGGCTGCCGCTTCCGCATCATTCTTCCAGTGGTGACCCAATGAAGAAATCAAACCAGAATCGCCTCGCCGGCAAGACGGACGTTCTCGAGATGCGGCCCGCGGTGGCGGCCGATCCGCCGGCCTCGCCCGCCGGCCCGCAGCGCACCCTGCCCAAAAGGGCGGCGGGGGCGAACGCGACCATCGCGGTGATCGAGGACGATGAGCGCCTGCGCGACAGCCTGGTCTCCCTGCTCGAAGCCCATGGCTACCGCACGGTCCAGTGCGGCAGCAAGCAGGAGGCCGCCGCGTTGATCGCCGGCAACGACGTCTCCCTGGTGATGCTCGACGTCAGGCTGCGCGAGGACAGCGGGCTCGACGTGCTCAAGGAGTTGCGCGGCGCGGGCCACACCATGCCGGTGGTCGTGCTCAGCGGCGACGTGATGATCGAGTCGGCGATCGGTGCCTTGCAACTGGGCGCGCAGGACTATCTGCGCAAGCCCTGCGCGCCGGAGATTCTGCTGCACCGGGTCGAGGCGACCCTGCAGCGCCACAGCCTGGAGCAGGCGCACCGGCGCATGAGCCAGGACATAGCCCGTTCCGAGGCGCTGCACCGCTTCCTGGTGGCCAACTCGCCGGACATCATTTTCATCCTCGACGGCGACGGCTCGTTCAGTTTTGTCAGCGACGGCGTGCGCGCCCTTCTGGGCCACAGCGCCACCGAACTGCTGGGCAGCGGCTTTTTCTGGCTGGTCGCCGATGAGGACGCCGAACGGGCACGCTCGGCGGTCATGCACCTGCGCGCCGGCGACTCCTGCGCCATCGAACTGCGCCTCAAACACAGCAAGCCCGAGGAGGGCCATCGCCACTTCGAGCTGGCCCTGGCCTCGCTGACCAACACGTCGCCGGAATGGCAGCAGGCCCGGCTGCCGGGGGACTACGGCATCTACGGCGTCGCGCGCGACGTGACCGAGAAGAAAGCGGCTTACGACCGCATCGCCTTCCAGGCCTGCCACGATGCCTTGACCGGCCTGCCGAACCGTACCCTGTTCGTCGACCGCCTGGAACTGGCGATCGTGCAGGCGCGCCGCAACCGCCACCCGTTCGCGGTGATTTTCGTCGACCTCGACCGCTTCAAGCTGATCAACGACACCTATGGGCACCTGAAGGGCGACGTGGTGCTCGAGCAGGTCGCCGAGCGGCTCAAGGCGACGCTGCGCGAAAGCGATACGCTGGCCCGCCTGGGCGGCGACGAGTTCATCATCCTGCTGCCCAGCATCCGCGGTCCCGAGGATGCTGGCGTGGTGGCCAACAAGATCGTCGAAGACATGGTCAAGCCATTCGCGCTCGACGGCCGCGAGATGCTCCTCTCCAGCAGCCTGGGCATCGCGATGTTCCCCAACGACGGCGAGGACAGCGAAACCCTGATGCGGCATTCGGATGTCGCCATGTACGAGGTCAAGGCCAAGGGCAAGAACGGCTTCGCCTTTTTCACCCAGGCCATGAACGCCGGCTCCAGCGGGCGCCTGACGGTGGCCAACGATTTGCGCCGCGCCCTGGAAGGCGGGCAGTTCGATCTCTACTACCAGCCGCAGGTCGACGCCAAGGAACTGCGCGTCACCGGCCTGGAAGCCCTGATCCGCTGGAACCACCCGACCCGCGGCCTGCTCACCGCCGGCGAGTTCATCTCCATCGCCGAGGACCTGGGCATGATGTCCAACCTGACCCGCTGGGTGCTGGAGCGCGCCTGCCGCGACCTGAAGGGCTGGCGCGACCGCGGCATCAAGCTGGACCGGATGGCGATCAACTTCTCGCCGCGCATGATCGAGAAGCCCGACTTCATCACCGACCTGATGCGCACCCTCGACTTCTACGCCATCGCGCCGGCCAGCATCGAGATCGAGATCACCGAGAACGTGCCGTTCCAGAACATGGAATCGACCACCCAGATCCTCAAGGCGATCTCGGCGCGCGGCGTGCGCATCGCCATCGACGATTTCGGCGCGCAGTATTCCTCGCTCAACTACCTGCGCTCGCTGCCCATCGACACGCTGAAGATCGATCGCGCCTTCGTGATGGAGATTCGCGAGCATTCCGACGACTCGCCCATCATCAAGGCGATCGTCGCCATCGCCACCGGGCTGGGCATGAACGTGGTCGCCGAAGGCGTGGAGACCGCCGTGCAGGCCGAGTTCCTCAAGAACCTGGGCTGCAGCCAGATGCAGGGCTACCTCTACGGCCACCCGCAGCCCCTGGCCGCGCTGGAGCAACGGCTGATGCACTGACCGATGCGCTGATCCGCAAGTGCGCGCCCGGCGGCGGCTTCAGAAGCATCCGCCGGGACTACGGCATCGGCGTGTCCGGCGACGATCGAACCCGCTACCTGCTGGCGTCCTTCTCGCCACGGCATGGACGGGCCCCAGCCCAAAAGCAAGATCCAATTGGTCTAGATATCCTCCTTAGGCTCCCGCCTTTGGTGCGACCCAACTCGGCTTTGGGTTCATTTGAAGAATGGCGCATGACCAAGCCGATCAATTTTTGATTGCGCTTCAGCGTTTTGCCGAAAACGCTCTTGACAGTGTTGCAGTGCTTAAACCTAAAATGCCGAAAGCATATGACGCGGACAAGATAATTGGATCAGAAGTCGCTTGCGGGGTAGTAGAGGAACCGAACCGATCAGGTTTTTGATGGTTTGAGCAGGGGCGAAAGGTGTGCCGGGGTAAGCGCGTCATTTTGCTGGTACAACAAAAATATTGTGAGGAAGAAATGAAGAAAAACCTAGAACCACCCTCAATTGCGCGAGTCACGGCAGTGACACATGCGCGGGCTCTTCCGGCCCACTAGCGCGTCTTCTCATTCTCGGTGTTGTCGTTTACCGGCGGTCTTGGGGCTGCCGGTAGGGGCGCTTTACGCCATTTTTCTTCGATAGCCATTCACAACATTGCGATGCAACCCATGATCACGGTACTTCTTTGCCTTAAGCGGGCAATGGCGTGCGGCTTCGCCTGCTCGATTCTGCTTTTGGCGGCGGCCACGGGCGTGTCTTCGGCGCATGCCGCGCCCTTTGATTGCGCCAAACGCTGCGGCGTTGATCAGGAAGGCGCGTATCCGCATCTGATTGTGGGCACCGTGGATGGAATAGCGACCCCTGAACAGAGCGCTGCCCTGTTTCAGGCAATGCGCAAGGCGAAACGGTGGGCGGCTCTGCCGACTGATCTCGAAACATTTCGGAAATCGGTTCAGCCGGTTTCCATCCGCTTGCCGTCGGGGCGCTCGTACACCGTCCTGATCACGCAGGAAGAAGCCAAGGCGGCGCCGATCAATGTAGGTGACTTCGTTCGCTATTCGCCGCATCGCGGCGACTACGAGAAGCCGCCGTCCGATGCGCCGGATGTCGTTGCTTATTGGAAGAGCACCGGTTGTGTCGCGGTGCTTTGCCGGGCAGGGGATGGCGCCTGCGCCGGCGGCTACCGGAACGGCATCTATCGCGCCAGCGATGGCGCCGCGCTTTCCATGGACGGCAAGCCGGCCGGGATCAATGCCCTGGGCATTGATCCAAACAGCATGCGGCCGCGCTAGCGCGAAATGCAAGACGCAGCAAATACTCGAACTCGAACAAAAACACACAAATTAAGGCATGTCATGAAGTCAATCGTCACCCCGATTTTCCTCCTGAGTCTGCTGGGGCTTCCCAGCCTTGAAGCGGTAGCAGCGCAGGCGCCGTCAAATGCGAATATGTCGCCAGCAGCCTCCATACCGCAACGCTACGGGATATTTGAGGAGCCGTTGGTGGCGATGGAAGCGCCGGCCGCGGTACCCGGCGGTCTGCTGCTTAAGGCGATCGAAAACTATCGTGGTCAGGGTGACGCCCTGCTGACGGAGCCGCTTGAGGAATGGCTGGCCGCCAATGCGAGTTCGCCCTGGGTCGCGTCGATTTATCTGAACGTCGGCCTCGCCCATAAGCGCGAGGGGGACTACGCGCCCGCGCGCCGCGCATTCGAGAAATCACTTGCCGCATCGGCAAAGGCGCTCGCATTGCGAGACCGGGCTGTAGGCGAGCGCGCCGTTGCCGAATTGCTCGATATGGAACTTCGGCTTGGCCACGCCGATGCGGTGGCGGCGCTATTGCGCACTCCGCAGGCGAACTGGGGTGGCTATGCCGCCGCCGCGGTGTCGCGGGCTCAAGCGGATATGGCCAGCATGAAAGAGCAGCCGGAGGATGTCCTGCGCTGCGGCCTGATCGCGCTTTCCTGGCTGCTGCGCGACCAGGATCCAAAATCGCCCGCCATCAACAAGGTGCTGCGCGAGCGCGCCGGCCGCGATGGCATCGCGCTGGACAGGCTCGAGGCGATCGCGGGCAACGCCGGGCTGGCGATGCACGCGGTGCGGCGCCGCGCGGGTGAGCCGGTGCCGGTTCCTTCGGTAGTGCATTGGAAAGAGGGCCATTACGCCGCCGTTCTGGGGATGAAGAACGGCCGCTACCGGGTGCGCGACTCGGCTTTGCCTGACGAAATTCTGATGCGGCCGGAGGTGCTGGAACGCCAGAGCAGCGGGTATTTTCTGGTAGCGCAAAAAGCCGGTCAAGCGCCGCAGTGGAAAAGGGTGGCCTCGGTAGAGTCGGCCAAGGTGATCGGATCAGGGCCAACCAGTCTTACCAATCCGAATCAGGTAGGCGATCAAGGGGTAAAGAGTGGCTGCGATTGCGTGACGGGCCCTCTTCAAAAAGGCATGCCTCACTACGCGGTTTCCACCATCTTGGTGAGTCTGAACATTGAAGACCAGCCTGTCGGCTACGTGCCCGCCAAGGGACCCTCGGTCGCGTTCACGCTGACGTACAACCAGCTTGAATCGTCCCAGCCCGCCACTTTCAATTTTTTCAACCTGGGCGCGAAGTGGACGCATAACTGGCTCTCCTACGTGCAGGATGATCCGGCCAACGTCGGCACCAGCGTTACCGCCTACATGCCCGCGGGCGGGGCTATCGTCTACAAGGGTTACAACGCCAGCACCGGTGTGTTCACCGCCGAGACCAAGGAGCAGGCCGTCCTGACCCGCATCGTCAGCGGCACAGATGTGCGCTACGAGCGGCGCATGGCCGATGGCTCGGTCTGGGTTTACGGCTATTCCGACGGCAGCACCAGCTTTCCGCGTCGCCTGTTCCTGACCCAGCTCAAGGATCCGCAGGGCAACGCGGTCGTGCTGACTTACGACGCCACCTTGCGCCTGACCAGCCTCACGGACGCGCAAGGCCAGAGCACCACCTTCGCCTACGGCGCGACCGATCCGCTCCGCGTGACCGGTATCACCGATCCCTTCGGCCGCACCGCAACCATCGGCTACGACAGCGCCGGGCGGCTGCAATCGTTGACCGACGCCATCGGCATGCAGTCGAGCTTCACCTACGGCAGCGATTCGAACATCAGCGCCATGACCACGCCGTACGGCACCACGTCCTTCACGACCACCCAGACCGGCCGCCATCGCCAGCTCACCGTCACCGACCCGCTGGGCGGGCGCGAGCGCGTCGAATTTTTCGACATTGCACCCGGTATTCCCTATTCAGAAGCCGTCGTTCCCAACGATGCCGCCACATACAACGCGTGGCTCAACTACCGCAACGTCTTTTATTGGGACCGCAACGCGATGGCGACCGCCGAAGGTGACTACACCCAGGCCTACATCCGTCATTTCCTGCACGATACGTATAACTACGATATCAATGCTGTCTCCGGCGTGATGGAGAGCGAAAAGGCGCCTTTGGAAAACCGCGTCTGGTATTCCTATCCTAACCAGGGCCAAGGCAACCTGAACAGCGACGTCGACAAGCCGAACCTTATCCGCCGCATGCTCGACGACGGCACCACCCAGCACACGCTTCTCACCTATAACGCCTTCGGCAACGTCACGCGGCGCATCGACCCCGCCGGCCTGCAAACCGATTATGTCTACGACACCAACCTGATCGACCTGCTGCAGGTGACGCAGAAGAACGCCTTGGGGGCGAACGTAGTCGTCGCCACCTACACCTGGAACACCCAGCATCTCCCGCTCACCTATACCGACGCCGCCGGCCTGACCACCACCTACACCTACAACACCGCCGGCCAGCGCACCACCGCCACCGACGCACAGAGCCGGGTCACCACCTGGGCCTACGACACCAGCGGCCGCCTCCTGAGCATCACACGGCCCGACAGCTCGGTTGCGGCGACTTATACCTATGACGCGGTGGGACGCGTCGCCACCCTCACCAATGCGGTTGGCTATACCGTCAGCTACACCTACGACAACCTCGACCGCATCACGCGCGTCACCCACCCCGACGCCACTTTCGAGAGCACCACCTGGAACAAGCTCGACGTGGCGTCGCGCACCGATCGCGCCGGCCGCACCATCAGCTACATCTACGACGCGCAGCGCCGCCTGAGCACCGAAACCGACCCGCTCGGACACATCACCAGCTATACCTACTACCCCAGCAGGCAGCCAAAGACCCGCACCGACGCCAACGGCAATGTGCGGGAATGGACGCGTGACATCCAGGGGCGCGTGGTCGCCGACGACCAAAGCGGCGAAGTCACCGGCTACACCTACGACAGCGCCAGCCGCGTTACCCAGGCGACCCAGCCGGACAATTCGGCGATCGTCTTCAGCTACGACGCCGGCGACCGCGTCACCGCGATGCAGGACAACCTGGGCAACAGGATTGCCTACACCCTCGACCTCAAGGGCAACCGTCTCAAGGAAGACATCACCAATCCCTCCAGCCAGCTCGTGCAAACGCGCAGCCGGCTCTACGACGCCGTCTACCGACTGCAAAAGAACATCGGCGCGCAGAACCAGACCACCCAGTACGCCTACGACGTCTACAGCAACGCCACCAGCGCCACCGACCCGCTCAGCCGCGTCACCGACTACACCTACGACGCGCTGAACCGCCTGGCCACCACGACCCAGCCCGCCCCGGCTAGCGGCCAGGCCCGCCCGGTGATTGCCTACACCTACACCGGCCTGGACAAGATCGCCCAGGTCACCGACCCGAGAGGTCTCGCCACCAGCTACACCTACGACGGCCTGGGCAACCTGACGCAGCAAATCAGCCCCGACACCGGCACCACCGTCAATACCTACGACGTCTCCAACAACCTGCTTACCAGCACCGACGCCAAGGGCCAGGTCACTACCTACACCTACGACGCCCTCAACCGCGTCACCAGCCTCACTTACAACCAGGCTACCGGTACCCAGCTCAAGACCGTCGCCTACACCTACGACCAGGGCAGCAACGGCATCGGCATGCTCACCGCCGTCACCGAGACCGCCGCCGATGGCGCTACCGTGCTGCAAACCACCCAATACGCCTACGACCAGAAGGGCAGGGTGACCCAGAAGACCAGCGTGATCGCCGGCCAGAGCTATGTCACCAGCTACGCCTACGACCCCTACACCGGCCTGCTCAACACCATGAGTTACCCCAGCGGCCGCAGTCTGGGCTACAGCTACGACGCGGCGGGCCGCATCACCCAGATCGGCACCACCGCCTCCCAGGCCCAAGGCGGCCAAACCCAGCTCCTGGTGTTCGGCGTCACCTACCACCCCTTCGGCGGGGTCAAGAGCTACACCCTGGGCAACAACCGGACGATTACCCGCAGCTACGACCAGGACGGCCGCATCGCCAGCTACACCCTGGGCGGCACCAGCATCAGCGTCGGCTACGACAGCGCCAGCCGCATCACCAGCTTGCTTGATACCGTCAATGCCGCCAACAGCAATTCCTACGGCTACGACAATCTCGACCGCCTCACCAGCGCCAGCGTGCCCGCCACCAACTACGGCTACAGCTACGACGCCACCGGCAACCGCCTAAGTCGCAGCAGCGGCAGCGCCACCGAACTGACCACGGTGGCCAGCACCAGCAACCGCATCAGCCAGGTGGCCGGCAGCACCACACGCCCCTTTAGCTATGACAACAACGGCAGCACCACCGCCGACGGCAACAACACCTTTGCCTACGACGCCCGCGGCCGCATGGTCTCCTCCACTAGCGCTGTCGGCGCTACCACCTACCAGGTCGGCGCCAACGGCCAGCGGGTGCGCAAGACCAGCACCCTGGGTGACACGGTGTTCCACTACGACACCGACGGCAAGCTGATCATGGAAACCACTGCCGCAGGGGTAGTCAAGAAAGAGTACCTCTATCTGCTCGACATCCCAGTTGCTGTAACTGCGCAATAAGAGGAAACAATAATGAAATATAAGACCGTAGCCTCTGTCCGGAATTGGATTGCCCTCACGGCGGTATTAGCACGATTGGTGCTTTGCATTGTGTTGAGCTTCAGCGCTTCAGCATGGGCTCAGAATGCCTCGCCCACCGTCACGGTGACCGGCCCCGCCAACGGGGCCACCTACATCGCGCCAGACACTATTCACCTCGAAGCAACAGCTCCGGATGGTGACAGCCCTGTTAGCTATGTGAACTTCTACGCCAATGGATCGTACATATGGTCTGGCTATGGTTGGGGGGGCGGGATATACAAGCTGGATTGGAACAGCACGGTTCCCGGCACTTATGCCATCACCGCAACGGCTTATTACCAAAACGGTACAACCACCACAAGCGCGCCAATTACGCTTGAGGTCAAGCAAAACAAGCTGCCTGCCATCACCATGGCCTCGCCGGCGGACACCAGCGAGTTTGTCGCGCCCGGCTCGTTCTGGCTCTCCGCGGTGGCCTCCGATACCGACGGCACGATCAGCAATGTGGAGTTCTGGGCCAACGGCGTCAAATGGTCGGACAGCTGGGATCAGGGCAATGGCCTGTTCAATACGCACTGGGACAACGTCCCGGTAGGCACATATCAAGTGACCGCGAAGGCCTTTGACAACAAAAACGGCTCGACGATGAGCTCCCCCATCACCATCGTCGTCAAGCCCAACTCGCTGCCGACGGTAACCATGACCGGACCGGCGAACAACAGCCACTATGTCGCGCCCGGCAACTTCTGGGTCTCCGCGATAGCCTCCGACACCGACGGCACGATCGCTTCCGTGAACTTCTACGCCAACGGCGTCCTGGCGTCGGGAAGCTGGGGCCAGGGCAATGGCCTCTACAACATGCACTGGGAGACCATCCCGCCGGGCACCTACCAGATCACCGCCGTGGCGACCGACGACAAGGGCGGCCAGCGGGTAAGCGACCCCATCACCATCGTCGTCAGCCCCAACTCGCCGCCCATCGTCAGCATGCTGGCCCCCGCCAACAACACCCGGCTGGTGGCCCCGGCCACCATCACCACCGTCGCCAAGGCAACGGACAGCGACGGCACCATCCAATATGTCCAGTATCTGATAAACGGAACGGAGTGGACCGACAGTACCGACCAGGGCCTGGGAATATTCAGCAAGACCTTCCCCAACGTCCCCGCCGGCACCTACACCTTCGCCGCCCGTGCCACCGACGACAAGGGCGGCCAGACCCTCTCCGCCCCGGTCACCGTCACCGTCTATGCCACCCCGCCGCCCACGATCAGCGTCACCTCCCCGGTGGACAAGCGCCTCTACACTCCGGGCGCCGGCATCCCCCTGCAGGCGGCCGCCTCCGACAACGGCAGCGTCACCCAGGTCGAATTCTTCAGCGGCGCCACCTCCCTGGGCACCGCCGCCTTGAGCAGCGGCAACGCCAGCAGCGGCGCCTGGGTCAACAACACCTGGGCCGGCGTGGCCGCGGGCACCTACAGCATCACCGCCCGTGCCACCGACAACAACGGCAACACCGTCACCAGCGACCCGGTCAGCGTGATCGTCAGCGCCAGTTCCCCGATCACCGTCAATATCGCCAGTCCCGCCGGCACCGGCTACGCCGCCCCCGCCAGCGTTCCGCTCACCGCCACCGCCAGCAGCACCAACAGCGGCATCGACAGCGTGCAGTTCTTCGCCGGCGCCACCCCGATCGGACTGGGCTACCTCGCCTCCGGCACTGTCTCCAGCGGCGCCTACGTGACCAACGCCTGGACCAACGTCCCCGCCGGTACCTACAGCATCACCGCCATGGCCACCGATGCGGCCGGCTACAGCACCGTCAGCACTCCGGTGAGCTACACCGTCGGCGCGGCCACCTCAGGGGCGACGACGCTGTACTTCATCAATGCGGACCATCTGAATACGCCCAGGCTGGTGGAGAACCAGGTGCAGCAGGCGGTTTGGAAGTGGGAGCAATCCGAGGCGTTTGG
>Ga0307511_10000306_pt1 | contig 52049 bp, 14 predicted proteins | sample 13_EM_MG_FD_200266 | JGI IMG/M metagenome (GOLD analysis project Ga0307511, IMG submission 200266) | Populus trichocarpa ectomycorrhiza microbial communities from riparian zone in the Pacific Northwest, United States - 13_EM | ecosystem: Host-associated > Plants > Roots > Unclassified | place... | reverse complement strand
TGTTTATTTATTTATTATGGTGGGCTGATTTATATTTTGCCTACACCTTGTATTTAGAAATATTTGAGTAATTTACATATATTTTTTCTAAAACTTATTTTTTTAAAATTTTAGTTAAAAAAAAAATTTTTTTTCTTTAAAATTGCAACAACAAAAATTATCATAATATAAAATACACATTAACTCATCTTAACAACACCGAAATGTTAAGTACAAATTGATACATAAATTTACAAATAACCTCTCCACTTCATCTACACAAGTGATAACAATTGGATCCTACCAGCACGATATATAATATCGTTATATATCATAAAAAATAAATTACTACTTGATTATGTTAATTACTATTTGATTAAAAATATTAATATATAATTAATTAAAATATTTTATTTTTGTTAAAAAACCGTTTTTGACACCCTTCGGAGGGGTAAAGATGGGAATAAAAAGGGAGGGAGTAGAGTGTATGCTACGTAGAAAGAGGACGCATTTAGTGGAGGAGTGAGGCTGAGAGGGGACAGGGAAAAACAGGGTGAAGCGAAATGATGTGTTGGGGGACAAGAAAGCGGCTTTTAATTTTGGCTTGCCGGCTACTGAAGGCGACATATAACCTCCTCCACCATTTTCTCTTCACCAGTCGGACCTAGCTTCGCGTGATTTTCACGTTCCAATTGCTGATTCAATTTCTGCCCCTCGTGTTCTGTGTTCGCCATTGTTTATTAAGTACCGCAGTTCAATCCCTAAAATTAAAGTATTTTAATGACAATTTCTTGGAAATACAAAAAAAAAAAAAAAACCACACCCCCTTTTATCTTCTTCCTTTTTTTCCAAGACGTCCCTGGATTTTTTTTTTAATATTGAGATTAAGTTTGCTTCCATTTAAAATCATCATAATAATTATATAAAAATTAAAACAATTGTACGAACGGTTGCTTTAAAATCATCACTGGTTTAAATTATTATTGTTTAGGAAAAATCATTTTATTAAGACAGATAAGATACGGTAGTGTTCAGTATTATAATAATAATAATTTTTTTTAATTTTTTTTATATTAAAATAATAATTTTTTATTTTATAAATTTATTTTTGATATTAATCATCAAAACAACCTAAAAATATTAAAATAAAAAAATTATTTTTAAAAATAAACAACACTACAAACACCATTTAAGTTGTTTTTTTTAATTAATATGTTTAAAACAGTTAAAATTGATTGATTATGTCAGCACTGTCACGAAGTCTTTTCTAGGTGGACTTAATAAGATAAACGATAAGGAGAGGATTAAATCCACTGATAATCCTAACTGGTGACACTTCATGGCTCATGCCATGTATACAGTAGCAGATAGTATCCTAATTAGTGAATAAATGTTTTTTTATTATTATTTTAAATTAATATATTTTTGATATTTTTATTTTATTTTAATATATTAATATAAAAAAATATTATTTTAATATATTTCTAAATAAAAAAACATTACCAATTATTATTGCATCTATGCACTCCATATGAAAGACCATTTCTGATATCGAGGGTGTTTAATAGTGTGTTTGTGGTTGTTTTTTAAAGTGCTTTTTACTCGGAAATATATCAAAATAATATATTTTTTATTTTTTAAAAATTATTTTTAATATCAATACATTAAAATAATTAAAAAACACTAAAATTATATTAATTTTATATAAAAAAATTAAGATAACACGGTGTGCACCCGTTCCCGGACGGTGCCGTCATGGCGATGCTGGATAAGAGCGGTGCAAAATAGACAAACCACTATACCATAAGCCATCCAGGTCAATCAACAGGTGACAAAACAAACGTGATTCGTAATGTGAGATTTAATCAGTTGACATTATACAGAACCTCTTCTTATCTACAACGACTACAATACCACGATTTTATATACTGGGCGGGCCCATCACTATCTTTTTACAGGTACTCGTTTTTATTGAAAACAAAGTGATTGACTTGAAACTTGAAAGGTTACTAGAACAGAGTTTCTTCAAGGTCTAAACGAGAATAAAAAAATAAACAAAACACGACCCGCTGTTACTGTTGGTTCTGTCTGTAAACACTGTGCATGGCATTATTCATCCTCCAATGCTTTTTTTTTTTAACTGGAACTTTATTTCTTTGCTGTTTCATACTTTCACTTGATGTTTGCAACAATTTATGTGTAATAATTATCTTTGATTTGTGTTTTATCATATTTTTGAGGTCTTTGAGAGTGTTTCCTCTGTTAATTAACCATCCATTTCATGAGAAAGAGTTTTGATTTGTTGCCGCCGAAAAATCTAAAGAACTAGAATTGAGATTAAGAAAAAAAAACATTTCAATTTTACTATTCAATCAGTTTGATTCATGCAATTTCAATTTCTTTCTATTTCTTCATATTCATATTGTTCGAGGATTTCATGTATAAGTTTTAAAATTTATTTTGTTTGCATTTTAATCCCCGTGAGTCGTGTAAGGAAAGAAAAAATTGATAAAAAAAAAACTAAGAAAACAATTATCCATTCTTATATTATCGTTTAATTGTTTTTTAAAATAAAATTTATTATGAATAAAATAATTAAAATATTATCCAATTTTATCATATTTTTAGATAAGATTATATTTTTTATAATGTTATTAACAATTAATTTTTGAATTATAAAAAATGCTCATAAACCTTAATTAAAAATAAATTATCTATTTTATTTTTTTATTGTAATCTTTTACATATTTTTTCATATTAATTATTTTTTTTCTTTTTTTTATTTTATCATGTACAAATTATAGGATCGTGATTTTTTTTCTATTGAATCTTGTTTTTTGTTTTAATCATGATGAGTTTTTGTATTAAAAAACAATAATTATCATTAAATAATTGTTTTTTCAAAATAAAAGGAAATAGATAAACAAGAAAAGAAAATTTTGATTAAAGAGATTCATTTTCCCCTCATTAATCCAAATGATTGAGATTTTTATGAATATTTATTTTAAATAGTCTTTGATTTTTTATTTTAAAAAAATGCTATCAGTAAAAAGTATATTTTAAAATAAAAAATAACAATTTATATAATAAAATATATTTTTTATTAGCCTACAACACTAAAGGAATTAGGGTTTTTTTATGGTATTTTTACTATTCACATTAACAATAAAAAATCTTAATATACTTTTTAAAATCATTTTATGACAAAACCAAGTCGCAACTTAGTTTGTCAATACGTGAGAGAAACATGATGTCACAAGTTTGAGAGTTAGGGAGCACTCTTATTTTCTAGAACGTGACCTGTCATTTTTTTAAAGAAAATAAGTGGTGAATGAAAAATAAAACAGGGCCAAGCGCGCGGGGCTTGCCCTTTGCCGACCTTTTCTGTTATGTTTTTTTTTTTGTTCTTTTTTTTTAACACTCCAAAAGATTTTTCTGTATTCACTTACTATTTAGTTTTAATATATTTTTTTGAATACCATTATAAATTTTTATTTGAATTTTAATATATATATATATATATAATTATATAATTATTATGCATTTATTATGAAAATAATAATACTAATAATAAATTATTTTTAAAATTTTTATTGAAATTTATTTTTATTAAAATATTAAAATAAATTTAAAATATGATTTCATCACATATATTTATTATGTTTTTAGCTTCCAATCACACAAAATATAAATATACTATTTTATTTTTAAAAAACTTGCTTTAATGATTATATTTTTTTAATAAGATATGACTAAGATAAATAAAAGATATACCAGTATTTGATAAAAATATTATTTTTATAAAAGAAATTCATAAAAACTTAAAACCAAGTTAAAAAACAATGCTAATTTTTTTTTCAAGAAGTCGAAATTAACATAGACACAAACAATTAGTTTAGAACTAAAATTATTACATTTCTTATAGATATTTATTTTTATTATAACAGAACTAAATAAAAATCGATTTAAAAAACTGATCAAGATCTGGAGGAGGTAATAATTATGTCTGAATGCGAATGGAAAATAGTAGAACACGCGCGTTGATTTTCATTATGAAAGGAGAAGTTCACCCGCAGTGCTGATATATATATATATATATATATATATCTATCTATCTTTTGAAGGAGGGAGATTTTAAGAAACCCATCATTAACTGCAGCCACCTTTGCACGCTTTGCCCTTAAACCATGTATACATGCATTATTCAAAGAGCAGCACTTTGTTCATGTTTGATTTGGCATCATCATCATCATCATCATCATCATCATCTTCTTCCTCCGTATTTCACTCTCCTCTGCCCACGTCACTCAAACGCCATTATCATATGCAAGCATGTATATGGGCCACCCATTGAAACCTTCTGGGCCTCCATTTCCATTATAATGAACCATTCACTCATTCGTCCAGATTTGATCTGAGATCATAATTAAAAAGGGCTCAAGAATGTGCTATAAACTATTAAGAACTTGAGCTGAACAAACAATGGCGCTAGAAAAAAAAATGAGAAAAGAAAATTCAGCTTTGAAAAGCAACCGTGATACTCCTAAATACAATCTAAGTACACCAATATAGATTGAATCAATGACCTGAAAATTACTAGAAATTACCACCGTTGCCATTGTTAGCGTTACTCTATAAATCATGGTAAAATGTACTCCATGAAAACAGATAGTGCGGGATGCTGTCACCGCTTCGGGCTCCATTACGTAAGTCCTCTTGGCTTTTAAGGTAAAAACTCTATCTGTAGCATCAAGTACTGGTCAAGTGAACTTGCATTTCAGCAGGTTACAATTTTCAAGTCAAAAGTGGGCCATGGTGACCTTTAAAACTTGAGAGAGACCACCACGATGTTGGGCCTTTTTTCAAGTCTTGCGGGCCTCAATTTTCAAGACCATATACATAGTCAATGGTCAAATACTGGAACTTCACGTGCGGTCTCGCCATGATTGCCAAGGAGGGCAAGATTGCCATCACATTAAATGCTTCTTTCTTGATAAATTCTTCTTTAATTTAGCTTGGTTTTTTCAATGAAAACCTGACACTCTAACAACAAAGCATGTGAAGGATAGACCAAAATAATGTAGAGTCGAATGTGACATGCCTGGCTAGAAACGATAAAGCGAGCGATGAGTTATGTAGAGGTCTCTGTCATCCGAGCATGCACACGAGTGAATTATGAGATCCTGAAAACTACGTTGTAAATTATTAGTATTGTTGTGTAGTTCTACCACAACTTTGACGGACTTTATAGCAGGAGACGTTTTCTTTTTGCGAGTTTCAACGCATGGTGGTTGCAATTTGAACATTGAAATTGAATATTTTGAAAGGCAGTTCATCATCCATCACGAGCTTTCTCTCTTTTGCTCGAACTTCCCGTATATGTACAGCAGGAATTCGTGGTCGAACCAGCTTTGGATGCTTGTTTCTGTACGGCTGAGATAGATGCCAAAATTCCCAGTCAATCCCTTTGATGCCACTGTCAAACCCTAATATGACACTGTCGCATTTTGCACGACACGCTTGGTAAGAAAGGTCTGTCCACCGAACGATGAAGGGTTCGGTCTAGGTGAAACAAAGCCGCTCCAAGATAAAAATAGGAAAAGAAAACATGATGTGAATATGTCTTGAACTGAAACATATTTTCAAGACTTATTTAGAGTCCATTTCCTGCCCGAAACCCAAAGTTACACAATTACAAGGCAAGCCAAGTGCAAATGCTAGACTCTGTTTGGTTTATAGTTCGAACTGAATTTGCGTCTTTTGGGCAGGAAATGGACTTTGAGCTCAAGCTCAACCCCGCTCCGATCTGAGTTTGGGCGTGTTCAGTTTATAATTAGAACGTAACTGGCCTCGGTGAGTGTACTTTGTTGCGGGGTTGAATTGTTTTTTTACATAAAAATTGATGTTTAGCTATCATAAATGTGTAAAAAAAGGGTATAATTTAAGTCATAGAACTGATTAGATTTAATAAACTGGTTTTATTTTAATTAGATGAAAAAAATAACACAGCCAATGGATCAAATTAAAAAAATTAATTAGAATAACTTGATAAAAAAAATATTTTTTTTTTTAAAAAAACTATGTATCTCAATTTATAACCTATTAGACACGGAAAAACTTTAAAGTTCAATTCTCAATTAATCATATATTGAAAGACGATATTGAAATTTTTTTTGTAAAAAAGTATTTAAAAAATAACAATTAAAAGAATGAGGATCAAAATTAAAAATATAAAATAAATTTTATACTTAATATTTGAAAAGTACAATTGAAAAAATTAATATAGTAAAAGAACCAAAAAATACAAAATAATGAAGATCAAACTTCTACAAGATGTTTAGAAATCAAAAGAATAAGGATTGAAGTTGAAATACCACCAACAAAGAGGGCTAAATTGTAGTTCCTGGGAGAGTAGAGAGAAAAGACGGGGAAAAAAAGAGAGAGAAAGAAAGGCCTTTCAACAACAAACTAGACAACTCTCAGAAACACGCTCCGTACCAACAAGTAAAGGGCATAAAAACACTTTTAATGACACAGTGCAATGGCATTTTAGTCATATCATTTTGCTTTATATATGTTTATTTTATATACTTGTTGAAATAACAAAGTGCCCTTCATCTAACATGATAATTACGTGAAAACCATTGTGAAAATACAAAAGTATCATTTAACTTTGGTTTAACTTTTTTATTCCAATGTTGCTTTAGTCATTTCATTATGCAATTGAAATGGAAAAAAATTTGTCTGCCCTCCAATTAATTTGATAATAACTAATGAACCTTGTAAACAGATTAAAATACCCTCTATTAACAGTGTTAAGTTTTTTTTAGTGAATCAATAAAACCATTAAATCATTGTTCCAGTGAACATTGATTTTACTCACAAGTTAAAGTAAAAATGTCTTCCTAATAAGCTTTTGTTAATTTGCAAAAATTTAACTAGAACTTTAAATTTGTTAAAATCAATGTAAATTATTAAAATTTTATTTCCTTTTATTTTAGTCTTTTTGAGTCATGTTGTCATGATTTTATATGTTATGTTTTATTTTTGCATTGCATGATCTTACATATGTATTGTGACAAAAATAACTCTCACATTACATTAAATATTCACATTACCGTATGCAATTATAGGGTCAAATAAAATAAAATGTAAGAGCATGGAATCTGATGTATTTTGCATTTCAATTCCTAGTTGTCGAGGAAAGAGAAAAAAAGTCATTAAAAAAAAGATGATAGAGAAAACTCTCAAGTAATTAAATTTTAACAACATTAACTATGATTTTAGTATTTATAAATTCATTTGTAATACAATTACTAAATAAAGGCAATTTTTACCTTTACCGATGAAAAAAAAATAGATCAGTGTTCTAAATATTTGTTTGATTTAATTTTAAGTGTTTATGAAAAATTAATTGTGTTTCGTTATTTGAAATGAGGTTTTGAAGGTTCATAAAATATTTTTTTCATGTTTTGATTGGAAAAAGGTTAAAATTATAATTTTTGGGATAAAAAAAACTGAGATTTTAATTTTTCATCCATCTCCAATGATCAAAAAGTGTTGCATTAGTAGACAGGTCATTGGCCTAAACAGACCATGCATCGTTGACTATCTTTAAAATAAGATTTTTTAGGCTTGGGCTCTAAAATTGACTTGCACCTGGGCCATCTTAACAGCACACATGGGCAATAATTACAACAATTTGTAAAAATTATTTTATCATGCCATGTTTTTAAAGAAAAGTTTAGTTCTTTACAGTAATATTTTCCTTTTATTATTATTATTATATATATGAAACTAATAATTCACAAGTTTTTTTAAAAAAAATTACACGAATATTCAATGAGAACACACACACTATTAATAACTTTTTGTATTCGTTTTTTATTTTTTATACAATCATATAAAAATAATTAAAATATTTTTTATCGGTTTAAAATCTTTTTACAACTCATGATAATTTTTATTTATTTATAAAACCGCACTTCTGATAAAAAAAAACATATTTCCACTAAAACTTAATTAAAATAAACGAATAACAAAAGAGAGGTTTTGGTTAAAAAATATATTTTTTTTTTCAAAAATTTAAAAACATACCTGCGGCATCACTCACTTTAACTCTAAAAATATTATAATAAATAGAAAGATATCCCAATAAATGACATGTTGTCTACTCAAGTGGAGTGGACAACATCTCATCCTTTCTATTTATGAAAGAAGGACATATCTTTCACTCTTTCTTTTTGAAAAAAATATAAGAAAATCAGGCGTCCAATCCTAACTTTCTAGGCCCAATCACCTGGATTTCCTCTTTTATAAGGCTGGTTGGCCTAGCCAACTCGACATGACAACACCGAGCCTTTTTTTTTTTTAAGAATTTTTTTTTCATTAATATCCTCTCTCCCTCTCTATTTATCTCTTTTTTTTTTTCTTTTTTTTTTTTTTGTGGTGGAGACAGTTACTTTGTGCACTCGCTGAGCGAGCGTTCATGAATGCTGCAGAGCAGATCCCAAAAGACTGGCTAAAGAACTGCCTCCTGGTACTGGATTCAATGTGATTATTCAGCCCACAGCCATGCACTCTGAGAAGGGAACTGCGGCTCATGTGTTCATAGTTCTGGAGATGCTTTGCCTACTTTCCCATGTAACCTGGAATGTACTCCGAGTTGAAATTCTTTTGTGGATGAAGTATTCCTCGTTTACCCAATTAAAGCTTACAAAGTTTGAGGAAACAACTTAAGAGGAGCTAGACTTGTTAGAAAGGTAGCGATCTATAGATTTTTTTTTCACGATTTTATCTCAACCATAAAACAAGCCTGCAGAAAATTTGAAGGTTTAGTAGGTGATTGTTTTGTTGATCATGCTAAGTTTTAAATTTGATGTTTTTTTTTTTTATATAATTCTATATTACATTATGTTTTTTTATTAAGCCCGGGACTACAATTTGACGGGTTGTGAATTTCGAAAATTACTTCAGGTTTGGAAGATTTGTCCAATTTATTTATTTATTTCTTTTTTTTTAATCTCATGTTTTTAATTTTTATCTTTCAATATTTGATATATTTAAAGATTAAGCTTTTTTTTTATATAAATTTTTTTATTAATTTTGAAAATAACCTGAGTTATCTTGAATCTTTTTATTTATCGTTCTTTATTAAATTTAACTTTCTTGAAAATAAATTTTTGTTTTGAATTAAATTAAATCAATTGCTTAAATATTAATATGCGATTCTACTTCATAATATTTTTGTTTGCTTAAATATAACTTTTTTGGATTTTTGTTTTAATTGAATGTTTTTCTTTTTATTTTTAGCCTTCAATATTTGGTTGATTATAATTGAGCTCCCTATTTTATTTTGATTTGGGTTCCATAAGATTATTATGGTCTTATAATTTGGATCGTGAATTAACCATAATTGACCCAAGTCGAGTTAATATTTCATCATTTTAATTTTTTTAAATGTCATTTAGTATGTAATCATTCTAGTATTTTAAAAGTGTTTCATCCAGTGTGCATCAATTTTTTTACTTCGTAAAATCTTTAAAATTTCTTTTAAGGTTAGAAAAAAATGATCTAACTTGTAACGTAACACATGCCAAGAATCTAGTAAAGACGCTAAAAGAAAACATTGTTTCCGTATAGAAATGACAATTTCATAAATTTTTCATATTTTACTGTAGAGGTGTTATAAACATGTAATTTTTTTATTTTTTCTCTTTTTTTCTCTACACTTGGCATACTTATCACTTTATACTTGGTCTATTTATTATAGTTTTTTTTTTCTTATCTTCATTATTTTGTAAATTTTTTTTTTTTGCTTTTCCTATTTTTTTTCTTTACACTTTTATTTTTTATTTTTTTAATAAAATTATTATACAAAAACTAAAAGAAAATGGTGTTACACTATAGTAATTTTAACAATTTTATTTTTCTGCTACATTAATAATTAACTTGGAAGTATATATTTTTATTAACACATAATATTTATTTTATTTTACTATATATGAGTATCTACTTTTTAATTTATAATTATATTTTTTTTATTGGATGTAAACAATACATTAACTATATCTACATATTTATTTTTTTGAATTGAAAAACATTATCCAACTCATAACATGACAAGTCGAATAAAGGTATTAACACCTTTTATTTTTATATTTATTGGTTGACAAATGGTTGTCGATTAATTAATTAAATACATGCTGTCCTTTAGACATTCCATTACCTAGAGCGCACGATGGAAGGGATTAGATATGCGTGGGCCTTCTATCTCCTCTGGATTCCCATTGCTCGTTAAAGCCAGGCCCGTACACAAGTTTAAGAGAAACCAGAGTGCATTCATTGCAAACTGGAGAATCTATCAGCACAAAGAACGTGGAGGAAAGCATGGATTTTGCTCAAAATATGAATGGTGCTACTTCTAGTTGGTAAAATAAAGGTGCCAAGATACCATTCTCGCTCTTGCTTGGTTCGACTTTACTCTTCCTTAAAAAACTGAGAGCTTTATCATCTCCCAAAAGCATCACTGAAAAGAGAACTTGGGGCTTAAAAAAAAAGTCCAGAAATTCTGTTCATTCTTTATCGTTGATTCAACTAACAATTTGCTAATCATAATTGAAAATGATCTTAATATAATTACAAACCAACACCTAATTTATGCTAATTCATCATTGGGCAACCTGCACGTCTCATATTTTTTGAGTTCTTTTGTTCTAGTTCAAAATCTTTGTAACCTTTGTAGCATTGATTTGCCAATTTACTCTTTTCAATCCAAAAGTAAAAACCATCTCGAAAACATGTCAGCACTTGTTAGTGCATGATTTCAAGTAAGAGGAATAGCCAAAAAATAAGAAATTTGAACTAATTAATTGATACATCCTAGTCTTTCTATTATATATATATACACACACACACACAAAATGATCGCGCAGTACTTAATCAGTAAAAAGGTACTGGAAAAGAAGGTGGCTTCTGAATTTGCACTGTTATCTTCTCAGTTCGCGGAGGCTCACATGGACATGCCATTGCTATAAACTTTGGAACTTGATCCCCTGGCATCAAAACTGGAAGGCTCTGGCCTTGATTTCTCTTCAACTTCTGTTTGAATGTTCAAATACATACATGAGCACTTCAGTACTTCAAAATTAAGCAACGATATGATCATGTTATCATCAAAAGAAACCTGAGATTTCCTTTTCTCCTTGTCAAAAAATAATATTCTCATCAATTAATCAACACCCAAAAAAAAAAGATGATGTTATTAGATCCCCTGAGATGCTTTACATATATGGGAAGATAAGATCATGTACAAGAATTCCCCTTGTTTAGTTTTTAATCTTGTCTCTTCCTTTTCTTTTCTATCTCTTTCCTTCCACAGAAATTAAATATCAAAAATTAATTCAAGAAAAAAACATCGAGATGCGAGAGAGAAAGAGAGATGTACCACATGAGGGGGTGAAGATTTCTGGGGCAAATGTTCTACATCTTCTTCGATGTGGGAATGATTGTCCTCGCTTGAAACTCCAAGTAGGGAAAGTACCTTTTCCCAGTGGAGGCAGCAACTGAACAAGCCACTCATGATAAACAACATAAACAATAGAAGAACTAAACCTACCGGGAACCCTAGTGATGGTCGATTTGTATCTCCCTCCTCCATTGATGATTTTTGCTAAATCTCTCTTTTTTATCTTCTCATGCAAGAGAACTAGAAGGGCATAACAATAGGGGCACTGAGGTTGGTGGTGCCAATTTATTGAGATCTGAGTTGTTCATCTAGTGGGTTTGGGTACATTTTTGGTACACCCTTCAGTACGGAAGTGGAGGGTCCTACATTGCTTGGCTATTCCAAGTTGTTGTCTATATTTATTGCTTCTTTACACAGAAATTTCAAGAAAGAAAGAGAGGCGCGGGGCCGCTTGCTAAGTGCAGAGTGTTAATCTGTATAATTAGCAGAAGCAGAGCAGCAGCAGCAGCAGCGGAAGAGAGGGATGAGGATTGAAATGTTGTCACTATCTATCTGTAGATATCTCGTTTACAAAAAAAATAGCTTTATATGAGAAATCAAGAGAACTATGTATATATCTCATTTTTAAAATATTTAGCTTAATATTTTTAAATTGTTTTGATAAGTTATTATTAAAAATAAATTTTAAAAAATAAAATATATTATTTAATTATATTTTTTTAAAAAACAACCTTTATTATATTTAAGCGCTGTTAAAACGAAAAAGACAACCTTGAAAAAAACCTTCAATCGACGATTTTCAGACAATGGATCAATAATCTTACAGAGCTGGGTTGCTTAATTGATTGAAAAGGGCCAGGCAAAGTTACGTATCATAAGGAATTCAGACCCAGATGCCATGTGCTTGGTGGTGTCCTTCGCTTTCAGATTTGAAATTTGCGTTAAGTTTTAGTAGGCTGCGTGAATGGAAAACATTAGAAAAATAAGAAACAGTGCCGCTCGTTTCACATCACCAGAAGGGGCGGTAGAAATGTACGGGTTCATGACCACAAATGGATCTGGGTGGAACACACCCAATCAATCAATTTTCCTCTGCCATCCTTCTGCTTACGTGTAAAACAGTTTGTGACCTAACCGCACTGTACTTTTACATGCCCTACCACCAGCTACCAGCTACATGGTTAGGTGTTGCAAAATTCTTCAAGTACTCCTGATATGCTGTGACTTCTGTGAACCTGGGGTGGGGTTACTGTCTCTTTTCTGCTCTTATCTTGTCATGAAATTATAATATTAAAAAATAATATAGATAATATTTTAAAATTTTATTCTATAATTTTAAATTTTAAATTGAATTAATTATTTAATATAATATTAAAATCTTGATGATAAATAGTCACGAGTTTGAATTTTATTATTCTTATTTATTTAATAAAAATTAAATATAAAATAATATAAGTCTGTTTAAATTTTAAGTTTAAAGAGCTTTCACTTGAAGAGATTTGTTAAAAAATAATATATATTATATCATAATATCTTCCTTAATAATTTAAATTTTTAAATTAAATTATTTCGTTAATATATAAATATGACTATAAAGCTCTTTCAAGGGACTGAATCTTACAGCCACCTCTCGAGTCATGTATTATTATTACAAGGTGGTGACCCAGTGGTAAGAGTTTGGGACCAAGAGGTTTGCTCTCTCTGTGGTCTCAGGTTCGAGCCCTGTGGTTGCTCATATGATGGCCACTAGAGGCTTACATGGTCATTAACTTCAGGGTCATTGGGATTAGTCGAGGTGCGCGCAAACTGGCCCGAACACCCACATTCAAAAAAAAAAAAAAGAGAGTGGTAAGATTACCTTGTACATAAGCATGATCTTCCCCGAGGAATTGCAAGGCCCGGACAGTTATGTTTGAGTTCTCGTGGTTAAATTATAACTTTTAGGATTGATATAACTGTGTAGGTTAGAAAATAATATAAATTATATTTTGAAATTTTATTTAATAGATTAAGTTATTGGATTAAGATGATTGTTTGATATAATATCAGAGTCTTGATGACCAAACAATCACGAATTTAAATTTCACCATCCCTATTTATGTGATAAAAATTAATTATAAATTAGCGTGAACCTATACAAGTTTCAACTTCATTTAAGAAATATATTACAAAATAATATAAATTATATCTTAGAATCTCACTTAATAGTTATTTACCTTATGAATCCACATAATCATATACGTGGAGTTAATCTCGCCAACATGATTTTTTAGTCTTGGATCATCTTTAGGAGCATTAATGGTCTGCCACTGGTTGATTTCGGATAGGAGATGGTGCAGTTTGCTTCGTGCTTTTTATCTCAAAAGATTCACGATGATCATAATTCCTAATCTTATTTAATAACTGATCCTTTGAATATAAATAGTCTTTTGCAAATATTAGGTCTTAGTCAATTCCAGCATCGTATATCCATCAACAAGCGGCTGCTGATTCCACTTTCAACTCAAAGTGGGAAGTGCTATGATTAATAACCTAACACAGATTTAAAATATTGCCGGTGGAAAGATCCAATGGATGTCAGTTGGTTTGGATCTTCTACAGGTACTATAACGCCATGTACTCCGAATTCTTTTTGACACAGATATTGCTCTCTGACAAAATAAAGACAAACCCACAGTTTATAGCACGATTGTTCTCATTTGCATTTTTTAAATGCACGTATGTAAACTCTCCAATGGTTTCCCAATTTAACAATGAGTACATCAAAAAAAAAAATATATATAAGATTAATAGTTGTGATGAAAAGACTTTCGTTTCATTTTAAATTTTTTATTTAATATTATATTGAATTTAATAATAGAAAAATTCGTTCTCTTTTTTCTTTTCTAACAAATAATAGATATATAAAAAAAAAGATTCAAAATATCTTTCATGTTTTGACATGTGAAAAGGCTTATTCTCGAGTTTTATCTTCATCTGAAGATAATTCTTTGTATAGATGTAGGGGCGAGCGGATACTAAGGTGGAATAGACCCGCTAATATACCCAATATTCCTGTTGCAATATGATGAGAGGCTATTTTTTCCGGAACAAAAGGATCAAAACCTTCCACACCCCAGGCTTGATTTATAGATTATAAGAGTTTTTAAAATTTTTGAGCCACGAGTGAGAAACTTTAAGGTTTTTTGGTAATAATTAATGATATCTTATTAATTATATATTGGATCTATTTTTTTTTAAAAAATACATACAAATATGATAAAAAAATTATGTGCCATGGATTTTATTTTCTCTTTTTTTATGTATATCTTTTTTAAATTAATTAAAAAAATATCTAATATAATGTTACTGATTATTTTTTTGAATACTATAAACATTTTTATCACTCCCATATGATTGGGTTTGACTAGAAACCCAACTGTTTGGGTATGATTAAAAAACAACTGTTACATCGTATAGACATCCGATTTTTCCCTTGCTTTTACTGTTTTGGCACACAAAACAGTACACAATTTTAAACCATTCATAAAATATTCCTATGCTATTACAGGCAACAAGAGCAGAACTAGGATCTGCAAGCATGAATGTTTTGTGCCCATCAAAGGCATGTCGTGAGAGACTTTCCACTAGGTGATGGTCTAAATGCTGCAATTAATTCAGAGAGTGATGAGGAGGAAAAGGAGGATCCAGTCGAGCCATCCACTTGGAGTGACCTAACCGGTTTCTAGGCTGTGTTTCATCTTCTGGTGCAACCATTTCATACATCTATTTCATGCGCTTTATTGACATTTGAACTTCTGGATTTAATGCTTGATTATGTAATATGGTGTATTTATAGCCTCCCTTTTTAATATGCTAAAGTAAGAGAAAAATATGATTGTGATGTGTCCTAACCTAATTTTTAAATCTAAAAAAAAATTAACAAAAAAATAAATGAATAAAAATTAATTTGAGAATTGGTTTAAGAGAACACAAATTGAAAATTTAAAGGTTAATAAAGATTGAATTATAAACGTGAGAGTCAATTGATAAAAACTTAAAAGTATTAATAAGTTTGAGAACTTAATTAAACTTTAGTTTAGTTCAATTAATGAATCAGGAGCTTAATTGAAACATTGATAAATTTAAGGATTTCTAGGGAGCTGGGGCCTGAAGGCCCAGGGCTCTAGGCCTGTAATTAATTTAATTAATGAAATCAGGAGTTTAATTAAAAAAATATCAAAGTTTGGAGCTGATGTGGATCAAATTTGCAAGAAGTTAAAGTACAAGGACCAAAGTGAATAGCCGGTGATACTATAGGTAGTTTAATTGACTTTTCCAGGGGTAATTTTAAAAAAATTAAAAGTTGAAGAGTTAGCTAAGGATTAAATTGAATAAATCAGAAACCAATGACTTTTTTTTGTAAATAACGCTAAAATACAGGATTCTAATTGCAATTGATGCAGGGGCAAACTTAAAAAAAGTAGGTTTTCCATGAATAAGGGTCCAATTGCAAAACATCAGACATTCAGGGGGGCAATTGAAATTCGCCATATCAGTTAATGAACGAAACGGCACCGTTTCAAAGAACACTATTCATTTTCTTCGTCTCATCAGGCCAGGAAGAAAAGCGGACGCCTCGCCTGCCAGCTCGCCCCCACGATGCGTCGCCGGCCGGTACTCCTACAATAAAAGTCCTACAAGGTCGCCTCATTATCTAGAGGCGACCGCATGGCATCCTCTGGCTTTATAAAAGCCAGAGGAAGGGCCACGAACATCGAGAAGGGAAAAAAAAAAGAACCAGAAGAGAGAGACGAAAGAGAAGGAACAAACACGAGAACAGGAGACCAGAAACCAGAGGACAGAGAGAACGGAAAAGCAAAAAAAACTGAGGGACGAACGAGAGGAGAAAACACAGAGAAGATACAGAGAGGGGAGAGAACACGAAAAAAACCAGTAGAAAGAGAAGGGGACGAAGAGGAAAACACAGAAAATAAAAAGAACAGAAAAGAAATACGACAGGGCAGAAGAAGAGAGGTGGGAATTTCAGAATCCCAGCAAAAGCCCGCAGCGTCTTCGTCCAGAACGTCCCACAGGTAAGACTTCTTTCTTCCCCCGCTCTCAATTCAATTCACTTGGCACTGTTACCTTGAATTTTAATTAACCATCTCTTGTAGCAAGCGTGCGTGAACATTTCACGCACGCCTGCTGACCATGGCCAGCAGGGTCACTGGCTTGGGCCAGTGACCGGGCTGGGCCGCTGAGTCTAACCTAGCCCGAACGGGCTGAGCTGGACCCAGCCCAAAAAAAGAGAATAGGAAATATTGAGGCCGGGCGTCCCACGACTTCCATCAACAGTTTCTCAGTTCGTTGCCGTTTCCTTCGCCGCCATAACAAGCTATTGAGGCGTGGAGGAAACCACCAACAACAGTCCAGCAATGGCAGGACTGTTGGTGTCCCAATCCAACCAAAACACGGAGTCTCAAGTTCTATGTCCACATGAAGATCAGTGTCCGGGGGAAGATAAGGATCAGTTTTGCGCAAGAAAAGCCTATAAAAGGCAGAGGACGCAACGAATCCAGAGGAAGAAGAGAGAACAAAAAAAAACAGAGGAAGAAGAAAGCGAAATAGAAAAGAGACTGAGAGAGAAGTGACTAGAGGAGCAGGAACGGAGAGAACAAAAGGAAGCCAAAGACAGAGGCTTCACCCGCGACAAGCGCCTGCCGATTCTTCGTCCAAGACGTCCGCGAAAAAAACCAGGTAAGCACTCTTTCCCTCCTGGCAAATTTAATTCACTCTTTGGTGTAGCAAGCGTGCGTGAACTGCAGAGACAGAATCAACAGGTTACTGGTCTGAACCAGTAACCGGGACGGGCTGGCTGGATCTGGCCCAGCCTGTATGGCTGGGCTAGACCATGCTCAGTAAAAAAAGAGTGGGCTGGATCTGGGTCTCAGGCCAGCCAGCCCAAATTGCTGTTTGCTAAGGGTGTGTTCGGCAAAACATACCCTTATGCTTTTTCTATGTATATTTTTTTTTATTTTGATATTTGACTAAATGAGTCTCTTTTATATATTAGAAAATTCCAGAAATACTTGAAGATCTTCGTTGATTTATTTGTGGGCCCTTCGCGCTTCGTTTTATTTTTTTCTTTGTATTTTGTACTTTTCTACTAAATGCTCAACTTATGGATCATTACTGTTAAATGCAAATCCGTTGTGCAATTTTTTTTCATCTAAAAAGAACAAATAATAGAAAAAAGGGTAAACAAAAAAATTGGCACAGAAAAATTATTTCTTCTTCATTAAAAATTCTAATTTTTATGAACTTATTCACTGACGTCAGAGTTAGGAATATCGCATATTTTTTGAGTTTGTGCAATATTTACCAACATCAAAGTTAGAAATATTCGCATGAACTGTTCACTAACGCCAAAGTCAGAAACATGATAGGAAGAATAATAAATAAAAAAACAAATTCTTAGCTATTTTAGACAAAACGAACAATACAGTCTGCCTCAGGTAGGACGCTTAAGGGGTGATAGCATCTTCGCTTTCGTGTAACTAATCCCGTACTATAAAATAAGGTTTCTAGTGACCTAATACTAGATGACGACTCATTAAACTAGACATTTCCTCCAAAAAAATAAGATGTTAGATACTGTTCTTTTTCCAATCAATAAATTTTAATTGGTCGCCGCAATATCCGGATGTGACAATTCTTATTAACAAAACCTGATTATACATTGAAAAACATTGTAGGCATAGACTCATTTGTAGTGTTCACTAGAACAGTGCAATAATGTCTTTTCCCTTCCTTAAAATATCAAATGCCCTAATGTTTGAGGTATTTATGTTTTTTTAGAGGACCCATGAGTCATTAAAAAATTAATCGAGAGTATATATATATTATTTAAGTATAGTAAAACAACCAAAATGTCATTGGACTTGTAATTTTTTTTTACCCTTGGTTGACTTTTTTGATTTGTAGTGAGATCAACATCTGCTTAAATGTTAGGCCTGTGCTTCATTTCACTTGACCTGGTTTTCTTATTAAATTTCCTCATTGTAGTGGTTTCAGAAAAATAGAGGTAAGACAAAGTCACAGGCAAAAGCTAAATTAGCATTTGGAGAATTGGCATACAAGATAGCCTCCCTTCATACAAATCATTAGATTTCACCAAATCTCCATGTTCTCTTTCAAGAAAAAATGGAACACTTAATTTCACTCACGGGATAGGCAATAATATTTTGCAATTTTATTCTTAAGAAAATAATTAGCTTCGTTTCATTTTGCTTATTGTCAAGATTGATGGTTTTCGAAATCACGCCTTTATTTTTTTAGTCACACTATCTTTATTTTTTTTGGCACAATTACTTTTATTATTTTATTTTCTTAATTGTTAAGATTTTTTAGATGTTGATTATTTTCAAAAGAGTTCAACATACAGTCCAATGAAAACAGACATGATATTTTATCTAATAGTTGTATTAAACTAAAGTTTGGCCAGATTGAGGAAGATTAAAGTTGTGAAGGGCTCAAGAGGCAGCGAAAATAACCCAATCATAGAAGCTAGATCATTAAGAGTAAGAAATGATAGCAATGTCAAATAGTTTGGAACATCTAATTTGGCTAGTGGGAGACACAAAAAGGGGATCACGAAGAGTAAAAGAACATGTTTAAAGAGTTACTTTAGAGCACGCCTAACCCCAAACCTATTTATAAAGATCCACCTAGACAACCATTTTCTATGTGGAGGGTGTTGGTAAAGACGAGGTTTATAGGGATCATGGGGGTTTGGCAGATCATGACAAATCACCACATCACAAGAGATAACAAATGAACAAATTCTAGATAAAAGTAAAAACCCATACCATCAATTGATATATGAACATAAGAAAGTTTCTTGATTGGATCATTGAATGTGATAGGGTTATAAAATATGTGAGTATTATAGAAAAGAAGATGACAAAAACTTGTCTTGTTTAAGCTAGAGAGAGGAAAGACAACCTATTATGTCATGGATATATATGTGAGGTAGATAATTCAGAAAAAGGTTCATTCCTTCTGATTACAAACAATATTTATTTAAACGGTATCAAGGTTGATCGTAAAGAAATAAATCCATCAACAAATAAAACACCAAGTTTCAAAGGCTAGCATAACATAATTGACTTCAGGAGATGAATATAGTAGGTAGTGAGATTTTTTAGGGGGATAAAGCTAGCAATCCGAGAAAGGATGTGAGTACATATGCTATTTACACTTACCGAGGCAAGTAATATAACATTAAAGGTCGAGATACTAATGAAAAAAAAAGGCTGCCAATAGTGAAAGATTCAATTCTTTTAGGATGTTGTAGAGCAAAGTGAGTAAATTTAGTGTTATTGACAAGGAAAAAGACAATTTAAACTTCGTAGCAACCTCTTACTAGATAAGATGTTGGTAAAGGTAACAAAACTCTAAAGGGACAACTTGAAGTCACTAAACATGTTGAAAAACCAAAACACATAAAGGATGAGATTTGAGGAACAAATTAAAGTTAGTGAATATATTGAGATTAAACCAGTAGATAAAAAGTCTTAACAATTTGTTAATTGCTCAAGAGATTGAAATTGATGTCAAAGAGGATTGAAGTGTGGATGTGTCATCCAAATCAAACATATTCTTAAGAGGTTGGATCAATCTCCTAAAATTACCAATACAAATACTAGTTAAGACATTGTTGTTAAGGATGCCCATACACATAAATTAAAGTTGCCATCATCTTAAAAGATGTTTAAATATAACCTTGACATTTTGATTTTTAAGAAGTTTTGCGTAGATTAATAAAAATTATATAAAAATATATTTGCTAAAATAGTATTTAAGATATTGGGAGTGAGCTATCTCGTGCATAAATTAATAACAACACTATATTAGAAGTATCTATTTTTTGGGATGAAAGAGTTAATTTTTTTACAGTTAAATCAAGGATGAATTTTTCACAAGGGGATGGGACATTGTCTTCATTATTCTTGGAAAAACTATTTTTATTATGTTACTTTCTTAATTGTCAAGATTTTCTAGGTTTTGAGAAGCTTCGAACAAGTTCAGTGCGTAGTTTAATATAAATAAGTATAATTTTTTATTTGATTGTTGGATCGAATTTAAATTTAAACAGATTATTCTAAAGACCTAACTATATAGGGGCAATTAGTTTACAACTATTTTTGTTTTCAGGTCTAAATTAGTCTCGTAAGCTATTGTTTCATAATTTTATTTATTTGTCTTCTTGTGCTTTTTAATTCTTTTTTTTATGTAGTTTTATAATTTAAATTTAATCGGGATTTTTTTTTTGTATTTAAACAAACTAGAAGAGAATTGATGGTACGAAGGCCTTTAAGAATACATCAAAGTTTTGTTTGTAATTTTCTTTACAATAAAGGGAATTAATCTTAATGCTTGAAAACTCTAGTTTTTTTCTCTAATGTAAAAAACTTTAGGAATCGATAAACTCTATCACCGCTAAATGTGGTGTCTGAGAGTCATGTAAAAACTGTACGTCACACTAGAAAACAATGTTTTTATTTTTATTTGTTTGCCCCCTAAAGATTCTTAAAGGTCCGAAATTACGTCGTTATCTCTTGCAACATGTAAAGTTTCAGCCTGGCTTTGGAAAAGGCACCACTGCAGCATCCAATAGGGGAGCAAAGTATGGTTGGAGATCTTGACCATTGGTTTCTTAGGACTAAAGAGACCCCTTTCTTATGTGTCCTCTAGCAAGGAAAGATCTCCATTAACAAAAGATAAGCTTTATATTGTTACTTCAATATAGCGACTAGTCACCAATGAAACTCACCTGGTTCTTTATGGAATGCACATGGTTCGACATGGTGTCCAGGACAAGCCTGCAGTGTCTAGTTCATGAGATTTATGATATGCATGTCAGGTTGAATCATCTTTTTCAATCCTGAACATGATCTAATAAACCAAGAATACAGATATGTAAGAGGTACATGTATTTATTGCTCTTTGCATGGAAATATCCCAGCATCTTCCTTCTTCTGTTGGGAATTGTCTCAGTTTCTTCTTGCTGCGAGGGACTTTATGCAGCACAGAGATTCATCATTGGGGCTTCACTGAAAAAGTCGGGCCATTTCCCGGGTCATTTCAAAGAATCTTCAACAGTTAAAGTCGGCACAGCGAGTCCATGGCCATGTTTGGGGTCAATCAGATATATATCCCTCATGAGAGCATAAACCAGCTAAAAGTATGGGAGGACAAGACAAACTGATTTTACGAAATAGGAGAAAAGGCAAGTTTATTATATTGTCAGAATCTATTTTATATGGCAATGGCACATCAATAAGCTTTATGATGGCCTACTAATTGCATAATTTAGTTCCATTTGTAGATGGTCCTCTTTTTTGGTGCACTTTGGAGATAAAGTTTAAGCTTCCACAACACACATTTGAATTTAATCAAACTGTCTTTATAAATGAGTTTGATTGCAATGTGTCTTATCAGCTATTGGTGATGAAAATGTAGAATCTTAGAGTCGGTTGTCTTGGCCTATACTTCCTCCCCGAATTGGTTACAGGTACCCGAGAAATCTGCTCAGCAATACTAATCAAGATCCCTTTGGATTTTATTCTATTCTTGTTCTATCTCTGTAATCTACAAACTACCAAGTATAACATGCTGATAAAGTTGGGAACAGATTACTTCAGTGCACATGCTGTTCTCTAATTGTAACATCTGAATTCTGTTTTGAATGATAAATTCTGAAAATCCTGGAAATTATCCTAGCTTGCATACGAGTCTTCTGTTTTATCTAAGATGGAAAGTTGTTAGTTAATATTCTAGCACTAGATAAGTAATCAAGTAGGGTTACAGGCATGTTTGGAAAAAACAAGGCAAAAAGATTGCGATCATCTTATACTTTGTGTTGGAAAATCCCATTTCCAAGTGATTGCTTCATCCTAAATTCATTCACAGAAGATTCGGGGGGCGGCAACTGCATATTCCATACATTATTAGCAAACACTCACAGTGATACGTTATATCACTATAACTGCTGGGAAATTCCACATCCACAAAATAGAAATCGGCAAGAAGAAATCCTTACTTGCGTAAGCTTCCAATTACTGATAAGCTCTGAATCCCACACACACACACACACACAACACACACACAAAAGAGAGAGAAAAGAAATAACAATCTCATGATATTAAAGCAATTGGATTAATAAAGATCTCACATTGAAGTAGATAATGCATAGCTCTGATGAGCAGACGCAACTTATTTTAAAAAGTGAAGTTAACAACTCCCTCACTTGAAATCCTCTTCGAAATAAAAGAGATTTGAAAATGTCTCTTAAAAGACTTCACTGCAATTTCCTCCTTTTTCTACTCCTTTACTGTCTACAGGCATCTCCCTCCATATCCTGCATTTTTAAACAAGGCCTGTTTTATGTGTTCAGAACTTATTAGTGTTCTCTGCTCCAATTCCTGTTATCATCACAAGAAAGAATACAAATTAGCTACTTCTTAATCTTACAAAAGAAGAATTAACCCATATAGCAACGAATTGAATTTGTACCTCTGAGCAAGAAGCTTGCATTGTAAAGTCATTGAAACAACTAATCACACACTGCTGAATCTCAAGGCCTAATGTTTCTAATGTTGTTACTGATGATAGCAATAACCCTGGCTTTGTTGCACAGCAAATATCAATCCTTGTATCCTCATTTCTTCTTTCCACTTCAAACTGCAAGGCAAATATTGAAAGAAATGTCTGTTCAGCGATGCTCAGCCTTTTATTGGGAGTCTTATACATGGATTAGTGCAGGCCGCAGAGTGCATACCTTTGGTGAATTTCTCACAACAATTTCATTAGGTTTTGTGTCCTTGAAAATGCTAATCATCTTCAACTCCTCTGAACCCACTTCAATCTCTTGTTGCAAGCTGTTGATTCTCTCCAATAGTTCCTTCATATAATCTATTGTGTCTCCAAGTATTGATGTTCTGTCCATCTATTGAAAAATTGCATTGAAACAACCAAATTAGCCTTTAAATGAACATGAATTTTTCACACAGTCACTAATTGAATCAATCTTTACCTTGCTGATTTTAGGAACAATTGATCTTAGCATTGAAAGCCGGTCATTTAACCTCTTTCTTCGCCTTCTCTCGGCCATTAGGTTCTTTGATGGTTGCCCCTCCATCTTCTTGCCTCTAATCTTTCTTTCTGGACAGATACCAGCATTGAAAGCCGACACCTCCGGCGACTGAATGGGCTCAACTTTGCAAGTACCCTGCATCTGCAAATTCTGTTGATCATTAGCAAGCAGACCCAGCTCCTCATCTTCCATCATGGACATTGGAGTATCGTCTTGAACAGGAAATGGTGGTGTGTCAAGCGTGTTATAGGAAGAATCGGTGAATTGTGGGGCTGAAGAGAACTCATCTGTGAACTGTGGTGCTGAGAACTCATCACCAAATGGGCAGAAGACTTCATTAAAGTAGTAGTTGTTGAAGTCTTGTTTAAGAGGAGATGAAATTAATCCTTCAGGACAGAAAGAAGTTTGTGGGAGTGTAGCTGGGATTTCTTCAAAGCAACCATGGTTAAAGCTACCAGAGAAAAGCTCATTCATTTCTGATGGATAATTTGGAGTGGGTTGCCAAGATTCCCTACTTAGAGCTATTAACTCCTCTAAGAAATCATGTCCATTAATTTCCATTGCTCTAACAACAATAATTCTCTCTCTCTCTCTCTCTCTCTCTCTCTCTGTCTATCTTGGGAAATGATAAATACCTTGATAATGTGAAGCTGGATCAAGTTGGAGTGTGTGTGTATATATACAAGTAAATGTTTTATACAAGATTAAAATATGGATTATGGCATGTACTATGTTGTATTTATTAGCACTAAGAGCCTAAGATTAAAATGGAATCTGCTTTTTCCTTCTCTCTCACTCTATAGGGGTGATTTTATGTCTTTTTCACCGAAATCTCAAATCAAACAAACTAAATATTAAATTTTTGTTGTCCTGAAAGCTTTGACCCGCCATGTCCGTCTGAACCGAAAAGGATGGAGTAAACGTCACAAACCAGCTGACAGGTTCTTTGTATGTTTGAGCTTATGTAATACTATTATTTGGCCATGAATACAACAGAAACCCTTGTCCCTCTCCCTCTCCCTCTCCCTCTCACTGAAAAAATTGCTAAGCTGGGTCCCATCCCCTGTGCCTCAGGCTCTAGAATTTTGGGTTAGCTCACAATTTCAATGGGGGTAGGCTGGCAGGCCCCCTTTTCTTTAATTTTGCTTCTTCCCTTTTCCACTGTTCCTAGACTTGGAAGTTTTGCGTCTAATAAATTATTCAATTTATGAAATCTGAAGTAGTTTTATATTAGAAAGACGATGGCTTGTATACCGAAATCATTCTTATAACACCTATGAGCTGAATTTACTATGAGGCAGGCCATGAGGAGTATGGAAAACATATTCGTGTTACTTGATCAGAATTCATACCCTGAATAAAATAATGCAACTTAACATTACTTAAAAGGCCCCTTTTTGGCTGATGTATATGACCTTAGCGAATACAAGAATATGCAGACATTATTATTAGTAATAACATTTTCAAAGTTTGTTTTGGCATTATCGATCTGATCAACGAGCACTGGCATTCCCCGTTAGGGGCATTTGTGCATGCAGCTGGGTTCTTCACTCTTGTCCATAATCAATAGAGGTCTCGTGCCCCTATCCTAGCTACTTGATTTTCCAAGATGACAAAAATGCTTCTCATCATTGTTATTTACTATTATTCCTGTTGTTTGTATTCTCGTTTTTTCCGATGGTTAGTAATATAGAAAATGATCAATTAATTAGCTCTATGATTCGCTTCTGAAGGCAAATGGCCACTCATGTATGAGGCTAGAGCTAGAATTATCCAAAGTGAAGGTACAGGTTGACTTCTCGGTAATTATAATGATAAGGGATACTTCCATTTTCTTTGTTTGAAATGAAACAGATTATAGGTTTATTTGGAAGAAAATGAGTCTTTTTATGACTCTTTCTCATACAAGCACGAATTGATCATTACCTACAATGGACAGTGATGAAGCCTCTGTTTCGGGGCTTCAAAAGATTAACAGGTCCTTTTCTGGCAGGTTGATAGGTTTGAAATCTACATAACAAAGTCTGACACTAGCCCGCTCGGGTCTTGAGTGAGTACGCATTAAAAAATACAAGTCTTTTACTGGTGCTGATGGATAAGCATAGCTAGCAATGATAATTGGAAATATCTGCAAAATAAGTTTTTTTTAAGTCTCATAATTCATATGTTAAGAATAAGATTAATCCGTTTGATAATTAATTAATTTTTTATTACAAGCAATCTAATCTATTATTTCTAGTTAAGGTGTTTGATGACTTGATATGAAAAGTCTATGTGGTTGGAAGTTGATAGCAAATAATGCATGGTAGGCCAATATGATTGGTACTTGCAAAAAGCTCATTTTGATGGATATAAGAACTCTTCGATGCATAAGCTAATAGCTTTATAAAGAGATAAAATATAATGATATTTTAGAGAGATAGACTTTAAAAATATATATGCTGAAAGTAATAAGAATGAAAAGATTGTGAACCTTAAGTTTGAAGGATTCATGGTGTATTTATAACCCATGAATTTTGTCATTTTGTGGAGAGGAGGGGCTGGAATATAATTTTATCTTTGTGATATTTTGAGTTGTATTCTACTCAAAATAATATGTATTGAATCAAATAAAATATTAAAGGACTCACCTGGGGTTGTGAAAAAAATTGTCAAGGGAGTATTAGGTTCAACCAAAGTGCTTAAAGTGAAAAACGGGTCTAAATGTGATGTCTGAACCCAATCATATTGGGCTCAGGCGTGGTAACCCAAGTTCACATGGGAGTTGGGGTGCACGCCTAACACCAGCTAGGTAACATGCCCAACAAGGCTAGGGGTGTCAAGTTCAGCATGTTGGGTGTATGCTCGACATGGGCTCAAACTACCATGCCTGAGTTTGGGTTTTTTTTTTGGGTTTTGGGTTCGTTAAATTTAGATCCATCATTTGTGGAGTATAACTCTTCAATACTTAAATTAATAATCATTTATAAGAGAAATACACGAGGGAACAATATGTAATCAATGTAGCCATCAAAAAAATCACCCTTCTTTAATACTCTTCTTTTGAGGTTTATGTACACATCTTCCTCCGCCTTCCTGCATTGGGATAAGGGTAAATAATGAAAAGATTTCATGCTCTATTCTAGGAATAATCATGTAAGATGATTTTCTTAATCTTGAAAGTTTACGATATTATGTATAAAAATGCGTGATTGGTGGATGAGGCTTGGGCAAAACGTGCCTTAAAGTCGTCAAATAGGCCCCACTTTGGTGAGGTCCTCGAGCATCTAACAAAAAATGGTAGCCATGCAAGGACTTAGAATTATGCAGGGGCTTAGAGTTCTTAGACAGGATGATCTATGAGCATAAAGATACTAAACTCAACTTTAAGGGACTTGTCTAAAATGAATCATTTAGAAGATTATATCGATAGGCTAAACGAACTTCTTAGAAAGGGATCTCGTGCAGGATCTAACTTGAGGTCGAGCGAGGAGTGTTCTTAGACTCATTCAGTAGAATCCTCAACCCCAAGTTTGTGTGCAAGGATATGGGGCTTATTTAAGCCCAACATCACACTCATGGGTTTAAAATTGTTAAGCTAAGGCATGTTAGTTGCCTCTCCAAATATTTATGATTGAAACGACTTGAAGACTTAAGTACTGATGTTTGGTTCCTGGTTTCTAGGTCTTGTTTCTTCATATTCCTATATGTGGATATGACATAACACATGAAAAAAAATCAAAGAGACATAACAAGAGCATGTGAATAAAAGGCTAAAGCCTAAGTCATTTTAAAATTTAAAATTATCTAAGAAGAAAATGCCACGTGTTTGGTTTATGATGTGTGGGTGAAAAGACATATAGCCCCTTATTAACGAGAGTTAAACCAATATAAGTCCTAAAACAATTTTCTTTCATCATTTTTATAAGTATAATTTATTTTTTCTTTTTGTCTAAGTTTCAAGATATGGATAATGCAATCACACTACTAAAAAAACACCATAAAAAATTATCTAGTTCTAATTGAAATTGAAACTTGGGACGTGTTTGATTAGCGAAGACTATATTTAAGGCATTAGTATTCATTTATCATGCTAGTAATACGTCCGAGCATTCGTGATAGGGTTAAAAAATTCTTGTCATTTCTTTGAGATCTTATGGTGTGTAAGAAATTATTGATCTTAGTAGACCAACATATGGGTTCGAGGCTTTCATAAGCAGAGGAACCTAGGAACATCTAGATCTAAGTTGAGGAGTTTAGGAACGTCTAGATCTAGGCTTATAATGGTTGAAACAAAGGTTAATAGGCTCTTTAAATGAGAGCTTAAAGAGATTGTGAAATAGATAAGGGGACCTCAAAAACTAGGAACTAAAACTTTGTTATGGTTAGGTAGTTAGAGAATCAACTAGAGGAGACTACAAGCCAATACTCGATAAGAGAAGGGGTATGTAACTTAAATCTTCTTATTACAGTGAGGATTTGTAGACAAAACTAAGAGTGCCTTGAAATGAGGGTAAGAGATAACAAGTTTTTTTACATGTGTTTAAGTTTTGGTATAAGTGTTTCCTTTATAGCCTCACAAGTATACTATTCCTTAAGTATTACATCTGCATAAGCTAACTACATCTAAATAGATGAGTCACACTAACTGTATTTGAGAAACTTATAAGGCATAAAAGAGATAAGCTATCTTGGAATGTGTTAAGGTATTACTATTCCTTGTTGGGGTGTGTTAATGAGGCTCGAGGTCTTACTGCATTGTAGACAAAACACACACGCACACATATAAAATAAAATAGATGAGTGTTTTATCATACTTCCACCTTTTATTCATCATCTCATATTTACCTGTTCATGTCACTATTTATAGCTATTTTTTTTCTTTTTAAGTCCATGGAATTTTTATTGTTTTGCCCCTCGGTCATTCAAATTAATTTCTTTCTCATTTCATCCTTTTAAGTTATGCTGGCATGGTTTAATGTATTGGGATCTATTTTAATTTATTTTCTCCTGCTTATTCGATATATCATATAATATTTCAAAGTCAGCTAAAGATGTATTTTACAAAATAAAATTCAATTTTGTAGGTAAATTTTTTTTGAAAGAACAAAGGACAAAAAAATAACACCAATAATAAAAACATAACTATTTTTTGGTTTAACAATTCATATGTCTGAATATCATAGTAGTTTTAAATTATACATATTAGATTAGGTATTTTCATTTTGATCTAAAATTTCATTTTTATCACGTTTCAATTCCTATATGTGTAGGGATTAAAATGAGAGATGAAATATTTGAACGACCACTCATATTCCAATCACAAAAAAAGCTCATGTTGGTGTCAATGAGTTTGTCTTAGAGAGTGAGTTCAACTGAGGTGGTTCTAAAAAAAAAAATAGACCGGGACCCATAAATTTATTTTGATTTGGTTTAATTTTGAGTTTTTAAACTGATTAGAAAGTGTTTAATGTTGAAAATGTCATTATTAGAGTTTCTAGGAAGTTTTACATGTATTTTTTTGTGAAAGCATAAAAAAATAGGCTTTTAAGGTCCAAAAACACACATTCTAGTTATTTGGTCATCGAAGGTGATGAGAAACTATACTAAAAGATAACATGTTGTTTTTCCAGATGGATGATGTGTCGTACATTATATTAAAAAATTGAGTGAATGATATTCTCCCTTTTTTCTTGAAAATAAATGCAAATGAAAGGTCATTTGTCGTATAAAAAATAATATTGTTGTCAACGTAGCTTGAACATGTGACCTTTGGCTAATTAAAAACACGCGTTTGACAATTAAATTACAGGACAAAAATGTTATAAAATGATTAACAAAATATATTAACCTAGTTCATTGTTTATATGAATAGTTAAATTAACTCCACGACATATATATAGTATGATATTTCATAATAGATAATAGAACCAAAACATCAATTAAATTTCTTGGTTGTAAACATGTTTGAAAAGTGTATTTGAGCTTGCTTTTCTATTGCTAGACAAGGCTTCATGTTCGTCAACTCGATGTCAAGTAAATCAAACACATGAGGTTCACTCTATTTATTAAAGATGTTTGAGATTGTGATGTAAAATATTTTTTAATATAGTTTTTCGTTTAAAAATACATTAAAATATTTTTTTTTATGATTTATTTTATTTTTAATATTAATATATCAAAACCATCTAAATATACTAAAAAATTATTTAAATATCTTTCCATTTGAAAAATATTTTTAAAAATTATCTAAAAAAAAAAGTAAAGAAAATAGAAGTTGTGCTAGGGATGGGGGGAGCTGGGGTAGAGGTAAAGACTAAAGCACCTTCGCATGATGAAAACAAGAAATTATGATCAAGGCTGGGATAATTTGGACTTGGGAGAATCTGAATATATTTCTTTATTAGCGGCCTAGTGGTCATTCGACGTACCAAATGATTAAACGTGGAAGATGACTATTGATAACTTCATTTATAAAGAAAAGTTACATTGAAAACTTAGCCATACTCATGAAAAGGCAATTTCCTCTCTTCCGAATAGATTCTGCTTTAGGAGCAGTTTTCAGACTGAGTCACTTGTTCGTGTGGAACTTCGACATGGTCAATGGCTCAAATCAGGAAGAAGAGAATCGATTAGCAAAGTTCAAACTTCGAGGACAACATTGCATTATTGGGCCTCGAGAATGTGAACGAGAGTTGTGCCTTTCACAAGTGGCTTATGCAAACCCTCCACGCGTCCTCTGTACGGAAATACCAGCTTTAGATGTCGGGTCGGTTTGTCAATCAAACCAAAACAAACGGCGTGCAAGCGCAAAACCGGAAAATGAGAGCTAATAACCTCAGGCTCGGGATTAGATGGCTGATTGAGAGTTTCGACAGAGATTTTTCTCGGAGTATTTTTTCTTTAAATTTATTTTTAATATTATCATATTAAAATATAAAAAAAAACACAAAAAAAAATTAAACTAAAAAATGTAACTTACGGGAGTGTTATACACCATCTAAATCTCAGATTCCTTTGAATCCTCCCAATGAAAAAAAATATTTCACAGGTCATCGGTCTGTATATTATAGCAAAATGAAAATTGCACAGCAATTGACACAAAGAATTCGTGTCCAATATATACTGCCTTCAATTAATTCGTCGGGCCTTGGAACTCTCAACATTCTGCATATTTCGACAGTTTTACCGAGGAGCAAATGTTCCCTTGTCTTTTGTTTCAATGCAAGGAAAGAAAACGAGAAATAACAGGGGTTGTTCTGTCTTTTACTCTTGCATGGCTTGCACGAATCAATACGGCACCGCAGACCTCACGTACCTCATTGGAAATGTACATGGAACATGGCGAAACAAACATGACCATTGCCTTATTGTTACATACAGTAGTGTTTTTTTTTATACTTTTACGTAAATGACGATTAAAGCTCTTCAGATTGCTTTTCAGAAATACCATTTAATGCTTGTCAAGTTTTGAAGCTTTTTTTTTTTTTTTTTCCCCTCAACAAGAAACTCAATGGGTCAGAGGCTGCATCATAGAGGGTGGTGGTGGGTGCCCTCCCAATCCCAAATCCTCACCCATTACCCCTTTCGGAATTTGAACCTAAGTTCCATTTGAATAAAATACCAAATTTAAGCATGATATTAATTAAAATAGTGAATTTCAGCGGTAATCAAGTGTAAGTTTCCCAACTCGCGGTATGCATTCATTAGGTTTAAAAAACGAAAATGAAAATTAACAAAATCATGAAAGGATCTGAATAAATTATTATAATCATAATAATCACAAACACTATTTACTGAAATAGAGTTTTATGTTTTCTTTTTTTTTTCCTTTCAATTTCATACTTTAACAACAAAAACCTTTTTTTATTTTTTTTACAATTTTATCCTTCAATATTTAATTGTTTTAAAAATTAAACTTTTTTTTATTTGCTTTCTATAAGTTTGTACTGATCTGATGGTCTAAGTAGCGAGTTTAGCAGGTTGACTTTGTTTATATTTTTTTGTTCTTTTTTAATTGAATGTTTGTTTAATTGGGCTTCATATTTTTTTCAATTTGCTTTTTATAGGTTATCCTAATCTCATGACTCGGATTGCAGGTTTGACAGGTGTACCCAAGTTAACTCATTTTATTTTTTTGGATCTTTTTTAAATTGAATATTTCTTTTTTTAATTTTACCCTCCAACAACTCAATCTTTTTCCTTTTTATTTAATTCTTTTTTAATTTTATCATTCAATATTAGGTTGTTTAGAAATTGAGCTTCGTATTTTTTCTCATATTACTTTCTTTTGAATTATTCTAATCTCATGACCCAAAACGTGGGTTTAACAAGTTAGCCTAGGTTGACTTAGATTCTTTTTTTTTTTTGTCTTTTTTTAATTATTTATTTTTTACTTCATCTTTCAACATTATCTTGGTTGAAAACTGGACTTTCTAATTTTTTTTTATTTTTTTTATAACGTTATCTTAATCTCATGACCCGGGTTGCGAGTTTGACAGGTTAACTCAGGTTGACTAAGATAAATTTTTTTTAATTTAATATTTTTTTCAATTTTATCCTTTAATATTGGTTTGATTTTGAATTAAACTTTATAGCTTATTTTGATTTACTTTCTATAGGATTATTAATATCTTATGATCTTGGTTGCAGATTTGACAGGTTAACCCGGGTCGATCCAATATGTCATCGTCTTAATATTTTTAAAAGATATTATCCAATATGTCATTATCAATATTTAAAAAAGATATCATCCAATATGCATTATACTATGGGTTCATGATTAATTGTTTTTATTAGAAAACAAGTTAAAAACACTTAAATATTTATTTACATTAAAAAAATTGATCTGACCCACAACATATTGTGGGCTAATAATCTAATAAATTCCAAATTTCACAGATAAGGGAGTACCAAGGTTATAATAGATTCATGCCCAAACTGTATTTGAAAGACTGTGTTTTTATGGCAGTTTCTGCGTTTTGAATAGACCACACAAATCAAGTATTTGGTTACCATTTCAACCATAATTTTAGAGTGTGGAACCTTGTAAAATTAGAGGTCGAACCACAGGTTCACGTGAAGCAAAAGATTTTTGATTTTATTGATTTCCAACCACAATTATTCATCTCTCTCCACCGATAACTTTTGTAAAAAAAAAAAAAAAGGAACAATTGTTACAATGAATGACCAAAATACCCCAATCGTCCTCCCAAACAACCTCATCTTTTGTAACCTTGAGGGATATATGGTGATATTTGCTTTATTGCTTTGCTTCTCTGGTGTTATAAGATTGAAATCCTAAGGTCACACCTCTATTTATTCTTTCCAAAAGGAAATCATTACCAAAAAATAAGTGAGCAAACTTTTGAATGGTAGAAATTACCTTCATCTTCTTTCAATAACCATAATATCCTTTCATCATATGCTTGGTTTTTCCCTTTTTCTAATCTGTTTTCACAAACCACTATCATTTACATTAATAGATCTTGGTAAGCTAACCTTGATAATTTATTACGCTCATTTTCACTTTTTACATTTCAGATGTTATATCATTGTTTCTCATGCTGAAATCATCACCTTCATCTTTGTTATGTTTAAACTTTTGATTTTGTGTCATTGCATGAATGAAAGTTATTCCTTGTTAATTATTATGGTACAATAAAAAGAAGAATAACTTAGATAGTGAATATAAATAATAGACGAGGGATTGCTAGTTGGGTAATCCAATCTTTTTCTTATAAAACCCTCAATTAAAAACTATATTTTGAATGGAATCAATTATGTGATGTTGCTAATTGCATAGATCACATATGTTTTCAGCCTTTTTTTATCCTAGACTTCATTCTCTTACAATTATATTTTTAGATTTTCAGGTAATCTATGTTGTTTTTAAACCATCTTGAATTCAAAACTATATGTTCGATGAAATTTATTGGAACTTGCTAATTATTTTATCTTTGATCACCATTGTGATCAACCTTATGTTATTGCCTTCTTTCACGTTTGAGTGATAAGTTATAAGGTGATTGTGGTTCACAAAAAATAAGGTTGTTTCCTTTTTATATTTATCTTATTATACCAAAATATGTAAATAGAAAACAAACATTGCTAAGGTTTGTTTACCTTAGACTTTATTTTTTTACAATTATTTTCCTTATTGAGGCAATTGATACAAGTAGATGTAGGTATTGATTGTTTCAATCTTAAATGCTTGTTTATTTTTAATTTCAAAAAACATTTCCTTGATTTTTAGTGGCAGTTATACTTGTGTTTCACACAACATTTGTTTGCTTGTTAATAGACCTTTTGACAACTATTTTTAACAACATCCCTTAGCTTCTCATTGGAAGTTTTACTAGTTTTTCTTCTTATTGTTTACGGTGCAATATGTATGTTGTTTTTAGTATGATGTTTTTTATGCAGCATTCTGTTTTGAGATACAGAAACAAGTAAGTAGCACTTTAGTTTTTTGAGTTATAGTTGGCATCACATTCATTGCATTGCATAACTTTTTTTGTTCATTGCTGGTCAAAGTTATGTCTTAAAGTTATGTTGTGCAAGTCAATACTGTGTTTGGAATGATGCGACAATTTAATTGGTAAAGTTCAATGTTGCTTAGTGCTAATGTAATAATCTATGTATACCTAATCGTTTTCTTTACTAGAAGAATCATGCTCCTCTTCCTCTGTATTTTATGGTGGATTAAATGAGATTGACATATGAGATGGTAAAGATCATTTGATCCGGAACATTACTATTTCTAAAAGGGTTAAAGCATCTATGTTAGTTGAATTATATAACGTTTTCTATTACCAAAATCTCCCCAGGAGTGGAATTAACAACATAATTCTAAAAGTTGAATGTTGGATCTTTAAACATCATATATTTACATTATCAAATGTTTTGGACATGGATACTAACAATGAATCAATTTTTGTACACTGAAGTATTATCAATGTGTTTTTATACTTTAGACATCATTAAACAGTTGATATGTTTAGGAATCAAATTTTGAGTTTCCTTTTTTGTTATTAGATATATGAGTGTGTGTGTGTGTGTGTGTGTTTGTTTGTTCCTTTAGTATATTTTACTTGCATCAAGTGTCCTTTATATAATGTGGTATTGTGGTAGGTGTAAATAAATTATTTTTACATCAAAGTTCATTTGATAAAAAAAATTATTTTTCATTGTAGATATAGACGCACGATGGTCTAATGATCTATTTGATTAGAATTATGATAATGTAATGAATCGTGTTATTGATTATGTTAAGTATGGTGGTGGTGGCGGTGACGATAATAATGATGGTGATTATGATGATGACAACACACATGATGATAATGACGACAACAAAAAAAATGATGTCGATGAAGAAGGTGATGGTGAGTTATTTTGGCTTTGAGAGTTTAATTGTCGTAAATTAGTATTATACACAGTTGGAGCTCTTGTTATATACTATAATAATTACATTTATAAATAACCTTGTATGGTTTCTTGCAACACATGAATGCGATGATTGAATGAAATTATACATAGGAATTGAAAATATTATGTTAATATATCTAGGATTAATGCAACAACATTTCAAAGTCTACCCAATAAAGGTTAAAAACATCAAGATGGATGAGTGTTATTGAGAAAGTTGGCATGTTTCTTTATACATTAGCATTAGGTACTTCAAATAGGGAAGTTTATGAGAGATTTTAACATTCCAAGAAATATTCAATCGTGTTCATTTTTCAATACATTGTGAAATAGAATGTATATTTGGAGTGTGGAAGAAAATGTGGAGAATTTTGCAGAATATGCCTACATTTCCTTACAAAACACAAGTTCAAATTGTAGTGGCATTCATGGCACTACATAAATATATTAGAAGGAAGTCGCGGGAAAATGTGGTATTTATAAAATTTAATCTTCATCCCAATTTTGTTTTTGAGGATATTTTAATCGATGTGGTTCCACGTTCACAAACCCATGAAAACAAAAAACCTTTGCCTATGATTATATTCATGATGAGATTGTAGCAAGTTTAATGGGACAATAAAACTAGTATTGTAATTCATATGACTGTTTTACAATGTATTCATAATTCAATACACATTAATGAATTTGCAAAATAAAAAAATTAATAATTGTTTTTTTGGCCATTTTATTAACAATATTAATTTCAACTACAATTTTAATCAAACACCTTTGACATGTTTTTTGTTAAACAACAAATTCAATCATAGTTTTAATAAAAAAAAATATTTTAATCAAATTAACTACAACTAAAAATAATGTTTTAAAATTTATTGTTTCTCAAACGACAACCATAAAAATTACTGCAATTCTAAACACATTCAAAATTGCGTTTTGGAAACTACTCACAATCTGAGGTGATAAAAAAAAATCTTGAACAATATTATTATTCAGTATGTAATTTTTTGTTTTATTATTATCAACTAAACATACCTTGCGTGGTATGTTTTATTAACTTCAATTAAATCTTCAAATTAATTTCAATCTTTAAAATATCAATTATTCATGTATTTTTCTCTTCAAAGAAAAAGAAGATGACTACACAAGAAAACGAAAGGCTATGTCTAAATATTTGTGAATTTATTTATTTTTAAAATAAAATCGATTAAAAAAATTACTTTCTTCTTGTAAACTTACAATTACACCCGGTGGATATTACAAATTTTAAGAAAACAATAATACAATAAATCACAAAAACTATATTTTTTGAGATACAAGAAGTAATATTAGACTTTACAATAAACAATGTAGAGAGAATAAATTGTTTAGACATTTACCAACGAAGTGTTAATATAGCGGTTAAGATAGCATTACACACTTATTGGGAGAGGCAACCACAAACTTCGAATGGGACTAGTCCAACTCTTTAAAAAGAATATAGGGATACCTAGGTCAATGATAAAAAGGATTGTTCAGTAATTTACTAAATAGCTAATAAGTGATTTTCAATAAAATTATTGATGATTATCCAAAAACAAAAAAAAAAAAGCAATGGAGAGAGAATAACATTATCAAAAAAGAAAAGCTTGTTTTCTTTATTTTAATACAATGTTATCCAATAACTTTTATTAGGAATTTTGATTTAATCTAGGTTTATATGTTTTTATTAACATTTTATGATTTAAGTGTTAATTGATACAATTAGTTATTTTTATTGAGATTTTAGTTGATAAGTTTATTTACTTTGAAGCGATATCGAGTAGTAATATGAGATTTATTTTTTTTAAAAAAAAAAAAAACGTAGAAGATATATGAGATATGCTAGTGACTCTATTTCATCTGTGTGTCCCTGCTATGAAAAGGTTCTAGTCCTTTGAAAATCCTCCTTCGTAAGGAAAAAAAATGTAGTAATTTAATTATTAAGGATTTCAACTAGACAGGACCAGAAATTTAAAGAAACCCTCATTTTGTAACTCAAAATTAATATAAAAAATAATAATTACGCAACAAATCAAATCAACAAAACATTTAAAGAATCAAGATAATTTTTTTTCTATTTTCTTTCTGCCAAGAATCAAATACCGACGGTGATGGGGTATCCCCTCACCGATATTATGAACGTTGGACCAGTTTTACACGTATTAGACGACAAATCTACAGATCATAATAGACGATCAATGTGCACCAGAAGCTAAATAGAAGAACGGCAATTTTTTTTTTTATGGGATTTGGCAAATAATTTTTAGATGACATGACTCACAACCACGAGAACCTCAAGCACAGTTTTGCAAATGGTGGTAAGAGAAAACTGCGGGCTGTTTCTCCCCACCTCCCCGACACAAAGCGGTTTAGAAACGGTGGTTTTCCTTCTCTTTCTCTCTCCCTCTCTTAATACAACTTGACAGCCCACAATATCATCATTAGGGTTATAGTTTTCTACCTAGAACCCACTCTTCCGCTCACCATAAATTTGTCTGCTTGTGTTTTGTTTGCTAGTACAATCAATGGTAGCTAGCTAGAGGGGTCCATTGTAGTATTGTATCAGAGGGTACGTTGCTACAGCACTGCTGTATGCTGCGGCTGGAAGAGTAGAGGTCGTCTTTTTTGAAATTTTAAGGGCAGGGGGGCTTTTAGAGGTGGCCGTCTGTAAGAGAAATAATAAAATTGAGGCCACTGCTTCAAGAAGTACTTCTCCTTCCACGGTAAAGATGATCTTTGGTATTTCGCTTCTTGCATGTTATGCGTACCTCTTTAATTTGCTAGACGAAATCTAAAATCAGAAAATAAAGAGACAGAAAAAGACATGCCTCACGGGTCTTCTTTGTGAGAGATCGAGGGATGGGAACCCAAAAATATCATACACTCGTTATGAGGAGTTCTAACTTCCATCTCGGCAAATGCCATAACATAAAATACCCTCGTTTAAAGGAGTGTTCTGATTTACATGTATATAATTTCTTTTTTTTTTCTTAAAAAAAAGAGCATGAAAAAAACAAAATGCGGTCTGTTCCATCTCTGACAACAGAATGTTAAAGTAGATACATATAAGGTAATTGTATATATTTTAGAGCATTTCTTATAGGAGAAAACAGCCTTGATAATTATAATCGTGTGCTGATTTATTTTGCTTTTATTTATGACGATGGATCTTTCATGTTTTGTCTCTTTTTTTCTTCACAAATTCGTAGGAATAATGAGAACGGTGGTAATATTTGATCTATTACTACTTATTGGCCATGGTTCTTTCTTTCTTACTTTTCTGGATATTAATTATTATTTGAGAATGAGTTTAATCGGGCGTGATTTTGATGCTTCACAGCTAGTTCTTACTCGCTCGCTACGTTATGTTCATATTGTAAGTAGTTGACAATGCGGGATTGTTAGAGTTTGTTCATTGCACCACTGGTTTCGAACTGTACACTTGCTTGTCTGGTGGGATACTTACCTGGCTTGCTATGAGGTCAGAATTTTTTTTTGCCGGAATTGGCTTTCGCAGGGAGCAGGCTATTGTTGACTGATCGATAGATAAACTGATTTTAAGTCATGAATAGGAGGAGCGCACGGAGACATGGGCGGTAGGGCAAAATAAAAAATTACATGGTCTTTCAAAGATCAGCTTTCCTGGTGCGGCGGTTGATGATATGACAAGGGATTCTTGGCATTGCTAGAACCATAAATATAATTAATCCCACTTGTTAAAGAGAGTAAATTAAAGCTATTTAAATCTAGAATACACAGCTTGAAATTCTAGCCAAGCATGCACTGGGTGATGGATTATGAAAATCACTGCCAAGTGATCTAGTGGTTGGATTGCAAGGTGCAGAAGGTTTTGTTGTGGATCAAGCCCCATTTATTACGAAAAGATTGCCTCTTGAAACACCATGGCTATTATTAAGGCGTGCATCTTTTCTTTTTCTTTTTTTTACCAATAAGATACTCTTAATATTGGTTGTTTCCGGTGGTTCATATTTATTTTTTAAAATTAAAATCTTGAGTTAAAATCTTGTATATAGAATATATTATTGCTGAAAAAAACTTTATCTTTAACTCTACCGGACCAGTCGGGATTTAATATGCTTCTGGATACCAGAGTTTAAACAAAAAAAATAAAATAAATTTATTTATAGCGGGTACAAAATATAAATCATTTATATTTGAGCTAATATATATATTTATAGATTCCATCATAAATTAATTTATTATAATGTAGGAGGCTAATGAACACCAACCAAATTAACTAAACCTGCAAAAATAACACAAGTGATCATTTGCGAAATATAAGATCCATATTTGGTCTCTAGGAATGTCTTCGCTAATTAATGTTGAATTACTAAATTGGCTCGAAGAACTAACTAGCTAGTTGTCATTTGAAAGACTGATTAGTTGGAATCCTACTGGATTTAATTTAATTAACCCCACTAGTCGACATGCAAGCCATTGTTTAGTGCATTAAAATTCTTAAAAAGGACATGCATTATCGCGAACGGTGATATTGTGCACTCCCTCGCAAACAAATATATGTAGGATCGATGAAGGGTTAATTTAAGGAGGCTGGTTGGTTGGTTGATATCGTTCCATTATCACACTGACTATTGACCTCAAAATCTGCTTAAACTCAACAAAATAATGATGGGTCCCCAAGCACTTCCATGCCTATCGCGTGACTAGAGTATAGGCAGCAACGTCGCCACGGTATATGCTCTCGAGGCCAAGACTAGCTAGGAATTGCGTACGCCACCCACAAATCCAACTTAGAGAGATATTAATTATAGTTCTCAAAACTAAAAACTTGCACAACTCAACTTATTTATAATTTTATATTTCTTGGACCCCTCCATTATGATCATGCATCTGCCTTTCTACGCTACAAAAAAGTATCAAAACTCTGTGATTTCATCCCCGAACAAAAATGGTAATTAAATGGATACGTAACGTACGAGAATCAAGGTATATATGTTGTCCTTGAAGTTGACAATATTATTTTCTTTGATTAGATCTGGCACCGAATCTAATATTTTCACTTCATTCTTTAGTTCTCGTAAAGCTCGGCCACGGTCTCCTCGAATTAAGATATATCAGTGTAGCTATAACCACAACCATTTTGATCGATAATATAAAAACAGTATATTCATAATCTTTTGAAAATTCGTGTCTGCACTATGAAATTTATATGAAATACAGCGGTTGCTTGCTTGGTAGTCAAACTACAACATCATCTAGCATTTGTCTCTTACAGAGATTTGAGAACTGAGAAAACATGACGTTCAAACAGCTTTCAAACTAACTTAAGCTTAAACAGCTCGAAGATTCTCTAGCTTCTTCTCGTTAATTTTTATTTTATATACAGAAGAAGATACTAGCAATCCAAATAAAATTAAGATGGTTTAATTTGACCAAGAGATTATCCCAAGAAAAAAAAACAGAGAGAGATGGTCTTCGAGAGAATGCCGTATCCAAAAGAAACCAACTCATAGCAAAGAAGCCTTAGCATTGTCATGTCTCAAAGATGCTTCCAAGCACAGGTATAATTAATACGCTTTTATATATAAAGGCATGGGAATAATATATGAAGAAATAACGGGTTTAAAACATTATTAATGCGAGTTAGTTTAGATTTTAGATTAAGCGATGATTCGATATAATTTCCTCCCTCTCAAGTCTTATGTAAGATTTTCAATATGCATCATTGCCTAAGGGTTAACCTAGCTATAGTGGTTGAAAAGTATATATGGCTAGAGATTTGGTTGCCGTCCATTATATTCAAGAAACTAGCTACTGACAAATTATGAAGAGATTAGTGGAGAGCAGGTTTTTTGAGTTAGTGGCTAGTTGGCATTCTTTAATCTTAAGTAATCGCTAGCTGAAGTCCAATGTTATTGGACGTGGAATTAATGCTCTTATAATTCCTACCATGAAAAATATTTGGTGGCCATTTGCAGTGGAGGGCAAGGTGGTGAACTGCACTTAATTCCTACCAATCCTCTTGTATCAGACAAAGTCTTTTTTGTATGTGTTTGCTAATTGACCAGAGTTGTCTAAAACTTTTGTGAACACTAATCATTGTCTCTTACCAGTGCATGCTGTGTCCTGATCGTAAAAGAAACAAAGGTTATCGGGGCCTTGGATCACAACTCTCTCGCACGTACTAACCTTGTAAGCCACCACTGCTCACTGCCCTCCTTTGCAAGGAACTTGGAGACGTTTTACCTACCACATGCCCTCTCATGTGAAAATCGAAATAGGACGCCCCTGGGTCGCAGCGCCTGGGCTGGGCTACAAGTCTTTATCGTCAGAAAGATAAAGGGGTAGATTTATTTGGATTTGGGCCTCTTTAACAAGTTATTCGGTTGTGTCCAAACTGAAACTTGATGCCAGCCCTGTAGTTCAAGGCCGCCGGAAAATTATATCAAGGACAATGCTAAAAAGCCCGACAAAAATCACTGAAACATGATTTCAATAGATTTTGGTGTTCAAGTGTAGGTGTTTTATGGACTTCAAAAAACTTTGTTTTTTGGGTATTTTTTTATGGTATAAAATCATCCAAAATCTCCTAATAACAATTAGTATAATGTACTTTCAGAGCTTCATGTTGATGATCCATTGCACAAGATGTTCGGCTCTCTCATGGGGTCTCGGCAACATTATCCAAAAATTAACGCCATATTAAGCCATAGCTAGTGCATGTGAAAAAAGCCCAAGTAGTTCACTCAAATTGGAGCGTGTGTCATATGACGATGGTCCAATACCGGGTGCCAAGCTCTGAACAATCGACCCTCGTTCATCTCGCATAAGTCCAATTGTTAGGATAAAGTGTATGGGCCTTTAATTAAACGCAAGGTGGGCTTCGACCCATCATCCATATGATTTGAGTTCCAAGATTTTTGCCACCTAGTGCTAACCGACTGAATGGCCATAACGAGCAATTGGAGCTGGGCAAAACACAAATATCCCCTTCACCACCATATCGAACCTTTTGGGGGTTTATGGATCTTCCATTCTAAATCCCCTTTTTTCTTTTTTAAAAAAGTCTTTTGCTTTCGGACCTTTTTCTTCTTGTAAACGCAAAAATCCCAGAAAGGTCGGTTTATAGCTGATATTTTAATTAAGTTTGAGAGTATAGTGGTTGGTTTTTAAAATATATTTTTTATAAATATATTAAAATAATATTTTTTATATTTTTTAAAAATTATTTTTAACATAAACAGTAACTTGATAGTTGACAAGTGGAAAAAATGTCTGGTTCAACACGATGATGACCTTTCAAGATCCAATATGCGTTCAAGGCATACAAAACACGGCACGTGCTAAGGATATTACTAAAAGAAGCCCCAGAAACGTACCAATTTCACGCTATTCCACACACCGAATCAATTGAAGCACTATGTCCATTCTATATAACACCCCTCTAATGCCTTTGCCATCACCGACGCTGCCTCTTTCTTTGAACAACAATCTCTCATTTACTGCTATTTCCTTCTCCATTTCAAAGCCTACACGTAACCTAAGACCACCACTACAACGTCACCCCTCTTCTCATCCTTCTTCTTTACCACGTTGTTTCTCTTCTCTGTCAGGTACAAATCAATCTCCATAAACCTAGCTCTTATTAAGCCCAGTTTTGCTCTTGGATTCCCCAATATTTCTTTTTTATATAAAAAATTAATTGAACAACTGCTTTTTGGCATGGATATTCTGTTTATATGTAGATTTTCTATGGACACGATTCGATCCGATTCGCATGTTTTGCTTATTTATTTTACCTGTATGCTTGCAGAAATGGATGGCACAGTTGGTCAATGTCTTTACCCACTACACCGCACTAAAACAATTCACCTGGTTTGTTTTTCGTGGATTTTGATGACGCGCTTATCCATACCTTTTTGTGTTTAAGAATCTGCACCATTCTGGTTATTATTGGGTTACATGAATGCATACAGGTTAGGCACGCACAAGGGATTCACAACGTAGAAGGAGAAAAGGACTATAATGCTTATATGTCTGAAGAACTCTTTGACGCGCACCTTACCCCTCTAGGGTGGCGGCAGGTAATCGCCAATTCAATGAGCCTTGACTTGTCCCTTTACGTTGCTTTTCATATATGCTCTTGTTTTAAGCATCGTTTTTAAACAGAGCAAGGCTTGATTTTGTGCATCTAAATAGGTTGATAATCGGCGCAAGCACGTTTATGAATTTGGGATCAATAAGAAGATTGAATTGGTCATTGTTTCCCCTTTGTTAAGGTATTAAATTCCTGCCAAATCCTTTATTGCGGTTAATTGAGCTTTTTTCTTTGTGTCTCGTAGCATGTGGCACTTTGTTATTAGAATTAAATGCTGCAACACAAGCTGGAAGATGAATAAATGAAAACATTTTATAGCGCGTGGCAGTATTCAATATGATTGATTATGTAAAGGTATTTGAGTTAGCTTTGAGTATAGCGTTTTTGATATCAAGGAATACGTAATAGATGGATTCGATTTAGCATTCCCTTACACTGATTGGAATGAATGAAAACATAATTTAAGATAATGTAGAGTTTTCTGTATTGCTGAATTTGGAATATCATGTTTTCTGAAGAAATTATGTCACATTCGATGATGAAAATTAGGAGATTTTGCATGTTTCAGTTCTCCAAAATCTTTGTCATAGATTATGACACTGGATACTTTTACTAGGACCATGCAAACAGCAGTCGGAGTATTTGGTGGGGAAGGGTACACGGATGGTATAAATGCCCCTCCATTGATGGTGGAAAATGCAGGGAAAAGTAATCATCCTGCAATTTCAAGTTTACACTCTCCTCCATTTATTGCAGTTGAGCTTTGTCGAGAACATTTGGTAAGCCTTACAACACCTGGCATATCATAACTGTGTGGAATTTGGATATAAGACTTGCTTTTCAAAGCTTGTACTGCTAAATAGATGAATTAAAGAATGAGAATCAAAAGATAAAACATGGTATTGATGGGATTTTCATCGTAAAGAGTAATGCCATTCGTTTAGTTTTATAGTTTTTTTTATGTTTCTTTTAACTTGAATGGTAAGCTGTTTACCTTGAAAATTCTACTGTGTTTCAACAACAGGGAGTTCATCCATGTGATAGGAGAAGAAGCATCAGTGAGTACCGGTCCATATTTCCAGCAATTGATTTTTCATTGGCAAGTATTTACTCTTATTATCTTCTATGCAGACATGCAGTTATGAGTTATGCTTATATTTTGACTATTTTCCTTGGTTTCCAGTCTCATACTTAGGCTAATAGGAAGCACTTTATTTTATATAGATTGAAAGTGATGAAGACATTTTGTGGAGGGCTGATATCAGAGAGAAGGATGAAGAAGTTGCAGCCAGGGGACAGAAGTTCTTGAAATGGTAACCTTGTTTATGTTGTTTTTGTGCATTGTGTTCTTTGACCAACCTAAGAACTGAAAGTTTATATGGCCAAAATGGATTGCATTTCAGAATTTGGATTCACTACTTCACCTATCTTTTGCTAAAACTCTTTTTTTCCCTGTCAATGGGATTTGAAATGATCATTCAAGTAAAATCTTTGGCAGTTGCTTTTTCTCTTTTTTTAACACAGGAATAATTGTTTAATTTTGTTCTCTAACAAGTGCTTATAATTACAACTGCTGATAAGAAGAACTGGTAAGAGTTTAATTCCCCAAATTCATTAACATAATAACATAAGTTTTTCATGTGGTTATTCCTTTATTTCCACATTTTTGCTCACTGAAAATTCCTAAATCAGATATTAGGCACAGCATAGGGAATAGCTGTTGGCCAATGTAGGTCTACATTGCTGACAACATTCTTTCTCTATCCAGGTTGTGGACTCGAAAAGAGAAGGAGATTGCAGTTGTTTCCCACAGTGGATTCTTATATCATACATTAAGTGCTTTTGGAAATGATTGTTATCCATCTGTGAAGAGTGAAATATGCACGCAGTAAGTGTTGGTTCATTTTGGGAAAACATTCTTACGTACAGGAATCTGACCACCCACTAGTAATGTTTGTTTGATCCCTTTTTCCATAAATGAGTCAAATTGGTTTCAATTGTAAAGGTGGAAAAATCAGGTTTCTGCACTGTTTAGCTTCTCATGTCACCTTTCCATCCCTAGTTGTATGTCTCAGAATAATTGTCAGCGGGGTAAGGGAGGGGGTTGAGGTTTAATTAGCAACAGCTATGAAATTTGGGCTGCCAATGTTAAAAGTTTTGGTAGATTCATTGAATAGTGATCTCCACATTGAGCGTTTCTTGCTTTGGCTCTTTGGATTAAACTGATATTTGTATTTGCAGCTTTGCGAATTGTGAGCTTCGTTCAGTGGTCCTTGTTGATAGAGGGTGAGCATCTTGTGTAAAGCTAGACTACTTTTCAGCTGATGCAATGATGCAAAAAACACTGATTATTTTCTTTCCCGTTGCAGTATGATAGGATCAGATACAGCAATAACTAATTATCCTGGAAAAAAACCTCAAGGGCTTGACCTTCCAAGTGATTTGGCGGAAGAGATTAATCCGTCTTAAGTAATAGTCTGTTCTGGTGAGATGAATCAGTATTGAGTTGCTGAGTCCATCAAAAGAAATTGGAGGTACTTCATCCCTACAAAACGAACTAGAGAGTTCAATTTTTGTGAGCTTGCTAGTTCTGATTGAAAAATTCCAGATACTTTTTTTGTGTTCAAGTAGGGGTCATCCCCATGCATTTTAGCTTAGTGTACGCATATGAACGGAACTATTTTTAATGCATGATTGTTAGTCTTCATGTAATAACTATCATTGTATTTTCTGAACATGCTAAATGATTAATAAAGGATATACTAAACTCGTCAAATTATTAATTGTCTTTTTTAGATCCTTCCTTCCAGCTCTCTCTCTTTTTTTTAATTTTTCTTTCGGGTTTTGATGTCAATTGCTCTGGAGTTGATTTTAGCGTGCTAGACTATATTAAACTAAAAAATAAAAAAAGACTCCTAAGGAAATTACTTAGCCCTATTCAGTAACATTGTGGATAACAACAATAATTCACAATGATTTCTTTATCTTGCCCATTGGGTTTTTTTGTCATTTAACTTTGTGTTGATTTGTGATTACTTGGTGCTTTGTATTTTATACTTGCACATGGAGTTCTTGCAATGTTGATAAAATATTTTTTTGCTTGGTTAATGCTAGGATTGGTAAAATAAAATTCAATTTTGTAGATTATAAACAATTAGAGGTTTGAGACTGAATCCAAATCTTTAACAAATATTCAGTCCTTATTTTTTGGTCTACCATCAAGGGTTGAGTTGCACTGCAGAGAAAACTTTAGATTTATTTTTGCCGGTGACTCAACTTTTTTTTATTGATCCTTTAACATTGCTTTTATTTGGGATTGAATTTAATGGTTTGTTTTGGTTGCCTAGATATAATGATCTTAGGAAATTGTAGAAAATTTAGTTGATCTAAAAATTAAGATTTAAAGGACCAAATTTGAAACTAAAATACATGGGAGGACTGAAGTGAATGGGCAAGCGCACACACCAACATGTGAGTGAAGCCATCACGCTACGTGCAACTTCTTTCGGCCACCAAATCTAGCCTTTAACGATGGATTTGAAATTACATGGTTCAATCTGAAACTTTAGTTTTCTTTCATTTTAGTTCTCGAGTTTGAGAAATGAGACGGAGTTGTCGAATTACAATGAAGGAGGGAAAAGGTTAGCAAACATCCACTTTTCAGAACATAACTTGTCATATTGTAGTGTCAATGAGTTCTAATTTTCTAGGAGGTTCATTTATGTTTATTTTTTATTTATATTTTCCAAAATAATACATCAAGTTTTAGAATTTTATCTTGATTGGGGTGTTGATTTTTTAACCAATAAAATGATAATTCATTACCAAAAATAGTTTTTTTTCTAGGTTTTTATGGTGCTATTAAGAGTTTTTGCTTGAAAAAAAATGGGTCAAAATAGGTTTTTTATCCGTAGGGGAGGCTACCCAACTTTCCAACCACCTCTAGTGGTCAAAATTCAAGTCATCAGACAATACATGGCAAGTTATTTTTTTTTAAAATGAGGTGGGGCATATGACAAAAAAAAAATTTTATCAGATCCAACATGTGAACATACGAATAAGCTTTTATTTTATTTGTTTTTTCCATCTTTATTTATTTTTCTTGCTGATTTTATTCAATTTTACCTTTTAATATTTTATTTGTTTTGAATTGGGATAAATAATGTTTTTTGATTTAATATTTGTGTGTATATTATTGTTTTCAACAAACACTTCGATATTTAATATATATTCAATTTTGTGAACGATTATTTTTTTGTGATTAAATCAAGTTAAGTCTATCACCTGAATCATGTATTATATAATTAAATAAAAAATAATCTAAAAAATTAAACATGTTAAAGTTTATGATTCAGGTCACGAGTTTGGTGAGTTAGATCACAAAACCCGAATTAATCTAAAATGTTAGTATCTTAGTATTTTTTTTAAAAATTATATCTGGGATTTTGATTTACTTTTTTAAGTTCAATTTTTTTTTTAATACAGATAGACATTCTTTTTTTGTTTAATTTTTTTTTTACAGATTCAGCCATGAAAATTAGCAGAATTTTTTTTAGTTAAAAAAATGGTGTGGTTCGTAGCGTAGTTCAGAATTTAAGACCCGTCATTTATCAAAAATGGGATTTCCTTGATTTTTTAAGTTTATCTTTATTTTTGGATTTTTTTATTCTGTTGCCGCTATTTGTTTTTAAAGAAAAATAAATAAAATTAGGCCTTGGGCTTGATTCTATTTTTAAATGTATGGCGTGGAGATGGACATGGGCTCATGGTCTGTATTTATTATTTAGGATTTGATGTCGATGGACTTTTAAGACGGTGTTTGGTATTGTGGCTGCGGGTAAGGTTTATCCGTAGCTATAATTTTTAATATTTGGTAACGTTCTTACCACAATTTTTTGATGATGGGTCCCATCATTTCCTGTGGTGCAACCACAAGTTACAAGAAGCAGCTCTTTGCTGCTTCTTGTGATGGGAAAATGGATGAACAGTGGAGCATGGCTCCACTGTTCATCCATTTTATTCAACGAACAGTGGAACAATGGAGCATGCTCTACTGTTCCGGTCGGACCGGTCCGGTTCAAAGTTAAAAATGCATTGAACCGGGTCCGACCCAATAAAATAAAAAAATATTTTTTATTTTTAATTGTATTTTATTCAAAAAATTAGTGTTAAATGTTATTTAATGACTACATAAATTAGACGGAAATCGCTTGATGATGCCGCATTTACAGAATTTCATCGCAATCTCAATTTTGTTCCTGATTATATTTTACCTGATGTTGTTGCGCTCTTAAAAAATTTGTGAAAACTATAGTTCTTGTCGGATATATTTCATACGTGATAGAATTGTGAATAGTTTAATGGAACAATAAAAAATATTTTATATAAAGTATTATTTATTTTATGATGTAATAGGAGTAATTAATTTTACAATATTTAAATTTAAAACCATCAATATTAATATATATTTTTTAAAATTATTTTATAACCTCAATTTCAAAAGCATTTTTAACCAAACACATTAAACTACCTTTTCTTCAACCTCAATTTCAACCACAGTTTTAACCAAACATCTATTTTTTCAAACCAACCTTAACTAAAAGTACTTTTTATAAAATAATTTTTTTCAAATCACAATCACAACAGCTACCGCAATACCAAACACACTCTAAAACTTACATTTTATTTTTGTGGCTTGTTATATGGATACAAGGCCTAACAATAAATAAAAACTAATTATGACTAAGAAATTACTATGCAACAAAGATTAAGAATGCTATTCATTGTAATAATATAATTATAATTTTTTTAAAAAAAATTATTGAACTAGTAATTGAGAAAAAAAATTTATTGAACTAGTAATTGAGAATAAGATTGTTTTTTCACCATAACATAATTATCTTTAGCATATTATATGGGGTTAGATTTATCATTTTCTTATTTTGAATAATAAAATTACTATTTTAACCTTAGAATAAAAAAAATCTAATGTCTTTAACTCAGGAGTGTTTCAGTATTTTTATTTTTTAAAAATAGTATAATTACTTAGATATCTTTAGAGATAAAAAAAAATATAACTCTTTTACAAGGATTTCTTAATCATTTTACACTAGTTTTATTGTAAACTTGAAGGTTGGTCGGGGGTGTTATTGTGATTTGACATATATTAAATATTATTTATAAGAAAAACTTGTTGGCGCATATAACACAGACGCCAACATGTGGATGCCCCCCATGTTTTTTAGGCAGCATATGTGGGGTTCTTCAGCCATTAAATACCACATTTCAGGATGATGTTTGGAAGATCCCGGCGCCCTCTACAGAATGGTGTGACGCTTCGCATGTATTAGAAGCGTCTCTGGCTTGACACCAACATCCATTTCTTTTTTCTTTTCCTTATTCTGCTTGAATTTCACTTCTTCTTTTCCCTTGTTTCCCTTGAATTTTGTGTTAGCCCCTCCAAAACTTTAGACCAACCCTTTCAAATTTTTTTCTTCATATTTGGTCCCTATCATTTTGATTACCATTTTTTTTTTAGAACAAGCTATCACATTACAAATATTTTTCAACTTCACCATTATCATTTTTTAATCCATAAACAATCTATCAAATTATAAATACTTTTTAATTTCACCCCCTTACTATTTTTTAACATATAAATAATCTATAAAATTATAAATGTTTTTAATTTCACCCTATGATTTTTTTTAATCTTTTAGATTTGGTCCTCATTCTTTTAATTGCTATTTAGTTTGTTTAGAATCATTTTTAAAATTGGTTTTTTCTTTAAATGTCATCCTCGGTTTTTTTTTCTATCAAATTTTATCCTTATTTTTTTGTTGTTGTTTGTTTTTTACTTTTGCCAGTTTTTTTATTAAGATTTTTCTTTGATTTTATTTTTCAAAGTTAAATTGGTTAATAATTAAACTTGTTGATTGAACTCGGGTTCATAATTTTACAGGTCATGAGTTTTAGAGATTAGATCAAATTTAAAATGTTCGTCCGAGTTTGCTTGACTTTCTTTCCTTTAAGCTGATGTTTTTTTTTTTTTTGGAGTTTTTCTTTGTTAATTTTTGTGATTCGCCTTCTATTTGATTATTCCGGGTTCATGACTAAAATCATCGATTTCAAAGGTTAATGCGTGTTTATTTTTTTTTTAATTGATTCATTTCAATCTCAATGTTCAAGTTTTATCCCGCTTCTCTTTTTATAAGATCATCTCAATTTTATACCCATAATTTGAAGGGTTTTCAAGTTCACACGATTTAATAGGTTTTTTTTTAAATATGTTTTTTTTTAGGTTTTTTTTTAAATAGGTTTTTTTTTTTTGCAATTTGACCCTACAATATTTAGTTATTTAATAATATAAATATACTTATGCCTGATTTTTTTGCTTTTTATTTTTTATTTTTTTGTCAGTTTATTTATTATTATTGTATTTTTTTATATTATTTAAATTACTAATTACATCAAAGACTTGAATTGTTTTTATCCTAATAATTTTTTACATTAAAAAGAAAATTTATCTTCCCACTAAGTGCGGATAATTTTACCCTATTCACTTTTTGGGTATGTACCATTAATTTAAAAATAGGATTCAAGCCCAAAGTTATTTTTTAAAATTGGACTCCAATAGGCAATACGCATGTAAGTGAGAGATTGGATTATATTTTAATTTTTCAAATCATCTCATCTAGGATTGTATTAAAAATACTTAATAATCAACTCGCAGATTAGAATAGAAAAACAAATTGTAAATTAGATTGTATAATAATTTTTGTAGGTTCCGTATAAATGGTAATCTCATAAAGGACACAATTAGGGTGATCGTGGTTTTTTTAGTTGTGTGTAAGCTCTTAGTGCTAGTGATATTTTCTTCCTCTTTTTTTAAATTTTCATCTTAAAAAAAATTATATATTTTCCTAATAATAATTGTTTTTTAAAGTATTTTTTATTCAAAAATTTATTAAAATAATCTATTTTTTTATTTTTTATAATTTATTTTTAATATTAACTTATCAAAATAATTTTGAAATAAAAAATAATTAACACGCTTCAGCTGGTGACGACAAGCCTAAAAACTACAATTATCTTTATAGTCTTGTCTTCATCTGGTTCGAGCAACAGAGGAATACTGACAAAAAAGCTCATAAGAATTTTGAACTTTCGTGGAAGGAACAGGCTTAAATTAACACGCTTCGGCCCCACAATTATGCTAGTAGTCATCATGCAAATACCAAGTTCAATGCATATGTTAAGTAATCACGGAAAAAAGCTCATAAGAGTTTTGAGCTTTCGTGGAAGGAACATGCTTGAATTAACACGTTTCAGTTCCATCCCCTGAGTTGTTTCCTTTTTTAGATGCATGCTTTATTTTTATATCCCATGATGTTCCAGGGACTGTGCCCTTGTGAAGAAGATTGGTGCTGCAAGCCTGCAACCGCGCTTGAAGTCTAAGCAACTGGAATTCCATATGCTTTTGCTCCATGCATTGCGGCAAACTAAGCAATTAATTTCAATTCCAGAATTGTTATGAGTCCAACTTTCCCTTGATCTTATCTGCCATTTTTTGATCAAGCAAAAACAAATTCTTAAGCTCGATCTCCTAATGAAGTCTATATTTTGCCCTTTTTTGACTCCATAGAGAGACAAGGTTGCAGCTTGTGAGAAGGTTATAGCATGTGCCATGCACACTCTCCGATTATACTATAGACAAAAAACAAATTACTCTGACCATGTAATAGATCTACCACGATGAACATCGACAGTTTATGAAAAACGTTCCAAAGCAAACTCTTCATGGTTCTTGCATAAGCTTCCAAGGCATAAACACTTGGAAAGATAGAACTTTGGTTGTAATCTTCTAGGGTTGACTGTTATTTCATTGCAGAGATGCTTCGCGCTTTTAAATCACGGGTGGTGTTTTTTATTTTTATTTTCCTCTCTCGAGAAACCCATTC
>Ga0307511_10000305_pt1 | contig 52097 bp, 27 predicted proteins | sample 13_EM_MG_FD_200266 | JGI IMG/M metagenome (GOLD analysis project Ga0307511, IMG submission 200266) | Populus trichocarpa ectomycorrhiza microbial communities from riparian zone in the Pacific Northwest, United States - 13_EM | ecosystem: Host-associated > Plants > Roots > Unclassified | place... | reverse complement strand
GCTGGCGTTCGGCGTGAAGCTTCTTACGTCCTTGTGGTGATCGGTCCTTGCGGATCTCGAACACTGCAACCCCTGCACTGGTCAGGTGTTGCAACCACCACTAGAACCCAAGGCGCCATGAAGGGGCCCTTCATGACGTGGCTTCAGCCCTCCACGCGGTGCGAGGTCCAGAACGAGGTCAGGTCCGTGGACCCGGCCGCCGCCTGCGCCGCGGCCTTGAACTCGGCCACGGTGGAAACTCCGTACCAGTGCGCCTGCGCGTACGACTTGAGCAGGTTGGTCATCGCCGTGTCGCCGATCAACCGGCGCAGATCGTGCAGCGTGCACTTGCCGTAGTTGTAGACCACGGTGGAGTACCGCGACGAGTGCGCGTCCCAGTACGCCATCGAGTTGGTCAGCTTCTCGGCGGTGGACTGCCAGGTGATGCCGCAGCCGGAACCGGTGACCCCGCGGTACAGGTCGGTGGCGTAGTCGGTGAATCCCTCGTCCAGCCAGGGAGTGTTGTACTCGTCGTCGCCGACGATGCCGTACCACCACTGGTGCGCGATCTCGTGCGGCAGCGCCACATTCGACACCAGGTCCATCACGAAGCCCGGATACTCCATGCCACCGAACCAGAAGTTGTTGTCCAGCACCACATCCAGCTCACCGTACGGGTAGTCGCCGAAGCGGCCCGCGTGCACGTCGACCGCGTCGGCGGCCAGCGTCAGCATGGAGTTGGCGCTGCTGGTGGAGATCCCGCTGACCGAGTAGACGTTGACCCGCACGCCCTTGGGGGAAGTGGTGCTGATCTTGGCGAACGGCCCGGCGCCCCAAGCGAAGTCCCGCACCTTCGTCGCCACCGCGTGCGTGGTCGTGGTGCTGCCGCTGGTGGTCTCGGTGGACGTGCCGGTGGCCGGCGTGAGCAGGCTCGACGGGTGTGTCAGCGTCACGTCGAAGTCGCCGATCACCGTGTAGAACGACTCGCCGTTGTTGGTGTACGGATCGAGGTGCCAGCCGGCCCCGTCCCGCACCGCCAGCACCGGCAGCGCGTTGCCGATCATGTTGTACGCGCCGTCGTGGCCGAACCGGTCGGCCCCGCTGGGCACCACGACGCTCAGGTCGAAGCCGATGGTGGCCGACTGGTTCTGGGCCAGCGGCGACGGCAGCGTCACCTTCAGCGCCGTGCAGCCGACGGTCAGCGCCGACACGGTGCCGCCGGTGAGATTGCTGACGGTGAGATTGCTGACGGTGATCGGCGTGGTCGGGCAGGAGCCGTGGTAGTTGTCCCACAGCCGCAGGTACACCTCGGTCAGCGCGGTCGGCGAGCCGTTGGTGAAGGCCACGCTCTGGTGCCCGGTCCAGGTGTCGCCGGCGGTGTTGGACGTCAGGCTCACCGTGTACGCCGGGTTGATCGGCGTCCGCGTCGAGTCGGTGGCCGGCGGCGCGCCGGTGCCGGTGCTCAGCGCGAAGTCGTCGAGCACGAAGTTGGTGGCCAGGCTGGAGTCCTCACGCCCGGTCAGCGTCAGCGTCACCGTCTGCCCGAGGTAGCGCGACACGTCCACGCTGCGCTGTACGTAGCCGGTGTTCTTGTCCAGGTTGGAGTAGCTGGCCAGCGTGTCCGACCCGATCTGCACCGCCAGCGTGTCGTACTTGGTGCTGGTGGTGGTCTCCTTGGTGTCGATGTGCGACCAGAACGTCAGCGTCGCCGACGAGCAGGCCGCCGGCAGGGTGATCGACTGGGACAGGGTGTCGGTGTGCGTGGCGCCGGTGCCGTCCAACCGCGCCAACTGGGTCCCGCCGTGCGCGGGCTGGGCCGTCGTGCCGGCGATAATCGCCGCCGTCGACCCGGTCCACGGCGTGCTCCCGGTCTCGAAGCCGCCGTTGCCGATGACTTGGTCCCCGCACGCCGCCGCTTGGGCCGACGGGGCGACCGCGACTACGCCTAACAGACCCGCCGCCAATGTGAGGGCAGCGCAGAACACCCTGCGACTCATGGGTTTTCCCTTCATGGCCCCGTCCGTCGGCGCCATCCAGAAGGGTCCCTAATCGGCCAACCGGCCAACACCCGCCATCAGTACTGTTTCTACTCACCCGGGGACAAATCGAGCACGTGCCGGCCCACCAGGCGGAAGCCGTACCGCCGGGCCAGCGCCAGCGCCGCCGCGTCCTCCCCCAGGCCGATCAGGGCGCGGCACTCCTCGTAGCGGGCGACGATCTCCCGAGCCAGGTCCAGCGCCCGACGGTAGTCGTCGGAGGCGTCCTCGCCGAGCGCGGCCCGGGCGTCGGCGAGCGAGTTCCGGGCCAGCACCTGCAGCCGTCCGGACAACGACTCGGCCAGCGTCACGGCCTGGCGGGCCGCCGCGAGCGCCTCCTCCAGGTCGCCGGCGGCGATGAGCACGAAGCACAGGTGCGACCACGACGCCGCCTCGTCCATCGCCGACTGCGCGCGGTGGAAGATGTCCACGGCCTCCCGGCACAGCCGACGAGCCTCGTCGTGGCGGCCCTGCAGGCTGGCGACCAGGCCCAGGGCGTAGCTGGCGTAGCCGATCGCGTCGCCCGACTCCCGTTCGCGATTCACCGCCAGCGCCTCGGCGGCGTTCTCGGCGGCCTCGGCCAACTCGTTGCGGATCAGGTTCAGCATCGCCATGTTGATCAGCCCCGACCCCAGCATGTGCCGAGCGCCGCCGCGCCGGGCCAGGTCCAGCGCCTGGCGCTGGTGGTCGGCGGCGGCGTCGAGACGGCCCAGGTCCTCCTCGATCCCGCCCAGATAGGAGTGCACGGCGCCCTGGCCGTGCAGCCAGCCGGCCTCCTCGTACTTCCGCAGCGCGATCCGGTAGTGCGCCGTGGCCTCGTCGTGCTGGTTCACGGACAAGTTGCCCAGGTTGAAGTGCGCGGAACCGATCGCCAGGGCATCGCCGTCGGCCTCGGCGGCGGTCAGCGCCGCGGCCGCGATGATCCGCCACTCCGCGTGCAGCGCCTTCTTGGCCAGGTACATGCGAAGCGTGTCGCCCAGCTCCCACGCCACCCGCCAGAAGCCGTTGCGCGCGGCGTACTCCACCGTGGCGACGAGATTCAACCGCTCGGCGTCCAGCCACGCCAGCGCCCGATCCGGCCCGTCGAAGGTGACCGGATCCGGGAGATCGGCGCCGCGGGTCAGCCGGACGATGCCCGGATACACGGACTCCATGGCGGCGATCGCGCTCCGCCGGTAGTAGAGGAACAGCCGCTCCAGCGCCTCCCGGCGGTCCGGCCCGCGGTCGGTGACCATGGCGGTCTCCCGGGCGTAGTCACGGAGCAGGTCGTGGAAGCTGTAGCGGCCGTAGGACTGCTGGTCCACCAAGTGCGTGGTGGCCAGGTGGTCGAGCAGCACGCGGGGGCGGGCCTGCGGCAGGCCGGCCATGGCGGTCATCGCCTCGGCCGAGATGTCCAGGCCGGGCGCGAGGCCCATCAGCCGGAACACCCACTGCGCCTCCGGCTTCAACGCGCCGTAGGACAGGGCGAACGTGGACCGCACGGCCACGGTCTCGTCCAGCTCCAGCGCGTCCAGCCGGCCCTCGCCCCGCAGCTCGGCGAGGTAGTCGGCGATCGGCCGGCCCGGGTGGTTGCTCAGGCTGGTGGCGGCGATCCGCAGCGCCAGCGGCAGGTAGGCGACGGTGCGCGCCAGCTCGGCCGTCGCCCCGGGCTCGGCGTCGACCCGACCTCGGCCCAGGATCCGGCCCAGCAGGTCCAGGGCCTCGTCGGCGGCCATCACGTCCAGGCTGATCCGCCGGGCGGCGTTGATCGCCACCAGCCCGTCCAGGCGGTTGCGGCTGGTCACCAGCACTACGCAGGTCTGGCTGGCCGGCAGCAGCGGGCGCACCTGCTCGGCACTGGCGGCGTTGTCCAGCAACACCAACACCCGCCGGTCGGCCAGCACGGTCCGGTACATGCCGGACGCCTCCGCCAAGTCGGCCGGGACCTGCTCGGCCGGCACGCCCAGCGCCCGCAGGAACTGGAACAGCACCTGCTCGGGCCGTAGCGGCGGGCCGACGGCGAACCCGTCGAGGTTGGCGTAGAGCTGGCCGTCGGGGAAGCGGGGGCGCGCCCGGTGGGCCCAGTGCAGCGCCAACGTGGTCTTGCCGACCCCCGCCGTGCCGGCGATGGTGCTGATCACCACCGCGTCGCCGCCGGCCGTGTCCTCGTCCAGCCGCCGCAGGTGCTCCTCGCGGCCGGTGAAGTCGGCGACGCCCGGCGGCAGCAGCCCCGGCACGTCCAGCCGCACCGCCGCCGGGTCCAGGGCCGGGTCGTTGCGCAGGATCGCCAGCTCCAGGCGGTGCAGCTCCGGGCTGGGATCGATGCCCAGATCCTCGGCCAGCATCTCCCGGGTCCGCCGGAACACCTCCAGCGCCAGCGCCTGCTGCCGGTCCCGGTAGAGGGCCAGCATCAGCTGGCCGACCGGGCGTTCACGGGTCGGATGCCGGTTCACGTAGGCCGTCAGCTCGTGGATCAGGTCCCGGCCCTGGCCCAGGCGCAGCATCGCGTCGTAGCGGTCCTCCGCCGCCAGCAGCCGGCGCTCCTCCAGGCCGCCGCAGAGGCGTTCCCGCAGCTCCGGGTCCGCGACGTCGGCCAGCGCCGGGCCCTCCCACAGCGCCAGGGCCTCGTCCAGCAGGGCCACCCGGGGCTCGTCCTCGGCGTCCTTCGACCGGACGATCAGGTCCTGGAAGCGGTGCGCGTCGATGCATGACGGATCGGCCTTCAGGACGTAGGCCGGGCCCTGGGCCACGATCTCCGCCTCGGCCAGCGCCGATCTCAGCTGGGAGACGTGCACCCGGACCGCGTGCTCGGCCCGGCGGGGCGGGTCCGGCCAGATCCAGTCGATCATCCGGGACACCGCCACCGGCTGGTTCACGTGCAGCGCCAGCACCGCCAGCACCAGCCGCTGCTGCCGGCCGCCGAGCGAGGCCTCACGACCGTTCACGATCGCCCGCACCGTGCCCAGCAACCGAAGCTCCACGCCCATACCCCGATGCCTCAGAGGACGGCCGCCGCGGCCGTTCTGCGCAGCAGTTTAGGCGTTCCGCCGTATTTGAGTACGCCTCGGCGGGCGGCGGCTTGGCTTCAGTTCATACTGAAGTCATAGTGCATTCACGGGAAGAAGCCGCCGTTGGTCTTCTTGCCCAGGCGGCCGTCGCGGACCATGCGGGACAGGAGGTCGCAAGGGGTGAAGCGGGGGTCGCCGGTGGTCTCCAGCAGGACATGGAGGGTGTCAACGATGGTGTCGAGGCCGATGAGGTCGGCGGTGTGCAAGGGACCCATGCGGTGGCCGAAGCAGTCCTCGAAGACCTGGTCGACGGTGGCGGGGGACGCGGTGCCCTCCTGAACGACGATGGCGGCGTCGTTGATGGTGGACATGAGAACGCGGTTGGACACGAAGCCAGGGGCGTCACGGACGACCAGGGAGCGTTTGCCCATGGAGGACAGCAGGTCGTCGGCGCGAAGGAGGGTGGAGGGGGCGGTCTGAGGGGTGACGGCGACCTCGACTACGGGCTTGAGGGGAGCGGGGTTCATGAAGTGCATGCCCAAGAACAGCTCTGGGCGGGAGGTGTGGGCCGCGAGCAGACCGATGGGAATGGCGGAGGTGCAGGAGGCGAAGACGGCGTCGGGCGGGCAGATGGCGTCTAGCGTGCGGAACAGTTCCTGCTTCAGGGGAATGCGTTCGGGGGCGCACTCCACCACGAAATGGACCTCAGCCAGGTCCTTTTCCTCGGCGGTCCAGTGCACCGAGGACAGCACGGTGGCGAGGTCGCCGGTGAAGTGCTTGAGGAGCTTGGCCAGGCGAAGGCCGTCGCGGAGCCGGTCGGGGGCGGAGGAGAGGACGGCGCCGACGGGTTCCACGACGATGACCTCGTGGCCGGCAGTGGCGAGGCTCTGGGCTACGCCGAGACCCATGGTGCCGGCGCCGATCACGCCGACTGGCCTGTTCATGTGTTTGTCCTTCACGAGAGCAGCCGCACGTGGTCGGCGGGGGCCGGCGGGTGGTCGGCGGTGTAGCCCAGGAGCAGGCGGTCACCGTCCTGGGCGGACACTTCAAAGCCGGCGAAGCGGAGTGTCACCAGCATGATGCGGTTGACTTCGGTGGGAACGAACTCGGCCATGGGGCGACGGCCGGCGGCCAGGGCACGGGTGATGATGTGATTGAGGAGGACGGCGCCGACGCCGCGGGACATGACCCGGCAGGACATGAGCAGGAGCTTGAGGACGCTGCGGTCGGGATGGATCTCGCTGAGGGCAAGGCCGATGGTGCCGTAGGGACCGAAGCGGTCGCGGAGGCTGGCCACTAGCACCTCATGGTGGCGTGAGTGGCTCAGGCGGCGTAGCTCGTCCAGGTCGGCGGTCCAGCCGGTGGTGTTGAGCTGGTGGGTGCGAACGGTCAGCTCATGGGCCCGTGCCAGATCCTCCTCGCTGGCCGGGCGAATGGTCATCTCCAGGTCGAGGGAGGCCAGGAAGTCGACCGAGGGACCGGAATGGCCCTGCTCGGCCTGCTTGCGGGCGGCCTCGACGCGGTACATGTGGCGGCGCTGCCGGGACTCGGGGGTGACGAACTCGGGTTGGAACTCGACACGGCGTGGCAGCCAAGGGACCTCGTCGGCGGGATAGCAGCGGACCATGGGCAGCGCCTGGGCGACCTCGGCCCGTTCCAAAGGGTCGTTGTCGACGAAAGCGATGGTGTCCAGGCCGATGTTGAGGGCCTCGGCCACCGACTGCACCGAGTCGGACTTGGCGCCCCAGTTGACCTGCACGACGCTGAACAGGTCGAACAGGCCATGCGAGGAGAGGTGGGCAGACGCGATGTCGGGTTCACCACGGCTGGCGACGGCGTGCAGGATGCCGCGTTCGTCCAAGGTACGGAGAGTGGATACGGCGCCGGGGAAAGGTTCGGGGTCGTCGCCCTCCAGGACCACGCCGTCCCACAGGGTGTCGTCCAGGTCCCACACCAGGCACTTGATGGTCTTTGTCATGTCCTCCTCCGGTGCTCACGCAGCACGTGGTCGGCGATGTGCAACTCGGACACCTGGTCCGCGCCCTCGATGATCTGCATCACCTTGGCGTCACGGTAAAAGCGGCCGGCGCGGCTGTCGGGGGCGATGCCGGCGGAGCCGAGGATCTGCACCGCGTCGGCGCTGACAGCGGCGGCGGCGCGGGAGGCGGTGTACTTGGCCATGACGGTGCGGGCGATGGCGTTGGGCGCACCGTCCAATCGGGACTGAGCGGCGGCGATGCAGGACAGGCGGGCGTTGTCGGTGTCGACGGCGGCACGGGCCAGCATCGAACGCACCAGTTGGTGATCGGACAGAGGGATGCCGGCCTGTAGGCGGGTGGTGGCGTGCTCGGCGGCGTCGCGAAGGCAGGCCTCGGCCATGCCGACACAGCCCCAGGCGACCGTGAAACGGCCGTGGTCCAGGGCCGTGGCGACCACATGGGACAGTCCGAAGCCAGGGGGTGCGACCAGGTTCTCCCGGGGGACCCGAACTTGGTCGAGTCGGACGTGGGCGATGTGGGCGGCCCGCATGCCCAGCTGGTCCTGGACCGGATCAAGGTGCACGGCGGCGCGGTCGGTTTCGACGAGGACAGTGGCCGGCTTGCCGTCGAGCACGCCTAGGACGAGCAGGAGGGTGGCGATGCCGCCGCAGGTGACCCAGCGCTTCTCGCCACTGACCGTCAGGCCGTCGGGGCCGGCTTCAATCGTGGTGGCGACGGCACTCAGGTCGGTGCCGGCATTGGCTTCGGTGGCGGCGAAGCCGGCGATCTCCTCGCCGGCGGCCAGGCGGGGAAGCCAGTGGGAGCGCTGGGCCGCCGTTCCCCAGCGGGACAAAGCGGCCGAGACCATGGCCTGCACGGTGACCAGGCCGCGTAAGGAGCTGCACACCGCGCCGACCTCGGCGCAGAACTCCCCCAGCGCCAAAGGCGTTCCGCCGAGCCAGTCATGGGAAGCCAGCTGTTTCACCACATGCACTGGGAAACCGCCGCTGAGGTCCCACAGCGCGGCCTCGGCCGGATCCAGCTCCACCTCAGGCCGCCGTCTTCATGCGGACGAAATCGGTCAGCCGGTTGATGGTGCGGAAATGGTCCAGGTCGAGGTCCTCCACCTCGACGGCAAGGCCGAACCGCCGCTCCACGAACGTGACCAGCTCCAGGGCGAACAGCGAGTTCACCAAGCCCTTGGCGAAGTAGTCCTCGTCCGGGCCGATCCGGTCACCGGTCGCCCCGCTGAGGAACTCCGTCAGCTCCGCGCGGACGTCCATCGCGTTCTCCCTCACAGGTAGTGCTCCGTTGCCCCGCTGTCCCCGTTCTCCACCAGCAGCAAGCTCCACGCGGCCACCGGGCTGGCCCCCACCAGCACCGCGCGCTGCCCGGGGCCGAGTTCGCCGCCGCCGATCGCGGCGGTCAGGTTCAGCAGCATGTCGTTCGGCCCGAGATGTCCGTAGCGGCGCAGGTTGTCGGCGCAGGCCTTGGCCATCTCGACGTCCAGCGACTCGGCGGTGAACCGCAGTGACGCCTCGGACAGGTTCTGGCCGAGATGGCAGTGCACTTCGCCATGGGCCATTCCGTTGCGGGCCAAGAGATCGCGGTAGAGCTCGCGCAAACGGTTGCGGGTTTCCATCGCCAGCTTGAACGAATAGCGCTGCTGGTCGGCGCACTCCTCCCGCCACTCGCCCACCGGCCGGTCCCGGAACTCCACGGCGAACAAGTCCCAGTACTCACCGTTGCTGAACTGCACCATGTCCAGCACGCGCAGCGGACCGGTCCGACCGATCACCACGGCCTGGCCGCCGTCCCCGTTCACGGTCACCGGATGCCGGTACCGGTTCGGGGTCGCGGGCTTGCTGCCATGCACGACCAGCACGTGCTCGGCGGTCTCCTCGTCGGCGAGAAACGCCCGCGCCGCGCGGAGTGCCGGCGCGAGCGAGACACAGCCCTGGCCGCCGACGCCGAAGGTCACCGCGCGCCGGGCACCGAGTAGAGCTTGCACGTGGGTGGCCTCGGAGCTCAGAAGCGTCTGCGGCGCGCGAGAATCGACGACGATCAGGGCGTCAAGGTCCTGGGCGTCGAGCCCGGCCTGGGCCAGCGCCTGGTTGGCGGCGTTGACCGCCAGGTCCACAGCGGACAGTGTGTCGTCGGCTCGAACCCGTTCGACACCCAGTTGGCGGCAGGTCTCCCACTCCTGGTCGGTGAATGGCAGATCGGCGACCGCGACCTCGTTGTCCGGCAGGAACTGGGCGACAGCGCGCAGCGCGAAGGGGCGGGGCATCAGCTTTGCCCGCCAAGCTCGGCGAAGGCGCCGGCCAGGTGCTCGGCGAACGCCTCCATCTCCTCGGTCTCGAACCGGCCGTGGTTGACCAGGTGCAGCCGGACTTCCCCGTCGACCACGGCGGTGGACACGACGATCGGCAGGACGTCGAGCAGAGTCCGGTTGTCGGAGCCGATCAGCGGGGTGAGCATGCCGATCTGCCCCGCGCCGACCCGGAACGGGTTCACTCCGCTCACCTTGTGCTCCACCAACAACTGCGGCTCCGGCAGCGCCCGCAGCCGTTGCACCGCCTCGGTGTCCGGGCTGATGTGCCGCAGAATCCCGTATCCGACCCCGTCGTTGGGCATGGCGGCCAGCACTTCGGTCACCGCAGGCAGCGTGTCCAGCACCCGGGCCTCCGGCTGCACCGGGATCAGCAGCGGGAAGGAGTTGGTGAACCAGCCGACCGACCGGGACCGGTCCTTGGGCCGGAACTTGTTCGGCACGCCATGGCCCACGGTGGACAGATAGGCGCTCGGCGTGCCGCGCCAGCGAGCCCATGCGGAGGCCACGGCTGCCAGCGCGACCTCGCGGCTGGACGGCCCGGACACGGTCAGCAGCGAAGCAGAGTCCCCGACCTTGATGAACCGGTGCCGCACAACAGGATCGGCCGCGGGGACGGCGGCCAGCGGTGCGGCGCCGCCGGAACGGCCGCCGCGCAGCACGCTGGTCCAGTAGGTCAGCTCGCCGGCGAGCTCGTCGGACTGGGCCGACTCGACCAGGTGCCGCGACCACGCCCGCCAGGCGGCCGGCCGCGGCTCCACCGGACCGCTCAGCCCGGCGTTGAGGTCCTCCAGCATGGGCACGGTGGAGATCTCGTCGTGCGCGAAGTGGTGCACCAGGATCAGCAGAATGCCGCCACGCCGCGGGCCGCGCTGGTAGAACCGGGCCCGCAGCATGGGACCGCGCTGGATGTCGACGTCAGCCAGCAGCTCGTCCCTGTCCGCCTCCAGGATCTCGTACTCCTCGACCCGGCTCAGCGGCGGCAGCGCCACGGTGTCGAACACGTGCCCGGCCTCGGCGGCGAGCTCGATCCGCCAGCCCAGGCTGTTGCGGCGGAACCGGTAGCGCAGCGGCTCCTGCGCCTCGGTGAGCCGCTGCACGGCGGTGCGCAGCGCGTCGGCGTCGACGCCGGCCGGGACGTCCATCACCTCGAACACCACGAAGTCCGAGGCAGTGCTGGCGGGCACGGCCAGCAGCTGCCGGATCAGCGGGGTGAGCTCGGGTGCGCCCTCGACCGGCTCCTCCTCGGCCGCCGCGGTAGAGGCCACCGCGGACAGGCCGCGCAGGGTCGGGTTCCGCAGCACGTCGGCCGGGGTGATCGACACCCCGGCCCGGGCGGCCCGCGCCGCCACTCCGACGCTGAGCACCGAGTCCCCGCCGATCTGGAAGAAGTCCTCGTCCAGCCCGATCTGCTCACGGCCCAACAACTCCGACCAGATCCCGGACAGCACCCGCACCGGACTCGCGGCAGTGGTCATGGCCCTCTTCTCCTGATTCAGGCTCGCGCGGTCGAACTTGCCGTTCGAGGTCTTGGGCAGCGTGTCGTGCACGACCACCCGGCCGGGCACCATGTACGCCGGCAGGGCCCGGGCCACGGCCGCCAGCAGCGCGGCCTCGTCCGGCACGGCCTCGCCGGCGACATGCGCGACCAGCCGCGGCGCGCCGGAGGGCAGTTCCTCCTTCACCACCAGGGCTTCCCGCACGCCTGGCTCGGCGACCATGGCCCGCTCCACCTCGGCCGGCTCCACCCGGAAGCCGCGCAACGAGATCTGAGTGTCGGCTCGACCATGGAAGTCGATCGCCCCGTCCGGCCGGAAGGCGGCCAGGTCGCCGGTCCGGTACATCCGAGCCCCTGGCCGGGCGGCGAACGGATCCGCCACGAACCGAACGGCCGTCAGCCCGGGCTGCCGATGGTATCCGCGGCCGACCGCCACCCCGCCCAGGTACAACTCGCCGATTTCCCCAGCTGTTACGGGCTTTCCGGCCCCATCCAAGATGTAGGCGTCGACGCCGGTGATCGGATGGCCGATGTCGGGCAGCTCGTCCCCGTCCGGGGCAACCGTCGAGCACGTGGTCACGATGGTGCACTCGGCCGGCCCGTACATGTTCAGCACCCGGAAGGGCAGCCCGGCCGGCGGACGAACGCGAAGTCGGTCGCCGCCGGTCCACAGCGTGTGCAGGACCAGCCCCGGCTGCTCGGTGTAGTCGCCGAGCAGCAGCTCGGTCAGCGGGGTGGACAGCGTGGCCGAGGTGATCCCGTTGTCCGCGAACCACTTCAGCAGTGTCGCCGGGGTCTGCTTGACGTCCCGCAGCACGTGCAGGGTGGCGCCGTGGTAGAGCGGGGAGAGGAACTCGGCGACGCAGGCGTCGAAACCGGGCGAGAAGGTCTGGGCGTGTCGGTCCCCGGCGGACAACCCCAGGGTCTTGCCGTTCCAGCGCAGGAAGTTCAGCAGGCTGTCGTGGCCGATCGCGCAGCCCTGCGGCCGGCCGGTGGAGCCCGAGGTGAACGCCACATAGGCCAGGCCGGCGGCCGGTTCGGCCTGGCCGTCCAGTTCGCGCAGCTCGGCGCCGACAATCATCATCGGCGCGCCGACATCGGCCAGGACCTGGTCGATGCGTTCCCGCGGCACGGCCGGATCGAGCGGCACGAAGGCCCGATCGGCGGCCAGCGCGGCCAGCCAGCCGGCCGCCATGTCCACGCGGCGCTCGGCCAACACCGGCACGATCGGGCCGGCCCCGGCCGACCGCAGCCTCGCGGCCAGTTCCTCGGCCCGTCGGCAGATCTCGCCGTAGCTGTACGAGTTCTCACCGTCGACCAAGGCCACGTTCTCCGGGGAGTGCCCTCGGATCGCCGACCACACCGAGTCCTGGTAGTCGGCCAGCCGACGGTCCGGGTCGGCCATGGCGTTGGCTACGATCTCCCGGTACAGCCCGATGAGCCGCCGCATGTGCGACTCGTCGAACAGGTCGGTGGCGTACTCCAGGTAGCCACTCATCGGCCCACCGTCCTGATCGGACAGTCCAATGGTCAGGTCCACCTTGGCCGTGCCGGGGGCGATGCCGTAGCTGCCCTCGTCGCTGGGCGAGGCGGTGAGTCCGACCATCTCGGCCGGGTGGGTCTCGGTGTTCTGGTGCGTGTAGGCCACGGTGAAGATCGGGTGCCTCGCCGCGTCCCGTCGCGGGTGCAGATCGGCCACGATGGCCCCGAACGGGATCTCCTCGTGGTCCAGGACGCCGGTGACGGTGGACGAGCAGCGCCGGACCAGCTCCCGGAACGAAACGGAACCATCCACAGTGGTCCGGAACGGCAGCAGGTTGTTGAAGTAGCCGACCAGCTCGTGGGTGACCGGATTGATCCGCCCGCTGGTGGCCGCGCCGATCACGACGTCGTCGTGCCCGGCCCACAGGTGCAGCAGGGCGTCCATCACGGCCATCATCGTGACGAAGGTGGTCACGCCCTCCTGCCGGCTGAACTCCCGCAGCGCCACAGCGTGTTCCGGCGGCAGCGAGAACTCCAGCATCGCCCCGGCATGCGACTCCACCTCCGGGCGCGGCCGGTCCAGCGGGAGTTCCCGCTGCCGCAGCCCGGCCAGTTGGGTGCGCCAGTATGCCAGCCCACGCTCCATGCGTTCCGCGTCGAGCCAGTTCCGTTGCCAGGCGGCGAAGTCCACATACTGCACGGGCAGCTCCGGCAACTCAGCCGGCTGGCCGGTGACCCGGGCGCGGTAGAACTCGGACAGGTCCCGCATGAAGATCCGAGGCGTCCAGCCGTCGAAGACGGTGTGATGCCAGGTGATCAGCAGCTGGTGATCCACGTCGCTGAGCGCATACAGCACACCCCGCACCAGCGGGCCGGCAGCAAGGTCAAAGGCTTGGGTGCCCTCGGCCTCCGCGTACTCGGCCAGCCGCTCCGGCCGGGCGCTGAGGTCAACCAGGCGCAGCTCCGGCCGCGCGTCCAGCAACACATGGGGCCGGCCGTCGTCGCCGAGGACGATGCGGCTCCGCATGATCTCGTGGCGCTGCACCAGGTCCGCGAACGCGCCTTGCAGCGCCGCCCGGTCCAGCGGGCCGCTGTAGCGCACGTCGGTCGGGATGTTGTACAGCGCCGTGCCGGGCGTGAGCTGGTCGATGTACCAGAGCTGCTCCTGGTTGATCGACAGCGGCAGCCGGCCGGCCCGGGACACCACCGGCACCGTCCAGTCCTCGGCGATCCCCGCCCGCTGCTCGATCAGCGCCGCGAGCTCGCCGACGGTCCGGTTGGCGTACAGGTCGGCGAAGGTGAGCCGCGCGCCGAACCGGGACTCGATCTCCCGCAGCAGCCCGATGCCGGCGATCGAGGTCCCGCCGAGCTCGAAGTAGTTGGAGTCGGCCCCGATGTCCGGGGCCTTGAGCGCCTTGGCCCACAGCCGCGCCACTGCCTGCGTGACATCCGAAGACGCCTGCTGGACAACGGTTTCCTCGGGCTCCGGCGGAGTGTGCCAGCAGGACACCGGCTCGAACGGGTAGGTCGGTGCCTCGATCCGCGGGGCCTTGGCGTTCCACTGCAAGGTGGCGCCGAGTTCGTACAGCCGGCCCAATGCGGCCAGCGATCGCAGGCGCACCACCGGCAGTTCCGGGGCCAGCTCGGCGATTCCCCGGCACAGCTCCCCGTCGGCGCCCATCTCCAGCACCACGGCCCCGTCGGCCACGAAGCCCTGCGCCGCCCGGCGCAGACCGTCCTGGTTCGCCGGAGTCGATGGCTGGGCCAAGCCCTCCAGCGCCTCCGCCTCGGTGATCTTGCCCCGGATCAGCCGGACCGCCAGGTTGCCGTGGCCGGAACCGACCAGCCGCGCGTCCGGCAGGCCCAGCACCTCGTGCAAGGCCCGCTGCCGCAACACGGTCCCGGTCAGCGTCGGATCCACCGGGAACTGCGTAGCCAGGTCGGCCCACGCCGCATCGCCGATCTCGGTGTCGCCGGAGAACAGCAGCACCACCGGTGCTTCCCTCGCCGGCTCGGGAACCTTGGCCCCGCGCAGCGCCTCGGCCAGTTCCTTGGTGCTGTGCGCGGTGAACGCCAAGCGGTACGCGTGGTCGTCGCGGCCGGCGTTCAGCGCGAAGGCCACCTCGGCCAGGCTGTGTTCGGTGCCATCCAGGAACTCTGCCAACCGCAGGGCATAGCTCTGCAGAGCCGTGGGCGTGCGGGCCGAGACGGTGACCAGCTGGGGCTTTCCATCGTCCACAGTGCCCAGTCGGGCCGGAGCCTGTTCCAACACGGCGTGCACGTTGGTGCCGGTCAGCCCGAAGGAACTCAGCCCGGCAAAGCGCCCTTGCCAGGGCTCCGTCACCGTCTGCACCGGAACGGGTTGCGGGAACAACGGATTCGGCGTGCTGTAGTGCACGGTCGGGTACAGCGTCGAATGCCGAAGCCCGGCCAGCACCTTGAACAGCCCGGCCATGCCGGCGGCGTGGTCGAGGTGCCCGAAGTTCGACTTCACTCCGCCGATCGGTGGCAGCGGTCGACCGAACGCCTGGTGCAACCCATCGGCCTCCACCACGTCGCCCAGCGGTGTGCCCGAACCATGGCACTCGACAAAACCGATCTCCGCGCCGGTGACCCCGGCGTCCTGCCACGCGGCCCTGATTGCGGCGGCCTGCGCCCGCGCACTGGGGGCGCTCATGCTGGTGGCCCCGGCGCCGTTGTGGTTGACGGCGATCCCACGCAGGACGGCGTGCACGTGGTCGCCGTCGGCCAGTGCCGCCGAAAGTCGTTTGAGCAGCACGAATCCGCCGCCCTCGCCACCGGTCGTGCCATCGGCGGCGGCGTCGAACGGACGGCACACCCCCATCTGGGACATCACGCCCAGCAGCGGGTCGTGATCCTTGTCCAGGTGCAGAACGGTTTCCAGGGACACGCCGCCGGCCACGGCCAGCTCGGCCTGGCCGGTCCGCAGCTTCTCCACCGCGAGCGCTACGGCGGCGAGGCTGCCACTGCACGCCGTGTCCACCACCAGCGTGGGCCCGGCGAAGTCGAACAGGTACGCGATGCGCGCGGCCATCGCCGCCGGCAGCGACCCCAGGATCTGGTTCGGGTCATCGTCCTCGTACCCGGTGGCGTAGGCCTGGTTGGGCGCGCCGACGATCACCGCAGTGGCCGAGCCGCGCAGCCGGCCCGGGGCGTAGCCGGCGTTCTCGACCGCCTCGTGCACCAGGTGCAAGCCCAGCCGCTGGTGCGGGTCCATGGCCTGCGCCTCGGCCAGGGACAACCCGAAGAACTGGTGGTCGAACAGGTCGACCCGGTCCAGGTAGCCGCCCGGCACATAGGCCGCCCCTGGGATGCCGCCGGCGTGGCGCACCCGATCCGGGGCCGGCACGCGCACGCTGTCCCGACCGGCGGCCAGGTTCTCGTGCAGCTCGTCCAAGGTGTGCGCGTCCGGCAACCGGAACGCGACACCGATGATCGCGATCGCTTCCTGGGCCATGCTCCCCCGCCTCACAGTTCCTGGTCGCCCGCGTCGGCCCCGGCGTCCAGTCGCGCGGCCATCGCCTCGATGGTCGAGTGGTCCAGCAGCTCGCCCACCGGCACGGCCAGCCGGCCGGCCAGCTGGAGCAGCGTGAGCGAAGACCCGCCGGCCTCGAAGAACTTCTCCCGCACGCCGATGTGCTCGCGATCGAGCAGCTCCCGCCAGATCGCGGCCACTTCCCGTTCGCTGTCGGTGCGCGGCGGCTCGTCGAGTTCGGCCCGCCGGGCCCCGGGTTCGGGCAGCGCCCGCCGGTCGACCTTGCCGTTGGTCGTCAGCGGCAGCTGGTCGAGTAGCACGAACTGCTGCGGCACAAGGTGATCCGGCAACCGCTCGGCCAGGTGGTCGCGCAGCTCCTGCTCATCGGCTGTCGCCTCCACGTAGGCCACCAGCCGCCGCGCCGGCCCGTCGCCCAGGGCCAGCACAGCCGCCCGCCCAACCGCCGGGTGCCGGTCCAATGCGGTCTCGATCTCACCCGGCTCCACCCGGAACCCACGCACCTTCACCTGGTCGTCGGCCCGCCCGAGGAAGAACAAGTTCCCATCCGGCCCCCACCGCACCAGGTCCCCGGTCCGGTACATCCGCTGTCCGTCCGGCCCGGCGACGAACCGGCTGGCGGTCAGCCCCGGCTGCCCGAGGTAACCACGGGCCAGGCTCGGCCCGGCCAGGTACAGCTCGCCGACCGCCCCCACCGGCACCGGCCGCAGCCATCGGTCCAGCACCGACACCGTGGTGCCGATGGTCGGCCGTCCGATCGGCACTGGGCCGGCGGTCAGCGGCCCGGCCAGGGTGGTGCACACGGTGGCCTCGCTGGGGCCGTAGCCGTTGAAGATCCGTCCGCTTTGCGACCATCGCCGCACGAGTTCCTCGGTGCAGGCCTCGCCAGCACTGATGACGGTCAATCCCGCCGGCAGGCGCTCGGCCGGCAGCGTGGCCAGCACGGCCGGCGGGGCCACCAGGTGGGTCACACCCTCGGCGGTGATCGTGTCGACCAGGTCGGCGGTGTCGCCCTGGTGTGGCACAGCGGTCGCCCCGGTCAGCATGGCGGCGCAGAACTCGAAGAAGGCGGCGTCAAAGCCGATCGACAGCCAGCGCAGCATCTTGGCCCCGGGCCCGAGACCAGCCCGCCGCACGAAGGTCTCCACCAGGTCGACCACGCCGCGGTGAGTCACCACCACGCCCTTGGGGCGGCCGGTGGAACCGGAGGTGTAGATCAGATAGGCGGGATTGTCCACATGCGACTCGACTACCGGCGGCGTGGCCGGGTAGCCGCGCACGTCCTCCTGGCCGGTGACGAAGATCTGGGCACCGCAGTCCTTGAGCAGCCAGCGTCGCCGCTCAGCCGGGAGTTTCGGGTCCACCGGCACGTAGGCGGCGCCGGTCTTGAGGATGGCCAGCATGCCGGTCAGGTCGTCGGTGGCGAGGAAGGTCTCCGGACCGGCGCCTTGTTGGATCAGCTTGTGCGCCAACCGGTTCGTACGCTCGTCCAGCTCGGCGTAGGTCATGTCGGGCAGCGCGAGGGCCCGCGGAGTGCGGCGCACCCATTCGGCGAACAGCTCCGGGATGCGGCGCGGTTCGGCGGACCGGGCCGACTGTCGCCAAGCGTCCAAATCGGATAGTTCCGTCGCGGTGAGCATCGGGACGTCCGCCACCCGGCCGCCTTGGGGCAGACCACTCAGCACGGTCACCAGGTGTCCGGCCAACCGCTCGGTGGTGGCCGCGTCGAACAGCTCCGTGTCGTAGGTCAGGTGCAGCTCGGCGGCGTCCGGATACACCACCAGCCCGAGCGGGAAGTGGGTGGCGTCCCCGCCGCTCAGCTCCGTGACGCTGATGCCGTTACCGGACGGGCGCAGCGGATCGCCCGGGTAGTTCTCCACGGCCATCCCGCTCTGGAACAGCGGCACCCCGGGCGGCATCTCGCTGGCCGCCGGCTGGCTGGTGAGCGGCAGGTGATCGAACTCCCGGGCCCGCACCTGCTCCTGCTGCAACCGGGACAGCAGCTCCGGCACCGGCTCCTCCGGCCGGAGGCGGATCCGGGCCGGCAGCGTGTTGATCAGCGGCCCAGTGATCGTCTCGACCCCGGGCAGCTCCGGCGGCCGGGTCGACACGGTGACCCCGTACACGACGTCGGTCACATCGGCGTGCCGGGCCAGCACCAGGGCCCAGCCGGCCTGGATGACCGTGTTCACGGTGAGCCGGCTGTGCCGGGCGAATTCGCGCAGGTCCGGCAGCGTGACCACCATGGTCCGCGTCCGGGTGGTCCGGTGGTTGGCCGGTGGCGTCCGGTCGTAAGGCAGCGGGGTCGGCTCCGTGAAGCCGGCCAGCTCGTTCCGCCAGAAGTCGACGGCAGCCCGTTCGTCCCGACCGCGCAGCCAGGCCACGTAGTCCCGGTACGGCCGGTCGGCGGTCGGCCGCGTCCCGCCGAACACCCGATCGAGCACCCGGGACATGCTCCAGCCGTCCACGAACAGATGGTGGGTGGTGAGCAGGACCTGCGCCCGGGTGTCGGTCAACCAGATCAGCTTGAGCCGCAACGGGATCGGCTCACTCAGGTCCAGCCCGGCCGCCTCGTCCGCGGCCACCAGCTGGGTCAACCCGGCCCGCTGTTCCTCGGCCGACCGGGACCGCCAGTCGTGCTGCTCGATGCGCGGCCGTGCGTCCCGATGCACCACCTGGACTGGCTCACTGAGCCCCACCCAGTGCACAGTGCTGCGCAGGACCGGGGCGCTCGAGATCGCGTCCCGCCAGGCCACCGCCAGCCCGTCCAGGTCAGTGACGCCCTCGAGTTGGCAGCTGATGCGGCGCGCGTACACGTCCTCGGTCAGCGAGTGGTAGAGCAGGCCGGCCTGAAGCGGGGTGAGCGAATACACGTCCTCGATCGCCCGGCTGTCGCCGACCAGGGCGTCCACCTGGGCCTGGGTCAGGTCGGCCAGTGGGAAGTCCGAAGGGGTGCGGCCGCCGTGCCCGGCCCGGCAGTGGGCGGTGATCTCCCGCAGCGCGGCCAGCATCGCCGCCGCCATCGCGTCGATCTCCGCGCGTTCGTGCTGGTCACGGGAGTAGTCCCAGGTCAGCACCAGCTCACCGGCGGCGACGCGGCCGGTCACCTCCAGCGGGAACGGCCGGGATTCGGTCGGGTGTATACCGTCGACAACAGGGAACTCGCGGCCGGTGTAGAGCCCGCCGGCCGGGTCCAGGTCGTCGAACTGGCCCAGGTAGTTGAAGTTGACGCCGGCTTCACCCTTCCCCGGCAGCGCGTCGGTCAGCTGGCGCAGCGCCTCGAAGCCGATCCCCTGCCCGGGCACGGCCCGCAGCTGCTCCTTGACCGCCTTGAGCCGGACGCCCCAGTCCGAAGTGGACGGAAGGTCGAGCCGAACCGGGAACTGGCTGGTGAACCAACCCACGGTGCGGCTCAGATCCACCTCGGGGAACAGCTGCTCCCGCCCGTGCCCCTCCAGGTTGACCGCGACCCGGCCGCCCAGGGCGGCGGCCAGCGCGCTGAGCAGCACGTCGTTGGGCTGAGTCCGGTACGCGGCCGGCACTTCCCGCAGCAGCGCCCGAGTCTCCTCCCGATCCAGCCGGACTTCCAGCCGTTCCGAGCTGGCCACCGGGGCCGAGGCGGGCCGGTCAGCCGGCATGCGCGAGTTCCAGTAGTCGATCTCATGGTCGAACGCCCCCGACCGCGTGTGCGCCACCAGCCGCCGGGCCCAGTGCCGCATCGAGGTGCTCCTGGGCCCCAGATCCACCGGTTCCCCGGCCGTCACCTGCGTGTATGCCGTCCGCAGGTCGTCCAACAGGATGCGCCAGGAGACGCCGTCGACCACGAAGTGGTGCACCATCAGCAAAAGCCGCGGACCGTGGTCGAAGAAGATCGCCTTGACCAACGGCCCGTCCCGCAGGCTCAGCTCGCCGTGGGCCGCCTCGACCCGCGCGTCGATGTCGGTTCCGCTGTAGTGCTCCCAGAACTCCCCGAGTTCGGTGCAGATCTGTAGCTGGTAGTTGTCGACGCGGGTGCGTAACACCTCGTGCTGCTCCACCACGGCTTCGACGGCCGCGCGCACGGCGTTCGGATCGACGCCTGGGACCAGTTCCACGAACCGGGGCATGGTGAAGTGGTCGGGGCCTTCGGTGAACCGCTCGAAGAACCACCGCTGGATGGGGGTCAGCGGCGCCGGGCCGTCGTCCTCACTGACGGTGTCGGGGCGCCGTTCGGTCACCGTGGGCGCGAGCTGCTCGATGCTCTGGTGCCGGAAGATGTCCTGGGTCGTGGTGCGCCACCCGGCCTTGGCCAGCTCGCTGACCAGCTGCACGCTCAGGATGGAATCCCCGCCCAGCTCGAAGAAGTTGTCCAGCACGCCCACAGTGGCGACGCCGAGCACGGACGCCCAGGCAGTGGCCAGGGCCTGTTCCGCCGGCGTCCGGGCGGCGACGTGCGTGGCGACGGCTCGTTCCGGGGCCGGCAGCGCGTTCCGGTCCACCTTGCCGGCGGCGGTCCGCGGCAGCGCGTCCAGCACGACGAAGTCGGCTGGAACCATGGCCTGCGGCAGGGATTCCGCCAGGAACCGGCGCACCTCGGACACGGCCAGCGCGGTGACCATGTAGCCGATCAACCGGTTGTCCCGCACCACCACGGCGGCCTCGGCGACCTCGGGGTGACGGGTCAGCGCCGCCTCGATCTCGGCCGGCTCGATCCGGTGTCCGCGCACCTTGACCTGCGCGTCGACCCGGCCCAGGAACTCCAGTTCCCCATCGGCGCGCACCCGCACCAGGTCCCCGGTCCGGTACATCCGGGCCCCGGGCTCGCCGAACGGGTCGGCCACGAACCGTTCCGCCGTGCCGCCCGGCCGGCGCACGTAGCCACGGGCCAGCACCGCCCCGCCGACGTACAACTCACCAGACATGCCGGCCGGCGCCGGCCGCAGGTGCGGGTCGAGCACGTGGCAGGTGGCCCCGCCCAGCGGGCCGCCGATCGAAATCCCCACCGCCGGGTCGCGGACCTCGCTCATGGTGACGCCGATGGTGGTCTCGGTCGGGCCGTAGATATTGCCGAACACCCGGTCCGGCAACCACTTCGCGGCCAGCTCCGGCGGGCACACGTCGCCGCCGGTGAACACCGCCCTGATCGCCGGCACCCGCGCTGGGTCTACTGTGGACAGAAGGTCGGGCAGCAGTTGCAGCACGGTCACGCCGTCGGTGTTGAGCTGTTCTTCCAGCGGGATGCCGTCGGAGCGGCTCAGGCACAGCGTCGCCCCGCACAGCAGCGGAACCAGCGCCTGCGCCAGCCCCGCGTCGAAGCTGACCGGGCTGTGCCCGAGGATCCGGTCCCCCGGCCCGATCCGCAGCCGCGGCCCGCTGTCCAGCACGTAGTTCAGCAGGGACCGGTGCGTGACCGCCACGCCCTTGGGGCGCCCGGTGGAGCCCGAGGTGTAGACCACGTAGGCCAGGTTCTCCGGTCGCACGGTGCTGGCCACCGCCGGCGCGTCCTCGGCATCGACAGAGGTGAGAACCATTGCCGCGCCGCTGTTCTCGACTATGTACGCCAGCCGGTCGCTCGGGTAGCTGGGGTCGAGCGGCACCAGCACACCACCGGCCTTGAGCACGGCGAGCAGGGCGGTGATCAGGTCGAAGGAGCGCGGGAACTGCACGCCGACCGCGACCTCCGGTCCAACTCCTTGCGCGGCAAGGTGATCGGCCAGCCGGGTCGCGCGCTGCGCCAGCTCGCCGTAGGTCAACTGGTCCGGACCGTCGACCACAGCGACCTGATCCGGGCCCTGCCGGGCCCAGCGCTCGAACAGGTCGTAGGCGCAGTCGCCTGCCGGCACAGCCGGCGGACCGGCCAGGCTGCGAGCCCCCGGCAGCGGCAACGTGCGCAGTGGGCGGTCGGGGAACTCGCCGATCGCGGCGAGCAGGCCGACGAGGTGCTCGATCAGCCCTTCGACGGTCGCGGCTTCGTACAGGGCGGTGCTGAAGTTGGCCCCGACCCGGAGCTGGCCGTCGATCTCGCGGAACTCCAGCGCGAGGTCGACGTTCGCGGCCACCATCGGCACCTCGACCTCGGTGGCGGTCAGCCCGGCGAACCGCCGGCCGCGGCTCGGCGCGTTCTGCATCACCACCATGGCCTGCACCAGCGGCAGTCGTGACGGATCACGTTGCGGGGCCAGCGCTCGCACCACGTTCTCGAACGGCACGTCCGCGTTGGCCACGGCGTCCAGCACGCTCTCCCGCACTCCGGCCAGCAGCTCGGCAAAAGTCCGACCTTCGTCCACCGTGGACCTGATGACCACGGTGTTCACGAAGTAGCCGACCAGGTCGGCCCACTCGGCCTGGTCGCGGCCGCCGTGCGCGGTGCCGATGGCCACGTCCGACTGCCGGGCGTAGCGGGCGAAAAGCAGCTGACAGGCGGTGATCAGCACGGTGAACAGGCTGACCTTGCGGTCGCGGGCGAATCCCTTGAGCCGACCGGTCTCCGAGGCGGGCAGGAGCCGCTGCCGGGTGTCGCCGGCGCTTTCGCGGATCACCGGTCGTGGCCGGTCTGGCGGCACCTCGGTCGGGGTCAGCCCGGCCAGCTCGGTCCGCCAGTGGTCCAGCTGCCGGCGCACTCCGTCACCGGCCAGCTGTTCTCGTTGCCACAGCGTGTAATCCGCGTAGTCGGCTGCCAGCTCGGGCAGTGGCTCGCCGGAGTACAGGGCAGCGAGGTCGGACAGCAGCACCTCGTTGGCCCAGTCGTCGGTGATGATGTGGTGCATCATCAGCACCAGCACGTGCTCCTCGGCACTTTCGCGCACCAGAGTGCACCGCAGCAACGGCCCTTGGCGCAGGTCGAACAGCACGCCGGCCTCGTTGCGCAGCACCTGATCCAGCGGCTGATCGGTGGGCGTGACCTCGACCGGCGCCGGCGGGTGCGCAATCTGGGCGCCGTCGTCGAAAGTGGTCCGCAGCATGCTGTGCCGCGCCACCAACTCGGTCAACGCTTGGTTGAGCCGTTCCCGGTCCAGCGGCCCGGTCAGGCGCAGCGCCTTGCCCAAGTTGTAGTCGCTGCCGGGCTGATGCTCGTGCAGGAACCACAACTGTTGCTGGTTGGCCGACAGCGGAAGCCGTTGCCCGGCAGCCGGTTTGATCTCGGGCGGGGCCACCGGGGTCAGCACTGTGGCCAGCTCGGCTACCGTCGGCCGGTCGAACAGCGCTCGATACGGCCATGTCGCTTTGAGTTCGGCCCGGGCCGCGGCGGCGATCTGAATGCCGAGGATCGAATCCCCGCCCAGGTCGAAGAAGTTGTCGTGGACGCCGACCCTGTCCACGTCCAGCACCTCGGCCCAGATCCGGACCAGTGCCGCTTCGGTATCGGTGCGCGGCCGTTCGTACTCATTGGACCCGGACACTGCGGGCAGGCTCCGGCGGTCGAGCTTTCCGTTCGGCAGCAACGGCAATCGGTCCAGCACCAGCACCTCGCGCGGCACCATGTGCGCCGGCAGCCTGCCGGTCAGGAAGTCCCGCAGTTCCGTCGGGCTGGCCGTGCCCTCGACGTAGCCGATCAGCCGGGACTGCGCGGTCACCGCCGCCTTGTGAACGCCGGGATGGGCCAGCAGCGCGTTCTCGATCTCGCCCAGCTCGATCCGGAAGCCCCGGATCTTGACCTGCTGGTCGACCCGGCCCAGGTAGTCCACGCAGCCGTCGGGCCGACGCCGCACCACGTCCCCGGTCCGGTACATCCGGCTGCCGTCGGCGGCGAACGGGTCGGCCACGAACCGGCCGGCGGTCAGCCCGGGCCGGCGGTGGTAGCCGCGCGCCACCCCAGCCCCACCGATGTACAGCTCGCCCTCCTCGGCCGGCCGCAACTCGTCGTCGAGGACGTACGCCGTGGTGCCGGGGACCGGCAGCCCGATCGGAACGAAGGCGGCCTCCCCCAACTGGTCCACGGTGGGCCGCAGCACGCAGGAGTCGACCGTGGTCTCGGTGGCCCCGAAGGCGTTGACCACCATGGTGTCCGGGTCCAGCCGGCCGGCCAGGTCCCGGAAGTCCCGCGCCGGCCAGCCCTCCGAGCCGACCGAGAGAAGCCGCAGCGGCGGCAGCGGGCCCACCCGGGACATCGCCTTGACCAGGCTCGGCAACGTCTCGATGGCGTCGCCCCGGTGTTCGGCGAACAGATCGAGCAGCAGCGCCGGATCCGCGATCGCCGCCTCCGGCGCGATGATCAGCGTGCCGCCGAAGCACACCGAACGCACCAGGTCGGCCAGGAACAGGTCGACCGCGAGACCCGTGACCGACACGAACCGCAGCGGCCGCTCCCGCAGTCGGTACATCTCCTGCCACACGGCCAACACCGAGGCCAGGTTCCGGTGCGTGACCGTGACTCCCTTGGGCGGCCCGGTGGAACCGGAGGTGTAGATCAGGTAGGCGGCGCTTTCCCCGTGCACGGCCGGTTCTGGCGCCTGCGCCGGGTGGGCGGCCAGATCTTCGTCCAGCAGCACCAGGTCCGGCCCGAATCTCGACGCCAGCGCGGATTCCGTGACCATCAGGCGGATCCCGGAATCCTCGCGCATCCAGTCCAGCCGCGCCGCCGGATACGCGGGGTCGAACGGCACGTAACCGGCCCCGGACCGCAGGATCCCGAGAATGCCCACCGCCATCCACGGACCACGGTGAACCGACAGTCCCACCAGTTCGCCGGTCCGGTCGCCCAGGGCGTTGGCCAGTCGGGCCGACAGCTCGTCCAGCTCGGCGAAGGACAGTCTCCGGTCGCCGAAGACCAGCGCGGTGGCCCCGGGCGTCTCCCGGACACGCGCGTAGAACTCGCCCAGCGGCTGCTGCACCATTACCCCCATGGCCCGCTGTCGCCAGCCGCCACACTGCCCGCCAGTGCGGCTGTCCGACACGCCCCGTCTGCCAGGTTCGAATCCACCAGTTCGCCGAACCCGTGTCAAGACTCCTTTCCTGATAAGGCAAATTGGTCACGCCCCCATTCGCCCGCCGGAGTTCCTCAGCGGCGGGGCCGGCCTTGGGTGACGGCAGGATCACGTAGGGTTGCCGTTCGACCGGCGAGGGTGGCCGGGCTCATCAGCGAGGGGTACCAGCCGTCGGCGTGCGTCACGGCCCACCGGATCGCGTGGTCGGAGTGTCCGCCGATCAGGATGACGGGCATGGGTGCGGGCGGCGCAAGGGTGATCACCGCTGACCGCGGTCGGCTCGCCAGCGATCAGCCGTGGCACGCAGAAAACGGCGGATCCTTATCGACGCGGCCGAACGTGAGGGTTGGTTCGACTCATTCAGGAAGCGCTTTCTTGACAGCCCTGTCCGAGATGCGTAAAGGTTAGGAAGGTTTCCTTATCCACCCGCCCGCCCCATCCGACCATGGGAGGACGCAGTGGCATCCCTCTTTCCCGCCCGCGCGGCGCTCGCCGCCGTGATCATGACGGTCGCCGCACCGCAGGCCATGGCCGTGCCCGGCGACTTCGCCCTCGGCAGCAGCGCGTTCGCCGACAACGCGACCATTCCCGATCACTACACCTGCGCCTTCACCCACAAGGCGGGCAAGAACGTGTCGCCGCCGCTGTCGTGGGGCGCCGGCGCGAGCAACGCCAAGGGCTACGCCATTGTGCTGCGGGACATCGCCAACGGCGGCGACAAGGTGCACTGGGCGATCTGGGACATCCCCGCCGCCACCGTTTCCCTGCCGGAGGGCCTCGGCGCCGGTTACTCCGTGCCCGGGCAGAACGGGGCCAAGCAGAAGGCGATGGGCAGCGGGGCCGTCACCGAGCAGTACTTCGGCCCGTGCCCCGGCGGTCGTGAGCATCCGTACACGTTCACGTTGTACGCCTTGAAGTCCGCCACCGTGCCCGGCCTGAGCTCGTCGTCGAGCATGTCCCAGATCGAGTCGGCCATCAAGAAAACCAGCAGCGCAAACGTTGTGCTGCACGGAAAGTCCGCCGCCTCCACCCAGTGACGCCGGTCGGGCCGGCCCGTCAGGCCGGCCCGGCCTTCAGCAGCGTTTTGCCGATCGTGGCCCGGCTTTCCATGGCGGCGTGCGCGTCGGCGGCGTCGGCGAGCGCGAACACCTGACCCACGGTGGCGCGCAGCCGCCCGGATGCCGCCAGCGCGATGGCCTCGCTGGCCAGGGCCACCTGCCTCGCGACGTCCAGCATGCCGGTCGTGGCCGTGCGAACGTCCGGGCGTCCAGCATCGGCCACCGAGCCGAACACTCCGGCCCCGGCCGCCGCGCCGTAGGGGCAGAACACCCCGCCCGGGCGGACCAGTGACAGGGCCTGTTCGCCGAGTTTGCCGCCCACGCCGTCGAAAACGACGTCCACCTCACCGACGCCATCGGTCCAGGACGGGTCGGAGTAGTCGACCGTGATCTCCGCGCCCAGATCCGCCGCCGCGGCCAGCTTGGCCGCCCCACTCGCCGCCGCCACCACCCGTCCGCCGGCCGCCGACACCAGCTGCACCAACAGCCCGCCCACGCCGCCGGCCGCCGCCTCGACGAGAACCGTCGCTCCGGCCAGATCGCCGACCGCCCCCAGCACCGCCAGCGCCGTGCGCCCGTCCGCGATCAGTGCCGCCGCCTGATCCAGGCCCAGGCCGTCCGGGACATCGATCAGGCGCTGGGCCTCCGCCACCGCCCGCTCCGCGTATCCGCCTCGCCCGTTCAGGCTGGCCACCACCCGCTTCCCGACCACCCCGTCGTCGACGCCCGCGCCCGCTGCCGCCACCACCCCCGACACCCCGTTGCCCAGCACCGTCGGCAACGCCGGCCTCATCGCCTCCACCGGCGGCCGGCCCGCGCGGAGCTGGGTCTCCACGAAGGTGATCCCCGCGTACTCGACGGCGATCACCACCTCGCCGGGCCCCGGGACCGGGTCGTCGACGGTCACCGGCTCCAGTACCTCTGGTGGTCCGAACCGGGCGATCCGCACCGCGCGCATCCCCGTCCCCCTCTCGCTCGCCTCGCCGGACACTGTCCAACTTCGACCTTGGTGGAGGTCAAGTCCGTCGCGACCGAATCAGGCCTCGCTGAATCTGCAATCGTTAAGCATTACGTGGCCAGATTCAGCCGTTGCTGCGCTTTTCAGAGCGATGCTATCGTTTGCATCAACTGCGATGCTGGCGCGAGGGTGGGAGGCGACATGCTGGAGGTCATCCATCACGACGGGTATGACCCGACTGTCCGGAGTCCGTACGTGCCGGCGATACGGCCCGGGCGAGGCGGGCTGGTGTTCCTGTCGGGCATCACGGCGGCGCCGCCATATCACGATCACCCGCACGTGCCGGAGGTGTTCGACAGCATCCCGGGCGGGATCGCGGAGCAGATGGGGATGCTGCTGGAGAACCTCGAACGGACCCTGGCTTCGGCGGGGTGCGGCAAGGGGGACGTGGTGAACCTGATCCGCTTCTTCACCGACGTGGAGCACGACCAGGACGTGGTCAACCGGATGCAGGCGGAATGGTTCGAAGGGCACGTCCCCACCAGCACGTCGGTCGAGGTGAGCCGGCTGGCCACGGACCCACGCCTGAGGATCGAGATCCAGGCGGTGGCATTCGGAGGCGACAACTGACCGGCTCGTGGTCAGGCCGACTCTGGCCGCACGTGGATGACCGAGTCGGCGCCGTCCACGACGTCGACGTTGCCGGGATTGCCCCAACCGTCCCGTTCGGACAGATAGCGGACCCGGATCGTCGAGCCGGTGGGCACGACGATGGCCGCCTGGTAGCCGCCGAAGCCGCGATAGACGAACGGGGCGTGGCCGGGCTGCCAGCCGTTGAAGTCGCCGACGACCGAGGTGGTGCCGGCGCGGCCGATGTGGTCGCGGTCGAGGCGGAAGCGGACGGTGCAGGACTGGGCGTTGACGGGTTCGATGCGGTGCAGCACGGGCGAATTCCCCTGGCTCGTAAGGAGTGCGCGCCACGCTGCGCGCCCGATGGGCCGTTCGGCCCAACCGGATCGTAGTGCCAAGCCTCGGGCCGCCCGCAGCACACGGCAGCCCCCAATCACTACATCAAGTGACACTCGATATTGGCCAGGCCTGTGCGTGGCCGACGACGACCACAGTAGGTGGCCACCCCTCACGTTTCAGGGCAACCCTGGTCGTGGCATGATCTGGCGGTTTTGTCACCGAGACCTGGGGAGTGCATGTGACGAACTTTCGACGGGTGTTCGCCGTAGCGGCGGTGGTGATCGCCGGTCTGGCGACCCAGGTGGTACCGGCCTCGGCTGTCGTCGGTGGCGAGCAGGCAGCCAGTGGGCAGTTCCCGAGCACCGTGGAGATCACGTATCAGACCTTGGCGGGCAAGAAGCACGGATGTGGCGGTGTGCTGCGTGACTCGAACACCGTGGTCACCACGGCAGGATGCGTCGACGGCCACACCGCGAACGAGCTGTTCGTTCACCTCGGCGGCACCGATCGCACCAAGCTGGACCAGCAACTCGGCGTGTCCGTGGTCCTGAAGCACCCGCAGTACGACCCGGCCACCGGGCGTAGCAACATCGCGTTGCTCAAGCTCGCCACCCGCGCCGTCCTGTCGGACACGGTCAAGTCCGCGCCGTTCGTGGCACCCGAGTTCGACGACCCAGCGCCCGGCACCCGAGTGCAGTTCGCCGGGTGGGGCAAGACCCACGCCGAGGACACGAACCTGCCGACTCAGTTGCAGTACGCCGACGTGCCGGTGATCGGCCGCGCCGCGTGCAACACCGCCTATGGCGCAGGCAGCATCACCAACGGCATGTTCTGCACCAAAGCCCAGCTCCCGAAGTTCGCCTGCGACGGTGACGCGGGCAGCCCGGTGTTCGTAGACGGCGCGGTCGTCGGTTTCGTCACCGCCAAGAACAGGTGCACCCACCCCGGCAAGCCCGATGTGTTCGTCCGGCTCGGCGCGTTCCGCGATTGGGCCTCGCAGTCCATCTGACACCGTCGTGACGTGTTCTCGGGACCGCCCGTCCATCGGGCGGGCCCGCCTCGCCCCGGCGCTACCACCGTTGTACGACTCCGCCCTACCCGAGCGGGTGCCGGTAGACCTGGGATTCCCGCAGCTGGAAGCCCTGCCGCTGGTACAGCCGGTTGGCGGCCTCCCGCGAGGGGCGGGTGGTGAGGTCAAGCGTCCGCGCCCCGCCGAGGCGGGCCAGGCGGACGGCCTCGGCGGTGAGGGCGGCTCCGACGCCGCGCCCGCGGGCGGAGTGATCGACGACGACGTCTTCGACCCAGGCCCGCAACCCTGTCGGCAGCGGGAACATCACCAGCGTGAGGCTGCCGACAATGGCGGAGCCGTCATGGGCGATGAGAACGGTGTTGGTCTCGCACGTGACGGTGCGGGAAAGCGAGGCCCGGTCAAGGGACGGAGCGGTCCGGGACAGCTGGGGCAGCAGGCGCGAGAACGCCGCCAGGACCTCGTCGGTGACGTCGGTGACCACCTCGATCGACAGGCTCATGATCGAGAGCCTAGTGCCGGTGGCAGCCCGAAGGCCGCCACCGGCACTAGGCGACTACTGAGCCAGCAGCCCGGCCAGCACCTGGCCGATGTGGGCCAGGGGCTCGGGGGCCATCAGGAAATCATGGTGGGCGGCAACGGGATGCACGTCGATGGTCCCCTCAACAAACGGGGCCCAGCGGCGAACGGCGGCCGACGGATCTGCGCCTTCGGTGGCGGAGAAGTGGACCATGCGGCCGGTGAAGCGCCGGGGCTGGAAGTCCCGGTGTAGGCGGACGTTGTTGCGCCACACGTCGAGCAGGTTGGCGATCTGGTGTTCGTCGAGCACAGCCAAGGGGTTGTCCTCGGCGCGGAACAGCTCGACCAACCGAGCCGGAGTGGGTTCGGGGTCGCCGGGGGCGGGCTGGTGGCCGAAGAACTCGAGGATGTTGGCCATCAGCAGGCGGTCGTCGGGGATGGCGTCGCCGTCGGGCACGGGGTCGCTGTCGAGGCTGGCCAGCAGCTCGACCTGCTCGCCCCGTTCCTGAAGCTGCACGGCGATCTCCTGGGCCACCACGCCGCCGAAGGACCAGCCGAGCAGCCGGTAAGGCCCGCTGGGCTGCACCTTCTGGATGTGCTCCAGGTAGTCGGCGGCCATGGACCCCACGTCGGAGGGCAGCACGGCCGGCCGGGTGATGCCCCGGGCCTGCAAGCCGTACAGCGGCACGTCGGGTCCGAGGTGGCGGGCCAGCCCGAGGTAGGACCAGGCGATGCAGCCGGTAGGGTGTATACAAAATACCGGCGTCTGGGCGCCGCTGGGCTGCAACGGGGTCAGCGTCTCGAACGCGTCGTTGTCGACGCGCTCTCCCAGCCGGCCGACCAGGGCGGACACGCTCGGGGCCTCGAACAGCACGCGGATGGGCAGCTCGACGTTGAGCGTGGCCCGGATCCGGCTGATCAGCCGGGTGGCCAGCAGGGAATGCCCGCCCAGCTGGAAGAAGCCGTCCCGGACGCCCACATCGGGCAGGCCGAGGACCTCGGCGAACAGTCCACACAGGACGGCTTCCTGCGGGGTCCGCGGCCGGTCGTCGACGGCGACCGGGACGAGATCGGGCACCGGCAGCGCCTTGCGGTCGAGCTTGCCGTTGGCGGTCAACGGAAGCGCGTCCAGGGACACGAACGCGGAGGGCACCATGTAGTCGGGCAGCACCCGGCCCAGCTCCCCGCGGAGGTCCCCAAGAGCGGTAGCCACGAGGTAGGCGACGAGCCGCTTGTCCCCCGGCCGGTCCTCGCGCACGACCACGGCGGCCTGCGCGATCTCGGGTCGGGCCAGCAGGGCGGCCTCGATCTCGCCGAGCTCGATGCGGAAGCCGCGGATCTTGACCTGGTGGTCGGTGCGGCCGACGTACTCCAGCTCGCCGTCGGAACCCCAGCGCACCACGTCGCCGGTGCGGTACATGCGCGACCCGGGCCCACCGAACGGGTTGGCCACGAAGCGCGACCCGGTCAGCGACGGCCGGTTCAGGTAGCCCCGGGCCAGGCCGTCGCCGGCGATGTACAGCTCGCCGTTCACCCCGGACGGCACCGGCCGCAGGGCGCCATCGAGCACGTACACCTGGGTGTTGGCCAGCGGCTTGCCGATCTGCGGCGCGCCGGGCCGCGTGGCGGTCAGGTCGGCGGCGGTCGACCAGATGGTGGTCTCGGTCGGCCCGTAGACATTGGTGACGCCGGCGGCGGTCGCGACCAGGGAGTTGGCCAGGGTGCGGCTCACGGCCTCGCCGCCGATCAGAACCCGCAGGCGGCGCAGGCTTTCCGGGTGGCTGCCGACCAGAGCGTGCCAAAGGCTGGGCGTGGCCTGCATGATCGTGGCCTCGCTGTCCACGGCCAGCCGGGCCAGCGCCTCGGGGTCGAGCACCTCGTCACGGCCGGCGACGATCAGGCGGGCGCCGACCAGCAGCGGCACCAGGATCTCCAGGTTGAAGATGTCGAAGCCGAGCGTGGTGACGGCCAGGAACCGGTCGTCCGGGGTGATCTCGGTGCGCCGCACCATGTCCATCAGCAGGTTGATGAACGCCCGCACCGGCACGGTGACGCCCTTGGGCTTGCCGGTGGACCCCGAGGTGTAGATCACGTACGCCGGGTTGGCCGGGTTGCGCAACCCAGTCCGCTCGGCATCGGTGATCGTGGCGTCGGAGATCCCTCGCAGGTCAACCTGATCCATCAGCACCCGCGGCGCGGCGCAGTCGACGTCCACAGTGGAGTCACTGAGCACGACGACCGGGTTGGCGTCCTCGAGCATGTACGCCACGCGGTCGGACGGGTAGTTGGGGTCGATGGGCAGGTAGGCGCCGCCGGTCTTGAGCACGGCCAGCAGGGCGACCACCATGTCCGCGGTGCGCGGCATCACCAGGCCGACCAAGGACTCCGGGCCGACGCCATGGCTGATCAGCAGGCGCGCCAACCGGTTTGCCCGGGCGTGCAGGGAGGCATAGGTCAGCGTGGTGTCCTGGCACGACACGGCCACCGCGTCGGGGACGACGCCCTCCAACAGCTCGGGCAGCGAGACCTCGGGCAGGGTGACCGCGGTGTCGTTCCAGGTGCGCAGCAGCCGCTCGCGCTCGTCCTCGGCGAGCACGTCGAGCCGGCTGACGGTCAACTTGGGGTCGGCGACCATGGCCCGCAGCACGCGCACGAGCCGGTCGGCCATCTGCCGCACGGTGTCGGCCTCGAACAGGTCGGTGCTGTACTCGACCACGGCCCGCAGGCCGCCGGAGCCGGCCCTTTCGGCGAACTCGAAGGCGAGGTCGAACCGGGCCGTGCCAAGGTCGGCCGGCACCACTTCGCCGCGTACACCGCCGAGGTCGATGCGCACCTCGGCGTTGTTGTGCAGGGCCAGCATGACCTGGAACAGCGGCTGCCGGGCCAGCGACCGCGTCGGGTTGAGCACGTCCACGAGCCGCTCGAACGGCACGTCCTGGTGGGCGTAGGCGGCCAGGTCGGTGGCCCGCACGCGGGCGATCAGGTCGGCCAGGCTCGGGTCGCCGGACACGTCGGTGCGCAGCACCAGCGTGTTGATGAAGACGCCGACCAAGTCGTCGAGGGCGTCGTCGGTGCGGCCGGCGATGGGCGTTCCGAGGGGGATGTCCGTGCCCGCACCTAGTTTGGACAGCAGGGCGGCCAACCCGGCCTGGAGCACCATGAACAGGCTGGCCCCGTTGGCCCGGGCCAGCTTGGTCAGCCGGGCGTGCAGGTCGGCGTCCAGGTCGAAAGCCACGCGTGAGCCGCGGTAGGTGGCCACGGCCGGCCTTGCGTGGTCGGTGGGCAGTTCGAGCTGGTCGGGTAGGTCGGCCAGCGTGCCCTTCCAGAACTCGAGCTGCTTCGACACCACGCTGACGGCGTCGTCCTCGCTGCCCAGCAACTCGTGCTGCCACAACGTGTAGTCCGCGTACTGCACCGGCAACGGCGTCCACAGCGGCGCTCTGCCACCGACCCGCGCCGCGTAGGCCCGCGAGAGGTCGCGGGCCAGCGGGGCGAGCGACCAGCCGTCGGAGGCGATGTGGTGCACGACCACAACCAGGACGTGCCGCTCACTGTCCACAGTGCACAGAGTGACCCGCATCGGGGTGTCCGCGGACAGGTCGAAGCCCCGGCGCACGGCCGCGGTGACGGACTCGTCCAACGCGGCCTCGGTCACCTCAACCTGGGTGAACAGTTCAGTGGCGGCGTCGAGGACGAGCTGGTGCGGGGCACCGTCGATCTCCGGGTACACCGTGCGCAGGCTCTCGTGCCGCGCCACCACATCGGTCACGGCAGCCGACAGGGCGTCCTGGTCGACCGCGCCGTCGAGGTGGATCACGGCGGTGACGTTGTAGGCCGAGCTGATGCCTTCGAGGCGGTTGAGGAACCACAACCGCCGCTGCGCGAAGGACAACGGCACCACCTCGGGCCGCGAGACCGGCGCCAACGTGGGCCGGGCGTGGTCGGAGACCTCCAGCTGCTGCGCCAACGCGGCGACGGTCGGCGCGTCGAACAGGGCCCGCACCGCCAACTCCACGCCCAGCACGGACCGGACCCGGCTGACCAGGCGGGTCGCCAGCAACGAGTGCCCGCCCAGCTCGAAGAAACTCTCCGTCACACCAACGGACGGCAGGCCCAGCACCTCGGCGAACAGTCCACAAAGGATCTCCTCGCGCGGGCCCCGGGCGGCACGACCGCCACCACCGGTGACAGCCTCGGGCATAGGCAGCGCCTTGCGGTCCACCTTGCCGTTGGGAGTCAACGGCAGCGTGTCGAGGACCATCACCACCGACGGAACCATGTACTCCGGCAGCACGCCCGACACCGAGTCCCGCACGACCGTCGGCTCCACCGCCCCGACCACGTAGCCGACCAGACGCTTCTGGCCGGCCGAATCGGCCCGCACGTCCACAGCGACGTCGGTGATCCCCAGGACGGCCCGCAGCGCCGCCTCGACCTCACCCAGCTCGATGCGGTGCCCCCGCACCTTCACCTGGAAGTCGCGGCGCTCCAAGAACTCCAGCTGACCGTCAGGCAGATAGCGGACCCGGTCACCGGTGCGATACATCCGCGCACCAGGCACATCGGAGAACGGGTCGGCCATAAAGGAAATCGCCGTCCGGGTGGGGTTGTGCAGATACCCGCGACCGACACCGGTGCCGCCCACGTACAGCTCACCGGGCACACCCGCCGGCACCGGCTGCAAGCCGTCACCCAGCACGTACAGCTGCGTGTTGCGCACCACCCGGCCGATCGGCACCCGCACGTCGCTCAGCGCGTCGCCCTCACGAATGAACGCGTGGGTCACGTCGTCCGAGCACTCCGTGGGCCCGTAGGCGTTGACCAGCGGAATCGACGGGAAACGTGAGAACCACCGCACACACAGGTCCGGTGGTAACGCCTCACCCGTTACCACCAGCCAGCGGAGACCGTCGAGATCGGGCAGCGGGGAACCGGAGTCCCAGCCGTCCAAGGCCGCCCGCAGCAGCGACGGCACGACCTCCAGCACCGTGCACGGCACGGCGAACAGGGCATCCGGGTCAGCCGCCGTGGCACGCCCCACCACCCGCACCGTGCCGCCGACGATCAGCGGCAACAGCATCTGCCACACCGAGATGTCGAACGTCAACGGCGCGTTCTGCACCACCACATCGGACGCCGACACGGCCAGATCCTCGGCCTTGGCCAGCAAATGGTTCACCATGCCCCGGCGATGCACCATCGCACCCTTGGGCTTACCCGTCGAACCCGACGTGAAGATCACATACGCCAGATCGTCCTCGGCACCGACCACCGGCGCCAACTCGTCGTCCTCACGGTCGCCGAGCACGACCACCCGCACCGAACCATCGGCGGGCACCACCTCGGCGGCCAAGGAGGCGAACTCCGGCGCCACCAACAACAACCGGGCACCGCTGTCCGCCAGCAACGAGGACAGCCGGGCCACCGGCGCGTTTGGGTCGAACGGCACATACGCGCCACCGGCCCCCAGCACGCCCAACACCGCCGCCACAAACCGAGCACTGCGGTCGGACAGCACGGCAACCAGCGAACCCGGCTCCACCGCACGAGAAATCAGGCTGGCCCGACGCACCAACGCCCCGTACGTCACTGAGCCGGCATCATCCACCACAGCAACCGAGTCCGCCGAGCAGCGCCGCACCCGCTCCACGACCCCCTCAAAGCCGCCGTCACGGGCCGAGTCGTTCCACTCCACCAACAACTGCCGCCGCTCCGACGGGTCGAGCACGTCGATGCGTCCCAGCAACCGGTCCGGTTCCGCCACCACGGTGGCCATCAGGCCGACCACCCGGTTGACGATCTGGGCGGCCGCGGCCGCGCTGAACAGGTCCGGCCCGTACTCCAGCCGCAGTTGCAGCCGCTCGCCGGGAGAAACCCGCAGGTTGAGCGGATAGTGGCTGGCGTCGCGGCCGGCGGCGAAGCGCACGGCCAGCCCCTCGGCCGGCGCGTCCAGGCCGCTGGCGTCCAGCGGGTAGTTCTCGAACACCAGCACGGTGTCGAACAGCTCGCCCACGCCGGCCAGGCCCTGCACCTCGGCCAACCCCAGGTGCTGGTGCGGGATCAGCGCGGATTGCTGGTCCTGCAACCGGGTCAGGGCGGTCAGCAGCGAATCGCCGGGCCGCAGCTGCAGCCGCACCGGCACGGTGTTGATGAACAGGCCGACCATGGTCTCGATGCCGGGGATCTCCGGCGGCCGGCCGGAATTCGTGGCGCCGAAGGCGACGTCCTGCCGCCCCGTGAGCACGCCGAGCAGGATGGCCCAGCAGCCCTGCACCACGGTGTTCAGGGTCAGGCCGTTGGCCCGCGCCCACGCGCTGAGCCGGGCCGTGACCTCGGCCGGCAGCTCGACGATGGCGCTGCCGGGCATCACCGGCACGCGGTCGGGGTTGACCGGCGCCACCCGGGTCGGCTCGTCGAAGCCGGCCAGCGCGGTGCGCCACGCCGCCAACCCGGCGGCCTTGTCCTGCCGGCCCAGCCAGGCCAGGTAGTCACGATAGGGCGTCACCCGGGGCAACCCGGCCGCGCTGCCCTTGTTGTTGTAGGAAGCAAACAGCTCCCGCACCAGCACCGACATCGACCAGCCGTCGGCCAGGATGTGATGGTTGCTGAGCAGGAACCGGTGCTCGGTGGCCGACAGCCGGATGAGGGTGGCCCGCAGCAGCGGCGGCTTGGCCACATCGAAGCGCTGCACGCGGTCGGCCTCGGTGACCCGCTCCAGCTCGGCGTCCCGCTCGGCCGTGGGCAGCCCGGACAGGTCCAGTTCCTGCCAGGGCACCGTGACCGCGGCCGGGATGACCTGCACGGCCTGGCCGGACTTGGTGTAGCGGAAACCGGCCCGCAGGTTGGCATGCCGGTCCAGCAACGCCTGCGCGCTCGCCCTCAGCAAGGCGGCGTCGAGCCGGCCGTCGAAGTCCAGCACCAGCTGCACGGTGTAGACGTCCACCGCCTGTGGGTCGACCACAGCGTGGAACAGCAGCCCCTCCTGGAAAGGCGACAGCGGAAGGACGTCGTTCAACCCCGAACGCTTCACAGGGATCCCCACCCGTTCACTCGTCATAACGTTGCGTCACGTGGTCACGCACGGGGGTTAACCCCACCGCGACCGTGGTTCTGCCACCATCGCTCCCCCGATGGCCGGCAGGACAGAATTGAGCATGTCCGGCGAGGGCCCCTCGAGTACCTGGGAGGGGAACCCGCCGACGGTGCCTCGGATGTCCCCCCAGCACCGCCGGCGGCACAACGCTCGCCGGGCTCACCCCACCGGATGGCGGGGCACCGGGACTCACCCCACACCGACGGCGTGTGCGCGCCTTCGGCTCGGTGCCTGCCATTCCAACGGCCTCTTCCAGTCCCCACGGAGGCCGAGCGTCGGCGGTGCCGCGGTTCTCCCCCACCGCGGCACCGCCCTTTTTCTGTGTGCGGGCACGCCAAAATCCGCCACGCCCGCGGGCGTGGCGGATCGAGGGTGTGCCGGTTACCGCACGCCGACCTGCGGCCGGTCCGCGTAGCCCGCCGCGCTGTCCGCGCCGCTGCCCAACAGGGCCGCGGTGATCATCGCGTTCAGCCGCAGCAGAGCCGGCGTGAACAGCCACCAGAGCAGGAACGACACCGCCGCCAGCCCCAGGCCGACCTGCACCTCGTTGCTGCTGGTGACCCAGAACCCCGACATGTACGGGAAGCCGTGCTGGCCGACCGGCAGCGTGTTCCAGAACACGGGCAGCAGCAGCGCGGTCAGGCCGTGCAGGAACAGCACCACCGGCACCAGCAGGATGGTCAGCCCGGTGACGGTGTTGAAGACCAGGAACGCGATGTCCCGCCAGGTCCCCGGGTCCGACACCGCCTGGCCGAGCCGCCGCAGCGGGCTGCCCTCGGTGGGCGTGCGCGGGGTGCGCGGGATGCTCCGGCCCAGCACCTTCTCGGCGCTGCGCAGGTGCAGGTCGGTGAACGGCCGCTGGGCCGCCGCCAGACCGAGGAAGAGGAACGCTCCGATCACGGTGAACGACAGCAGGCCGGCGACCACGGTGCAGGTCACCAGCACGAAGCCGAGCACCGATACGACGGAGAGTCCGATGGCCAGTCCGGTCAGACGCAGGCGCCTCATGATGCTCAGATCCCTCCAGAAACCGATGATGGCGATGATCCTGCCCGGCCGCCCCGGCCCCGGTCAGTGGGTCTGGGCCCACGGTGGTGGGGTTTACCCCCCCAATCGATCTGGGTCGTAGCGTCCGTGCGGCGGCAACCCCCGACCCGGCAAGGTGAGGACCACACGAGAACTGGGGAAGGGAGCAGCCATGCGGAGCGTCCTGCGCTGGCACCGCCCGTTGATGGTGTTCGCGATGGCCATGATCGCGCTGATCGCGGTCTGCGCGGTGGGACTCGCCGTCGACCCGAGAGTGCTGGTCGGCGCTCCGGTCTGGCTGAAGCCGTTCAAGTTCGCGGTGTCGTTCACGCTGTACACGATCACGCTGGCCTGGGTGATCTCGCTGCTGCCGGCCTCGCGGCCCACGCTGCGGAAGATCGGCTGGTGGTCGGGCACCGCGATCGTGGTGCTGTCCAGCGGCGAGTGGGTCATCGTGCTGACCCAGGTGATCCGGGGCCGCATGTCGCACTTCAACTACGCCACCGAGCTGGACGGCGCGTTCTACAACGCGATGGGCTTCATGGTGGCGTTCGTCTGGGTCGCCACCCTGGTGATCACCATCCTGGTGATGATCGCCAAGCCGGGCAGCCGGTCGACCGCGTGGGCCCTGCGGCTGGGCCTGAGCCTGTCGGTGATCGGCATGGCCCTGGGCGAGCTGATGAACCTGCCCACCCCCGAACAGCAGCGAATCCTCGACGAGGGCGGCCAGCCCCCGGTGATCGGCGGGCACAGCGTCGGCGTGCCCGACGGCGGCCCCGGCATGCCGCTGACCGACTGGTCCACCACCGGCGGCGACCTGCGCATCCCGCACTTCGTCGGCATGCACGCGTTGCAGGCCCTGCCGCTGTTCGCGATCCTGCTGGGCCTGCTGGCCGGCCGCTGGCTGCTGCTGCGGGACGAGAAGGTCCGCACCGGCCTGGTGACGGTCGCCGCGGTGGGCTACGCCGGCGTGATCGCGCTGGTCACCTGGCAGGCGCTGCGCGGCCAGTCGCTGATCCACCCGGACGTGCTGACGCTGGGCGCGCTGGCGGCGGTGATCGCCGTGGTCACGGTCGGCGCGCTGGCGGTGCTGGCCGCGGGCCGGCGCCGGGCCCAGGCCGAATTCGCTGAACTGGAGCGCCTGACCGAGCGGGAGCTGAGCCTGAGCAGCCGCTGACGGCGAGCACGCCGAACGGGAGGAACCGCGAAGGTTCCTCCCGTTCGGCGTGCGTGAGCTGGGCATGCGACTCAGTCGCGGCCGGCGAGCAGGATGCGGTGCATCGGGGTGTCGACCAGGGCGACCCGGCGCAGGCCGGCCCCGGTCAGCCACTCGTCGTACTGGTCGAGCGTGTACGCGTCGCCGCCGCCGGTGGCCATCATGGAGGCGGCGAACAGCCGGAAGAAGCGGTTCTGGGTGGAGTTCTGCTGGACCTCGTCGTCGACGACGATCTGATCCACGATCGCCACCAGGCCGCCGTCGGCCAGCGCCTTGTTGGCCTTGATGGCCAGGTCGCGGGCGTCCTCGGGGGTCTGCAGGTGGAAGATGTTGACAAACAGCACCAGGTCGAAGCCGGTGCCCCAGTCCTCGCGCCAGAAGTCGCGGCGCAGCGGGTGGAACCGGTCGGCCACGGCCAGCTGCTCGCTCTGGGACACGGCCAGCGGCAGGATGCGCTCCACGTCCAGGCCGGTCGCGGTCAGGCCGGCGAACTGCTGGAGCAGCAGCTGGCTGTAGATGCCGGTGCCGCAGCCGACGTCGAGCATGCCGGCCGCCTTGTCACCGTGCCAGCCGTGCTCCTTGAGCTGCGCGGACAGCGCGTGCACGACCGGCGGGGCCCAGAAGTTGATGCCGCGCACCAGCGACTCGTACTCCGAGGCCGAGATCTGGTTGTGCTGCTGGGAACCGTCGTCGGCCAGCGCGCCGGTGCGGACCGTCTCGGCCAGGTTTCGCCAGGCGCCCCAGGCCATCTGGCGGTCGTAGCCGATCTTGCCGGCCAGGCTGAACAGGCCGTCGGGCCGCATGACGTCGCGCACGTCCTCGGGCAGCACGTAGACCACGGTGCCGTCGGCGTCCCAGGTGCGCTCCAGCAGGTCGTAGGCGTTCAGGCCGTCCAACAGGACCCGGGTCGCCTTCGGGTTGGCGGACAGGGCCTCGGCCAGTTCGTCGGCGGTGGCCGGGCCCTTGGCCAGCTCGTCGAACACGCCGAGGTCGAAGGCGGCCTCGATGGCGCCGGGGGCCCACAGGCTGATCAGGTGCTCGTAGAGCCGGTGCGCGGCCCGCACCACCCGGGGCTGCCCGTCGCCGGACGGCAGCAGCGCCGTGTCCACAAGGGGCTGCACGTTGCCGAACAGCGAGTTGTCCTCGAAAGATGTGCCGTCGTGGCGCACCTGCGCACTGGAAGTCATAGGAGATTCCCCGCTCTTGAACCGGTTGCCTTGTTGTCGTTCCGCTTTCGCGCGGCCAGCCGCGCCAGCGTGCTCATCCCACCCGCGCCAGGCCCTTGGCCCGGCGCCGCTGGGTCCCCCTGGAGACCGCCAGCGGATCCCAGTCGGCCGCCCGCTCGGGCAGCAGGGCCGGGTTCGCGAGCACCGCGCCGCCGAGCACCTCGGGCAGCAGCGACCGCCCCAGGATCTGCGCCGCGCAGGAGATCCCCCCGATCATCGCGCCGGAGACCCCGCTGCCGGCGCGTGTGTTCTGACCAACCAGATAGAGGCCGTCCACCACGGTTCGGGTGTCGGGGCGCGCCCCGAACCCACCCCAGTGCGACAGCCCGTAGGGCGTGCCGCCGCTGGAGAGCGTGTACCGCTCGTGGGTCAGCGGCGTGCCCAGCTCCAGGTGCGTGATGTGGTCGCGGAACGGGCCGAGGGCCTGCTCCGCGGTGCGCAGCAGCTCGTCGCTCCACCACTGCTTGCTGCGCTGGTACGCCGGGTCGCGCCGGTAGCGCGTCCCGTCGGCCGGCCCGCCGGCCACTCCCCAGTCCGGGTAGTCGGCCCGGGCCAGGGTCATCACCTGGAAGTTGCTGTGGCCAGGCGGGCACACGTCGGCCCGGCCCTGCTCCTTGACCGAGGCGAAGGAGCAGAACGCCGACCGCACCTCGTTGGGCGTGCCCTCGGCCAGCTCCCGGTACATGGACTCGATGTCCTCGTCCCGGAACCACCACAGGTTGGCGTTCGGGCGGTCGGGCAGCTCGATGTCCAGCGCCACGTAGAGCACGGCGAACGCCAGTCGCATCTGCGTCTTGCGGGTCTTGCGCACCAGCGCCGCCGGGAAGTTCTGCTCGCCGCCGGCCAGATCCAGCACCGTGCGGCGGAAGTCCGCATTGGACACCACCAGCGGCGCGGTGTGCCGCTCGCCGTCGGCCAGCTCGACCCCGGTGGTCTTGCCGTCCTCGATGGTGATCCGCTCGACCCGCTTGCGGGTGCGCAGGCTGCCGCCGTGCGCCTCGATCACCTCGACCAGCGCGGCGACGAGCGCTTGGCCACCGCCGACCGGATAGTAGGCCCCGCGCAGGTAGTGGTCGATCATGCTCAGGTGTGTGGACACGGTGACCTGGTCCGGCGCGGCGCCGTAGTTGGCCGACTGCCCGGCCAGCACCGTACGGGCCCGTGTGGACAGTCCACAGTGGTCGAACAGTGCGGCCAGGCTGCCGCGGGCCATGACCATCAGCTCCAGGCTCTCCCGGGACTGCTGGCCGAGCCCTTCGCTGCGCAGCAGGCCATTGCGCTGGAGGTCGCAGACCTCCCGGCCGATGCGCACGTAGGTGTCGATGCCGGCGGCGTCGGCCGGCAGCGCGGCGACCAGCCGGTCCCGGTAGCGGTCCCAGCCGGCCGGCACGTCCACCGTGACGGTGGGCAGCTGGATCCGGTCGAACCCGTCCGGGTCCATCTCCAGGAACCGCACGCGCTCGGACAGGCCAAGCCCAGCGAGAATCCCCGGGATGAGCCCGCCCGGCGCGCAGTCGCCGAGGTAGTGCACGCCCACGTCGAACTCGTAGGCGCGGCGGCGGCGGAAGGTGTGTCCGTTGCCACCCGCCACGTCGTGGTGCTCGAACACCACGACCTTGTAGCCGCTGACCGCCAGGTACGCGGCGCACACCAGCCCGCCGAACCCGGCGCCGACCACCACCGCGTCCCAGTTTTCGGCTTCCCCGCGAGTGATCACGTCCTCCTCCCCGTCCTCAGATGCTGATGCCGCCGTGGATTTCCATGACCGAGCCGGTGATGTAGGTCGCGCCCGGCGAGGCCAGGTAGGCCACCAGGTCGGCGACCTCGGCCGCGGTCCCGAAGCGGCCCAGCGGAATTCCGCCCAGCAGCTTGGCCCGGGCCTGCGCGGTCAGCGCCTCGGTCATGTCGGTCTCGATCATGCCGGGGGCCACCGCGTTGACCTTGATGCCGTAGCGGCCGACCTCCTTGGCCATGGCCTTGGCGAAGCCGATGACGCCGGCCTTGGACGCCGAGTAGTTGGTCTGCGTGGCCAGTCCGTACACGCCGGACACCGAGGAGATCGCGATCACCGATCCCCGGCGGCGCTTCATCATCGGGAACACCACGGCCCGGCCGACGTGGAAGACGCCGTCCAGGTTGGTGTCCAGCACGGAGTGCCAGTCCTCGTCGGGCATCTTCACCAGGGGCCCGTCGCGGGTGATGCCGGCCGAGGTGACCGCCAGCTCGATCGGGCCGAACCGCTCGGTCTCGGCCACCCAGGACCGCACCGCCTCGCCGTCGCTGACGTCGACGCGCCGCGCCAGCACGCGCACACCCAGCCCGACCAGCTCCTTCTCCAGCTCGTCGGCCGACTTCTCGTCGCTGCGGTAGCAGAAGCTGATGTCGAAGCCGTCGGCGGCCAGCCGCTGCGCGACCGCCCGCCCGATGCCGCGGGAGGCCCCGCTGACCAGGGCCACTCTGCCGTTGTTGTCGGTCATGCTGGGATTCCCCCGCTGATTACCCCGGCCTTCTCCGGGCGCAGTTGTTCGGCGGGCCGGAAAGCCATCACGGCGGAGGTCACGGTGACCACCGTCCGCCCGGCCACGAGGCTCTCGCCGTCGAAGATCATGGTTTCGCCCATGTCACGTCGCAGGCCGATGCGGTGCTCCACCACGTCGCCGGGGTACACCGGCTCGTGGAAGTCCACTCCGGACACCGAGCCGAGCAGCATCACCTTGTCCCGCAAGGCCTCGGGTCCACCGGCGGTGAGCATGGCGAGCACGCCGGCCGACTGCGCCCACGACTCGACCAGCAGGGTCGAGGGATAGGCCAGTTCCTCGTCGGTGACCTCGTCACCGAGGTCGGCGTACCAGGGTTCGTTGCAGGTCACGGCTTTCACCGTCGCAATGTGCTCGCCGGGCACGACGTCGAGCACCCGGTCGACCAGCAGGATCGGGTAGCGGTGCGGCAGAAGTCGCCGCAGCTGCGGGAGAGTGACGTTCACGCCACCACCCCGACCCCGTAGCCCAGGCGCACACTGCCGACCGTGCGGCTCCCCACCGACACGCCCGCCTTGCACACCCAGTCCCCGTCCCGCCTGGTCCACTCCAGGTCGATGTCGATCTCGTCGCCCGGGAACACCGCGCCGAGGAACCGCGCCGACTCGATGCCCCGCAGCACTCCGGGCTCGGGGGCGGTGAGCTCGGCGCCACGGGTGACGCACTCCAGCACGCACACTCCGGGGAAGATCGGGAATCCCGGGTAGTGCCCGGCGAACACCGGCTCGTCACCGGTGATCTGGGCCGACGCCTCGGCCCGCCACTTCGCGCCGTCGGCGGCGAGGCCGGCGCGCACCCGCACGTCGGCGATCACCGGACTGCGCCTCGATAAACCGCTCACCTCACACCTGCCCCACGAGCCGGAGCACGGCGCAGCCGGTGGTCCCGCTGCGGTCCACCGAGCTGACCAGCACGACCTTGCCGGCCGCCTCGGGATCGCGCTCGGCCGCCGCCAGCAGGGAAGCGATCTGGAACGACACAGAGGCCGCGGCGGTGTCGCCGATCAGGTCGCCGGTGGTGATCCGGTTGACCGTCGCCGCGCCGAAGATCTCGGTCAGCACGGCGCGTTCCGTCTCGTTGGTGGTGTCCGGCGCCTGCGAGGCGACGGCCGCCCACACCTGCGACGGGTCCACGCCGGCCTGGGCCAGGACACTGTCCACGCGGGCCTTGAGGGCCGGGCGCAGGTCGTTGTCCAGGTAGGCCGAGGTCTCCACCGCGAGCAGCTCGGCCAGCGGCTCGCCGTAGGCGCCGACGGTGTCGGCCGGCTCCATGAGCAGCACGACGCAGCCCTCGCCCAGCACCGCGTCGTCGCCGCCCCGGCTGTGGAAGTCCAGCCAGGACCGGGCGTTGCTGTACTCCTCGACACCGCCGACCAGAACCTTGGCCGCCCGCCGGGAACGCAGCAGCCGCCGGCCGTAGGTCAGCGCGGTCAGGCCCGCGGTGCGGCCGCCGGCGATCGTGGTGTTGGGCCCCTTGAGCTGGTACCAGATCGCGCACTGGCCGGCCGCGCAGTTCATGGTGGTGTTCGGGAACACCGACGGGTCCACGTAGAACGGCTGCTCGGCGGTCAGCGTGGAACGGGTGAAGTCCATCATGGACTGCGCGCTGCCGGTGGTGGTGCCCAGCACCAGGCCGGTGTCCGGCCCGGTGTCGACGACCTGGTTGCCCTCGGCGTCCTTGATCAACCTGCCCACCGCGGTGACGGCCAGGCCGGTGACGCGGTCCATCGAGCGGGTGCCCTTCTTGCCCAGCACCTCGCGCGCGTCGAAGCCGGGGACCAGGCTGGCCCGGCGGTCGGGCACCTGCCAGCGCTCGGTGTCCACATCGGACGCCGTGAGCCGGCCGTCGCGCACACCGTCGACAAAGGCGTCGCGGCCGACCCCGTACGGGCTGACCACGGACCAGCCGGTGATCATCATGCGGTCGGCGGTCACCGGTCCCCCTCGTACTTGCCCAGCACCACGACGGCGTTGTTGCCGGCGAACGCGAGCCCGTTGTTCTGCACGATCTTCAGGTCGGCCTCGACGGCCACGTTGGGCACACAGTCGATGCCGCACTCGGGGTCGGTCTCCACGTGGTTGATCGTCGGCGGGATGAACCCGTGCTTGATCGCCAGCGAGCAGGCCGCGGCGGCCAGCGCGCTGGCCGCGCCCATGGTGTGGCCCAGCATGGACTTCAGCGACACGGTGCGCGGCGGCGTGGCGCCGTACACGTCGCGGATGGCCGCGGTCTCGCAGATGTCGTTGGCCTTGGTGCCGGTGCCGTGGGCCGAGATCAGGTCCACTTCGGACGGTTTGACGCCGGCGTTCTCCAGCGCCAGCTCGATGCACCGGGCCACGCTCTGCTGGTTGGGCGCGACCGGGTGGTGCGCGTCGCAGTTGAGGCCGTAGCCCAGCACCTCGGCGTAGATGGCGGCGCCGCGGGCCAGCGCCGAGTCCAGCGACTCCAGCAGCAGCACGCCCGCACCCTCGCCGGTCAGGATGCCCTGCCGGTTGACGTCGAAGGGCTGGCAGAACTCGGGCGCGATCGTGCCTAGCCGGTAGAAGCCGGCGAAGGTCTTGCGGCACACCGCGTCCGCGCCGCCGCACAGCGCGAACTCGGCCTCGCCGAAACGCACCGCGTCGAAGCCGTAGCCGATCGAGTAGTTGCCGGCCGAGCAGGCGGTGCCGATGGTGGAAGTCTCCACATTGGACAGCCGCAGCTCCTGGGCGATGGCCGTGGACAGCCGCGAGGCCGGCGTCCGGCGCACCCGCACCGGGTCGAAGTCGTCCGGCCCGCCGGCCAGCTCGACGCCGACCAGGCCGTCCATCTCGAACGCCTCGCCGTCGGTGGTGCCGATGGACACCATGCCGCGCCGCTGGGACAGCTCGCCCTCGACCAGACCGGCGTCCTCGACGGCCATGCGGGCCGCCGCGGTGGCGAAGCGGCTGGCCCGGCCCAGCTGGTCCACAGGCACGTTGCGGATCCAGCCGGTCGGGTCGAAGCCGACCACCTCGGCGCCGTTGGAGTGGGCGAAGCCCTCGGTGTCGAACGCCGAGATGGGGCTCACCCCACTGCGCCCGGAGCGGATGCCCTCGGTGTATTCATCCACCCCGATGCCGATACTGGAGACAACCCCCAGACCGGTCAGGACAACGCGGCGCGGAAGCCCGGAGGCCGCACCGGAAACCATATGGGACATTATTCCCCCTCCAGCGTTCTCCACCGATACGGGGAGCGGCATGTGCGTACCACTCCCCGTATCGCCAGAATATTCGGCCTACCAGCCGGCCGCGTCGGCGACGACGTCGTAGACGCCCTTCAGGTTGACCAGCTGAGATAACTTGTCCTGATCGATGACGATGTTGAACTCCTTCTCGACGGACGCCAGGATCTCGATGGCGCGCAGCGAGTCCGCGCCGTGTTCCTCCTGGAAGAGGCTGGTGTCGGTCACCTCGTCCTCGTCGAGTTCAAGAATTCTGCAGACGATTTCCTTGATCTTGAAGCTGCGCTCGTCAATGGACATGGTCATGTTTCCACCCCACCATTCTCCACCGCCTGCCATGCGCCGCGCTCCCCACGAACAACGGACGTAAAACATCGACAGGGCGGTGATACAGATCTCTACCGGAACCCCATTCGGGGAGTACCCAAGATAACTCCACCGGCAGGTGTGCGCAAGAAAACCCGGGACAGTTTTCCCTTTATTCACACCCCCCGCAGACTAACGGGACGCATATCCGTCCAATGCTGCTCCACGTAGTCCAGTGACCCCTGCCGGCTGTCCTCGCCGTGCACCACCGACCAGCCGTTGGGCACCTCGGCGAACACCGGCCACAGGCAGTGCTGGCCCTCGCTGTTGGCCAGGACGAGAAAGCGCCCGTCCTGGTCGTCGAACGGATTCGTCATGACCATTCCTCAGCTTCCAGTTCGAACTCGTCGATGTCTTCCTGGGTCAGCGACACCAGCGAGAGGTCCGATGGCGTGTAGCCGCCGGCGTCGGGCCGGCGCGCGTGCTCGACCAGGGCGTCCAGGGCCCGGAACCAGCCGTGGGCCAGGTCGTCGACCGCCGCCTCGTCCAGCAGCCGCCCGGCCCAGGTCCAGATGGCGACCAGACGCGGTCCCTCCGGCCGGTCCTCGGTGATGGCGTTGACGTCGACCACGTGCGGCAGCGACATGCTCGGGTCCGCGCCGGCCCCGCCCAGTGCCTCCTGCTCGGCGCTGACGGCCCAGTCCCGCGGCTTCGGCGTGCTCACGCGGCCGAGGTAGTTGAAGCCGATCTGCGGCCGGGGCGCCCGCGCCAGCACGCCGGCGGTGGTCGGGTTCAGGTAGCGCAGCAGGCCGTAGCCGATCCCCTTGTCGGGCACGGCCCGCAACTGCTCCTTGACCCGCTTGAGCACGTCGCCGACCACTGGCCCACCGGCCCACACCTGGGCGAAGTCGACCGGGCCGGGGTCGAGCCGGATCGGGTTGACGCTGGTGAACCAGCCCACCGTGCGGGAGAGGTCGACCCGCTGGCCGATCTCCTCGCGACCGTGGCCCTCCATCTCGATCAGCACGCCGGTGCCGGTGTCGCTGCCCCGGCGACGCCGCCAATCGGCCACCGCCAAGGCAAAGCCGGCCAGCAGCACGTCGTTGATCTCGGCGTGGAACACCGACGGCACCTCGGTCAGCAGCGCGACCGTCTGCTCCACCGACAGGGTCAGCCGCAGCCGGCGCGCCGTGCCGGACACGTCGCGGTTCGGGTCCAACTCCCCCGTGCCCAGCGGACGTTCCGGCTCGGCGGTCACCGCCAGCCAGGTCGGCAGCTCGTCGGCCCGCAGCACACTGGTGGCCTCGGCCGCCAGCACCTCGGCCCAGCGGCGGAAGCTGGTCCCGACCGGCGCGAGGTCCGGCGTGGCCCCGTCGGCCAGCGCGGTCCACGCCGATTCCAGGTCGGGCAACAGGATCCGCCACGACACGCCGTCAACCACCAAGTGGTGCAACACAAGGATCAAGCGGCCGGGCCGCTCGGGTCCGGCGTCCAGCCACACCGCGCGGACCATCTGCCCGGCGTCGGGGTCCAGACCGGCCTGCGCGGCCGCGCCCCGCGCGATCACCAGGGCCCGCAGCGTGTCCTCGCTGGCCCCAGCGGCGTCGACCCGGGTGAGGCAGTCGGTGGCGGCCACCGCACCAACCGGCCGGACCTCCAGCCGCCAGGACTCGTTGCGGTGCAGGCGCATCCGCAACGCGTCGTGGCGGTCGAGCACGGCCTGGAGCGCGGCGGCGAGCGTGTCGAAGTCGGCGCCGGCCGGCGTCTGCACGACCGCGCACTGCTGGAACCCGGTCACCGAGCCGGACTGCCCGGCCAGCCAGTGCACGATCGGCGTCAGGCCGACCTCGCCAACCCCGTCGTCGGCGGCGATCTCGGCCTCGTCCGCCACGTCCTCGGCCACGGCGGCCACGGCTTCGGCGGTCTTGTGCAGGAAGACGTCGCGCGGGCTGAGCACCAGGCCGGCGTTGCGGGCCCGGCTGACCACCTGGATGGCCAGGATGCTGTCGCCGCCCAGCTCGAAGAAGTTGTCGTCGACGCCGACCCGCGGCAGCCCCAGCACCTCGGCGAACAGCCCGGCGACGATCTCCTCCTGCCGGGTGCGGGCCTGGGTGGCGCCGACCACCTTCGCGTAGTCGGGCGCGGGCAGCGCCTTGGTGTCGAGCTTTCCGTTGGTGGTCAACGGAATCCGGTCCAGCAGCACGAAGGCCGACGGCACCATGTAGTCCGGCACCTGGTGGGCGGTGTGCTCGCGCAGGGCCTTGGTCTCCGGCTCGGCGCCGGCCGCCGGCACCACGTAGGCGACCAGCCGCTTGTCGCCGGGCCGGTCCTCGCGGACCACGGCGGCGACCTGCGCCACCTCGCCGTGGCTCGCGACCGCGGACTCGACCTCGCCCAGTTCGATGCGGAAGCCACGGATCTTGACCTGGTTGTCGGCCCGGCCCACGTAGTCCAGCTCGCCGTTGGCGGTCCAGCGCACCAGGTCGCCGGTGCGGTACATCCGCGTGCCGGGCTCGCCGTACGGGTCGGCGACGAAACGCGACCCGGTCAGCGACGGCCGGTTGAGGTAGCCGCGGGCCAGACCCGCGCCGGCGCCGGCGATGTACAGCTCGCCGGGGATGCCGACGGGCACCGGCTGCAGGGCCCGGTCGAGCACGTAGAGCCGGGTGTTGGCCAGCGGGCGGCCGATCGGCGGCCTGGGATTGGCCGTGGTCAGCGGCGAGCTCATCGTCACGCACACCGTGGCCTCGGTCGGGCCGTAGGCGTTGATCATCGCGCGGTCGGCGGACCAGCGCTCCACCAGCTCCGGCGGGCAGGCCTCGCCGGCCAGGATGAACACCAGGTCGGTGGGCAGGGTGACGTCCGGCGGGAACGCGGCGACCACGGTCGGCGAGAGCACGCCCAGGTTCACCCGCTCCCGGCTGATCAGCTCGGCCACCGGCTGGCCGCCGGCCCGCTCCTCGCCCGAGGCGACCACCAGCGTGGCCCCGCACAGCAGGGCGGTGTTGATCTCCCAGCAGGCCGCGTCGAAGCTGAGCGAGGCGAACTGGAGCAGCCGGGTGTCCTGGCCGATGCCGAAGCGCAGCCGCTGCTCGGCGGTCATCGCGACGATGCCGGCGTGCGGCAGCACCACGCCCTTGGGCTGCCCGGTCGAGCCGGAGGTGTAGATGATGTAGGCCGGGCTGAGCTTGCTGATCGGGCGGACCCGGTCCGCGTTGGTCAGGTTGGAACCGTCCTGTTCGGACAGTTGCCGGTCCAGCAGCAGCCGCGGCAGGCGGCCCGGCACCACATCGGCGGTGGCGGCCGTGGTGATGGCCATGGCCGGGCGGGCGTCGGCGAACAGGTAGGCGATGCGGTCCGGCGGATAGTCCGGGTCCACCGGCAGGTAGGCCGCGCCGGCCTTCTGCACCGCGAGCACGGCGACAATCATCTCGGCCGAGCGGGGCAGGGCCAGCGCCACGATCTGCTCGCTGCCGATGCCGGCCCGCACCAGCGTCCGGGCCAGGCGGTTGGCCCGCTCGTTGAGCTCACGGTAGGTCAGCCGCGTGTCCTCGAACACGACCGCGGTCGCGTCGGGCGTGCTGGCCGCCTGGGCCTCGAAGCCGTCGGGGATGGTGCCGGCCGGGATCTCGACGACGTGGTCGTTCCACTCGTGCAGGATGCGGTGGCGCTCCCGCGGCTCGAGCACGTCGAACCCGCTCAGCGGTCGGTCCGGCTCCTCGACCAGCGCGGTCAGCAGCCGCACCAGGCGGCCGGTCAGCGTCCGCACGGTGTCGGCCTCGTACAGGTCGGTGCTGTACTCGGCGACGGCGGTCAGGCCGCTGTGCCCGGGCTGCTCGGCGAACTCGAAGGTCAGGTCGAACTTGGCCGTGCCGGTGGCCACCGGCCGCACGTCGGTGTCCAATCCGGACAGTGCCAGGTCGGAGGCGGCGTTGTTCTGGAACACCAGCATGACCTGGAACAGCGGCTGCCGGGCCAGCGACCGGGTCGGGCTGATCACGTCGACCAGCCGCTCGAACGGCACGTCCTGGTGGGCGTAGGCGGCCAGGTCGACGGCCCGCACCCGGGCGATCAGGTCCGCGAAGCTCGGGTCGCCCGAGACGTCGTTGCGCAGCACCAGGGTGTTGACGAAAAAGCCGACCAGGTCGTCCAGGGCCTCGTCGGTGCGGCCGGCGATGGGCGTGCCCAGCGGGATGTCGTTGCCCGCGCCGAGCTTGGACAACAGCGCGGCCAGGGCGGCCTGCAACACCATGAACACCGTGGCGCCGCTGGTCTTGGCCAGCTCGGCGATCCGGCCGTGCAGCTCCGCGCCGAGCTCGAAGTCGACACGGTCGCCCCGGTAGCTCGTCACCGCCGGCCGCGGGTGGTCGGTCGGCAGCTCGATCTGCTCGGGCAGATCGGCCAGCGCGCCCTTCCAGAACTCCAACTGCTTGGACACGACACTGTCGGCGTCGTCCTCGCTGCCCAGCAACTCGTGCTGCCACAGCGTGAAGTCCGCGTACTGCACGGGTAGTGGCGGCGGGTCCGGCACCCGGCCGGCCACGCGGGCGGCATAGGACTCGGCCAGGTTGTGGAAGGCCGGGACCATGGACCAGCCGTCGGCGGCCACGTGGTGCACCACAAGAACCAGGGCGTGACGGTCGGTGTCCACTGTGAACAGATGGGCCCGCACCGGCAGCTCGGTGGCCACGTCAAAGCCCTTGGCCGCCGTCTCACGCACGGCGATGTCCAGTTTGGACTCGGCGATCTCGGTGGTCGGCACGATCAGCGAGATCGCGGCCGGGTCGAGCACCAGCTGGCGCGGGACGCCGTTGACGTCCGGGTACACCGTGCGCAGGCTCTCGTGCCGGGCCACCAGGTCGCCCACCGAAGCCAGCAGGGCGTCGGTGTTCAGCGGGCCGGTGAGGTGCACGACCGAGGCCACGTTGTAGGCCGCGGACGCGGCGCCCTCTAGTCGGTTGAGAAACCACAGGCGCCGCTGCGAAAAGGAAAGCGGCACCACGTCGGGACGCTGCGCCGACACCAGGGCCGGCCGGACGTCGACCGACCCGCTCAGCTGCTCGGCCAGCTCGGCGACCGTCGGGGCCTCGAACAGGACCCGGACCGGCAGCTCCACGCCCAGCACCGAACGGACCCGGCTGACCAGGCGAGTGGCCAGCAGCGAGTGCCCGCCGAGCTCGAAGAAACTCTCGGCCACGCCGACGGAAGGCAGGCCCAGCACCTCGGCGAACAGGGTGCAGAGGATCTCCTCCTGCGGGCCCCGCGCGGCGCGACCGCCGGCATGCGCCGCCGCTTCCGGCACAGGCAGCGTCTTCCGGTCGACCTTTCCGTTGGCGGTCAACGGCAGCGCGTCGAGGACCATCACCACCGACGGGACCATGTACTCCGGCAGCACATCGGCAACACCCTCGCGCGCCGCCGCCGGCTCGACCTCGCCGACCACGTAGCCGACCAGACGCTGCTGGCCTGCGGTGTCGACCCGCACGTCCACCACGACATCGGCGATCCCCGGCACCGCCCGCAGCGCCGCCTCGACCTCACCCAGCTCGATCCGGTGGCCCCGCACCTTCACCTGGAAGTCGCGGCGCTCCAAGAACTCCAGCTGACGGTCAGGCAGATAGCGGACCCGGTCACCGGTGCGATACATCCGCGCACCCGGCACATCGGAGAACGGGTCGGCCATAAAGGAGATCGCTGTGCGGGGCGTGTTGTCCAGGTACCCGCGACCGACACCGGTGCCGCCCACGTACAGCTCACCGGGCACACCCGCCGGCACCGGCTGCAAGCCGTCACCCAGCACGTACAGCTGGGTATTGCGCACCACCCGGCCGATCGGCACCCGGACGTCGCCGAGCTCGTCGCCGTCCCGGATCACCGCGTGCGTCACATCGTCCGAGCACTCGGTCGGCCCGTAGGCGTTCACCAAGGGAATCAACGGGAACCGCTCGAACCACCGGACGCACAGGTCCGGCGGCAACGCCTCACCGGTGACGACCAGCCAGCGCAGGTCGGACAGCTCCGGCACGACCGAACCCGAGTCCCAGCCGTCGAGCGCGGCCCGCAGCAGCGACGGCACAACCTCCAGTACTGTGCACGGCACCGCGAACAACGCGTTGGGGTCGGCGGCGACCTCGCGGTCGACCACGCACACCGTGCCGCCGACGATCAGCGGCAACAGCATCTGCCACACCGAGATGTCGAACGTCAACGGCGCGTTCTGCACCACCACATCGGACGCCGACACGGC